>Ga0115026_10000065_pt1 | contig 19186 bp, 30 predicted proteins | sample Mud_0915_D1_FD_83878 | JGI IMG/M metagenome (GOLD analysis project Ga0115026, IMG submission 83878) | Wetland microbial communities from Old Woman Creek Reserve in Ohio, USA - Mud_0915_D1 | ecosystem: Environmental > Aquatic > Freshwater > Wetlands > Sediment ...
AGAGCCTCCGAAGACCGCTCCAATCGGGGCAGTTTCCCCTGAGTTGGAGGAGGTTCCTGGGGTAGAGCCTGGTGATGCACTGGAGTTGCCGGTGAAGGAAGCTCAGCCGCTGACCATCACGGAAGAGGTGGATATTGCCGTTGGCCTCTTCTCTTCGGCATTTCCTACGCTGATGCGCACGGTGCGCAGGGCTCTTGGCACTGCCGATTCCGTCAAGCTCCTGGTTCACCAGAAGGAGTGGATGAAGTACCTGAAGGAGCTGGAAAACCTGGTCAAGCCTTCGCTGAAGGACCTTGTGCTCCAGGACCCACAGGGAATCAAGGAGGGAGCCACCACCAAGCTGGTGATTGGGGATTGGGAGGTTCCGGTTTCCGTGGCCAACCAACCCCCGGCTCCGGATGAGCTCTTGGAGCCCAAGCACGTGGACCCCCAGAAGCTGGTGCAGTTCCTGGCCAAGACGTTCACCGACCCCAAGGACCAGGACCCGAGCGACTGTCTTCGGGGAACTGTGACCTGGAGCACGGAAGGACTGTCTCCTGCACAGGACAAATCCCTTCGTGCCCTGCTCCGGGACTACGGTCCGTCCATCCGGGCCGAGTGCCTCAAGGACCCTGGACCGCCGACACTGCGGCCCCTGAAGATGGTAAAGACTGCGCATCCACTGCCGGAATGGCCAGGACTTGACGATGAGGAGCTTATCGATGAGTGAGGCAGCGCCGACGAAGGTGTTCTACGAGACGAGGGGTAACCAGTCCATCGATGTCGAAGCTCTGCCGGACGGGCAGATGCGCGTGCGGTGGAGGGGCCATGAGATGGTCATGAGCCCCAAGGAGTTCAACGAGCGGTTCCAGGAGCAGAAGGGGTTTCCTGGACCCTGTGGCATTGTGCTACCGAACGACATTGGGGCCATCGCCGGGGCATTGCCGGTGAGCCTCTGCGCCAAGTCATTGGATGACCTGTGCTACTGTCTGACACGGTGGAGCCAGGAGCACCCTGGGCAGCGGATGATTACCCCACAGGTGCAGTATTGCCCTACTACCATTTCAAACCCCACCGGGAATGAATGGATCGCGTTTTTCTGGACCGAACTGATTGCCTCCAAGGGCCACATTGACGACGTGGCTGAGGTTTCCAAGCTGATGGGGCCGGAAATCGCAAAGCGCCAGACGGAGCGCCGGAAGCAAGTGGAGGACGCGTACGCGGAAGCCAAACGGCTGGACCAGGAGAACGCCGAGCGCCAGAAGGGTGAGCTGGACGAGCTGCGCCGCCTGGCCGAGCTGGGCAAGAAGTGGGAGAAGATGCACGGCAAGGGGAAGAAGAAGTGAGCCTGTCGATCAAGGTTAGGTTCGAACCCACTGCTGTGCTTCTCGGTGTCAACTGGAGCACAGAATGGTACAACGTTTATGCTGGCCCCCCAGAATATACGTTGGCGTCCAACCCTACCAGTACGCTGCACCAGGTAGTTGTGTGGCTATACCTGATTCCGTGCCTGCTCATAACCATTCAGTGGCAGAAAGAGCACCATGCCAAGGGGAAGAAGAAGTGAGATTCAAAATACGCCTGGAGTTCAAGCTGGAAGACCTGTGGGTGGGGGTGTACTGGCATACGGACCAGGCACAACTGTACACCGATTCTGCAACGTACATCAGGGGTGATGCACCACTTGGCTGGATACATGTAGTCGATGTGTGGGTTTGCATTATCCCGTGCCTGCCCGTCCATATCAGTTGGGGGAGAGTACACCACCATGCCCGAGTCGGATGACTTCAGATTTGGACTTTACCTCGGGACTGGCCAGCATGCGACCATTGCTCAGGGCTCCATACTCTACCAACGCCGGAGCAATGACCACCCGGTCACTCCATGGACGGTCAAGGAGTTGAACCGCAGGCGCATGGTGCTGAAGTGCGCCTGTGGTGACCCACGATGTACCCGAACAGAGACCTGGACCGCTAAGCTTGGCGGTCAACATCCGTCGTAATCCCGGTAAACCCCCCACCAGGCGGTGCCGGCCTGGTACCTTCTCCACCGGGATGCTGGCCCGAGGAGGTAAAAACCGGCACAGTTCTTACCCTGGCTCCATTCAACCGGGCCGCACTAGCCCGGTTCTGCCCTCCGCCAGGGGGATTCTGCAAGGAGGCAGTAGCAAGACTAGTGCTCCAGGGCTCTGCTCGCTGATGCTGGTGAGCCCAAACTTTTGGAGGCAACAATGAACGTCGAAGACCTCATCGCCAAGCTGCAAGTGCTCAACCCAAAGGCAGCAGTCTACATCGATTCTGGTGGAATAGAAGGAGAGCCTGACGAGTTGAGGGCTATTTACGCCGCTAGAAAGGTTTCAAACATATGGAAGGCCGTCGGCACCGAATACCCAGAGCGTGCGCCTACCATGAATGACCTTCTCATCATGTTGAGCTACTAATGCCTACGCGGCTAGCTCGCATCAAGAAAGCAGTGGCCGGCATTTACCTCGAAGAGGCACTCGACAGCAAGGTGCAGGCGGAATGTGGCCCCTGCAACCGGAAGCACGGTGGCGGCTTGAGGTATCCTGGCAAGAAGGACCTGACAAGGCGGGGAGCAAGACAGCCCCGCCGAACCGCGCATACCTGTTGGTGTGGCGACATCGATTGCAGGGACCATGGGGGGTAAACACATGGAAATTAGACTAGATACAGACGATAGTGGGCATGTGGTCTGTGTGACCCTGATATGGCATGACCAGGCTGGTAACCTGCATGCCGCCCAGGCAGTGGAAGGGGGAGTTGCGGCTTGGGTCCTGTTAGCGGCACAGGACGAGGATATAAAACTGGTTGTAAACAGGCTTGGTACTGACGGCATTGCCGCGCAAGTACCCAACTCCAAACCCACGTAGCCATGGCGTTTGACCCCAGAACTCTCGGCGCTGACTGTGCGCACTGCCCATTTGCAAAGGGTGGTTGCCCGGATAAGCCGGTGCCACCCTCCATACCTAGAGGGCGCACTCGCTACATTCTGGGTGGGGAGTCGCCTGGGGATGCTGAGCGGGCACAGGGCAGGGTGTTCGTTGGTCCCACCGGTCACAAGCTTGACAGGGAGCTGGGCACTGCCGGGCTCCTGCGGTCGGAGGCGCTGGTCATCAATAGCCTGTGCTGCATGCCTCCACGGGAAGGGAAGACCGAGGGGATGATGGGCGCTGCGCTTCGGTGCTGCTTGCCCGTCTACCGGCACTATGTTTCCCAGGTAGTGGTGCCGGCACTGATGATGGGCAAGTGGGCCTGGCGGGCACTGGTAACTCTCGACGGCACCAAGCTCCCAAAGGGTGGTCTCTCGAAAGGTCGGGGGTTCCTCCGGGATTCCCCCTACCTGCACAACAAGTACATCGCTACCTGGCACCCTACCTATGCCCTCTCGCGCAACCCCTACGAGTGGGGAGCGTTCCGTGTGGACCTTGCCCGGATGGCACGCCTGCTCACCGGGAAGCTCCGGCCAGGTCCGGAGCGGCTGGTGACCACCCCCACCGTAGAGGACATCTGGGCCGTGGCCTATGACAGGTTCGTGGCCCTGGATATCGAGACGAAGCCCCGAAGCCCTCGCGAGTCCTGGACCGGCAAGGACCCCAGGCGTGCGCGGCTAGACCTCATTGGCCTGGGGAACTCGGAGTGGGGCCTGAGCTTCGACCCGGCAGAGCGTCCGGACCTGCTGGCCCCTCTACGCAGGCTCCTGGCGGAGAAGGTGGCCATCACGCACAACGGCATCACGTTCGACCGTCCGGCACTGGACCGGGCAGGCATCTACATCAAACGCATCGTGGACACCCTACACATGCGCAAAGCGTTGGTGGCCACTTCGCCGGCATCCCTGGCCTATTGCTCGTCGCTCTACGATGACCCCTACCCGTGGAAGGAGATGGGGCTAGAGGACCCTAGCGAGCCCCCATCGGAGCAAGAGTGGGATGAAGAGGACGGGGGGAAGGATGAGGAGGAATTTCGGGGAACAGAGGACGACGACAAGGGCCTCCTCTACTATGCCCGCGACCCACAGGCCAAGCGCCGGTACAACGCAGAGGATTGTGTGCGCACCGCGCGCATCCACGTTGCGATGGAGGCAGAGCCCGAGTGGCAATCTGAGCAGGTCCAGAGGCTCTACCAGTTCCGCTGCAACTCCGCGATGCTGGCAGTGGACATGCACGAGATTGGGCGCATGGTGGACCCGGAGCAACGGGTGGCCTTGCGGTCGGAGCTGGAAGGGCTTATCGTCACGCGGCAGAAGAAGTTGGTGGAGATGGCCGGCATCCCCAGCTTCACCGGAAGCCCCAACCAGATGCGCTCTCTTCTCTTCAAGCGCCATGAAAAGGGAGTCTTCCACAAGTTCGGATTGCCCCTGCCCACCGAGAAGGTCGGCTACACCAAGACGGGGCTCTGTGCAGTCAATCAGGATGCGCTTCTGCTCCTGCTGGTGAACCCCCTTATCTCGGACGAGGCCAAAGCACTTATCTCACAATACTGGAAGGTAGCGGCTCCGAAGAAGGCAAAGTCCACCTTCGTAAACTCCGAGCTGATTGACCAGGCCATTGGGGATGATGGTAGGCTACGGCCTGAGATGGGCTCCATGCGTACCGACACTGGCCGCTGGACCGAGGCCAAGCCCTCCACCGTGACGTTGCCAAAGGAGAAGGAATGAGCACTGACAAAGAGGCGGTTGGCAAGGTGTTGTTTACCTGTGAGGGAACGGCAGTTAAGCACCGGATAGTAGTGCTTGGTGAATCCGACGATCTCACTCAACTGATACCACAGTACCAGACCAACTGGTATGGCGCGTGTCCACCAGGGCATTGGGAAACCTTGAGGGTTTCCGATGCGATGCATATGCTCCTGGAGGGAATGATGGAGGAAATCTTGCGGCTGCGCAAGGAGAAGGAATGAACGAATGGTGGGTATCCACTATCGCAATGACGTTCTGGGTGCAGACCACCTTGAGCGGGGCTATCATCGATGCTGCACCCATCGCCCAAAGGTTTGTGGGGCAGCCATTTGTCCACCTGGAGCGCTGGCTCCAGTGGCAGGGTGGATACCGGAAGGAGTTGCTTGGATGAAGTGCCCCTACTGGTTCTGTGCGCTCATGTGGTTCCTGATTGGCTTCTTCACCGCAGCAATACTGTTCGCAACGAAAGGATAACCGATGACCGTCTTAGAGCTGATTGACGAGGCGTATTCCAACTCCGTGGCACACGGGTTCCATGCCTTCTATCGCGACGAGAACCCCACGTGGGGGATTTGGCTGGCTCCCTCGGTGCTGGTAGAAGGCTTGAGCAGCTACTGAAGGAGAAGATGGAGTACAACCGCAGCCGGCCGTACAAGCACGGAAAGAGGTTCTAGCCATGGCACCTGACAAAAGTGAACTGGAGGAGTTGACGCGCAAAGCACAGAAGGCGGTATCCCTGTGTCACCCAGGGAATATCGCATATGTCCTGGTACCCACGGATACCTGGCTATGGCTGGAGGAGGATGGCAGGCTGGGGGATCCAGAGGACAGAGAAGAAATGTCAGTTCTGGACCAGGCACTGGATGACGGCTATATCATCGAGGAGTAGCAATGGCACACCTCTCCGGATATCTGCCGAACTTGCGCCGCATGTACCGCGCGGGACCACATCGAAAGCTCATCGGGGCAGACCTCTGCCAAGTCGAGCTGTGGATGATGGCGGCAATATCCGGAGACCCCGTGCTCCTACGCAACCTCCAGTCAGGTGACGTGTACACGGAGGATGCCAAGTACCTCTTTGCCCTGCCAGAGCACCTGAAGAAGTGCTCCTGCAAGGAGAAGACCTGGACTGCCGAAGGGCCACGCATCATCTGCCAGGCCCCCACGAACCACCTGAAGCCCAAGGCACGCCAGGATGCCAAGCAGACCCACTTGGCGTGCCAATACTACATCTTGCTACCTAAGTTCTACCGCCTCATGCTGGAGGCCGACATCAACACCTCTTTCCAGCACTGTGCGAACCTCTATAACGGGTTCCACAAGTTGTACGCCGGCACGTTTGCCTGGGGGGAAGAAGAACTGGCGCGGGCGCACCGGGAAGGGTGCTCCCGAGGACGGATTCTCGGCATCACACGTACCTACCCCCAGCTCGCGACCATGCAGGAGGCCATGAACTACCCCGTGCAGACCACGGCGGCAGAGCTGTTCGGACTCATCCTCCAGCGGCTGGGCTCTGGCATCCGGCCGCGCTGGGGTCAGCCGGCGGGGTTACTGTGGGAGCGGTTTGGGGGGGAAGCCCAGCTCGTGAAGCACTGGTATGATGCCGTCTACGTGGAGGCCGAGGAGCACATTGTCAAGGACGTGCGGCAGACGGTGGTAGAGGTGATGGGGATGCCCGTGGTAATCGAAGGCAAGGAGTGGCGCTTCAAGTGCGAGGTGAAGGAAGGCTACCTGGAGAGTGACGTATGACCGTGGATGAACTCATAAACGAGCTAACAAAGCAAGGCTGCTTTGGTGTGGTGCGTGGGGTAGAAATAGGCTGGCGCAGGGTGAAATCCGGCTCTCTACGCGGTAGTTTGGGGCTGTACGCTAGGGCACCAGACGGGGTAACCGCGGTATTTGTCGTAACGCCACAAACCATCAAACAGTCAAAATCCGGCATCAACCTATTCCAAGCCATAATGGAGGACATGCGCCGGTCGATGGAAGCCAAGCGCGAGGAGATGCAACTAGTAGGCCACAGGAGTGACGTATGATTCCGATTGCCGTGGCGGTTGCCGTGCTTGGTGCCATCAACGTAGTGTACTTGTCTGGTGGTGGTTCGAATTAGAGAAGGATCGCTAGCATGTTAGATATCGAAGACATTGCCCGAAAGGTACGCAGAGATGCAGCAAGGAGATACAAGTGCTCTGGAGAGACTGATTGCGGAGGACGTGCCAAAGCTTCTGGCAGAGGTAGGCAAGCTCCAAACTGCACTGGTTGCGTGCCGTCCCTATCTGATGCAGTCACCCAACATCCTGGCCCTGCTCAACGATCCGGATTTTAGGGCGGTGCTAGGTCAGTAGTGCTTCACCTTCGGGAGACCTAGCCCGTCCCGGAGTCCGTCTACCATCGCCTCGATGCGGCCAAAGGATTCCTTGGTCTCCCGGCGCAGAGACACCTGCTCGTTGCGCATGGACTCCTGCTCCACCCGGAGTTGGTGGTACTCGGCCTCCCTCGCCAGGTCCCTAGTCACCAAGCGGTCAATGGCCACCTGCTGGGCGGTTTGGCGCTGTTCGTACGCCATTGCCGCAGACCCCCTCGTGGCAACGAAGGTGCCCCCGGACCCCAAGGCGGCAGTTGCCAGGGGTACCAGGATGACCTTCAGGTCGAGCTGGCCAAACAGTTTCACGGCCGGCAGCCGTTCCTGTACTGGCGCTGGAGGTCTTCCCGCGTCGCCGCCTCGGTGGGCTTGGTGGCCTCGACGATGTGGCCGTAGGTCCCACCGTCAGGCTTGCCCGGCAGCCAGCACGCGGCCTTGCAGTAGACCTCCGGACGCCCCTTCTTGTCCTTGCGTGGCCAGCAGGTAGCACTATCGATTCCGGGTGGATGGACCGATTCCGGATAGGACTCTGGTTGCCCAAGAGCCAGCATCAACAGGAGGGCGATCACGGCTTCACCCCCCGAATGGACTTATCCAGTTGCTCCTTGACGGCATCGAGACGCGTAGCTGCCGCATCCTCCCGGCACTGGTCAATGGCGGCCCTGGCGTGGGCGTTGGCCTGGCCAAACCCGGCCGCACAGGCTCCTGCCACGAAGAGCCCAGCTCCGAGTCCAATCTGCTGGGCCTCGTTCAGCTCCCGGCCCTTGAAGATGGCTGCCAGGCCAGCTGCCCCGGTAGCGAAGGTGCAGACTTCGGCCACCACAGAGGTCAGTTCGTCCCTGGCCTCGGCAGCCGCGCAGTTCCGGGGGAGACCCGGCACTGTCACCGGTGGGGGCATATCTGCCATCTGCCGCACAGGACGAACGGGGGACGCTGCACAGCCAACCAGAAACACCACCAAAAGTAGCTTATTCACGCCTAGTCTCCGTCAGGAAGAGTACCTATACCGCGTTTACCCACCAACACAACACGAGTGTCTGGGGTGTTGCCGACGTTGCACCCTCCATCGTATCCGATGGTAACGCTGGAAACGCCATCGGTCCAGGGGTTATAGGCCCCGGCGCATGTGTAGTTGGTAGGCGTAACAGTGTTCGCCGCAGTGCAGGCTGTCTGGATAGTGCAGATGTTCTCAAGCCCTCCATCGGTCCTGTGCTTCTGCACTGTCCAATGGGCATTGCCGGCACCACCCCCAGCAGTGATAGGAAGCACCTCCGCCCGCGTGATTGTACCAGGTACAGTAGGGTTCCATCCACCCATGGTGGCACCACGAGGTACAGCATTGGTGTTGGCTCGGGTAGAAAGCATCCGTTCTTCCAACCCAACGGAAACAGTGCTCCACCAAGCAACACCATCACACACATACCAGTAGTAGACCCCGCTAACTATGCGGGCTACCTGCCTACCGATGAGACTGCTGTCACAGGCAATAGCCCCCTTGGTGGCTGCTAGTGAAATCTGATCGGTGGTGAGCAAGTCGCTTACTGTCAGTGTACCAATACCATCAGTCCCCACTTTGAGGTCATTGCCGACTGTCCAAGTGGTTCCATCGAGGTACAATGTTTGTGCGCAGCTATCTGAAGGTGCGCAGATGGAATCAGATCCATTCAACACTAGTCCCCCACCACCACTTGCGCGGGTGCTGAAAATCCCCACAAAGGTTCCGCCGTCGAAGTTGGAGGCCGACACGTCGGAACCAAACGTGGCGGCCCCCCCAACCCCCAGGGTCCCGGAGATGTCTACCTGGCTGGGTGCGATGACGGTCCCGTTGACCGGGTGGGACAGGTGAACGAGTGGAGATGACTTCGCGTTCACGTCAACGTTCCGTCGGTAGACCTTGCAGGTACCAGTGCCACCGGCAAGGATGAACGCCAGATACCGCAAGCCTGGGGAGATTCTGGTCTGCCATGCCGTGTTCGCAGGGATGGTCAGGTCATCCGTGGTGGCCACTGCGGTAGCTGCACTAGGAGCAATCCGATAGTGGGTATCTACCGTGCAGTAGACCATCTTCCAGCCGGACGACAGTGCTCCAGTGGTGGCACTGGTTCCAGAAGTAGAGACCGTGGCCTCGTAGTTGCCAACCTCGGCAATCACGATACCAGCCACCAGCAGGAGCAGGGCAGCTACGATGGTATGAAGCTTGCGCATGTGAACCTTACTGCACGCAGATGTAGGAAACCGTGTCCGTGGTGGTGTTCGGACCCGTTACGGTGAGGGTCGTAGTGGACACGGCACACTTCACCGGGTTGGCTTGTGTGGTGTTGTTGCTGCACACGCAGATGGCACCAGAGTTCACCGTTGCGGTGCAGACAGACGGCGAGGCATTGTTCAGGTTGCAGTTGCCTCGTGTCTTGGTAGACGCGATGATGTTGTCTCCAGTGTTGGTGAAGCTACCAGAGTTGCTCACGTTGCCGGTAGCGGTCAGGTTGTTCACCCCTGCATCCTTGCCCGCCAAGTAGGCTACGAAGGTGGTCTCACCGGTCAGTGTGGTAGCGCCAGTTACCCCCAAGGTACCAGAGATAGTACCGTTTCCGGTGGCCGTGACGTTGTTGAATCCAGCGTCCTTCCCGGAAAGATACCCTGCCATGGTGACTTCGCCCGTGAGGGTAGAAGCACCCGTGACGGAGCTGGTTCCGGAGACGGTCTCGTTGCCCGTCATGGTCACATTGTTGAACCCCGCGTCCTTGCCGGAGATGTACCCGGATGCGGTGAGGGTAGAGACCGTGGTGGCTCCGGTAACGGTCAGGGTGGAGTCTACCGTGATGGTGTTGAAGTCCCCGCCGTAGCTCTCCAGGTAGCACTTCCCCGGCCCCGGTCCCTTCTGGATGAAGGCGAAGTAGCGGTTCGTAGTGTTGTCCACCCACACCGGCTTGTTCGCCGGCAACGGCGTGCTGGAAGTGGTAGCCGTGGGAACGGTGGCGGAGGTGGTGTAGTAGACCGACTGGTCCGGGCAGTGAACGCGCGTCCACGTTGCCGGCACGTAGAACGCCTTGCTGGTACTGGTGACCTGGGCCGTCAGAGTCGAAGGGTCCGTGCCCAGGGCCATCGACAGGAGGCTGGTCATCGGCGTAGTGATGGCGGTGAGGGCCAGGAGCCCCACCACCGCAACTGCAACCGTGAAAATCCACTGTACCCGCTTCATGTTACACCTCCTACTACGTAGGGAAAATCAGTCCTTTGTTGCCGTTGGCCATCTGCTGTTGTGGTTCGGGCGTTGCCATACGCCGAAGCACCTCTGAAATTGCCCTTGGAGAATAGCCTCCCGCCACCAGGTTGTCCAGCTCCAAAGACATCTGCGCGATGAGGTCTGGCCCCAACCCCAAGAGTGTGGCGGGGTCCCCACCGAGGTACTTCGCAAGCATCACCAGCCTTGCCGGGTCCATACCCCCGGTGGGACCCCGTGAAAGCTGATACTGAATCTTGTCCTTCTGCCCCTGTGGTGTAGCTGGCATTTGTGGGGTAGGAGTAGGAGACTTCCTCACTTTCATGCCAGGCCAGTCCACGTCAACCTGGCCTCGTGGCTGCGCAGCAGGTTCCACCGGCTGGGGCTCTACCTTGGGTGCTAACAGCCTTCTCAACCCGGCATTGGCCCTGTTCTCCCATGCTGCTGGAGTAGATAGGCGCTCCCAAACACCAGGTTTGGGTTTGGGTAGAGGCAACCCCAACCTCTGGAGGGCTGTCAACCGCAGTTCCTGATCTGGGGACTCCGCCCCCACATCTGGCCCCATGCCCTGGTTGAGAAGCTGTCGAAGGTACTGCCGGGTGCGCTCCGGCTCGGGTGGTGCCTTTTCGGTGCCCAGCACCTCGATGCCATAGGGCCCAACCGGAGGGGTTGGCCACTGGCGCTGTACGGGCAGGTCATCCAGTGGTCCTGGATCTACTCTGATGCCTCCGGCCACCTAACGCCTTCCCTTCTGGCCCGCCTGGCCCTTCTTGGTCGGCTCCTGGGGCATAGTAGGCCCCAACGGGTCCCAACCTGGTACTTCAGGGAGATTCGTGCCGAACTTGTACTTATTGGGGTCAGTAATCCCCAGCGGGTCGAATGGGTTCGGCAGCCCAAGCCCGAAAGGGTCTCCCGGAAGCAGCGAACCCGAAGGGAGACCAAGCCCAGCAGGACGCTGGTAGTTCCAGCTCGAAGCACCTCGCCGCCAGACATCTGCCTGTTCGATGTTGCTCAACTCGGGGTTGGTTGGCAGTGTCGGAAGCTCACCACTTGGTTCTCCGATAACCTCTGCCGCCTTCGGGTAGGCCCGCTTGAACCTTTCGATTCTGTTCCCTAGGAGCACCTTCAGCGCCCGCATACCAGCCATCGTATCGGCAAAAGAGAGCATTTCCCCAGCCAACATGTCGGCCATCTGCTTTTCGGTTCCAGTCACCTGCTTTCCGAATTCGGACCTGATGAAGGACTGCATCGCCATGGCAGCTTGCTGGCGATAAGTAAGCTGGGCTTGGGAGAGTCTCTCGTTCGCGGAATACTTGATAGACTCCTGCAAAAACTTTCCTGCCCCAAGTGGCAGCCCCGACAACATCTCCCCCAGCCGCTGCTTGAAGTAGAAGGCATCCGGTACCGCAAGCTCTGGATCGGCCTCCGCGCGCTGAAGAAGAGTTTCAAAGTTGCCTACTGCTTCTAGTGCATCCCCAGCCCCCTTCATATAGTTTTCGATTTGACGGGTTTCCAGGTTCCCACGGCCGGTCATCGCGTTGAACTCGGCAATGCGGTTTCTCTCTTCTGCCTGGCGAATGCGCGCCGGAATGCCAGATGCCTGGGCAATTGCAAGGTCTTCCCGCGCAGCACGTAGTCCCTCCTGTGCATCGAATTGCCGCTGGCGCTCCCGTAGCTGGTCCCTCCTCAGCTCATACTCTAGCCCTCGGAGATCCATCATGCCTGGATCGCGTCTGCCTCCAATCTGCGCCAAAGAGAGAAGCGTGGGCATGTCCCTACGCGCGAACGGCAGTGCTGGGGCGGTGGGAGCAGGTGCTTGCTCCTTGACCTGGCGTGGTGCGGTGACTGTGATGTCCTCGGAGAAAGAGGGCATCGTGGGAGCTTGGGAGACAGCCCCACTGACGATTGGGCCCTGTGCCGGCATCTGGGGGGTAGCCGTTGGCGGCTGTGCCTGTGGCATCTGCGGTGTAGGTGCCCCGCCACCACGAAGCTTGCCGGCCCATACCTTGGGATCCTCGCCGGACGCCACGGCAATCATGGCCTCCTGGAGCCGAGGGTCCATCGGAGAGAGCTGGTCTACCGTCTTGGCGATGCCCCCCAAGGACTCGCCAACCGCTCCGATGTAGTCCTTTGGCTGGTAGTCAAGACGTGGTAGTGCCATGGCTAGTACCCTCCGAACGTGGTGGGCATGGACGGCAACTTGGGCTGAAACTGCTGGCCAATGGACCCACCCAGATTGGAGCCAAGGTTCCAGCCGCCGGTTGCACCGGCAATGGCGCCAGGGATAGCACCTACGCCGCCCACGGCAGCGCCTCCAAGCCCCCCAGCAATGGCCCCTCCAAGTCCCCCGATGATGCCCCCACCAAGCCGCCAGAGGTCTTCCCCCTTCTGCTGTTCCAGCTTCCACTCGTCCAGCGCCCGGCCGTACTTGTCGGCCTGGCTCTGACCGGTGGTGCTGGTCAAGCCTCCCAGGGCTTGCATGGCCATGCCCTTGCGCTGCGTAGCCAGCTTGGCTGCCGTGTCGGTGTACGCCCTCTCAGCCTGGTTCTGGCTGTAGGGGCCGAACACGCCGCCCATCTGGGAACTCGACAGCGTTGCCTGCCGTGCCGCGTTGAGGATGGGTGCAAACTGCGGGTCGTTGGGGTCGAAGGGCATGTTCAGCTCGGCAAAGAGCTGCCGCCACTGGTCCAGAATGGTCTCCATGGGGTCCTTGGGGGACCCTTGCTTGACGGTCTTGCCGGTGCCAGCTAGCGGCCTGGCACCTTCTGCACCCTCTGCACCCAGCCCCCCGGCCGAGGGCATCACCGGCAACGCAGAGGGGCTACCGCCCGCCGGTAGCCGAGGCTGGTAGGTTTCTTCCCTCTCTCGATACCGTGGAGCGGCCATGGCTAGGTGTCCATCACCAGAATAGAGAACTGGTTCACGTCGTATGCAGCACCGGTGTAGTCGAAGCACTTGACCAGGAAGTGCGGTGCTGCCACTGCGCGGGTGTCCGCCACACACACGGAAGCCGTGGTATGGGAGGTTACCAAGATGGCAAAGCTGGTGTTCGCGGGCGTGTAGGCCAGCGTGCCACGAAAGACCCCAGAAGCCGCATTCGTGGAAACAGTGAGCTGGCTGGAGTCCCCAGCGGTGCAGGCGGTACCTGCCGCCGCTGAACCTGTGCAGTTCGAGGTGACCACAGCCCATGCCTTGGGCACCAGTGCCGGAGTTGCGAGCTTGCTGTGAGAGATGGCTGCACCTGCCGCAACGTCGGTATTCGAGAGCTGCACCCCTCCACCAATCTTGTTGGTGTTGAGGAAGGAGAAGTTGTTGTTCAGGTTGACGGCAGTGGGCACTTCGCTGTTGCCGAACGTGTGCAGTGCCCCCATGGACATCTGCTCCAGCATCCAACCGCCTCCAAGCCCAATACCCAGACTCATTGCCACGAGAAGCGCCTTCATTGCATTCCTCCTACCCCACGCGGGAGATGATGTCCATGTTGGCCTGAAGTCCATACATCTCCCACATAGCCACACCGTTCTGGAATGGGGCTACAACACCATCGAAGAGCACTGCCGGCGAACCGCTACCGTCACCAGCAAAGTTCTGGGTGGCACTGGTATCCAGCCCCAGAATCGCACCCAGGCGCCTGGAGACCAGAAGCTGCGCGGCAGTGGCAAAGGCGTTCGCGGTGAGGGTGTTGTCCGTGAAGTTGATGGTCAACTGCCCAAAGGACGGGTTGGGGGTGTCGTCGAACCGCACGATACCGGTGCCGAGAATCTTCACGTCCAAGTCATAGGCGGCCAGATTGACCGCATCCACTATGCCGTCAGAGTTCAGAATCGCAGCCGCTTCGATTGCGGCCACCAGTTCGGTAAGGGTATAGACCCCTGCCGGGATGGTCAGGAGCTTCTGGTCTGGTGTGGCGTCCCAAACCCCAGGGCCAATCACCAGTGTGTCGTTGAACCCAGCCGTGATGACGTAGCCGGCCTCATCCGTAAGGGTAAACTGATGGGTGTCTCCGGCCTGGCGCAGGTTGGGGTAGATGGCCACGGACTGTGCTTTCACAGCCAGAGGGTCCACGTCGAGCTGGTTAGAGCCCAGCCGGAACGGGGTAGGGTTGATGCGCTTGGTTGCGGAGGCAGAGCTTCCGTTGTCCAGGGCCACCGTGCCGGTCAGGGCCATATCGTCAGATGCTCGAACGGCGAGAAGAATGCCGTCATTCGTTTGCTGGTTGCCGGGGGAGAAAATGACCTCTCCAGTACGAAGCTCTGCCAGCACCTCGGAGCCAACGAACGCGGTATCCGAGATGGTAGCGGTGGCCGCAGCCAGGTCTCTGGGGCTATCCCCCACCACGCCAAGCGCGTAGCCCTTGGTGGCAGGAAACCCGGCAGCAAATTGCGTGTTGGCCATGTAAATTAGTTGCTTCTCGGTTCCTAACCCCCCGGCAACTGTCATTGCCACCAGCCCAGGCAGAGCAGTGGTGTCCTCCTCCGCTACACCAAGATATTCGATAGGTCCGTACCAGCGGGCATCTCTCCAATCCTGTGGGGGGCCTTCCCGGAGGTCCAGCCACCATTGCTGGGTGGGGGGTGCGCTCAAGTCCTGTCTCTGTCCGAATGCCTGAAGGCGGTAGAACCCATCAAAGTAGGTACCCGTCATCCGGATATGCTCTGCCGGCGGGGCGTAGCCGAAGATGGGCTTCAGCTTAGTGCCCACCGGATACGGCAGCGCACCCTCCCGGTAGAACCACACGTCATCTTTGCCGGCCCAGATGACCCCGTAGGGAGTAGTAGCCACAGTCCACGGGGAAGCACACCCTGCCGCAATGTGCATCCGTAGAGGTACCAGCGTAGAAGTCCCTCCGGTGCTCTGGTCCAGGTCTCCAGTGAGCAGGAACGGGTTGCCGACCCGCCGTAGCACCAGCAGGGCAGCCTGTGCAGGCGTACCGGCAGCCGACAGCATGACCTCGGTCATGGCCCAGATCTCGTCACCGTCATCACCAGAAACGAGAGACACGGCCCGGCCATTGACAGCTAGTACGTCGTTGCCCACCACATTGTCAGTGTAGTCATCGGTGAAGATGAGGGTGTTCTTCCGGCCCGCGCCGAGGTTGCCGTAGACCATCCGCACCCGGAAGGGGGAGGCCACCAGGGGATGGATGTCCTCGTTACCACTGCCAGCAAGTACGAGTGACGTTTGAGTGCTCTGGCTGGTTTCATCGAAGCGGTATGCAAGAGGTCCAGTAGGACCGGACCATGCCGCGTAAGGCCCAGGGAGCAGGTATGCCCTGTTGTTCCACGGAAACAACCATGGCCGCCTGGAGTAGAAGGGCAGGGCACTAGGGCCGGAAGATACTGGAGTCACAGCCTCTATGCCTGCTATTCTGCCCTCCAAAGCACACGAGGAAAGATCAGAACCAGAAAACACTACAAGTACATCGGAAGTTCCTGTGGCATTGGGCAGAATAGGAGACGGAATCACGCACTGGCCTGGCGTGTTGGTGAACGTCCAAGGTCGCTCTAGACCCCCACGCTTCGAGAGCACACCGCTGGGTACCGGCACTAGGTTCTTCCCGTACCGGTACTCGCCCTTGCGCAAGGCCCGCGCGTCGTCGTGCAGGTTTACCCCCCTGCTCGTGTCCAGTGGTACCCACTTCATCGGAAGTACCTGGTATCCAGCGGGGGGCGCATCTGGTTGTATCCAGGGGGCTGCCCGAAGTCCACCATGTCACGCACGATGAGGGCGTTCAGCTCGGCACTGGACTCCGTGCGGTCCTGGTGCCCGTACTTCGTTGCGTAGTCGTAGACCCATTGAATCATGGTGCGGTCATTTGGGTACCACGGGATGGCCCCAGTGGCGGGGTCCGCCGGCAGCTCCAGGTAGGGAATGACGAGCAGGTAGTCCAGGTCCGGCACCGGCTGGAACCACAGGCGCCAAGCCGTGGTGCTGCCGTTGAGGTAGCACTTTACCCACCGGGGCCGAGCGCGGGAGGTTGCAGGGTCGGTGGTGGACTCGTCTGGCCCCTCGCCGTCCAGGGTCTGCACGCGGACCAGTCCCTGGTCAGTGAACCCGGTACGGTAGACGTGTAGGGGGTCCCGAACACGAAGTACCCCGGTGGACACGACAGACCCATCTCCGAAGTCCAGGTACTGCACGCCAGCACCCAGGGCAATTCCGGTGGAGCGCTTGTGCAGGATGGGCCAGGGGAACCGCGTCGCCATGGACCGCAGCCAGGCCAGGAACGCGGTGGTGGTTGCCGAGTTGTCGGCAAGCTCGGCCCGACCGGCCTCCGAGAGCCCCTGTGCAATGATTGCGGCTCTCGTCATCTGTCCCACGGTGCGCTACTCCTTCTTCTTGCCCTTCTTCTTGATCTTCTTGCGTTCCAGCAGGTGCATCCCCTTCGATGCCTCATCGAATTCGTGAACGGTTTCCGAGGAAATCATCCCCTTGCCCAGCATCGCATGGAACTTCCGCCGCTGCGCATCGGATTCGTAGGGCATCAGTGCGCCTTCCAGTTGCCCCGTGCCAGCGCCGAACGCTGAGGCTTGGCCGCCGGAAGCACCTTTGGCTTCAGCACCACCAGAACCCCAGCAAAGGTGCCCAGGATGGACTTCGGCACCTCCAGCCGCCGGCCCTTCACGAACCGTATCCCGTTGAGGCTGCCGTCCTTCAGCGCCTCACAGAGCACGAAGTCCGCTGCCGGATATTCCACCCGCCCAAACTTGCGCATCGCAGGCGGCTTGGGTGCAGCCGCCTTCTTGGAGTCGTCACTCATTGCCTACCTCCGAACAGGGGCCTTGGGCCTCATGTACCTGGTGAAGTCCGGCTTGTGGGCGCCTAGGGTAGGCCAGCTCCACCCACGGCTCTCTCCGGAGGTGAACTCCCGCTCCACTTCGGTTTTGAGCTGGAGCATGTGCTTGAAGTCGTTCTTCCGGGGCACCAGAATCTGGTGGTTCTGGTGCTTCGAGATGAACGTCCTGCCCGACAGGATGATGCCCTGGAAGAACCGGTCAGCAGGTGGGGGAGGCAGCACCACCATCAGTACGTGGTTCGCATCCTCCTCCCGGTCCTTGAAGCGTGGCTTCCGCACTTCGACAGTGACCGGCTTTCCGTCCTTCATGATAGGCTTCCCATGCTCGTCGAGCTTAGGCTCCTGCACGAGGACCATCTCCGGGCCCCCACAGAGGGAAACCGGCAGGTGGCACTTCGTACACCGGGCACCACTGCGCTTTGCAACCGCACGGGCAAGCGCGGCATCGGAGGGCTTTCCACGGCTAGCCGCGACGCTGGCCATGGTCATGCCCTCTTTGATTGCGTTGGGCACGCCTTCTGCCATGGAGGCCATGGCCTTGGTGAGCGCCTCGACGGAGGCGCTCAGGGATTCGATGGTAGGGGTGGACACAGGTTCTCCTGGCTACGTGAAGTCGGAGGCGACGTAGAGCTTGAGCAGGAACTGCTCTCGCGGAATGAGGGCATTGCCCCAGAACTTGAAGCCGTGCGTGCGGACCTGGTGCAGGGGGTCCGTGACTCCACCGGTCTCGGTGTAGTATTGGAGGTCCTGGATACCCAGCCACTTGGTAGACCCCTGCCCGTGGATGTACACCGGGAAGATGGTAGCCGGGTCGCTCGCGCCGGTCCCGTGGATGTTCGCCGGGGCCGTGGTGGTGGAGGTGGAAGCGGCCGTGACTGTCACTACATCCTCGGCCTCGATGGCATCGGCCATCAGGAGGAGGCTCGCATCTGCGGCTGCCGTTCCGAAGTACAGCTCGTAAGAGAAGTCCGAATCCATCCCTGTGAAGTCGAAGGTGAAGGACTCGTCATTCCCTGCCGCCGCAGAGGTCATCGAGTGCGCGATGCTCACCTGTTCCCGGAAACCTCGGTACTTGTCGATGGCAACCAGCTTCCAGTAGTACGCGGTGCTGGAGGTCAGGGACCCACCGCCGTTGACGGCGGTCACGACTGGCGTGTTGGTCCCGAACGAGTTGCCGGTAGCCACCGCAGCCGTGGTGTTCCCCAGAAGCTCGAACTTGGGCAGGAAGTTCGACTCCACCCAGCGGAGTCCACCCCAGGTGCCGGTCTCGCACACGTAGATGGACTTAGGGTCGGTGTACTGGTGGACAGGCACCCAATTGGTGAGCTTTCGCACCTGGGCAGTCACCTGGGGCGGGGCGATGGCCACGTAGCTCTGGCCGTTGGCGAGGTTGCCGGAGTCCACGGTCCCCGTCTTCACACCCTCCTTCATTGCGGTGCCCGCGATGTTTGCAGCACCACCCAGCACGATGCCTCCCTGGGGGTTGCCTCGGGGCCAGGCACCACCATCGGAAAGCGTGACATACGCCTGGGCGATGGTGTCCTCCGCGATGACCATGGTGGACGTGATGTCCGCCAGGGCAGTGACCGACCCGTCACCGTAGATGACGTTCGTGCCGGCGAGCCAGATGACCTGAATCTCGCGGTCAATGATGCGCTGGGCAACGTCCGCCAGCTCCTTCAGCACGATGTCCGTGATGTTGTGCTTAATCGTGTACTCGGACTTGTCCGTGGTGGCCATCGCAGCGCCCCACTGGCGCCCGGTCACGGTGACCTCGGTCACGGAAAGGGCCGTGAAGGCCGGAGGTGTGCCCTCGGAAAGGGTAGCGATGGGGACTTGCGCCCGCTCCCATCGGACGAAGTGTGCCGTGTCGCCGGAGCCCTTTGGCTGCTTCTCCTTCTCGCAGAAGGACTGGCAGACCAGCTTGATTGCCAGGGTCTGGATCAGCTCGGCAGCGAGGTACTTGTCGTTGTCGGTGGTCCCGGTCGACTGAGTTATGGCGTTCGTCAAATCCATCGTGGTATCTCCTAGCTGCGGAAGTGCTTGCGGCCGTGCTCCAAGATTTCCTGGATAGAAGCATCAGCCGGCAGAGGGGGAGGACCATCAACCACGGGGGCCGGGTGGTACCCAC
>Ga0115026_10000066_pt1 | contig 19030 bp, 14 predicted proteins | sample Mud_0915_D1_FD_83878 | JGI IMG/M metagenome (GOLD analysis project Ga0115026, IMG submission 83878) | Wetland microbial communities from Old Woman Creek Reserve in Ohio, USA - Mud_0915_D1 | ecosystem: Environmental > Aquatic > Freshwater > Wetlands > Sediment ...
GGAGAGGAACGCCACAGTGCCGAGCGCGGCGATCATGCGCACCGCCGACACCGGCGGGGCGAGTGACGCGTCGCCGGCGCTCATGGCGGTCCCCGCTTGCGGGGCCGGCGGCGGCCGTAGGCGCGCGGCTGGGTCACCGATTCGATCAGCGGCGTGGCGGCATTGCCGAGCAGGATGGCGTACATCACCCCTTCGGGCAGCGCCCCGAACAGGCGGATCACGATGGTGGTGACGCCGATCAGCACGCCATAGACCCATACGCCGAGCGGCGTGACCGGCGTGCCGACCATGTCGGTGGCCATGAACCAGGCGCCGAGCATCAGGCCGCCCGAGAACAGCATGTACAGCGCCCCCGGGTAGCGCGCCGGGTCGAGCAGGTTCAGTGCACCGGACAGCAATGCCGCGGACAGCAGGATCGCCACCGGGATGCGCCAGTCGAGCATGCGTCGCGCCAGCAGGTAGACGCCGCAGATCATGATCAGCAGCGCCGAGGTCTCGCCGACCGCGCCGGGCGTGAAGCCGAACAGCAGGTCGAAGTTGCTGGTAGTCGCGACGCCGGTCTTGTAGGTCGCGAGCGGGGTGGCGCCGGTGACGGCGTCGATGACGGCCGACTCCGGCGGCGCCATGAACGGCAACGACAGCGACGAGGACTGAAGTTCAAGGAACCGTCCGGCACGCATTACCGGTGACCAGTCTGTGATCGCGGCCGGGAACGCCGCCTGCGCGAACGCGCGCCCGACCAGCGCCGGATTGAATACGTTGAAGCCGAGACCGCCGAACAGCGCCTTGCCGAGGCCGATGGCGACGAACCCCGACACCGCGCCCATCCACAGCGGGAACGCCGGCGGCAACGTCAGCGCCAGCAGCATGCCGGTGATCGCGGCGCTGTAGTCGCCGAGGGTGCCGGCGCGGCCGGCGAGGCGGTTGAACAGCTGCTCGGTGCCGAGGCAGCTCAGGGTGACGACCACGATCAGTGCCGCGGCGCTCAGGCCGAACAGGAACACGCCGAACGCGCACAGCGGCAGCAGCGCCAGCACCACGTTGCGCATGATCTGTTCCACGCCCTGCGCGGCGTGCAGATGCGGGGCGCTGCGCAGCTCCAGGCGCGGGTCGGTCATGCCGCGGCCGCCTGTTCGCGGTTGAAGGCCTTGGCGATGCGGAACTGCTGCACCAGCGGGATGTTCGATGGGCACACGTAGCTGCAGCAGCCGCATTCGAAGCAGTCGTCGAGGTGGTAACGCTGCGCCATCTGCGCGTACTCGCGCCGGGCCGCCAGCATACCGAGGCGCGAGGGGTTGAGGTGCATCGGGCAGGCCGCCAGGCAGTGCCCGCACTGGATGCAGGGATAGACCCTGCGCGCCTGGCCGAGATGCCAGTCCTCGGCGAGGGCAAGCACGCCGGACACGCCCTTGGTGACCGGAATATCGAGCGACGGCACGGTGCTGCCCATCATCGGTCCGCCGAGGATGATCTCGCCGGCCGCTTCGCGGAACCCGGCCTGTTCCAGCAGGTAGCGCAGCGGTGTGCCGAACGGCACCAGGTAATTGCCGGGCCGCTCGACGTCGCCGCCGATGGTGATCACGCGCTCGATCAGCCCGCGCTGCAGCGGCAGCAGCTGGCCGAGCTCGGCGAGGGTGGCGATGTTCTGGGTGACGACACCGATGTCCCAGGAACGCGCGCCGGAGGGGATTTCGCGCCCGAGCAGGGTCTTGATGAGCAGCCGCTCGGCGCCCTGCGGGTACTTGGTGGCGACCGGCTCGACGGCAATGTGGGCATGATCGCGCAGGTGTCGGCGCAGCGATTCGATGGCGCGCGGCTTGTTGTCCTCGATGCCGATGACGGCACGCGCCGCGCCGCAGACGCGCAGCGCGATGTCGATGCCGCGCACGAGGTCGTCGGCCCACTCGACCATCACCCGGTCGTCGTTGGTAAGGTAGGGCTCGCACTCGCAGCCGTTCACGATCAGGGTATCGATCGGGAAGTTGTCCGGCACCGCCAGCTTGGCGTGGGTCGGGAACGCCGCCCCGCCCAGGCCCACCATGCCGCAGTCCTGGATGGCCTGGATCAGCGCCTCGCGGTCGAGCGTCGCGAGGTCGCGCGGCGCGCCGTAGCGCACGCGCTGGTCGTCGCCGGGGTAGGGGCGGAGCAGGATCGCCTCGCCCTTGCCGCCGCGTGCATCCTCAGCGAGCGCAATCGCCGTGACCGTGCCGGTGGCCGGGGCGTGGATCGGCACCGACAGGAAGCCGTCGGCCGCGGCGATCGGCTCGCCGCGCACGACTTCCTGGCCGGGCCGGACGATCGGCCGTGCCGGCTTGCCGATGTGCTGTGCGAGTGGAAGGATCAGCTGCGGCGCGAACGGAAAGCGCCGGATCGCCCGGTCGGCGGTGTGCTTGTGCTCCGGTGGATGGATGCCGTGAGCGAACGTGCGGCGCAGCCGGTTCAGCATGGTCGGGCTTCGGTTATGGTCTCTGGAAGGAAGCGCAGAGAACGCAGAGGCGCAGAGGACGCAAAGAAGATAAAGATAAATTTCGATTTGCTCCGCGTTCTCTGCGCCTCTGCGTCCTCCGCGTTCATTCCAGCATACCCACTACTGGTACTTCGCCGCGCGCTTGCGCAGCTGCTCCAGGCCCGGTTCGCCGAGGTCGAACGGCGTGCCCGGGTGCAGCACGCCGGCGGTGCACTTCTCGGCGGCACGCACGATGTCGCGGTACGGCCCGCCGCGCGGGTTGGCGATGTAGGCGTGCTTCTGGTCATCGTAGGCGAAGATCTTCGGGTTGATCAGGATGCACTCGTCGCAGGTCGTGCACTCGGGCGAGTCGATCCAGGCCGGTTCATAGTCGGCCGGCGCACTCGCGGTCGCCGCCGGCGCGGCGCTGCCGGCCGCGGGCGAAATGACACCGGTCGCGCCCAGTACCTCGGCCAGTGCCGAGGCGTTCTGGCCGGTGGCCATGGCGAGCAGGGCCTGCGAGATCTTCTGGGCCATGTCCTGGCGGGCCGCGTCCGCCACCCGCGCCGTGTCGATCTGGCGGCCGATGCCGACCATGCTCTGCAACAGCCGCCAGAAATCGCGCCGCTCGATGGTGGCGTGCACCATCTCGGCCGACACCAGCATGCGGGTGAGGTGGTTGTCCTTGTCGACCGACCAGATATACGGGAAGCGGCCGGTGCGGGCGTCAGCGTCGAGGCCGATAAATTCGGCGAGCGGCACCATGTCGTCGTTCCAGGTCTCGCGCGGCGCCGGCTTGAAGTGCTTGCGGAACCGCGCCTCGCCGAGTGCGAACTCGGCGAAGGTCATCGGCAGCTCCAGGCTGGCCTCCTGGCCGTGCTCGTCGAGGTGCTTGAGCGTATAGACGGGGAAGTCGGCCTCGAGCGCCGGATTACCTTCGAGGGTGGCGCATTCCTCGAGGGTCGTGCCCTTGTCGGGGTTGTAGCGGAACAGGGGATAGGCACGGCCCTCGACCGCCAGCCGGCTGTGCAGGTCGGCACTGTCGTCGGCCACCCCGTGCTCGGGCGGGCAGACCGAATAGACGTTGAACAGCGCCGGGCGGCGGCTGTTGAGACCCTCGATGAAGCTCTCCAGGAGGTGGGTGACGTGCGACATCGAGCCCTGGCTCACATAGGCGGTGCGGTGCGCCATGCCGACCAGGCTGATCTCTTTGCGGGTCTCCTCCTTGCCGTGGTGTTCCTTGCCGTAGGGCGCCATGTCCGACACCTGGCCGATGAACCCGGAGGTGCAGGCCTGGCCGCCGGTATTGGAATACACCTGGGTGTCGAGCACCAGCACCTTGATCGGCATGCCGGACATCAGCAGCCGCGACAGGTTCTGGAAGCCGATGTCGTACATCGCGCCGTCGCCGCCGACCGCCACCACCGGCGGGCACAGGTGCAGTTCCTCGTCGCTGAACTGTTTCCAGTTGAAGAAGGTGAAGAAGTGGTCGTGTTTGGCCGGGTCGTACTCGCCGCTCAGCTCCAGTTCCGCCTGGCGGATCGCGCGGAAGCCGTCGGCCATCTTGGCCATGTGGCCTTCGAACACGCCCATCGCCATCGACGGCGAGTCCTGGAACAGGTGGCTGGTCCACGGGAACGGGTAGGGGTTGTACGGCCAGGTCGAGCCCCACACCGAGGTGCAGCCGGTGGCGTTGACGAAGCCCATGGCGGCGCGGCCGTTGTGGGTCGGGCCGCTGGTGTACTGCCAGCGCAGCTGCTTGAGCCGGTCGAGCAGCCCGGTGACCGTGCCGAGCCAGTCGGGGTCGATCGGATGTGCGGTCTTGCCGGTGTCGATCTCCGCGCTCAGGCGCGCGAGGGTCAGGTCGTGCTCGCGACTGCCGGCAACCGCCTGGCGGATCGCGGCGGTGTCGGCGAGGTCGATGTTCTGCGCGAGCTTGAGGCGGATGTGGGTCTCGAGTTTGGCGATCAGGTCGTCGAGGCGCTCGATCTGCTTCTTGACCCGTGGCTGCATCAGCGCGGTCACGGTCGAGGTGAACAGGTGAATGACGCTCTTCTCGCCGCAGCCGAGACAGGCGCCGTCGCCGCACACCATGGAGCTGTAGTTGCGCTTGTCGAGCAGCAGGGTTTCGAGCGCGCCGATGCGTTCGTCGAGGTCGTCGATGCGGATGTACTCGGGCGCGGTGGTCGGCAGCTCCTGCCAGAAGTCCCAGTCGCGTCGCAGGCGTTCGACGTCGGCGGTCGCCTGGGCGGTGGCGACCAGTGCCTGGTCCGCGCACACCTCGACGCATTCCATGCAGCCCTTGCAGGTGTACGGGTTGACGGTCACCGAGAACAGCCCGCCGGAGTTCTGGGTGCGTTTCTCCTTGACGATGTAATAGGGCTTGGTGAGCGCGAACTGGAACTCGCCGAGCGCGGCGCGGAAGCGTGTCAGCTCGTCCTCGAGATGGGCGCGGGCGCCGGCCTCGAGGATGGTCTCCTTGAGGGTGTCGTCGATCGCCTGCTCGAGCAGGGCGTGCGGGTTGCAGCCCTCGCCGCCGGCAGTGAGGGCGGTGCGCCACTTCTTTTCGACCGTGCGCAGCGCGCGGCGCAGCTGCGCGGTCGGGCCGCTGCGCTCGGTGCGGGCGAGGGCGGTGTTCACCACTTCGCTCAGCGAATTCACCAGCCCGGGAATGGCGCTGTCCGGGCAGACCGTGTAGCAGTCGCCGCAGGCGGTGCACTTCTCCGGCAGCCACTTCGGGTACTCGAAGCGCACCTGGGTCATGTCGCGGAACACGCCGGTCGAGGCCGGGATAAAGCTCATGCTCGCGAACGGGTCGGCGAGATTGTCGTTGCCGCCGCCGCTCACGTAGAAATTGCCGGTCTGCTCCCAGAAGCGGTGAATGTCGGAGCGGCGGTCGTCGCTCACCGGCATCTGTTTGAGCATGATCGGCAGGCTCGGCGCCTGGCGCAGGCTCGCTACCGGCCTGGCGGTCACGGCCTTGGCGGTGATCTCGCGGATCTCGTCGAAGCCGCGCCGCACCACCCGCACGTTGTCCTCGACCACGCGCTTGCCCTTGGCGCCGAACTTGTGCTGCAGCTGCTCGCGGATCGACTCGAACAGCCGGGCCTCATCGAGGTGTGCCTGCTGCATGATCCCGGAGGCGTGGAAGAACGCGCCCTGGAAGGCGATGCCCTGCATGCGGAACTGCAGCTCCGGGTCGCTGGCCTCGGCGCGCGCGATCTTGAAGGCATCGACATGGAACACGCGAATGTCGTTGTCGACCACGTAGCGCTGCGCCCACTCCGGAAAGCTCTGCCATACTGCATCGCTGTCTTCGAGCGCGCTCTGGATGATGAACACCCCGCCCTTGTGCAGGCCCTGGAGCGGGTTGGCGCGGTCGAACACGTTCGGGTCCGGCGACAGCACCACGTCGACGTTCACGTACTCGCTGTTGACCCGGATCGGCTCCGGCGCGGCCGACAGGTAATAGGTGGTCGGCTGGCCCTTCTTCTCCGAACCGTACTTGGGATTGGCCTTGATGTGGTAGCCGAGCAGGTCGAACAGCGTCATGGCCAGGTTCTTGCCGGTGGTCATGGCACCCCAGCCGCCAACCGAATGGAAGCGCACCGCGATCGAGCCCTTCGGCATCAGGTTCGGGTTCTCGCTGCCGTGCAGGGCCAGCTCCTTGAGGCGCGGGTAGGCGTCGCGCAGTTCCTGCTGGTAGAGCTCCTGCTTCGGGGAGTCGGACTGGTCACGCACGAAGTCGATCGAGAGATAGAAGAATCTGCGCTGCTTTCCGTCCGGCAGCATGTTCTCGATGGCCGCGATCAGCCCCTCCGGTTGCAGGTCGCGCGAGCCCAGGCCGTAGCAGCCGGAGTACAGGCGCGGCAGGTCGCCGGTCTTGAGCGCGGCGTAGCCGGGGTAGGGCAACTCGCCCTTGCCGGCGGTGGCGTTCTCGACACACTTGCTGACGGTGGCGCGCACCTCGCGCATCAGCGGCAGGTCCTCGGCCAGCGGCTGGTCGGTGCGCTCCAGCACCGCCACGCCCTTCTTGCCCTTCAACAGGTGGCCGAGCAGGTCGCCGGGGAACGGGCGATACATGGTGAGATTCACCACGCCGACCTTGAGCTTGCGGGTCGCGCGCAGGTAGTCGGCCACCGCCTCGGCGCTCGGGATCATCGAGCCCATGCCGAGGATGAGATAATCGGCATCGTCGGTGCGGTAGGCGCCGATGCGCCGGTACTGGCGACCGGTGAGCGACGCGTATTCGTCGATACAGCGGTCGGCCAGTTCACTGACGTGCTCGTAGAAGTACGGGCGCTGGGCGGCAACGGTCTGCATGTACGCATCCTGGTTCTGCACCACGCCCGACATCACCGGGTCGTCCACGTCCCACAGCACCGGCACGCGCCGGCGCTGCTCGCCGTAGATCAGGCGCTGCGCCGGAGTCGGGGTGTCGATCAGGTCGTCGGGGCGGCCGAGAAACTCCGCGATTAGCGCGCGCTCCGGCAGCTGCAGGGTCTCGATCAGGTGGGTGGTGAGGAAGCCGTCCTGTGCCACCACCGCCGGGGTCAGGGCGAGTTCGGCGATCTTGCGGGTAATCAGGTTGAGGTCGGCCGCCTCCTGGGCGTTCTTGGCCATCACCTGGATGAAGCCGGTATCGTCGATGCAGTGGTAATCATCGTGCGCGCAATGCACGTTGAGCGAGGCCTTGGTGATGGCGCGGCAGCCCATGTTGAGCACGTAAGGCAGGCGCTTGCCGGCAGCGGCGTACAGGGATTCATGCATGAATGCCACGCCCTGGGCCGAGGAGAAGTTGACCGCGCGCAGGCCGGACATCGACAGCCCGGCGGTCACGGCCGCGGCCGCATGCTCGGATTCCGGTTCGATGAACACCAGTGGCCGGCCGGAGACGTTGATGTGACCCTTCGCCTGTTCCTCGGCCCAGTACTCGCCCATCTGGGTCGAGGGGGTGATCGGGTAGGCGCCGGCGGCGTCGCTCGCCTCGCGCTCGCACATGATGACCGCGCTGTTGCCGTCCAGGGCGGCACGGATGCCGGGGTACTTCACGCTCTTGTGCTGTGCCGCCATCGTGACTACCTCGGGTTTCAGGGGCTTCGCTGCCCGGTGGCCGGGGCGCCGGTCGGGAGCGCCTCGCGGTGCAGAATCTTCGGTGCCGCGTGCCCGTGCTGCGGGCCGCGCTGCTCGTCCCACCACACGATCGCCCCGGTCGGGCAGCGCTCGATGGCTACGGCTGACGCCAGCTGGTTCCTAGCGTAATCCACCACCGCCAGGTTGTTCTTGATCTCAATCAGACCTTCGGCGGCATCCATGGCACAGCGCCCGCAGCCATCGCATACCACCGCGCACACCGCGCGCGCCGCCTCGGTACCGTCCTGGTTGGCACAGGCCACCCACAGGCGATGGCTGACCGGCTGGATCGAGAACAGGTGCTTGGGGCAGATGTCGACGCAATCGCCGCAGGCGGTGCAGTGGTCCTCGGTGACCTGCGGCAGGCCGTGGCGGTCCATGACGATGGCGTCGTAGTCGCACACATCCTCGCAGTCGCCGAGCCCGAGGCAGCCCCACACACAGCCCTTGCCGCTGCCGGTGATGGCTGCCGCCCGGCAGCTCGCCAGGCCGTCGTAATGGGCGCGGTTCCAGGCCACGTTGCTGCCGCCGGCGCAGGCGAGTCGCGCCACGCGCTTTTCGGCCGAGCCGACCGCAATGCCCAGGTAATCGGCAATCTGCTGGCGCTGCTCGGGGGTGCAGACGGTGCATTCGGCCGGGACGGTCGTTTCGCCGATCAGGGCCTCGGCGAAGGCGCGGCAGCCGGGGGTGCCGCAGGCGCCGCAGTTGGCGCGCGGCAGCAGGTTTTCCAGCTCGTCGATGCGGGGATCTTCGTAGACGTACAGCTTGCGCTGGGCGAAGGCCAATGTCCCGGCGAGGGTGGTGCCGAGCCCACCCAGGAAGATGCCGGCCATCGCGATGCTGCCCCAGTCGCCCATGGTGCCCCATCGTCGGGATCGGAAATGACCCCGCTTTCATTGCAGTCTACGGAAACCAGAGTATTTGTAATACTAATTGTTTCAATATTAAATATTGAAATACCCAATACTGGAGCAGGCGTCGATGGCCAAGGGCGACACCCTGTATTACAAGCAGAACCGGCTGAAGCAGCTGCGCGCCTTCTGCCACACCGCCCGAGCCGGCAGTGTGTCGGCGGCGGCCGAGACCCTGTACCTGAGCCAGCCGTCGGTGAGTCTGCAGATTCAGGCCCTGGAGCGCGAGTTCGAGGCCACCCTGTTCGAGCGCCGCGGGCCGCAGATCCGCCTCACCCCGGACGGCGAGTTGCTGTACCGGCTGGCACACCCGCTGGTCGACGGCATCGACCGCCTGCACGAGACCTTCCGCGCCCATCAGGGGCGGATCGAGACCGGCGAGCTCAATGTCGCCGCCGGCGAGTCGACCATCCTGTACATCCTGCCCGGGCCGATGCAGCAGTTCGCCGCGAGCTACCCGGGGGTGCGGGTCAAGCTGCACAACGTTACCGGGCGTGACGGCATGGCGATGCTGCGCGCCGACACTGCCGACTTCGCGGTCGGCTCGATGCTCGAGGTGCCGGACGACATCGTCTACCGCCCGGTGGTGAGCTTCGACCCGGCGCTGATTACGCCGCTCGATCATCCGCTGGCGCGCCGCGAGCAGGTCACGCTCAAGGACATCAGCCCCTACGGCCTGATCCTGCCGCCGCGCCACCTCAGCACCTGGGCGATCGTCGATCTCACCTTCCGCCAGCACGACGTGCCGTACCACGTGGCGCTCGAGGCCGGCGGCTGGGAGGTGATCAAGAAATACGTCGAGCTGGGCCTCGGTATCTCGATCGTCACCGAGGTGTGCCTGACCGGCACCGAGCGGGTGGCGCGCATCCCGCTGACCCGCTACTTCCCGAAACGCTCCTACGGCGTGGTGTACCGCAGGGGCAAGTTCCTGTCGCCGCAGGCCGAGCGCTTCATCGAGATGCTGGAGGCGGCCTACGCGCCGCCGCCGGCCGCCGCGACCCGCCGCCGGCGCCCGCCGGCCTGACGCCTGCGCCATGGGCGGTCGGGCGGAAAGCGGGTAGAATTCGGGCTCGCGCCGGGCCGGCCGCCGGCCAAACAGAACCTAAGGAATCGTCCCCCGCATGCAAACCTGGCTGGTCACCGGCGGCGCCGGCTTCATCGGCGCCAACTTCGTGCTGGCGGCGCGGCGCGCGCGCCTCGCGCGCATCGTCAATCTGGACCTGCTCACCTACGCCGGTCACCTCGAGAACCTGGACGGCCTCAAGGGCGACCCTGACCACGTTTTCGTACACGGTGATATCGGCGATGAGATGGTGGTGGCGCAACTGCTGGCCGAACACCACCCGCAGGCACTGGTGAATTTCGCCGCCGAGTCGCATGTCGACCGCTCGATCCTCGGGCCGCAGGCGTTCATCCAGACCAACGTGGTCGGTACCCACACCTTGCTGGCCGCGGCCCGCATCTACTGGCAGGGGCTCGATACCGGTGCCCAAGCGGCATTCCGGTTCCTGCACGTCTCGACCGATGAGGTGTACGGCACGCTCGGCCCGCGAGACCCGGCATTCACCGAGGAACACCAGTACCAGCCGAACTCGCCGTATGCCGCCAGCAAGGCCGCGGCCGACCACCTGGTGCGCGCCTACCACCATACCTACGGGCTGCCGACCCTGACCACCAACTGCTCGAACAACTACGGGCCGTACCAGCACCCGGAGAAGCTGATCCCGCTCATGATCCAGAATGCGCGCGCCGGCAAGCCGCTGCCCGTGTACGGCGACGGCCAGCAGGTGCGCGACTGGCTGTACGTCGAGGACCACTGCAGCGCGATCCGCACGGTGCTGGCCAAGGGCAAGCCGGGCGAGACCTATAATATCGGCGGCAACGCCGAGCGGCCGAACCTGACCATCGTTGATACCCTGTGCCGGCTGCTCGATGCGCGCTTTCCGGCCCAGGCCCCGCATGCGCGCCTCATCACCCACGTCGCCGACCGGCCCGGCCACGACCGCCGCTACGCCATCAACGCCGCCAAGATCAAGCGCGAGCTGGGCTGGGAGCCGGCCATGACCTTCGAGCAGGGCATCGAGCGCACCGTGCAGTGGTATCTCGACAATGACAAATGGTCGCAGGCGGTCAGCAACCCGCAGCACCAGGAATGGCTCAACAGGAATTACCAGCAACAGGGTCGCAGCGCATAAATGAATCCCTACTTTGTTCGTCCTGCCAGATGAAAGGCATCATTCTCGCCGGCGGCGCCGGCACACGGCTGGCGCCGCTCACCAACGTGCTCAGCAAGCAGTTGCTGCCGGTGTACGACAAGCCGATGGTGTACTACCCGCTGTCGACGCTGATGCTGGCCGGTATCCGCGACATCTGCATCATCTCCACGCCGCAGGACCTGCCGCGCTTTCGCGACTTGTTCGGCGACGGCGCGCATCTCGGCCTGAAGTTCGAGTACGTCGAGCAGGCGCGTCCGGAAGGTATCGCCCAGGCATTCCTGCTGGCGCGCCGGTTCCTCGACAACGGCCCGGCGGCGCTGATCCTCGGCGACAACATCTTTTACGGCCACGGCATGCCGGAGCAGATGCAGGCCGCCACGCGCCTCGCGAAGGGCGCCACCGTGTTCGCCTACCGGGTGCGCGACCCGCAGCGTTACGGTGTGGTGCATTTCGATGCCACCGGCCGCGCGATCGATATCGAGGAAAAGCCGCAGCAGCCGAAGTCGAACTATGCCGTGACCGGCCTGTACTTCTACGACAGCCGCGTGTGCGAAGTGGCCGCCGCGCTCAAGCCTTCGGCACGCGGTGAGCTCGAGATTACCGACGTCAACCGCTGGTACCTGCAGGACGGTTCGCTGCGGGTCGAGCGGCTCGGGCGTGGCGCCGCCTGGCTCGACACCGGCACCCACGAGTCGCTGCAGCAGGCGGCCAACTACATCCAGGTGATCGAGGCCCGCCAGGGGCTCAAGGTCGCCTGCATCGAGGAGGTGGCGTTCGAGATGGGTTACATCGATGGCGCGCAGCTCGACAAGCTGGCCGCCGGCATGAAGAACGAATACGGAACCTATCTGCGTGACGTGATCGCGCAGGGGCGGGAGCGGCGCTGATGGAGATCCTCGATCTGCCGCTGGCCGGCCTGAAGCTGATTCGCCCGCGGGTGTTCGGCGACAGCCGCGGCTATTTCCTCGAGATCTACCAGCAGCAGCGCTTCGCCAACGCCGATTTCGGGCAGCGCTTCGTACAGGACAACCTGTCGTTCTCCACCCGCGGTGTGCTGCGCGGCCTGCATTATCAGCACCCGACCTGGCAGGGCAAGCTGGTGTTCGCCATTTCCGGCGAGATCTTCGATGTCGCGGTCGACATCCGCCGCGACTCGCCGACCTTCGGCCAGTGGTACGGCACGATCCTCGACGACCGCAAGCACGAGCAGCTGTACATCCCGCCGGGATTCGCCCACGGCTTCTGCGTGCTGAGCGATACCGCACGGGTGATGTACAAGTGCACCGACTTCTACGCACCGGGCGAGGAGTACACGCTGGTCTGGAACGACCCGGCGATCGGCATCGACTGGCCGGTAAAGGAGCCGGTGCTGTCCGACAAGGACGCGCAGGGCAAGCTGCTCAAGGACGCCTTCATCCCCGGATGAAGCGGAGGACAGCAGGCTTGCACAACGATAGCCGTAATATCCTGCTGTTCGGTGCCAACGGCCAGCTCGGCACCCGGCTCAGGACCCTGCTGATGGCACGCGGTCCGGTGCGCGCGGTCGGACACGCCGAGCTCGACTTGCGCGACTTGGTGCGTCTTCGCGCACTGGTCCGGGAGGCGCGCCCCGGCCTGATCGTCAATGCCGCCGCCTACACCGCGGTCGATACCGCCGAGTCCGATGCCGAGAATGCCCGGCTGGTGAACGCCGAGGCGCCGCGGGTCATGGCCGAGGCGGCGGCCGAACTCGGCGCGCTGCTAGTGCATTATTCGACTGATTACGTGTTCGATGGCAGCGCGCGCACACCGTACACCGAGGAATCCCCGACCCGGCCGCTCGGTGTGTACGGGATCACCAAGCTGGCCGGCGAACAGGCGGTGGCCGCGGCCGGCGCCGATTACCTGACGCTGCGCACTGCCTGGCTGTATTCGAATCACGGCAAGAACTTCCTCAATACCATGCTGCGGCTGGCCGGCGAGCGCGACGAGCTGCGGGTGGTGAACGACCAGCTCGGCAGCCCGACCTACGCCGACCTGGTGGCCGAGGCCACGATCGCCATGCTCGACGGTGTGTATGCCAACGGTTCGGTACGCAAGGAGCGCTGCGGCCTTTATCACGTCACCTGCAGCGGCGAAACCAGCTGGTGGAGTTTCGCGCAGCGCATCATCGAGCTGGCCGGATTCGCCGCGCGCGTGACCGTAAAGCCGATCCCGACCTCGGAGTATCCGACGCCGGCCCGGCGGCCGGCGTACTCGGTGCTGGCGAACGACAAGCTGGAGCGGGTATTCGGGATTCGGCTACCGGACTGGCAGGACGGTTTGCAGCGCTGCCTCGCGGAGCGAGGTCAATAAGTTTCGAGTGTCGAAGTTCGGGTTTCGCGTTCGGCGCCCGCGGGTTCGGTGCATGCAGTTATGCAGGCTGGGGTGAGGCCGCTCTCGGCCATCCATGGCCTCCGCGGCACTTGGGCATCCTGCCCATCGCGTAGCGAACCCCAACGGAACCCCAACGTCACAGGAGCTCAAAACTATTATTCACCGCAGAGACGCAGAGGCGCGGAGAACGGCAAGAACCAGCAAGAACCGGTTTTCTCTGCGCCTCCGCGCCTCTGCGGTGAAAAATCATAGGAATCCAGTCTTCATGAACGGCACACGCAGGGACAAGTCATGAACAGCGCCGAGGCGCTCGGCGCCTTCGGACCGCTGGCGCGGCGTATTGCCGGTTTTACGCCGCGCGCCGGCCAGCAGGACATGGCCGCGCACATCGAGCGCACGCTCGCGGACGGTTCAATCCTGATTGCCGAGTCCGGTACCGGCACCGGCAAGACCTTTGCCTACCTGGTGCCGGCGCTGTTGTCCGGCAAGAAGGTGCTCGTGTCGACCGGCACCAAGAACCTGCAGGACCAGCTGTTTCACCGTGACCTGCCGGCGGTACGCGACGCACTCGGGGTTTCGGTGGCCACGGCGCTGCTCAAGGGCCGCGCCAATTACCTGTGCCTGCACCGCCTCGACCAGTCCTTCAGCGAGGGACGCGCACCGGACCGGCGCGAGGCCGAACACCTCGCGCGGGTGCGCGACTGGGCCGCGCGTACCCGGAGCGGCGACATCGGCGAGCTGGCCGAGGTGCCGGAGGACTCCGGCCTCTGGCCACGTGTCACCTCGACCACCGACAACTGCCTCGGCAGCCAGTGCGGCCGCTACGACGAGTGCTTCGTGAACCGCGCGCGCCGCGAGGCGCTGGCCGCCGAGCTGCTGGTGGTGAACCATCACCTGTTCTTCGCCGACCTGGCGCTCAAGGAAGAAGGTTTCGGACAGCTGCTACCGGGGGTGCAGGCGGTGATCTTCGACGAGGCCCATCAGCTGCCGGAAATCGCCTCGAATTTCTTCGGCCTCAACGTCAGCAGCCATCAGCTGGTCAGCCTCGGCCGCGACACCATCGCCGAGGACCTAAAGGAAAAGAGCGCCGTGCCGGGCCTGCAGACCGCGGCCGAAAAGCTCGAGAAGGCGGTCGCCGACTTGCGGCTGGCCTTCGGCACCGAACCGCAGCAGCGTGGCGCCTGGAGTGCGCTCACCGCCCGCAAGGGCGGCGGCGCGGCGCTGCGCGAACTGCGCGAGCGGCTCACCGAGCTCACCAATCTGCTCGACCAAGCGGCGGCGCGCGGTACCGGACTGGCCAACTGTTTCCGCCGCGCCTCCGGCTATCTCGATCGGATGATGCTGTTCGCCGACAATCCGCCGCCGGAATACATCCCGTGGTTCGAGACCGGGGTGCGCAGCTTCATGCTGCGGCTGACGCCGATGGACGTGGCCAGCTCGTTCCGGGCGTGCATCGGCGAGCAGCCCCGTGCCTGGGTGTTCACCTCGGCGACGCTCGCAATCGGCGGCAACTTCGATCACTTCACCGGTCAGCTCGGGCTCGATCAGGCCGAGACCGCAGTGTGGGAGAGTCCGTTCGATTACCCGCGCCAGGCACTTCTGTACCTGCCGGAGGACCTGCCGGAGCCGTCGGCGCCGGACTATACCGAGCAGGTGCTGAGCGCGGCGCTGCCGGTGATCATGGCCAGCCGCGGGCGCGCGTTCCTGCTGTTTACCAGTCACCGGGCGCTCAGGTTCGCGGCCGAGTGGCTGGCCCGCCGCGTCGACTATCCGTTGCTGGTGCAGGGCAGTGCGCCGCGCGCCGAGCTGCTCGAGCGGTTCCGGGCGCTCGGCGATGCGGTGCTGCTCGGGACCAGCAGCTTCTGGGAAGGCGTGGACGTGCGCGGCGAGGCGCTGTCGTGCGTGATCATCGACAAGCTGCCGTTCGCCACCCCGGACGACCCGGTGTTGCAGGCGCGCGCCACCGCCATGGAAGAGGCCGGGCGTAATCCGTTCACCGACTACCAGTTGCCGAACGCGGTGATCGCGCTCAAGCAGGGCGCCGGGCGACTGATCCGCGACGTGCACGACCGTGGGGTGCTGATGCTGTGCGACCCGCGCCTGCGCCGCAAGGGTTACGGCAAGGTGTTCCTCGCCAGCCTGCCGCCGATGCGCCGCACCCGCGAGCTGGCCGAGGTCGAGGCGTTCCTGGCGACCACGCTGGTGGCGTTGCCGGAATGAGGGGCGGTGGCGCGTTGGGGTTTAAATCTGCTGCAAAGGCGCAAAGTGGAGCTGTTAGCGATTGGCGGTTGGCTTTTAGCTAACCGCTAACAGCTAATAGCTAACCGCCATCAGTAATCGTTCTTTGCGCCTTTGCGTCTTTGCGGCAAGAATTCATAAATACTCTCTCTTCCATCGACCCCAGGCATGAAGATGAACATCCGCCATCCGATTACCCGTGCGCTGCTGCTGTTCGCCGCATGGATGCTGTTCGGCTTCGCGTTGGTACAGTCGGTCAGTGTTGCCGTCGAGTGGTGGCAGGGGCAGCTGGCGCAGCTTGGGCCGTGGGAATGGTTATGGCTGATGCTGTTGCCGGTGTTGATCGTTGTCTGGTTGCGCTATTTCTCCATCTTCCGTCCCGGCTGCAGCGCCTGCGCGTTGCCCGAGGAGCGGGGCCGGCGCGGGATGGGTCCATGAAGCTGCTGGCGCTCGATACCGCCACCGAGGCCTGCACGGTCGCGCTGGGCATCGATGGCCGGGTGCTGGAGCGCTTCGAGCGGCGCAGTCAGCACTCGGAACATCTGCTGCCGATGATCGATGCGCTGCTGGCCGAGGCGCAGCTCGCGCTCGGGCAGCTCGATGCCATCGCCTTCGGGCGCGGGCCGGGTTCGTTCACGGGTCTGCGGATCGGCGCCGGTGTCGCCCAGGGGCTGGCGTTCGGTGCCGAGCTGCCGGTGGTGCCGGTGTCCTCGCTCGCGACCCTGGCCCAGGGTCAGGCAGCGGACCGGGTGCTGGCCGCGTTCGATGCACGCATGCAGCAGGTCTATTGGGGCGCGTACCGGCGCAGCGGCGACGGCGTGATGGAGCCGGACGGCAGCGAGCAGGTGCTGGCGCCGGCGGCAGTGCCGCATCCGGAGGGTGAGGGTTGGGCCGGCGCCGGGTCCGGCTGGGACGCCTATGCGGCGGTGCTGGAGGGACGGCTCGGTTCACACCTGGCGCGTTGGGTACCGGCGCAGCTGCCGCATGCGCGCGACATGCTGCCGTTGGCCGTACACGCGCTGCGTGCCGGTCGCGCGCTGAGTGCCGAGCAGGCGCTGCCGCTCTATATCCGCGACGACGTCGCGGCCAGGGCCAAGGTGCGGGGCTGAGCGCGCAGCGTGCTGAACTGCGGCGTCACGGTTGCGGCGGCGCCGGCATGCGGCGGATGCGTGCCAGCTGCACCGAGGTCCCGCGCGTGCGCAGCACGTCGATCTGGATATCGCCGAGCATGAGGCTGGTGCCGGATGCCGGCAGGTCCTGCAGGTGGTCGGTGATCAGGCCGTTGACGGTCTTCGGGCCGGCGAGCGGCAGGTTCCAGTCAAGGCGGCGATTCAGATCGCGCAGCGTGACGCTGCCCTGAACCAGGTACGAACCGTCGGCCTGCGGCTGGATCTCCTCGGAGATCGCCGTGGTGGCGGCAGTGAAGTCGCCGACAATTTCCTCGAGGATATCGGCCAGGGTCACCAGGCCGAGGATGTCGCCGTAGGCGTCGACCACCAGCGCGCTCCGCCGCCGTGCCCGGCGGAAGTTGAGCAGCGCGATGCTGAGCGGCGTGCCCTGCGGGATGTATAACGGCTCGACCATCAGCTTGAGCAATGACTCGCGGTTGAAGTCTCCGGTTTGCACCAGTCGCAGCACCTTGCGCAGGTGCACCAGCCCGGTGATCTGGTCGAGGTTGCCGCGGTAGACCGGCAGGCGCGTAAAGCGGCTGCTGGCGATGCGGGCGGCGACATCTTCCCAGTCAGCGTCGAGATCGATGCCCTCGATCTCGACGCGCGGCACCATGATGTCGTCCACGGTGATCTTCTCGAGATCGAGAATCGCCAGCAGCATGTCCTGGTGAGTTTCCGGCATCAGTACGCCGGCCTCCATCACCAAGGTACGCAACTCGTCGGCCGTCATTTTTTCGGCGGTGCGCGCCTGCACCCGCACCCCGAACAGCCGCAGCAGGCCATTGGCCAACAGGTTGATCGCCCACACCACCGGGTAACTCAATACCAGCAGCGGCCGCAGCACGAACGCGCTCGGGTAGGCGATGCGCTCCGGGCGCAGCGCGGCCAGCGTCTTCGGCGCCAGGTCGGTGAGGATCAGCACCACCAGGGCGATGACCACGGTAGCGATGCCGATGGCGCCTTCCTTGTCGCCCCACACCCGGATGACCGTAACCGTGGTCAGGGCCGAGAACAGCGCGTTGATCGAGTTGCTGCCGAGCAGGATCACGCCGATCAGCCGGTCCGGGCGCTCGAGCAGCTTCTGCGCGAGCCGTGCGCCGCGATGCCCGGAGTCCGCCAGGCCGCGCAGCCGGTAGCGGTTGAGCGTGACCAGCGCGATCTCGGAGGCCGAGAAGAATGCCGACAGCAGTACGAGAAGGACGAGGGCGCCGAACAGAAAGCTTAAGGGTATTTGGTCGATGTCGGTCATGGCGGGGCACCATTGTAACAGCATCGGCGTGCTTCGAACGGGCGCGTACGCGTAGGCGGATGCGGATGCGGGTGGCGGAACGGCCCGCGGTGACGATTCGCGTGCCGATTCCGGCCAAAACGCCGGCGCGCCTGCCCCGTTGGGGCAGAGTGATCGAGGCACGCACGGCCGGCCGTGCGCCGAGGGACCGGCAGGTTGGTGAAAGCGACGTGCGTGTCAGAGCGGCTCGTCAACGCCGGGCGAAACGGCGGGACAGGGAGCGACCGGGAAACCGCGACCGGGGCGAGGCGTGCGGTGACGGTTGCAGAGTGTCGCGTGGCAGTCGATGGACGGCGCATGAGCGCAGGCGCCGGCGCCGAGCTGCAAGCACGGAAATATCCGGCTTCGATTTGAGCGGCGCGGGCCGGGGCGAGACGTGATCGTTCGGATCAGGCGGTGTGCGTCACGGTTGTGCAACCAGAGTCGACGCGCGGGATGTGCTGCCCGGGCGGTGGCCCGGCCTCGGTGACGATTCGTTGGTGGTCAGGTCAACCCGCAGGCGGGCGATTGATTGATCTGCGTCAAGGACTCGATGATTTTGGTCGCGACAGCCGCCAAATGCGCCGGTTTTCATCGTTTCAGGCATTGACGTGGCCAAAGGATGCGCGTATTTAAAACTGACTGAGTACTCAGTTAACACAAGCATCTCCTTATGGGCGCCATGATTTCGCGCAAGCAGGCCATCCTCCAGGTTGCTGCCGGATTCTTTTCCGAGCGCGGTTATCGCGAGACTTCCATGAGCGAGGTGGCCAAAGTCGCCGGGGTCGCGGACGGGACGGTCTTTTACAACTTCAAGACCAAGGAAGAGCTGTACCTCGCGGTGCTGGACGAGTTCCGCGGCCACATCACGCTGGCGCTGGACGAGTTTCTGGCGGCCAGCGAGTTTGCGACCGGCCTGCAGCGGGTCGAGGGTCTGCTCGGCTTCTACGTCAATCTGGCCGAGAAGATGGCGGACCGTTTCCTGCTGCTGCACCGCTACGATCCGTACCGCATTGCCCGCACCAACCCGGCATTCCGACGGCACCTGGAAGCCATCTACGACTGCATCGTCGACGCCTTCGAGAAGGCCATCGTGCTGGGCCAGCAGGATGGTTCGATCATCGACGTCCCGGCGCGCAAGACCGCCCTGATCGTGTTCACCTCGGTCGACGGGCTGGTGCGCCTCAACACCTTCAATCTCTATCAGGCAGATACGCTCTATGGCGAGCTGGTGGGCGCCTGCCGGCGGATGCTTGCGAGGCGCGAGACCTGAATGGGCGAACTAGCGGAAC
>Ga0115026_10000068_pt1 | contig 19019 bp, 21 predicted proteins | sample Mud_0915_D1_FD_83878 | JGI IMG/M metagenome (GOLD analysis project Ga0115026, IMG submission 83878) | Wetland microbial communities from Old Woman Creek Reserve in Ohio, USA - Mud_0915_D1 | ecosystem: Environmental > Aquatic > Freshwater > Wetlands > Sediment ...
CCGCGGCTTGGAGAACGCCCATATCCTGCGCCCGGGCTACGCGATCGAATACGACTATTTCGATCCGCGCGACCTCAAGCCGTCGCTCGAAACCCGCGCGCTGGCGGGTCTTTACTTCGCCGGCCAGGTCAACGGCACCACCGGCTACGAAGAGGCGGCCGCCCAGGGGCTGGTGGCCGGCATCAACGCCGCGCGCGCGGTGCGTGAACAGGAGCCGTGGTGGCCGCAGCGCAGCGACGCCTACCTCGGCGTGCTGATCGACGACCTGATCACCCGCGGCGTGACCGAGCCGTACCGCATGTTCACCTCGCGCGCCGAATACCGGTTGAGCCTGCGCGAAGACAACTCCGACCTGCGACTGACCGAGACCGGGCGTGCGCTCAAGGTGGTGGATGACGCGCGCTGGCAGCGGTTCGCGACCAAGCGCGAGGCGATCGCGCGCGAACAGGCGCGGCTGCAATCCACCTGGCTGCGGGCCGCGGTGGTGCCGGGAGAGGACGCGCAGCGAGTGCTGGGCGCGCCGCTCGCGCGCGATGCCAGTCTGATGGAATTGTTGCGGCGGCCGGAAGCGAGTTACGCGCCACTCATGACGCTGCCCGGCGCCGGTCCCGGTGTTGCCGATCCGCAGGTCGCCGAGCAGGTCGAGATCCAGGCGAAGTACGCCGGCTACATCGATCGCCAGCACGAGGAGATCGAACGCCACCAGCGCCACGAGGACACGCGGCTGCCGGAGGATCTCGATTACGGCACGGTGCGCGGGCTTTCGAACGAAGTGCGCCAGAAGCTCGCCCGCCACAAGCCGGCCACCCTCGGCCAGGCGGCGCGCATTTCCGGCGTCACGCCGGCGGCGATTTCACTACTGTTGGTGCACCTCAAAAAGCGCGCCTGAACAAGAAGTTTCGAGTTGCGGGTTTCGGGTTGCGAGTTGATCGCGGCCAAACGGCCGCTCCTACAGGCACAACACAACGCGCGCATGTGGGAGCGGCCGTTTGGCCGCGATTGGCTGTCAAAAAGAAGCGATTGGCTATTGGCGGTTGGCGATTAGCTAACTGCGAACTGCTTTAGCTAACCGCCAACCGCTAATCGCTAACAGCTTACTGCTGTGCCGGAGCCGCCGCCGGAGCCGGTGCGGCTGGAGCAGCGGCCGGAGCCGGAGCCGGCGCCACGACATAAGTAAAGGTATTGGCGCCGAGCGTGTTGCCGTTGGCGTCCACCACCGTCACCTTCCACTCGCCGGTCCAGCTCGGGTCGAGGGTCTTGCTCGAGAACACGCGCCAGCGGTTGGCGCCGACGTCGAAGCCGACCTCGGACTTGACCTCGCCCTTGTACTCCCAGCGGTGGGTGGCGCGCTGGTTGGCCATGTCTTTGAGTTCGGTGAAGAAGTAGACGCGGGTCTGGTCGTTGTTCAGGCTGGTCAGCTGGTCGGTCGGCTCGCGATTCTCGATGGCGCTGGTGAACTGGGCGCGCGCCACGGTGCCGGTCGGCTGGGCCGGGGCGGCGGGGGCAGCAGGCGCAGCGGCCGGAGCAGCGGTGTCAGCGGCCGGCTGGGCATCGGCAGCGTACAGCGGTGCGGCCAGCAGGGCAGAGAGCAGGGCGATGGCAGTTTTCATGTTTTTTCCCTCCAAATGGTTGTGTATTGACTCCAAAACGGCCGCGCCAGCCTAACCGAAGGTCGGCACCCGAACAGCCGACACTGGACGAAGGGCGGGATTTCGAAGATGGCCGGCGGCGGGCGCTAGGTTACACTGGGTCGATAGCGATGCCTACCTGTGCCCTGACTGTTCGATCCGCCGTTCTCCGCCACCGCCCGTGAATTCCGATCCGCTCCGCACCCGTCTCGATCAGGGCCTGGCCGCGCTCGGCCTGGCGCTGCCGGCGCCGGACCGCGAGCGGCTACTCGCCTACGTGCGGCTACTCGCCAAGTGGAACAGCGCCTACAACCTCACCGCGGTGCGCGACCCGCTCGAGATGGTGACGCGCCACCTGCTCGACAGCCTGGTGATCGTGCCCCATCTTCATGGCGCGCGGGTGCTCGACGTCGGTACCGGCCCGGGTCTGCCGGGCATCCCGCTGGCGGTGGCGCGTCCGGAGCTTGCCTTCACGCTGCTCGATGCCAACGCCAAGAAGACCCGGTTCGTGGTCCAGGCGGTCGGGGAACTGGCGCTTAAAAACGTCGAAGTGGTGCAATCCCGCGTGGAAAACTACCGGCCGTCGCGGATTTTCGACACGGTCGTGTCTCGCGCGTTTGCCTCGATTGCTGATATGCTGGCGCACGCCCGCCACCTGTGCGCCCCGGGTGGGAGGTTCCTGGCGATGAAGGGCGCCTACCCGGAGGAGGAGCTCGAGGCACTGCCGGCCGGCTACGACGTCGAGGTCGTGCCGCTCACTGTGCCCGGTCTGGACGCCGCGCGCCACGTGGTAATTGTGACGCCGGCGCCGTGACTGACGAGAATTATTAGATGTCTATGGCCAAGGTCATCGCGGTTACCAATCAGAAGGGCGGGGTCGGCAAGACCACGACCAGCATCAACCTCGCCGCTTCGCTCGCCAAGACCCGCCGGCGCGTGCTGCTGATCGACATCGATCCGCAGGGCAATGCCACCATGGGCAGCGGCATCCCCAAGGACGCGCTCGAGGAGACCGTCTACGACGTGCTGCTCGGGCTGGCGCCGATCGAGCAGGTGCTCAAGCCCACCGAGGGCGGTTACGACCTGGTGCCGGCCAACAGCGATCTCGCCGGCGCCGAGGTCGAGCTGATCTCGCTCGACCGGCGCGAGCGCCGGCTGCGTACCGCGATCGAATCGCTCGCCGGGCGCTACGACTACGTGCTGATCGACTGCCCGCCGTCGCTCAACCTGCTCACGGTCAACGCCCTGGTCGCCTCGCATGCGGTGCTGATCCCGATGCAGTGCGAGTACTACGCGCTCGAGGGGCTGTCGTCGCTGGTCGCGACCATCCAGCGGGTGCGCGAGGCGCTCAATCCCGGGCTCGAGATCGCCGGGCTGCTGCGCACCATGTTCGACCCGCGCAACGCGCTCGCCAACGAGGTCTCGGCGCAGCTGCTCCAGCACTTCGGCGACAAGCTCTACAACACCATCATCCCGCGCAACGTGCGCCTGGCCGAGGCCCCGAGCTACGGCAAGGCGGTGATCAGCTACGACATGCAGTCGAAGGGCGCGCAGGCCTACCTGGCGCTGGCCGGCGAGATGCTGCGCCGCGAAGAAGCCGCCTGACCCGGACATGGATCCCATGAGCACCAAGAAACCCCGACTCGGCCGCGGCCTGGATGCGCTGCTCGGCAGCGCGCTCGAGGCGGCCGCCGCCCCGAGCGGCAAGGACGAGCTCAAGCATCTGCCGGTCGACCTGCTGCAGCGCGGCAAGTACCAGCCGCGCACCCACATGAGCCAGGAGGCCCTGCAGGAGCTGGCCGACTCGATCAAGGTGCAGGGCGTGGTGCAGCCGATCGTGGTGCGCTCGATCGGCGGCGGGCGCTACGAGATCGTCGCCGGCGAGCGCCGCTGGCGCGCCTCGCAGCTGGCCGGTCTGCACACCGTGCCGGCGGTGGTGCGCGACATCCCCGACGAGGCGGCGATCGCGATCGCGCTGATCGAGAACATCCAGCGCGAGAACCTCAACCCGGTCGAGGAGGCGATGGCCCTGCAGCGCCTGATCGACGAGTTCGGCATGACCCACCAGCAGACCGCCGAGAGCGTCGGGCGCTCGCGCGCCGCGGTCACCAACCTGCTGCGGCTGCTCACGCTCAACGCCGACGTGCGCGAGATGCTGGAGCAGGCGCAGATGGACATGGGCCATGCGCGCGCGCTGCTGGCGCTGACCGGCAAGTCCCAGAGCGACGCCGCCCGCCAGGTGGTGGACAAGGGACTGTCGGTGCGCGAGACCGAGCAGCTGGTGCGGCGCCTGACCGAGCGTCCGCACGCCGCCAAGGCTACGCACCGCAAGGACCCGGACGTGCGCGCGCTCGAGGAGAAGCTGTCCGACAAACTCGGCGCGCGCGTGCACGTCCAGTACGGCGCCTCCGGCAAGGGCAAGCTGGTGATCGAGTACAACAGTATGGACGAGCTCGACGGCATCCTGGCGCGTATTCGCTAGCGCGCCAGAAAAAGCGAACTTCTGTCGCAGAGGCGCAAAGACGCAAAGAAGGCAGGCAGAGATCCAACCGTGTTTCTTTGCGCCTTTGCGTCTTTGCGACTGGTGTTGCCGTCCGGCTCGCGAACTGCGATTCGCGGTACTATATAAAGAATAACGGCGGCCCCGCGCCGCACCCCAGGCCCCAAGGAGGCATCATGATCCGCAGCGCCCGCCCTCTCCTGCTCGCCGCCGTGCTGCTGCTCGGTGCCGGCACCGCGCGTGCCGACCTGGATCAGATCCGCGCGGCGGCCGAGGCCGGCAGTGTCGAGGCCCAGCTCGAGCTCGGCATCCTGTTCCACTACGGCTTCAATTACCCCGGCAATGAAATCCCGGCGCTCACCTGGTACATGCTGGCGGCCAACCAGGGCAATGCCCGCGCCGCCGGGCTGCGCGACCAGCTGATGGCCAAGATGAGCCCGCAGCAGATCGAGGAGGCGATTCAGCAGGTCACCCAGTTCAGACCGTCCGGCCCGGCGCCAACCCCGGCGACGCCCCCGCCACAGCCGGCCGCACCGGCAGATGCTCCGGCCACGGCCCCGAACGAGGCCACACCGGTGGAGACGCTTCCGGATCTGAACGCACCGGCCGAAACCCCGGCCGCGCAGTAACCCCCGGCCCCGATTTAGCGCACCACGCGCTCGGCCAGCAGCCGCGCCACCTCGTCTTCGTCGACGTCGCTCCAGTTCTGGTAGGCGTCGGCCACACCAAAGCTCAGACCCTCGCGCAGGTTCGCGCAGTACAGCACCTCCACCTGTGCCAGCACCGCGGCTGCCGATTCGGCGTGCGCGGTCGGCACCGCCACGACGATGTCGGTTGCGCCCTGGTGGCGCAGCGCCGCCACCGCCGTCAGCAGCGTGAAGCCGGACGCCAGCCCGTCGTCGACCACGATCGCCGTGCGACCCGCCAGCTCCGGGAACGGCCGCGCACCGCGCAGCCGCTGCAGGCGCCGCTCGATCCTGGCGCGCGTGGCGCGCACCCCGTCTTCGATCTGTGCCGCGCCCAGCCCGACGTGCGTCACCAGCGCTTCGTTGAGCCGCAGCGTGCCATCGAAGGCGAGCGCGCCGTAACCGGCCTCGCGGTTCCACGGCAGCGTCAGCTTGCTCACCACCGCGACGTCCAGTTCCAGGGCAAGGGCGCGCGCCACCTCGGCCGCGACCGGCACGCCGCCGGCCGGAATGCCGAGCACGATGGCGCCGCCCGCGCGGTACCCGACCAGCATTTGCGCCAGCACCTCGGCGGCGTGGGCGCGATCGCGGAACACCCGCAGCCGGTTGTGCAGGGCAGGGAGTTCGATCAGGCGGTTCAAAGGCAGTTTCAAGAAAGCAGTTTCAAGTGGCAAGTAGCAAGTCTCAAGTCTATAGCAACCCGGACGGCGAACCCCCGCCACCGAATCCACGCGCGCCGAACTTGAAACTTGCTACTTGAAACTTGAAACTGCGGTGCTCCGATTTCTGGAGCATTGCCCCTCGTGTTGAAGTGGATCGCCGCTACGGCACTGATCGCCTTTGCCACCGCGCTGGCGCTGTTCGCGCTGACGCCGGCACGGCTGCTGGCTGCGCACGTGATCTTCGCGCTCGGGGTGTTGCCGCTGATTCTGGCGGCCATGGGCTTTTTCGTGCCGGTGCTGACGCGCTCGCGCGCCCCGGAACGTGCGATCCGTCTATTGCCCGTGGCGGCGCTCGCCGGCGGTCTGCTGGTGGTGCTGCACTTCGCCGCCCCGGCCGCGCTGGCGCGCATCGATCTGGTGGCGGTGGCGCTGTTGGCGATCGTTGTGTTGCTGCTCGGTTGGCTGTGGCGGCGTGCGCGCGGCGCGATCGGGCCGGCGCATCCGGGCCTCCGCTGGTACGCGGCGGCGCTCGGCTGCCTCATGCTGGCGCTCACGGCGATCGCGCTGCTGCCGTGGTTCGGCGGCGAGCGCGCACTGCTCCGTATCCTGCATCTGCACTTCAACACCCTCGGGTTCGTGGCACTGACCGCGGTCGGAACGCTGCAGGTGTTGATGCCGACCGTCGCCGGCACGCCCGACCCGGATGCGGCCCGGCGCCTGCGACTCGACCTGCCGTGGGCGCTGACCGGCACGCTGCTCGTTGCGCTCGCCGGCATCGATGCGAAGCTGGCCTGGGCCGGGGCGCTGCTGTGGGCGGTGGTGTTGCTGCGGCTCGGCGGGGCGTGGTGGCGCCGCTACCGCGCCGTGATGTTCGCGCCCCACCACCCGGCGGCGGCGCTGGCCGGTGCCTGGCTCGGCCTCGTGCTGCTGCTCGTCGCCGGCGTGCTGCACGGGGAGGGGATCGTGCGCGCGCTCGATGCGGTTCCGGCATTCGTGCTGGCGTTTCTGCTGCCGCTCGTCACCGGCGCGCTCAGCTGGTTGTTGCCGGCGTGGTGGCGCCCAGGCTCGAGCGTCGCGTGGCAGACCGAGGCGCGCGCCGCGCTGGCGCGACACAGCGCGCTGCGCGCGGTGCTGTTCCTCGCTGGCGGCACCGGCGTGCTGCTCGGGCAACGCGCCGCGATCATTCTCGCGGTCGCCGGTCTGCTGCTGTTCGGATCCCGTCTGCCGCGCGCATTGCGCGCGCCGCGCTGAACCTCAGCGGTTTTCCAGCTCCTCGCGGAAGCGCGCCTCGTCGAAGCTCGCGCCGAGGTGCGCCGTCACCGCGCGCAGATCTTCCTCGGCGCTGGCGAGGCAGCTGCTCGCGCCCGGTGACGGTGTCATGTTGAACAGGATGCCGTTGCCGGGATCGATCTTGGCCTCGCCCATCAGCAGTCGCTTGCCGATGCGATCGACCAGCTGCGTGCGCAGGCCGCCGACCCCGTGGGCGAAGCGCAGGTCGCGCGCCCTGAGGCCGGGCACGATCTTGCGCGCCTCGCGCAGGAACAGCCGGCGGCGGATCAGCGGCACCTCGAACAGCAGGTTCTTCACGATGTAGCGTCGGGTGTCGGGGTCGGCGAGCAGGTCCCACAGCACCCGGAGCAGCGCGCCGTCGAAGCGCACCACGCGCAGGAAGTCGATGAACGAGCGCAGGTGATAGCGCTCCAGCTCCGGCAACAGCAGCGCAGTCGGGCCGAAGCGGGTCGCCTCCGGCACCAGCACGTCCGGATCGCCGTGGATGGCGGCGAACGGCAGCTTGTCATGTTGCACGGTGTAGACCTTGCCGTTCAGCACCGGCGGCGCGAAGTAGAAACTGCCGGCCACCGGCAGGCAGGAGAGCTCGCGGCCATAGCCCATCTGCTGCGCGAGGAACAGGCTGTGGCCGCCGGCCGCCACCACCACTGCACCGGCGCGGATGACCCCGTTGTCGGTGACCACCTCGAAGCGGCCCGCGGTTTCGTGCACGCGCCCGACGCGCGTGCTCAGCAGCAGCCCGACCTCCTTGCCGGCGGCGCGCGCCTGGGTGGCGAACGAGCAGGCGAGCGCGGCGAAGTTGGCACCGGTGAATTCGTTCTCGGCGCCGCAGGCCACCAGCTCCTCGGGCCGCGCGCGGCCGTCGGCATACACCACATTCGGTTCGAGGCGCGCGATGTCGGCCTTCTCGAACAGCCGCATGGCCGGGTAGTGCGGCCCGAACTCCTCGAAGCGGCGGCGCAGGCGGGCGCATTCCTCCGGCCCGACGCCGAGCACCATCTTCGAATGCCGGTAGAGCAGCGGCTCGTGGGCGGCGAGGCGGGTCGCATAGTTGGCCACCAGCGCCGCCGCGCGCTGCACCGTGAGCGCTTTGGCGAGGGTATAGTTGGTCTCGATGTCGCCGCAGTGCAGAGAATGGCTGTTGTGGGTGGCAGCGCTGTTCACCTGCGCCAGGCCCGGGTATTTCTCCACCAGCAGGATGCGCCGGATCGAGCTGTAGCGGGCCGCGGCGAACAGCAGCGCGGTGCCGGTGATGCCGCCACCGACGATGACCAGATCGGCGCTGTGGGAACGGTGCATGTGATGAGGCGCTCGAAAATGGGGAACAGCACAAGCGTAGTTTTACCGTCCTGCCGCGACAAGTTAAGATGCCCGACCGGATTTTTTCAGACCCGAACATGACCGTTGACCCGAACATCATCGATGTGAACGAGCCCGATTTCGAGGAGCGCGTGATCGCGGCTTCGCGCACCACGCCGGTGATGGTCGACTTCTGGGCCGAGTGGTGCCCGCCGTGCCGGGCGCTTACCCCGGTGCTGGAGCGGGTCACCGCCGAGCTCGGCGGGCGGGTGATCCTGGCCAAGGTCGACGCCGACGAGAACATGAAGCTTGCCGGCCGCTACCAGCTGCGCGGGTTCCCGACCGTGATCCTGTTCATCGACGGCGCCGAGGTCGGGCGGTTCTCGAGCGCCCGGCCACCGGAGTTCGTGCGCGAGTTTCTCGGTCCGCACCTCGACCGGCCGGCGGAGTCGCGCCGCGCCTGAGCCCCGCGGCGCGCGGGTGGACAGCCTGCGCGAAGCGGTTAACATGGAGCCCCCGTCGCCGTGCACCCCCATGCCGCGGGCGGCGGTCATCACGCTACACGGCCGGTCGGTCCGGCGAGGAAATCGAGCATGCTGGTAAAAGACATCATGACCACGGCCGTGAAGACGGCCGCCACCGCCGATGCGGTGCGCGACGTCGCGACCGTGATGTGCTTCAACAAGATCAGCGGCCTGCCGGTGGTCGACGGCAGCCAGAAGCTGATCGGCATGATCTCCGAAAAGGACATCCTGCATGCCATGTTCCCGAGCCTGCAGGACGTGATCGAAAATCCCACCCCGCCGGACTTCGAACAGCTCGAGCGCGAGTACACCGACGTGGTCAATCTCAAGGTCAGCGACCTGATGACCACCATCCTGTACGTCGCCGACCCGGAAATGCCGGTGCTGAAGGCGGCCTCGATGATGTTCCGTAACCGCATCCGCCGTATCCCGGTGGCCAAGGACGGGAAACTGGTCGGGATCATCAGCATCGGTGACGTGCACAAGGCCATGTTTCGCAAGAACCTGACTCAAACAGGCGGATAAACCACACGCCCCTTGCGGAAATATCAGAATTTGGTTATAGATTCATATACTCATTGACCGTCTCGGGAGGCGCTATTTATACTGCGCGCCCTGCCCGATACGCAGCTCAGCTGGCTGGCGTTGTGGCTGAGCAACGCAGTTTTCCGGTTTCGGTAGTAGCTCTACGGCCCTGAGCCTCACGCGAGGTGATGTTTCGATGGCTGAGTTGGATGCTGCCGCATTGTCGTTCTCGCCGGTCATGTCGCTCGGCCGCCGGGTTGTGCCCATTGATGGAACATAAAACAATCGCTTACAGGATCGTGCTGGCGCAGTTGGGCATGGCGCTGGTCGCGGCAGCCGCCTGCTGGGGTCTGTGGGGAGCGTCGACCGGCACCGCAGTACTGGCCGGCGGGATGATAGGGGTGCTCACCAATCTGTACGTCGCCGCGCGGGTATTCGGTCGCGGGGCGGTGCGGCCGGCGCCGCAGGTGTTGCGGCGGTTCTTTGCGGCCGAGGCCGTGAAGCTGGCGCTGACGGTCGGCTTGTTTGCGATCACGATCGGCGTGCTGAAGCTGAGCGTGCCGCCGCTGCTGGGCGGTTATGGTTTGACTCTGGTGGTGTACTGGCTGGCGCTGCTTCCGGCGCGGCCGCGACTGGAACTGAACTGATACTTATAAACGTGTCATGAGCACATCCGAAGGCCCGAAGACTTCGACCGACTACATCGTCCATCACCTCACGAATCTGACGAGCGGTGAGGGGCTTACGGCGCTGCATGTCGACACGCTGGTCTTCTCGGTGCTGCTCGGGGTGGTGCTGATGCTGATCTTCGGCATGGCCGCACGGCGCGCCACCGCCGGGGTGCCGGGCGGGCTGCAGAACTTCGTCGAGATCCTGGTGGAGTTCGTCGACAAGCAGGTCAAGGACACCTTCCATGGCCGAAGCCAACTGATCGCGCCGCTGGCACTCACCATCTTCTGCTGGGTGTTCCTGTGGAACGCCATGGACCTGGTGCCGGTCGACGTGCTGCCGTGGCTGGCGGGCAGCATGCATGTCCCGTATCTGCGGGTGGTGCCGTCTACCGACCTCAACGCCACCTTCGGCCTGTCGATCTCGGTGCTGCTGCTCATCATCTTCTACAGCTTGAAGGTCAAGGGCCCGATCGGCTTCGCCAAGGAACTCCTCACTCATCCGTTCGGCCCGTATCTGTTCCCGGCCAACCTGCTGCTCAACGTGGTCGAGCTGCTGGCCAAGCCGATCTCGCTGGCGCTGCGACTGTTCGGCAACCTGTACGCCGGCGAGATGATCTTCATCCTGATCGCGCTCCTGTACGGCGCCGGCTGGGCGCTCGGCACGCTCGCCGGGGTGCTGCAGCTCGGCTGGGCGATCTTCCACCTGCTGATCATCACGCTGCAGGCGTTCATCTTCATGGTGCTGACGATCGTCTACCTCAGCATGGCCAGCGAAGACAGTCACTGATCCGGTTTCGACTCTCAACTCTTTAATTTTTTCGGAGGCTAGCGATGGAAACTCTGTACGGCATGACCGCGGTGGCGGTGGGCATCATCCTCGGCATGGGTGCGCTCGGCACCGCGATCGGCTTCGGCATCCTCGGCGGCAAGTTCCTCGAGGGCGCCGCGCGTCAGCCCGAAATGGTGCCGATGCTGCAGGTGAAGATGTTCATCGTCGCCGGCCTGCTCGACGCGGTGACCATGATCGGCGTCGGCCTGGCGCTGTGGTTCACCACCGCCAATCCGTTCGTCGCCGCGCTCAAGGCGGCCGCCGGCCAGTAAGTAACCGGGCCCGCGCGCGCATGCCGCGGGCTTTTCGTCTCTACGGGGGACTAGCGTCGTGAACATCAATATCACGCTGATCGGCCAGATGCTCAGCTTCGCGCTGCTCGTCTGGTTCACGATGAAGATCGTGTGGCCGCCGCTCATCCGCGCCATGGAAGAGCGGCAGAAGCGCATCGCCGACGGCCTGGCCGCCGGCGAGCGCGGCCGCCACGAGCTGGAGCTGGCGCAGCAGAAGGCCACCGACTCGCTGCGCGAGGCGCGCGAGCAGGCGGCCGACCTGCTGGCCGACGCCAGCAAGCGCGCCGCCCAGATCCTGGACGAGGTGAAGACCCAGGCCAAGGAAGAGGGCGAGCGCATCCTCACCGCGATGCGCGCCGAGGGCGAGCGCGAGCGTAACGCCGCGCGCGAGGCGCTGCGCCAGGCGGTGGCCGAGCTGGCCGTGGCCGGTGCCGCCAAGATTCTCCAGAAGGAGATCGACGCCAAGGCCAACGCCAAGCTGCTCGACGGCGTCATCAAGGAACTGTAAGGGCCACCTGCCATGACCGAGCGCTCCACGCTGGCCCGCCCGTACGCCGAGGCCGCCTTCCAGTTCGCCAACGAGCGCAAGGCGCTCGGTCCGTGGTCGGAGATGCTGCGGCTGGCCGCGGCCGTGGCCGGCGACCCGCAGATGGCGGCGCTCGCCGACAACCCGCGGTTGCCGCGCGCCGAGTTCATCGCGTTCTACCTCGACGTGTGCGGCAAGAAGATTGACGCCGCATGCGCCAATTTCCTGCGCGTGCTGCACGAAAACCGCCGGCTGACGCTGCTGCCGGAAATCACCCGGCTGTACGACGAGCTGCGCGCCGAGGCCGAGTCGCGCGTCGAGGCCGAGGTCGCCTCGGCGTTCGAGATCGGCGACGCCCAGTTGAAGAGCATTGCCGCGGCGCTCAGGAAGCGCTTCGGACGCGACGTCACGCTCACCACCCGTATCGACCCGTCGCTGGTCGGAGGCGTGGTGATCCGCGCCGGCGACCTCGTGATCGACGGCTCCGTGCGCGGCCAGTTGCACGCGCTCGCCACCCATTTGACCCGCTAAAGGTAGCGTTCATGAACCAGCTCAACCCTTCCGAAATCAGCGAACTGATCAAGGCCCGCATCGAGAAGTTCGAGGCCAAGGCCGAGGCGCGCAGCGAGGGCACCGTGGTGAGTCTCACCGACGGTATCACCCGCATCCACGGCCTGGCCGACGTCATGCAGGGCGAGATGATCGAGTTCCCGGGCAACACCTTCGGCCTCGCGCTCAACCTCGAGCGCGACTCGGTCGGCGCGGTGATCCTGGGCGAGTACACCCACATCTCGGAAGGCGACCGCGCGCGCTGCACCGGCAAGATTCTCGAAGTGCCGGTCGGCGAGGGCCTGATCGGGCGCGTGGTCGACGCGCTCGGCGCCCCGATCGACGGCCGCGGGCCGATCAAGGCGGAAGGCTACTCGCCGATCGAGAAGATCGCCCCGGGCGTGATCGCGCGCCAGTCGGTGTCGCAGCCGGTGCAGACCGGTTACAAGTCGGTGGATGCCATGATCCCGATCGGCCGCGGCCAGCGCGAGCTGATCATCGGCGACCGCCAGACCGGCAAGACCGCGCTCGCGATCGACACCATCATCAACCAGAAGGGCACCGGCATCACCTGCATCTACGTCGCCATCGGCCAGAAGGCCTCGTCGGTGGCGGCGGTGGTACGCAAGCTCGAAGAGCACGGCGCCATGGGCCACACCATCGTGGTCGCGGCGACCGCCGCCGAATCGGCGGCCATGCAGTACATCGCCCCGTACTCCGGCTGCACCATGGGCGAGTACTTCCGCGACACCGGCCGTGACGCGCTGATCATCTACGACGATCTCACCAAGCAGGCCTGGGCGTACCGCCAGATCTCGCTGCTGCTGCGCCGCCCGCCGGGTCGCGAGGCCTACCCGGGCGACGTGTTCTACCTGCACTCGCGCCTGCTGGAGCGCGCTGCACGCGTCAACGCCGACTACGTGGCCAAGGTCACCAACGGCAAGGTCACCGGCAAGACCGGCTCGCTCACCGCGCTGCCGGTCATCGAGACCCAGGCCGGCGACGTGTCGGCGTTCGTGCCGACCAACGTGATCTCGATCACCGACGGCCAGATCTTCCTCGAGCCCGACCTGTTCAACGCCGGTATCCGCCCGGCGGTGAATCCGGGCATCTCGGTGTCGCCCGTCGCATTCGCCACACAGACCAAGATCATGAAGAAGCTCTCCGGCGGCGTGAAGCTGGCGCTCGCCCAGTACCGCGAGCTGGCGGCGTTCGCGCAGTTCGCCTCCGACCTCGACGCCGCGACCCGCAAGCAGCTGGAGCGCGGCCAGCGCATCACCGAGCTCATGAAGCAGCGGCAGTACGCGCCGATGTCGGTGGCCGAGATGTCGGTGTCGCTGCTGGCGGTGAACGAGGGCTTCATCGACGACGTGGCGGTGCCGAAGGTACGCGACTTCGAGGACGCGCTGCAGGCGTACATGAAGCAGAAGCACCGCGCGCTGCTCGACAAGATCACGGCGCAGCCGGAGTTCACCGACGCGGTCGCCGCCGAGATGCGCGAGGCGATCAAGGCGTTCAAGACCCAGTTCGCGGGCTAAGGCGGGACCAGACCATGGCGGTCGGAAAAGAGATCCGCAAGAAGATCAAGTCCATCAAGAACACTCAGAAGATCACGAGTGCGATGGAGATGGTCGCGGCCAGCAAGATGCGCAAGGCCCAGGAGCGCATGCAGGCGGCGCGCCCGTACGCCACCCGCATCCGCCACGTGATCCAGCACCTGCACGAGGCGCACCCGGAGTACCGGCACCCGTTCACGGTCGAGCGCGAGGCCAAGCGCGTCGGGCTGATCATCGTCACCTCGGATCGCGGCCTGTGCGGCGGGCTCAACACCAACCTGCTGCGCGCCGCGCTCGTCGAGATGCGCGCGTGGCGCGACAAGGGCGTGGAGGTCGAGGTCTGCAACATCGGCTCCAAGGGCTTCGCGTTCTGCCGTCGCTTCGGCTTCCCGGTGATTTCGCACGTCTCGCACCTCGGCGACACGCCGCGGCTCGAGGACCTGATCGGCACCGTCAAGGTCATGCTCGACGCCTACCGCGAGGGCCGGCTCGACCGCCTGTTCGTGGTGTACAACAACTTCGTCAACACCATGTCGCAGAAGCCGCTCACCGAGCAGCTGCTGCCGCTGCCGCCGGTACCCGAGGACGAGGCCAAGGAGCTGCGCCACTACTGGGACTACCTGTACGAGCCGGCCGACGCCCACGAGGTGCTGGACGACCTGATCACGCGCTACATCGAATCGCAGATCTACCACGGCGTGATCGAGAACCTGGCGTGCGAGCAGTCGGCGCGCATGGTGGCGATGAAGTCGGCCACCGACAACGCCGGTACGCTGATCGAGCAGCTGCAGCTGGTGTACAACAAGGCCCGCCAGGCCGCGATCACCCAGGAGATCTCGGAGATCGTCGGCGGTGCGGCGGCGGTGTGAATTGGAGCGGTTAGCGATCAGCGGTTGGCGGTTAGCCAAACCGCTTTAGCCAATCGCTAATTGCTAATCGCTAACAGCTTTCTTGCTATTTTTAAGGTGCTGAACAATGGCTAACGGAAAGATCGTGCAAATCATCGGCGCGGTGGTGGATGCGGAGTTCCCGCGCGAGTCGATGCCGAAGGTCTACGACGCGCTCACGGTCGAAGGCATCAACACCACGCTCGAGGTCCAGCAGCAGCTCGGCGACGGCATCGTGCGCACCATCGCGATGGGCTCGACCGACGGCCTGAAGCGCGGCCTGCCGGTGGCGGGCACCGGCGCCCCGATCTCGGTGCCGGTCGGCAAGGAGACCCTCGGCCGCATCATGGACGTGCTCGGCCGCCCGATCGACGAGAAGGGCCCGATCGGCGAGCAGAAGCGCCTGCCGATTCACCGCAAGGCGCCCACCTACGAAGACCAGGCGGCGAGCGCCGAACTGCTCGAAACCGGCATCAAGGTGATCGATCTCATCTGCCCGTTCGCCAAGGGCGGCAAGATCGGCCTGTTCGGCGGCGCCGGCGTCGGCAAGACCGTGAACATGATGGAGCTGATCCGCAACATCGCGATCGAGCACTCCGGCTACTCGGTGTTCGCCGGCGTCGGCGAGCGTACCCGCGAGGGCAACGACTTCTACCATGAAATGACCGAGGGTGGCGTGCTCGACAAGGTGGCGCTGGTCTACGGCCAGATGAACGAGCCGCCCGGCAACCGCCTGCGCGTCGGCCTGACCGGCCTCACCATCGCCGAGAACTTCCGCGACGAAGGCAAGGACGTGCTGCTGTTCATCGACAACATCTACCGCTACACGCTGGCCGGCACCGAAGTCTCGGCGCTGCTCGGGCGCATGCCGTCGGCCGTGGGCTACCAGCCGACGCTCGCCTACGAGATGGGCATCCTGCAGGAGCGCATCACCTCGACCAAGACCGGCTCGATCACCTCGATCCAGGCGGTGTACGTGCCGGCGGACGACCTGACCGACCCGTCGCCGGCCACGACCTTCTCGCACCTCGATGCGACCGTGGTGCTGTCGCGCCAGGTGGCCGAGCTCGGCATCTACCCGGCGGTCGACCCGCTCGACTCGACCTCGCGCCAGGTCGATCCGAACGTCATCGGCGACCTGCACTACCGCACCACCCGCGACGTGCAGCAGACCCTGCAGCGCTACAAGGAGCTGCAGGACATCATCGCGATCCTCGGCATGGACGAGCTGTCCGAAGACGACAAGGTCGCGGTGGCGCGGGCGCGCAAGATCCAGCGCTTCCTGTCGCAGCCGTTCTTCGTGGCCGAGGTGTTCACCGGTTCGCCGGGCAAGTACGTGTCGCTCAAGGAGACGATCCGCGGCTTCCGCATGATCGTCGACGGCGAGTGCGATTCGCTGCCGGAGCAGGCGTTCTACATGGTCGGCACGATCGACGAAGCCTTCGAGCGCGCCAAGTCGCTGTAAGGCGCCGTGGCGCTGGAGCCCAACATGAAAGCCCTGACCATGCACGTCGACATCGTGTCCGCCGAGAAGGAGATCTTCTCCGGCCTGGCGGAGATGCTGGTCGCGACCCTCGAGCACGGCGAGATCGGTGTCCTGCCGCGGCACACGCCGCTGCTCGCGCGCATGAAGCCGGGCGAAGTGCGGGTCAAGACCCCGACCGAGGAGCTGAATTTCTACGTCTCCGGCGGCCTGCTGGAAGTGCAGCCGCACATCGTGACGGTACTGGCCGACACGGCGCTGCGCGCCAAAGACCTCGACGAGGCGGCTGCGCTCAAGGCCAAGGAGCGCGCCGAAGATGCGATGAAGAACCGCCAGGCGGCAATCGACTACGCCAAGGCCGAGGCCGAGCTGGCCGAGGCGGTCGCGCAGCTGCGCGCCATCCAGCGCCTGCGCGACAAGACCAAAACCTGACATGACCGCCATCCGCGTACCGCAGCCCGCCACAGACATGACCACGGACGTCGTCACCCGGGACAAGGTGGTTTCCGTCACCTATACCCTGCACAACCAGCGCGGCGACGTGTTCGAGCAGAGCGACGTGCCGATCTCCTACCTGCACGGCCACGACAGCGGGCTGTTTCACAAGGTCGAAAGCGCGCTCGAGGGCCGCGGTCCCGGTGACAGCGTCGAGGTTACGCTCGCCCCCGAAGAGGGATTCGGCCACTACGATGCGTCGCTCACCTTCACCGACGACGCCGAGAACGTCCCCCCGGAGCTGCGCCACATCGGCGCCCAGCTCGAGGCCCAGAACGCCCGCAACGAAATTCTCACCTTCATCGTCACCCGCATCGAAAACGGCAAGCTCACCGTCGATGCCAACCACCCGCTCGCCGGCCAGACCGTGCGGTTCCGGGTCACGGTGCGCGAGGTGCGCGACGCGACGCCGGAAGAGCTGCGCGCCGGGCAAGCCGGAGCCAAAAACACCTTGCAGTAGCTGCATTACCCGCCACCCGCTCGCCGACCGGGCGCGGGAGCAAGCCCCAAGCAAGAATCGGACCGACGCTGTGCAGCGCGCGGCCCATCTCCCCATTTCCCGGGTGCACACCGCTGCTTGACAGCGGCGGCGCCACGCGCCCATTCTAATCGTCCCCACGCTGGCCACGACGGAACGCCAGTCGGTTACCCGCACCGACGTCCGCCGTCAATAAAAACGAACAGGAACGGCACATGGAGGAAGCGAGGACTATCCCCGGGATCGTTCGCTGGCGCCCCCCTGAACGCGCCGGCTCGCGGCGCCTGCGCGCGCGATTGCCTTGGCCGGCCGACCGATGGGCCGCCCATCCATCACGGGAGAAACGCTGATGCAACTGACCCTGGTTACGTTTTCCGAATGCCGTCAGGCGCACGGGCTGTGCGACGTGCTCAGCGGCCTCGGCTACGCGGTAACAACGATGGCCCCGCAGAACTGGTTCCAGTCGACCGCGCCACGCCTGCGTGGCCCGACCGTGCTGTACCTCGCCGAGCAGCAATACCCGCGCGAACGGCTGCTGCAGACGCTGGGCGCTCCGGATTCCCCCCCGAGCCTTGCTGTCGTCAACACCCGGCGCGAGACCTGGGACCGCGAGCTGCTTGGCCGCTGTCACGAGTTCGTCACCTGGCCCTGCGAGGGCGATGAGCTGGCGCTGCGCCTCGAGCGCATTGCTGGGCCACGGACCGCCGCAACACCGGCTGCGAACGACGCGCTGCTTGCCGAAGAATTCGCCGAACTCAACCTCATCGGACGCTCGCCGGCATTTCTGCGAGCCCTCGCCACGATCAAGAAGGTCGCGCACTGCGACATACCGGTACTGATCCAGGGTGAGACCGGCACCGGCAAGGAACTCGCCGCACGTGCCATTCACTACCTCAGCCCGCGGCGCGACCATCCGTTCATCCCGGTGAACTGCGGCGCCTTTCCCGACAGCCTGATCGAAAGTGAGCTGTTCGGTCACGTCAAAGGCGCATTCACCGACGCCAAGGAGGCGCAACCCGGCGTCGTGGCCATGGCCAAGGGTGGCACCCTGTTCCTCGACGAGGTCGAGACGCTGTCCGCCAAGGCCCAGGTCGTGCTGCTGCGTTTTCTGCAGGATCATCGCTATCGCTCGGTCGGCGGTTCGGTGATGCATGCGGCCAACGTCCGCATCCTTGCGGCCGGAAACACCGACGTGCGCGACCTTGTCAGCAAGGGCACATTCCGGCGCGACCTGTATTTCCGCCTGAACATCGCACCCTTGTGCCTGCCGCCGTTGCGCGAACGTCCGGGCGACGCCGTGCTGCTCGCCGAGCACTTCATGCAGCGCTATCGCCGCACCTACAGTCAGCCGGACAAGACCCTCGACGGCAGCGCAAAGTCGTGGTTGTCCCGTCAGTCGTGGCCGGGAAACGTCCGCGAGCTCGAAAATCTCCTGCATCGGCAGTTTGTTCTGGCCGACGGGTCCGCTCTCGCGGCACCGCTTCCCGAGCCGGCCGTTGCTGAGCGGCGAACCAACACCGGCGATCGCCGAAACTTGCCGCTGTCCACTGCCACCAGCTTCCAGCAGGCCAAGGCCGTCGTCATCAGCGAATTCGAGCGCCGTTACCTCGGACTGCTGCTCGCCGAAACCGGCGGCAACGTCTCGGCGGCAGCGCGCCGCGCCGGCAAGGAGCGCCGCGCGTTCGGAAAGCTTCTCAAAAAATACGGCCTGCGCCGCGAAGGCACGGACGAGTTCTGAGCGTTTGACAAGGGGGCCACCGGAGACTGTTCGCCAACACACGGCGGAATCGTTTCGTTATGGCTTGCGTCATTTCGCAAGCATGAAAGCCCGTGAGAAAAGCCGGACCCCGAGTTTCCCGCCCCGATCCGTTCAAGGCAGTGGCCGTTCTGCAGCGCACCAACAGTCCGTTTTCGCCAACATCGGTCAGACTCCCACCTTGCCAGTTCCGCTGCCGCGCTTGCGTGGCCGTCGACCCGCGCCGGGTCCATGGCTACCCAGTAAGCGTTGAGCGGAAATTTGCGCACCAACCGGCTGATCCGCGACATCGCGGTGCACGATGGCGGGTAGCAGGCGACCCACCGACCACGCGCGGTTTCGGAAATTGTCCGCTGAATTCGGGACATTTCCGTGTCGCACG
>Ga0115026_10000069_pt1 | contig 19015 bp, 16 predicted proteins | sample Mud_0915_D1_FD_83878 | JGI IMG/M metagenome (GOLD analysis project Ga0115026, IMG submission 83878) | Wetland microbial communities from Old Woman Creek Reserve in Ohio, USA - Mud_0915_D1 | ecosystem: Environmental > Aquatic > Freshwater > Wetlands > Sediment ...
GGCGCGGCGGTTCGGCCGTTCGGCGGTTCACAGAAAAACAGGAGCCGCTTCCACGCGGCGCGTTCCCGCGTCTTCGAACGGCCGAACGGATGAACCGCCGAACTCTCCTAGTACTTCCCGCGCGAGATGACGACTTCCTGCAGGACCACGTCCTTCACCGGACGGTCACTGGTCCCGCGGGGAGAATTTCCGATGGCCACGACCACCTCTTGACCCTGGACGACTTCGCCGAAGACAGAGTGTCGATTGTCTAAGTGCGGGGTGGGTCCCAGAGTGATGAAGAACTGGCTACCGTTGGTGTTGGGGCCGGCGTTGGCCATGGACACAATGCCGGCTTTGTTGTGGCGCAGGTCCGGGTGAAACTCATCGGCAAACCGGTAGCCGGGCCCACCGGTGCCCCGGCCCAGCGGGTCGCCGCCCTGGATCATGAACCCCGGAATGACTCGGTGAAAGATCGTCCCGTTATAAAGAGGCTGCTTGACCTTCTGGCCGGTGCGGGAATCGGTCCACTCCTTGGTCCCGGTGGCCAAACCGACGAAGTTCTCCACGGTCTTGGGCGCCTTGTCTTCAAAGAGGCGAATCACGATGACGCCCGAGTTGGTCTTCAGCGTTGCATACAGGGGCTCGGCCACGGATTTCTCCCTTTCGCCGGCGGTTGCCAATCCCGCGGAGAGCAGGAGCGCCAAGCCGACCAGCAGTGCGATGTGTGCAATGCGTTGTCTTGCCACCTGATTCCCTCCATGTGATGTGGTGAGATCGCGCCGCGGCACGGCTGCTGGAGATGCATCCTACCCGCGTACACAGACCCTGGCAAACGGAATCGTCCTCGGGCGGAACCGCCCCGTCAGGGCCGTCTCCAGTCGGACTATGCGTCCCCCCGCGACCGCTGTGTCCTCTCACACGCGTCGGCCGCTCCGCTTGGCCCGTGGATCCGGGAACAATGCGGTTTTCCGCTTGACACTACCGAAGACCCTGCGGCACCCTGAAGCCGAGCCTGGAATGATCGGGGCCGGGTTGGCTCTCGCGGGGCGTAACGTCGACCCGGCGGGCGGCGCCAGCCAAGCGGGCGCCTCCGAGAGCATGCCCGCACCACCCTTTGCCCATGGGAGGCGACGAACATGGCGTTGACGGGTAAGACCGCCATCTTGTTTGGCGCAGGAGCAATCGCCACGGGTTATGCCCCCTGGTTTGCCGGGCACGAGATGAACATTGCGGTGGTCAGCCGGGGGGAATCCTCCGAGAAACTCGCTGCATCCCTGGCCGGCAAGGGAAGCAACGTCATGGCGGTCCATGCGGATGCGTCCAACCCCGAGGACGTCCGACGCGTTTTCCACGAAGTTGCCGCACGGTGTGGGTCCGTCGACATCTGTGTGAACGGCTCGGGCGGCACGGAGAAGGCGGCCAACTTCACGGACCTGGACGGCTACTTAAAGGTGGAGCCGGGAGCCATCCTCAAGGTGCTGACCAGTAATTATCTCTCGAAGGTCTATGCGACCCAGCAATTTGCCGCGCACCTGCATCTATCCAGGCGCGGAAACAGGCCCGTGGACGGAAGCGTCGTCAACATCACATCGATGTCCGGCTTCCTGCCATTGACCAGAGTGCCGTTTTATTCCGACGCGTTTGCTTCGATCGAGAGCCATACGAGAAGCGCGGCCTTTCTCTTCGGCCACTACGGGTTGGGAAGGGTCAACAATGTCGGGGTCGGCTTTCTCATCGGGGCGCAAAACCGAAGCCTCTTGCTCGCCGAGGACGGCACGCCCACCGCGCGGGGATTGGAGATTCTGAACGCGACCGCTCAGCACAGATTCTTGAGTCCCGCCGACGTCGCTCGACCCGTCTTGTATCTGGCCGACAGCGAAGTCAGCGCCGGAGTCAACGGTCACACGCTACGGGTGGATGGAGGTTTTGGAATCGTGAACCTCGCAGGAAGCGGGTACGCCCCTCCCGCCCCGACCGGGCCTTCCGCGCGCTGATGGGGCGCATTGGAAATCCGTGGACAAATTCTCGGCCCGCGTGGCGCGACGCCCATGCGAGCGACGCTGAGAAACCGATCAACCTCGATCACTGCTGACGAAGGGGAGAGCGATGCTCCACACACCAAGGGGAACACGCGGTGCGGTGGTGGCACCGCACAACTTGGCGGCGCAGGCCGGCCTGGCGGTCTTGCGGGAAGGCGGAAACGCCATCGAGGCGATGGTCGCCGCCGCCGGCACTGTTGCGGTCGTCTATCCGCACATGAACAGCATCGGCGGAGACAATTTCTGGCTTATCGCCGAGCCGGGCCGAGGGCCGGTCGCCATCATGGCGTGCGGCGGCGCCGGGGAAAGGGCGACGGCGGAGTTCTACCGTGGGCACGCGAGCATTCCGCCGCGCGGGCCGCTGGCAGCGAATACGGTGGCGGGAGCGATCTCGGGCTGGGAGGGCGCGCTGGCGGTCAGCAGACGTTGGGGCGGGCGCTTGCCGCTCGGCAGGATCTTGGCGGACGCGATCGAGTACGCTCGTAACGGCGTCCCTGTGACGGTCAGCCAGCACAAGAACACAGCCGCGAAGCTCGCGGAGCTGAAGGACGTGCCAGGGTACGCGGCGCAGTTTTTGGTGAATGGCGAGCCGCCGGCGGTGGGATCGCTCTTCCGTCAACCGACGCTCGCGGCCACGCTGGAGCGACTTGCCGCCGTCGGCCTCGACGACTTCTATCGAGGCGAGATCGGTGACGCCAACGCGGCCGAGTTGTCACGGCTGGGAAGCCCGGTGACGGCGGCCGACGTCCAGGCGCACCGTGGCATCGAGACGGCACCGCTTTCCGTCGGCCTCCGGTGTGGGACCGTTTACAACGTGCCCCCGCCGACGCAGGGGCTGGCCTCGCTCATCATTCTCGGCGTGTTCGACAGGCTTGGCTGCGCGGAAGTCGACGGCTTTTCCTTCGTGCATGGACTCGTCGAGTCGACGAAGCAGGCGTTCCTGGTCCGCGACCGGATCGTGACGGACCCCGCCTACGCCAAGGAAGACCCGGCGTCCTATCTGACCGACGCCGCGCTCGCGAAGATGGCAGGACAGGTCGCGCCCGGTGTGGCCATGCCGTGGCCGGTGCCTTCCCATGGCGGCGATACCGTGTGGCTGGGTGTCATCGACGGGCAAGGGCGCGCCGTGAGCCTCATCCAGAGCATCTACTGGGAGTTTGGGTCGGGGGTAGTGCTTGCGAATACGGGTGTCCTCTGGCAGAACCGCGGCGTGAGCTTCTCGCTCTCGGAAAACGCCTTGAATGTTCTGCGTCCCGGCCGAAAGCCGTTCCACACGCTGAATCCCGCCATGGCGCGACTCGCGGACGGGCGGCTCATGGTGTACGGCACGATGGGCGGCGAGGGGCAGCCCCAGACCCAGGCCGCGGTGTTCGCCCGCCACGTCCTCTACGGCCAGGAGCTGCAGGCTGCGGTGACGGCGCCGCGCTGGCTTCTCGGAAGGACCTGGGGTGCCACCAGCACGAATCTGAAGCTGGAGAGCCGCTTCGATCCGTCGGTGATCGAGGCGCTTCGACGGGCGGGCCACGACGTCGAGGTGGTGGCTCCGTTTACCGACCTGATGGGCCACGCCGGCGGCATCCTCCGGCATCCGTCAGGCGTCCTGGAGGGCGCCGCGGACCCGCGCGGCGACGGACTCGTGGCCGCGTTCTAACGGTCCGCACGCCATGCCGGACGCGACGGCATCTCCCTCAGGTGATTCGTCCGCGGACGGCGGCGGAGATGAATTCACTCAGAATGACCACGCCGAAAACGGCGATCAATATGACGGCGACCTCCTGCCACATGAATTGATTGATGGCAGCGTAGAGCAGGATGCCGATGCCGCCGGCACCGACGAATCCGAGCACGGAAGACTCGCGGATATTGATATCCCAGCGGTACACCGTCGTTCCGTAAATGACGGGCAGGACCTGGGGCAGGATTCCGATCCACAGAACCTGCATTCGCGAAGCCCCGGTCGCTTCGACGGCCTCCACCACGCCGGCATCGATCTCCTCGATGGCTTCGGCCACCAGCTTTCCCAAGAATCCGACGGAGCGGAACGTGATGGCCCAGATTCCGGCCATCGGACCGGGGCCGAAGATGGCCACGAACAGCAGTCCCCACACCACCGTGTTGACCGAGCGGGATGCGACCAGGATGAACCGGCCGATGAACCAGGTGAAGGAATTGAAGGTGGTGTTGCGGGCCGCCAGGAACGCAACCGGAAAGGCCACCAGAACCGTGGCCGCGGTGCCGAGCGTTGCGATGTGGACCGTCTCGATCAGGGGACCGATCACTTTCCGGATATACCCCGCTTCGGGCGGCCACATCCGGGTGACCAGGTCCAGGGCCTGAACGTGCGCGTCCAGAAAAAAGAACCAAGCAATATCCAGGTTGCTGAGCGACCAGGCAACGATTGCGACAATCCCGAGATACCAGGTGTAGCGCAGCAGCGTCTGGCGCGGGCTGAAGCGGCGCCAGACCTCGGGATGTTTGACGGCATGCTGGCTGGGCGTCATCGCAGTTGATTTCTTACCCAGTTCGAGAAGAACTCGCCGACAAACACGAGGGAAACGATGGTCAGCAGGATCGCCAGACTGAAATCGTAGTCGTAGCGGCTGAACGAGGCGGCCAGGACCTGACCGATGCCGCCGGCGCCGACGATCCCCACGACGGTAGAATGGCGGAGATTGGCATCCAGTCGGTAGATCGACACTCCCAGGTACCGGGGCAGCCCCTGCGGCGAAACGCAGAAGATCAGCAACTGGGGGAATGTGGCGCCGGTCGCGCGAATGGCCTCCAGTTGTCCCGGCGGCATGTTCTCGATGTCTTCGGCCAGCATCTTCGAGATGAAACTGGTGCTGGCGACGATCAGCGTCAGCACCCCGGCCAGAGGACCGAAGCCGAAAATCTTGACGAAAAAAATCGCCACGATGATTTCGTGGAAAGTTCTGGACAGGATAATGAAGGCCCGCGCGGCCAGATAGACGGGCTTCGGCACCAGGTTAGAGGCGCCGCAGATCCCCAACGGCACCGCCAGGATCATGCCGAAGAAACTGGCCGCCACCGCCATCTGGACGCTTTCCAGGGTCCCCCTGATAAGGAGGCTCCACCGACTGAAGTCCGGCGGCAGCATCCGCAGAATCATGTTGACGGCCCGAGGAAGGCCATCGGCGGCGCGGGACCAGTTGATCTCCAGGGTCGCCAGGGACCACACCAGATAGACCACAGCCAGGGCGGTCAACCCATGCCGCGCCCACGGATTTTCAATGGTGCGGGTGCGGTGCCACTGGGGCGCGTCCGCGCGATCAGTCAAAGATGACGTGGGCATCATGCAAGCGATTCTCGCACAAGGCTGTCTTTCCCATCAGAGGGCCCCCTGGCCGGCTTCTCCGTCTCGCCCTCCACCTTGCGGATCGTGGTGCTCCAGTCCTCTTCCCCGTAAATTTCGGTCAGGACGTTTGCCGTGACCCGATCGGCCGGGCCGTCGAAGACAATTTCCCCGCCGCGCAGGCCGATCACCCGGTCGGCAAAGGACTGAGCCAGGCCGACGTCGTGCATGTTCACCAGCGCCGGCGTCCCGCGCTCGTGGGCCAGTTCGACCAGGATGCGCATGATCTGGCGGGAAGTCTTGGGATCGAGGCTGGCCGTGGGTTCGTCCACGAGCAACAGATCGGGTTGCTGCATCAGCGCACGGGAGATGCCCACCCGCTGACGCTCGCCTCCGGACAAGGCATCCGCGCGGGTGCTCTGATAGCCGGACAATCCGACCCGTTCGAGCAACGCGAAAGCGGCAACCACATCCTTGGGTGGGAATGCGCGGCGGTAAGTCCGCCAGAAACCGACGTACCCCAGCCGGCCGGAAAGCAGATTCTCCATCACGGTGAGGCGCTCAACGAGATTGTATTCCTGGAAGATCATGCCCATCCGTCGGCGCACCTTGCGCAGGTCGCGACGGTTCAGCGCCAGAATGTCAACGTCATCGAGCATGATCGTGCCGGATGTCGGTTCGACCAGCCGGTTGATACAGCGGATAAGCGTGCTCTTTCCGGCGCCGGACGGCCCGATGATGGTGACTACTTTGGGATCCTCAACAATGAAACTGACGTTCTTCAGCGCGGCGGTTCCGGTAGGGTAGACCTTAGAGAGGCCGGAGATTTTCAGCATATGGGGTGGGTTCCCGGAGGAGCACACTGCCGCCATCTCCGGAGGAAATGGCGGCAGTGCCTGGGTTGAGAGGTGACCGCAGTCTCTTCCGTCGCTCCCACTTCGACGCTCGTCACTTGATCTTTTTCAGGGCGTCCATCGTGTACGCCTCTTTATTATCCTTCTGGATGGTGCGGATGATATCCCAGTGCTTCTTGTAATCGGCCGGGATGAAGGTTTCGGCCTGTTTTCCGAAATCCTTGGCGAGCCCCGTCCCCTTCCAGTCGAAGGTCAGGAAAGCGTCGTGTACCTTCTTTTGCAGGTCGGGGTGCAGGTTGTAGATGTAGCCGTATGCGGTGCCCGGAAACTGCTCCGATTCCCAGACGATCCGGACGTCCGAGCGGGCGAACATCTTGCGTTCGATCATCCGGTCCATGACGGTGGAGGCGACAGGAGCGGCATCGTAGTCCTTGTTGACGACCCCCATGATCGAGTTATCGTGTTTGCCCGAATAAATCACCTTGTAGTCCGTGTCGGGGACGATCCCTTCTTTCTTGAACAGAGCCCGCGGCGCCTGGTCGCCTGAGTTGGATGCCGGGGTCACATGAGCGACCTTGCGGCCTTTCAGGTCCTTGACTGTCTTGATATCGGAATCCTTGTGGGTGATCAACCACAACCTGTACCCTCGGAAGGCCCCGTTCTTGTCGCCCATCATGGCCACGGGGTGAAAGCCGCCGAGGTTGACGCCGTATACCGTCGCGCCGGCGGCAAAGCCGGAAATATGCAGGCGGCCGGAACGCATGGCCTCGACCTGAGCCGCATACGACTCGGGTCCATACCACTTCACCTGCCTGCCGGTCTTCTTGGCGATGTGATCCATGAGCTCCTTGAACACATTTTCATAGACGGAAGGGTCCTCGACTGCGGTGTAGGAAAAGATGAGCGTCCCCGGATCGAGCCATGTGCCCGCATCCTTGGGGGTGTCCGCGAGGAGATCGCCGTCCTCGTCGCAGTAGCGAACGTCCAGATCCCCGCGGTTCTTGCACTGATCCGCTGCCGCCACCGGGGCGACCGCCATGGAGACGACCGCCAGTACGGCAAGACTCACGATCCCGATCCACGCCGCCCGCCGGAGCAACGCTGCACTGTTCATGGGCACCTCCTTTGGACTTTTCGGATGCGCAACAGCTTGCCACTTCCGCCGGCCCGGAGGACACCGTTACCACGCTGGCCGGTTGCACAACGCTGGCCGCCAGGGCTTCCGACTCGATCCCCCTCCAATGAAGAAAGTATCCGTTACACCGCCGAAGGGTGTCAAGGAGGAACACATCCACGCTGCGTTTGAGCGGGCTATAGATCCACAACCCAGCCCTGATCCTTCAGTCGGCGGTCCACGCGGTCGCCGCCGGCTTTGAGGCGGATGCCGGCGCGCATGGAATCCCAGATGGGTTTGCTGGCGGCCGCCAGCAGCGGGAACACTCGGTCGGCGTAGTCCATGCTGGATTGCAGCGGAAAGACGGATGCACCCGACAACAGGGGGGCGACCGTGGCGCCGGCCTCGGACAGCACCAGCCACCCTCCGGCGATGTCCCAGATCTTGGGCAGCAATTCGCAGCAGCCCACGGCCATGCCGCGGGTGACGGCGGCCAGATCGTAGGCCGTCGAGCCCAGCAGGCGCGTCTTGGGCCGCAGGGTGAACTCCAGGGTGCGGAAGCCGCGCGAGTCAATGATGAAGAAGTGGTTGCCGTGAACCTCGGTCGGCGGCTGCACGGAGAGCGGCCGGCCGTTCCAGACAGCCCCCTGCCCGCGCACGGCACTGACGCGCTGGCCAAGGGGCGGGAAATCCAACACCGCCAGCAAGGGGCGGCCTTCGTTGAGCAGGGCGATACTGCAGCCCCACAACGGCAGGCCGTTCGCGAAATTGTTGGTGCCGTCCAGCGGATCGACGACCCAGGTGAACTCGTCCCCCCGGTAGAACGGAGAGGTTTCCTCGGTAAGGACGCCATGACGGGGATAGTGGCTTCCCACCGTTTGGTGGATGAAGCGATCGACCTCCAGATCGGCCTGGGTGACGAGGCTGCCGTCGTATTTGGTCGAGGCGGTGGCCCTGCCGAACCAATTCAGCAGCCGGCTTGCCGCCTCGTCGGCCAGAGTTTCGGCAAAGTGCCGGAGCGCCACAAGTTCGACTTGCATGCCCTTCGCCCTTTCGCTGTAAGAGCTGTAATAGTAGATCGACGGCGTCTTCCCGTGTTGACCGACACGAGGACGGTTCAGAGCGCGGCGCGGGTACGCCTCGGAGGCGCAGCATGGCGGCCCTTCTCAGGGCCGCACGCAGTATCCGGCGCGTCGGTGGCGGCTGTCAAGCGAGAAGCCGGACCCCGAGGAGGCGCAGGGCGGATGCGCTCGGATAGGCGCTCGGATAGGACTTGCATGCGCTTGACGCCTCCACTATCCTTCCTTCCGCCATCATGTAGAGGAGGTGCGAGATGCCGTGGTTGAAGGTGGTCGAGGCCCTCAAGGCTCCGGCGGGGACGGCCTGTACCGTCAAGGGGTGGGTGCGGACGCGGCGGGACTCGAAGGCGGACGGCGGCCTGTCGTTCATCACGGTGCACGACGGGACGTGCCAAGATCCCGTTCAGGTCGTGGTCCGCAGCAGTCTGGCGAACTATCAGACCGATGTGCAGCGCCTCTCCACCGGCTGCGCGGTCGAGGTGGACGGCGCGCTCGTCGTGTCGCAGGGCAAGGGGCAGGCGGTGGAGCTGGTCGCCTCGGCCGTCCGTGTCGTCGGGTGGGTGGACGACCCGGACAGCTACCCGGTGAGCGCGAAGCGCCACACCTTTGAGTATCTGCGAGAGGTCGCCCATCTCCGCGTCCGCACGAATACCTTCGGAGCCGTAGCTCGCGTGCGCCACACGCTGGCGGTGGCGCTGCATCGGTTCTTCGACGAGCACGACTACTTCTACGTGCACACCCCGATCATTACCGCCTCCGACTGCGAGGGGGCCGGCCAGATGTTCCGGGTGAGCACGCTGGACCTCGTGAATCTTCCGCGCACGTCGGCGGGCGCCGTGGACTTCTCCCAAGATTTTTTCGGCCGCGAGGCACGACTCACCGTCTCCGGGCAGCTGAACGTCGAGAGTTACTGCTGTGCGCTGACGCGCGTCTACACGTTCGGCCCGACCTTCCGGGCGGAGAACAGCAACACCAGCCGCCACCTGTCCGAGTTCTGGATGATCGAGCCCGAGCTTGCATTCGCGGGACTCGACGAGAATGCCGATCTGGCCGAGGAGATGCTGAAGTATGTCTGCGACGACTTGCTCCGGCGTCGGGGTGACGACCTGGCGTTCTTCGATCTCCGGATCGAGAAGGGGGTCGTGGATCGGCTGAAGCACGTGATTGCAGCACCCTTCCGCCGGCTCACGTACACCGAGGCCGTGGACGTTCTGAAGAAATCCGGCAGGAGCTTCGAGTTTCCGGTTGAGTGGGGCACCGACCTCCAGAGCGAGCACGAGCGGTACCTGACGGAAGAATACTTCAAGCAGCCGGTCATCCTGGTCAACTACCCGAAAGAAATCAAGGCGTTCTACATGCGCCTGAACGACGATGGAAGGACGGTCGGGGCCATGGACGTCCTGGTCCCGAAGATTGGCGAGATCATCGGCGGTTCGCAGCGCGAAGAGCGCCTCGATGTGCTCGACCGGCGCCTTGACGAAATGGGCCTCCGGAAAGAGGACTATTGGTGGTATCGCGATCTCCGACGTTACGGCACCGTTCCCCACGTCGGATTCGGGCTGGGCTTTGAGCGCCTGATCCAGTTCTGTACCGGGATGGGAAACATCCGGGACGTCATCCCCTTTCCGCGTGCCCCACGCCAGGCGGATTTCTGATAGGGGGACGGGTCGCGGCGTGCCCGAGAGCGCGGAGTGTCTGGAGGGGTGCCTGTGGAACACATCGAAGAGCCGCGGTTGGATATTCGAGAGCGCGGGGCGAATCAGCAGACGTCCGACCGGCGCCTATTCCTGCAGCTTCAAGTCTTCACGGGCTGTACGGATCCAAAGCCCCTCATGGCGGCCCTGGACGCGAGCCAGGCCGAGACGGTGCTTTATCTGGACGTCTGTGACCCCAAAGGCGTCGGCGTCCTGACCATGACCGAGGATCCGACGTTTTTCGTGACCGGCCTCCGTGAGTTGCTCAATGCGCCTCCCTTCGGCGACCTCGCCCGTCGGCCGGAGTTCACCATGTTCGGCAGGACGTACTCCTCCGGCTTCGAAGTGGATCTGGAGGAGTACCTGCTCCGGCGGCCGCGCCGGCTGGCCCGCAAGGCCGACTGGCCCTGGGCCGTGTGGTACCCGCTCCGGCGCACCGGCGCCTTTGCTCGCCTCTCCCCGAAAGAGCAGGGGGCAATCCTGCGGGAGCACGCACAGATCGGGCGTGCCTACGGAGAGGCGGGCTTTGCCCAGGACATCCGACTGGCGTGCAACGGCTTGGACGCCAACGACGACGATTTCGTCATTGGGCTCGTGGGTCCGGACCTGTACCCGCTCTCGCATCTGGTCCAGAGCATGCGCCGAACCATCCAGACGTCCGAGTACATCGAGAAACTCGGTCCCTTCTTCGTCGGCCGGGCTTGCTGGCAGGGCGCGGTTCACTGAGGCGTGACCCCGCCCTTCGGCTACGATACATCTTGCAGAGACCACAAAGCTGTTCCGCAGACCGGAAGTCTAAGCGTGCGGATGGCGTCGTCGTGTCTCCTTTCACCGGCCCGCCGGGCTTCCGGCGGTAGAGCCGGCGACCTCGGCGACACGAGTTCCATCCCGAGAATGTGGCTCCGCCGGGACCCTGTCATCATTCGATCCGCTCGGATCGTCCGCTTTCGCGGCACGCTTTCTCACACTTCTCGCACGTCAACTATCTTGATGGCCATCGGCTGAAGCGTTTCGACCAGCGTGGCCTTGGGCACGTCGGCGACTTTTATGGCTGCCAGGAAATTGGACGGGTCTTCGCCCAGGAAGGTGCCCAGCGCGATGATATTGCCGCCCTGCTGGGCGATCGCCCCCGTGACCTTGGCGAGCGTGCCTTTCACGTCGGGCAACAGCATCGTCAGCCGGACTCCCTTTTGGCGCGCGCCGAGCAGCTCCAGGAACAGCTTGAACAGGTCGGTCTCGGTGATGATGCCGACCAGTTGTCCGTCGCGTACGACCGGCAAGCTGCCGATCTTGCGGTCGGCCATGATTCGTGCGGCATCTTCCACGGGCGTGTCTTCCGTCACGGTGACGATGTCCTTCGTCATCACCTCCGCCACGGTCAGCTTCGACAACAAGTAGTGGAGCTCGTGGATCGACAGCGACGTCGCCGGCGAGGGCGAGGCGTACAGCAGATCCCTCTCGGCCACAATCCCGACAAGCTTGCCGCCCTTGTTCACCACCGGGAACCGCCGCACGTGGAACTCGCGCATCCGCTTCAGCGCCTCTTCAACCGGTGTCTCATCCGTGATCGTGTAGGGGTTCCTGCTCATTCGCTCATGGACCAACATGGCGGGCCTCCTTGTGGTGAGCGTTGTCTCCATGCGCCTCGCGAGGAGTCGCGGGTACACGCGATAGGGCCACGCGTGAGACCGAACGCGTGCCAGCTTCTCGTATCGCCAGGCCTTTTGGATTCCGACCGCAGACCCCGTGCCGCGCTGCGGCCGGACCGCCGCCGCCGTTCTGTACACTAAAAAACCACATCTCGCGCCGGGGGTCAATGCGCGGCGTAGGTTGCGCGGCTCTTTCTCCTTGACACCTCGCTCCGGTCGGTCGGATACTTCGCCAACCTTGGGACATTGTCCGGGTCGCGCGGAGGCTCGGGCTGGGGTGGCTCCAGGGGGTTCGCCGGGGGATCGACAGTCGGATCGTCATGCGGCCTCCCAAAGCCAACTCCTCTCATCACATCGCCGCGGCTCGCGGTGTAGAACCACGGCATTTCCGCGGTGCGCATACCGTGCGCCATGGTCGACTTCCATATCGACAGCCGCGTGGGCACGTTGTCACTCTTCACAGGAGGGTCGAGCGATGCGGAGGCTAGCGTTTGTCACGCTGATTGTCGCACTCATCGGGGCCGTCGGTGTCTCGGAGGGCATGGCCGGCCAACGGGCCGCCGGCAAGGCCCTCATCGTTGCGCTGGACCAATCGGACGTGAAGACACTTGATCCGGGGCGCCAGTTCGAGTATGCGGCACAATTTATCGATCTCAACTGCTATGACACGCTGTTGGCCTCCAAAGGCGGGAGCGAATTGACCACGTATGTGCCCGCCCTCGCGACGGAGTGGAGTGTGTCCAAGGACGGTAAGGAGTACACCTTCAAGCTCCGGAAGAACGTGAAGTTCGCGAGTGGGAACCCCTTCACCGCAGAGGACGTCCGCTTCACTCTGATGCGGCTGAAGAACGTGAAAGGGAACCCGGCATGGCTCATGGATCCCCTGAAAGAGATCCAGGTCGTGGATTCCCACACAGTGAAGATGGTCCTCAGCGATCCGTTTGGCGACTGGCTGGCCCTGCTCACCGGCCCGAACTCCGGGATCCTGGACGCCAAGCTGGCGAAGGAGCATGGCGCCAGCGATTCGGCCACCGCCGACAAGGACGACAAATCCGAGGAGTGGCTGAATCAGAACTCGGCTGGCAGCGGCCCGTTCGTCCTCAAGGGCTGGCTCCGCAGCAACGCCATCAAGCTGGAGCGCAACCCGAACTACTGGCGTGAAGGGCCGAAGGTCGCCCGGGTGGAGATCCGCGACGTGCCGTCCCCGGCCACGCAGAAGCTGCAGGTGGAGAACGGGGACGTGGATATCGCCCTCAACGTCACGCCCGATCTCATCGCGGGCATGCGGGGGAACAAGAACATCAAGATCATTACCGGCCAGTCACTCGACAACATGTACCTCGGTCTCACGACCGGCGCGCAGATCCACCCAGTGCTGGCCAAGAAGGAGGTCCGCCAGGCTATCCGGCACGCCATCGACTACGACGGCATCATCGCACTCACCAACAAGCAGGCCGTCCGCGGTCCGGTGGTTTACTCCGTCGGTCTGCTCGGCCTGAGCCAGGCGGATGCTGATCGACTAAATCCCAAACAGGACCTCACGAAGGCAAAAGAGCTGCTGGCCAAGGCCGGCGTGCCGAACGGTTTCAAGTTCCCCCTGCGCTACGGAACCGGCCCGTCCCCCGTCGGCATCACGTACGACGCGGTGGTGCAAAAGATCCAGGCCGATCTAAAGCGGGTTGGGATCGAGGTGGAACTGGTCCCGGAGGAGTTCGGGGTGATGATGACGAAGTACCGCGCCAAGCAGGAGGCCGCCGTCGTCTCCTACAATACTCCGGACTTTATCGGCCCGTCCTCCTGGGTGGGACAGATGGTTCTCCACACCTGGGCCCCCCGGCTGCATTACGACAGCCCGGCCGCGAAGGAGCTGGCGAACAAAGCCAACAGCGAAGTAGACCCCAAGAAGCGCGTGGCGCTGTACCAGGACCTGATCAAGCTCCTGCTGGACGAGGGACCGTACGTGATGCTCGTGCAGGGCAAGGTGCAGGTCGTGACCCGGGCCAACATCGAAGGCTACCAGTATTTTCCGATCGGGCACGCGCGGCTCTTGCCAGTGACCAAGAACTGACGGGAGCGTCGTGGGTCGTTATATCGCCCGGCGGCTGGTGTTGATGGTCGTGGCGGCGCTGGGGGTGACACTGATTTCTTTCATCGTCTCCCGCGCCGTCCCGACCGACCCGGTCGTCTCGAATCTCGGCCAGATCGCCTCGCAACGACCGGAGATCGTCAAAGCCTTCCGCGAGAAGTGGGGGCTGGACAGGCCGTTGCACGAGCAGTACCTCGCCTTCGTCCGCAACCTCGCGCGCGGCGACCTGGGCACTTCTATCAATACCCGCCGCTCGGTCACGACGGATCTTGCCCACTTCATGCCGGCGACGATCGAGCTGGCCACGGCCGCCATCGTCTTCGCGCTGACGCTCGGACTCCCGCTGGGCATCTTCGCCGCCATCCGGCGGGACGGTCCGATCGATCACCTCGCCCGCCTAGTCTCGCTGATCGGCGTCTCCATCCCCATCTTCTGGCTGGCCACGGTGTCCCTGGTCCTCTTCTACGCCACGCTGCAGTGGACAGTCGGCCCGGGGAGACTTGGCCCCCAAATGGAGGCCCCGACCTTCGTCACCGGATTCTACACCGTCGACAGCTTGTTGGATGGGGACTCCGAGGCCTTCTGGAGCGCCCTGGCGCACCTGGTGCTGCCGGGCCTCGTGCTGGCGAGCTCCATTATGGGGCTCGTCACGCGCGTGACCCGGTCCTCGTTGCTGGAGGTGCTTTCGCAGGACTACATGCGGACCGCGAGGGCCAAAGGGCTGCGCGAGTTCCGCGTCATCGCCCGGCACGCGCTCCGCAACGCCCTGATCCCAACCGTGACCATCCTGGGCCTCGCCTATGGCGGGCTTCTGTCCGGCGCGGTCATGACAGAGACGATCTTTGCCTGGCCGGGTCTGGGCCGCTACGCCTTCCAGTCCGTGATCACCAACGACTTCCCGGGAATCATGGGCGTCACCTTTGTCATCGGCATCATGTACGTGGTGGTAAACCTGGTCGTGGACGTGCTCTATGCCTGGCTCGACCCCCGGATCCATTACGCATAGGATCTAATTTGACCAACACCCACAGTCTCCAGGAGACGAGGGCCGCGGAAGCGTCGGAGAGCGAGTGGCGCAGGGTCTGGGAGCGACTCTCGCGCAATCCGACGGCGATGAGCGGGCTGGTGCTCGTGCTGGGGTGGGTGCTCGTCGCGCTGCTGGCGCCCTGGATCGCGCCGTACGATCCCATCGAGCAGAACGTGATGAACCGGTTGGCGCCCCCCTCGGCGGAGCACTGGCTCGGCGTGGACGGGCTCGGGCGGGACATCCTGAGTCGGGTGATCTACGGCGGGCGAGTCTCGCTGCCCGTGGCGGCGGCTGTGGTCATCCTCGCGGCGATCTTCGGGACGCTCTACGGCGGGCTGGCAGGCTTCCTGGGCGAGTGGCCGGATGAGGTGGGGATGCGCGTCGTGGACATGGTCCTCGCCTTTCCCGCGCTCATCTTGGCCATGGCGATCGCGGCCGCGCTGGGACCCAGCATCCGCAACTCGATGCTGGCCATGCTGCTCGTCTGGTGGCCGCCCTACGCGCGACTCGCCCGCGGCCAGGTCCTGGCCCTGAAGGCCTCGGATTTCGTCGCAGCCGCGCGGTCGCTCGGGCTCTCGGAGCGGCGAATCCTGGTACGCCACGTGCTGCCCAACGCGGTGGCCCCCTCTCTCGTCCTCATGGCCATGGACTTCGGAAATGCCATCATCATCACGGCCGCCCTGTCCTTCTTAGGCCTGGGCGCCGTGCCACCCACCCCCGAGTGGGGTGCCATGGTCGCGGAGGGGCGCGAGCTGATGCAGCAGTGGTGGATCTCGACGTTCCCGGGTCTCGCGATTCTCACTGTCGCCATCGCCTGTAACTTCATCGGGGACGGCCTGCGGGACGCCATGGATCCCCGGCTGCGACTGCGGTAGATCCGCCCACCTTCCGGCCCCGTCGCCCCTCGGCAAACCGGCTCAGCCCGACGCGACACACAGCGCACGACGGGTGCACGTCACGAGATCTGAATGTCGGCGTTCCGTCGCGCCTTGCTGCCTTCTTGCGACAAGATCGCCCCGCAACGGCCCGAAGCCGTAGAGGTGGGGATCGGGGCCCGTTTGGCGCGAGCGTGACGCAGCGGAGTCGAGGGGGAATTCTGGCGCGGACGGGGGCAGCAGCCACCACAGCGATGTCGTGGCGAAGAGGGCTAGTGCTCCACACCCGGCGCGAGCACTTCCAGCAGCCGCCGGAACCGCAGGGATGCGGCGCCGCCGGCCGCGACGAGGTCCGCCATGATCTGGCCGGTCCCCGGGCTCATCATCATGCCCAACGTGCCGAATCGCGCAGCCACGTATGCGTTCTCGCACTCCGGAAGGCGGCCGAGCACGGGTCGGATGCGGTGGGGAGGCGGCGACCATCCCTCGAAGTCGCCGCGATGCTCTACGAGGTGCGCCTCGCCGAGACCCGGTAACAGTTCCGTCGCACCGCTGAGGAGGTGCATCCGGACCTCCTCGGTCGTCAGGCTCACGTCGAAGTCCTGCTGTAGATCCGCCTGACCCGCGTGGCCCACGATGACATCGCCGCCGGCTTTCGGGATGATTGTCACGCCGTCCGGAGCCACCAGCCCGCACGGCGGCAGGGGCGCAGGCGGGTGCATCCGGATGCACTGTTCGCGGTTCACGAGCACCCGGATCTCGCGCCCTAGGGCGGCGGACGCCCGGGACGTCCAGGGACCGGTGGCCAGGATGAACGCGTCTGCCTCGACCTCCGCTCCGGTCGCCAGGACGGCGCACCGGACTTTGCCGGCGGCCTTCCCGAAGGCCACCACCTCGCCTTGCCGGATCGTCGCGCCGCGCTTCTCGGCTGCCTGGCCCAGGGCCAGGGTGTAGCGGTAGGGCTCGACCTGCAGGTACGGCAGCGCCATGCCGCCCCGGCTCAGCGGATTGATGGTAGGAAAGAGCGCTCTCAACTCCTTCGCCTCCATCCAGTGCCCCTCGTGGTATCCCTGCCGCTGTTGCAGGGCCAGCGCAGCCCTGTACACCTCCTCCTGCTGCTCGGTGTAGGCCAGCCGGATCCAGGCTAGTTCGCCGTACCCGATGTCCACGCCCGTCGCTTCGCGCAACTCCATCGCCATTCCGGGAAGGCGGTGGTACCCGAGCCACATCAGCTCCAACCAAGGATGTACGCTGCCAGGCGGCATGGAGAAGAGCAAGTCCGGCGGCTGGTCCTCCAGCGCTAGGAAGCGGGGCGGGTAGGCAAAGACAGCCCAGGATTTGCCGGAGGCGCGGGCCGCGATGGATTCGCGCTCGATGATCTGCGACCGGATGCCCAGCTTGGCGAGGTGCAAGGCGATGGAACACCCCGCGACGCCGGCCCCGATGATGACGACGTCGTGCAATGCGGACATGACATCCTCCTCTCGTCGAGGTCAGTGAAGGGAAGGCAGAAGGCTGCTCTGGTGGAGCGAGAGGGGCCATCCAGCGGGCGGCGCCTCGTTCCTCGTGGCATCCGGCTCCCCTACAGCCGTGGAGTGATCGGGATCGTTGAATGTTGCAGACGGAGAGCCGTAGACTATCGTGACGACCCCGTCAAAGGATGTTCCGTGCTGCCGCTGAGCTTTGTCGCCGTCCCACTCAAAACGCACGAGTCACCCGTACGAGTAAAGCGAACCTCCGGAACAGGCGATCAGAGTTCTACCCTTCGCACGCGGCACGCGTCAACGGGATTCTCGGCCGAGGCATCACCATGAGCCATCGACTCGTGGAGGCTGGAGATGGGTGTGGGTGTCGCTGTAGATTCCGGCTTTCAGCCGTCGGCACCGGCTGGGTCAGCCGTGAGGTCCCGACGTCGTCGGGGATCGATTGGGGCACGCCCCGCTGGGTCTCGAACCGGCCCGTGAGGGCGAAGGTCAGGCTGGTCCTCACGGGGAGGCGGTGCCTCGGCCACGGCTTCGGCTCGAGGCCGTGCCCGGCGCCGTCGCGCGCTCCCGCCAGCGCCGGCCGAGTCCGAGTTTGCCCTTGACAGTCGAAGTTCATGCGCCGGATACTTCACTCACACCGGGAAACGCTCGCACCGTGCGCTGAGGCCGGGCCCGATACGGCCCCTCGGAATGGTCAAGAGGCAGCCGAGCGCCGGATTGTCGGTCGGCGCCGACGGCGAATTCCTTCCGCCCAAATTCCTATCGGTTCAACCAGAAGACTGGAAGGCGCACGCACAATCCCCCCGGAGCGTAACGCGTATCAGGGCTACAAGGCACCTGTACCGCAAGGACATATGGATATTCTGCTTGCCAATCCCAAGAGCGTAAATGCCTTTGAGTCATTCGGCATGGTCTTTCCTCCCCTCGGCCTCCTCTATGTCGCGGCCGCGGCAGAAGCGGCGGGCTTCACGGTCGGGCTGGAAGACTTCTCTGTATCGCGCAATAAGCCGTCGCACTTCAACTTCCGTGACTATGATGTCGTTGGCATAACGTCAGACACGAGACGATTCCCGGAGGCCCTGGAGATTGCAAAAAGAGCAAAGCAGCAGGGATGCACCGTCGTGATGGGCGGGCCTCACCCGCCATTTGTCGACGAAGAGGTCTTGAAGGACGGTTATGCGGATCTCATCGTCAAAGGGGAAGGGGAGATTACGTTTCCGGACCTACTCGACACCATCAAGCGCGGTGATGACCTGTGCCAGGTTAAGGGGATCAGTTATCTTGCCCGTGGAAACGTCATGCGAACAGCACCGCGGGAGCTCGTTGAAAACCTCGACGGCCTTCCGTTTCCGGCGCGTCACCTTGTCGATATTGAGGCGTACAAGAGAGTCGGAGTGAAGTACGGGGGCAAGCGGTCGGTCGCTATCCTGTCCACGAGCAGAGGGTGCCCCAATGCATGCGATTTCTGCGTGACTCCCCAGATGTACGGGAGACGTTGGCGAGCCAGAACGCCCGAGTCCGTTGTGTCTGAAATTGAGCATGTATACTACGACTATGGATACCGGGCCATCGCCTTCTGCGACGACAATTTTACCGTGTCCCCGAGACGGGTAAGAGAGATCTGCAGGCTCCTTATCGAAAAGAATCTCGACATCTGGTGGTGGTCGTTTTCGACGGCGAGTGCCCTCGTGCGAAACGAAGACATGGTCCGTCTCATGGCAAAGGCTGGTGCAAAGACCGTCTACATCGGCGTCGAGAGCCCCGATCCTGAAACCCTCAAAGAACTCAATAAGGACGCGAGTGCCGACGCCCCGTTCGA
>Ga0115026_10000070_pt1 | contig 18842 bp, 18 predicted proteins | sample Mud_0915_D1_FD_83878 | JGI IMG/M metagenome (GOLD analysis project Ga0115026, IMG submission 83878) | Wetland microbial communities from Old Woman Creek Reserve in Ohio, USA - Mud_0915_D1 | ecosystem: Environmental > Aquatic > Freshwater > Wetlands > Sediment ...
TCTCCAGCCAGGTGAAGAACCCATCAAGGATCGTGCGGGCCGTCGCCAACTGCTCCTCGTGCTGAGTGGCCCAATCCGAGAAGCCCTGCAGGATGGTAGCGATGGCGTCGACAATCGTCTCGCCGGCCGCCGGCGCTTCCTTCGCAAGCGCGTCGATGATCCCCTGGATCCCTGCGGCAAAGGTGTCGGCGAATGGCTTCAGGACGGTGCCGAACGTTCCGATGAAGTCCATGAACGTCAGCCAGGCGGGCGGGATCTCGCCTGTCCCCATGAGCCGGTCAAGCATGTCGCGCAGGGACGTCTTGCCCGTAGCCAGGGCGTTGATCTGGAGCATGGCGATGGCGATCTTGCGGATGACATCCTGGAAGGTCTTGAGGCCTTCGGATGGCTCAACATCGAGGCCGACCAGTGCCCCGATCGTTCCCAAGGCATTGTCCCAAATGGTCTTGAGATAGAGGCCGGTGTCCTTCATCGCCTTCACGTTCTCGGGCGTGCTGAGAACGTTGATCATGTCGGCTAGGGCGCCAGAGAGATCGTCGATCACTGGCTTGAGCACCTGCCCGCCAATGACTGTGGTGAAGAACTCCTTCAGGTTCTTGGTAGCGCCGGTCCATGTGCGGGCAAGGCGCTCGGCGGCGCCGGCGAAGTCACGGTCGATGATCTGGATGAATGCGTCGACGAAGGGCTGCACGCCGTACTGGCCCTCGCCGGCAGCCTTCTTGAACCTGGCGAAGGCCATGTCCGTCAGGCCCAGGTTCTGCTGCATCTGGACCAGGACGTCATTGACAGGCACCATGCCGCCGCGGGCCAGGTCACGCAACTCAGTGCCCGTCACCTTGCCGGCGGCCTTCATCTGGCCGAAGTTGTGGATGATCCGGCTCATGACGTCATCGCTCAGGCCCATGCCGGCAGTGAAGTTCGCCACAGACTCGGTCAGAGTCTTGGCCTGGGCGCTGGTGTAGCCCATCGCCATGCTGAGGGCGATGGCGCCGGACACGGTCTCGGTCGTGAAGGGCGTCATGATCCCGAACTTGATGGCCCAATCGAGCAGGGCGCTGGCCGGCTCTTGGGCCTGCTCGAGCGCCTCCGAGAAGGAGTAGGTTCCGAACGCCGCCTGCTGCATCCGAGCGTCCATGCTCTCGAAGCCCGGCAGGAGTTCCCGGATCTGATTGTCGGTCCACTCCAGTTGGTTGGTGAAGTTCTTCCAGGCGGTGGTCCCCTCGCGGACGCCTTCTAGGGCGGTCGTCAGTTCGTCGTGTTTGGCACGCAGGTTCTCGTACCGCTGAATGGCGTAGTCGCTGAGGTCGGTGCTCTCCCGGAGCCAGTCAGAGAAGCCGGCCCCGGTGTTGACCGACGCCAATTCCCTGGCGATGAGTGTGTTGAAGCGGATCTCGAGTTGCTGCAGGCCCGACGCCGCCTCGAGCGAGGCGCCGGCGAAGTCCTTGAGCCCCGACGCCATGGCCCGGAAGATGTCGGCGGCGATGATCCCGCCGGCCACCACGAGCATCCCGCCAAGCGCACCGGTGAGCCCGCCGATTGCCTTGCCCATGGTGCCGGAGGTCGTCGTGGCCTGGTTGCCAGTGTCCGCCATCTCCTTGCGGACTTTGGCCATGTCCCCCTGGAACTTATCGAAGCCCTTGACGATTGCCTCGACGCCGACCTGTGGAAAGGACATCGCTACCTCTTCCGCGTCTTGCGCTTCACGTGATCCTGCTGCTCGGCGTTCTGCAGCATGGAGATCTGTCCACGCAGACGTCGTAGGGCAACCTCTCGCGCCCGATCGTCGGGCGGGAGAGCCTGCCACTCGGGCAGGGTGTAGCCGGCATCAAGCCTGGTGCAGTGCTCTTCGAACGGAGCAACCAAGTCGGGGTGGCGCATTCCGTAGGTGACTGCCGTCGCTATCGTGTAGCGGGGCTTCACCTTCAGGACGGGATCGCCGTTGTATCTAACGTCGAAACCCACTGATCGCCTCGGAGACGTCGGTTTCAGCGACGCCTGACAGGCGACCCACCTCCCTGATGATTGCCGTCACATCATCGGTGCTTGGCGCAGCCACGTACTTGACCCACGCCAGGTACCGCTCGCGTTCGTTGCCGACGGGCCGCCCAAGGATCCTCATGTCGGCCAGGAAGTCCTCGTTGTCCTTGGCCGGAACGCCCTTGGGGACCTTGGCTACCTCGGTCCCCTTCAGGATAAAGGCGTTGTTGATGTCCGTGATGGACATAGCGAACCACTCCTGCAGCGCCTTCTGATACTCGGGATCGTCCGGGTTCTCGTCCGAGCGATCCAGGGCTTCGATATGCACCACAGGTGGCGTGGGCCGCACCTTGTTGGCGGCCGTCGCCAGGTCCGCCATGAGGATCGGCGGCACCATCTTGAGCCTCAGCACCACACCTGTCGACAGGGTGAGGGTGCGCTCGCCCTCACCCTGTCGCTTGCTGGCCGCCTCGATTCGCTGGACCGAGGCACTATCTTGCTCCCGCGGTTTCTCCACTCAGCCCTCCAGGCTATGCCGCCTTCAGGATGATCCCGTCGGTCGACGTATCGGACAGGCCACCCGCATAGAGAATGTTGTGGTTCTCCGGGCAGGGGGCCAGCGAGTTGATCCGGTCGTTGGCCGGGATGGATCCGCTCGCCGTCTTCTCCGGCAGGACGTACCAACTTGCTCCGCCGTCCATCGTCCGCAGGATCTTTCCAGCCGGGCCGGCCGTGGTGATCGCCAGGTAGCCGACTGTGTCGTCTACGAAGCGGATGTCGGTGACAGCCGTTGGCGTTCCCGGCAGGGCGATTTGGGTCCACGTCTGTCCAGAGTCGGCCGTGTACCACAGGTCGCCGTTTGCGTCGCCCACCAGCCAGTAGGTCGCCGACAGCATCCAGCAGGTGTTGAGCGTCACCCCAACCGCCGGGCCCGTCACCGCCTGCCAGGTGTCCCCGCCGTTGTCGGTGAACACGACGGCGTTGCTCACTCCGACCGCCAGGACGTTGTTGCGATCGTAGGCGTGGACGGCCATCAAGTCCTGCGACGTCGCCACACCCTCGTCCTGGGCCACCACGCCCACGGTGGGATCCTCGGCGAAGTAGATGTATCCATCCTCACCGACGATCCAGGTTGCCCGCGGGCCGGCGCTCGAGATCGCGTAGGGCTCGATCGCCACCGCGAAGCCCGAGGTGACCTCCGTCCATGTCTCGGTACCTGCCACGATCTCGCTGATGCTGGCGTAGTGCAGGCCAGCCGTGGTCTCGGAGATCACGACAAGGTAACCGGACACACAGGCCGCCCCGGTCGGAACTTCGTCTGAGAACATGGTGTCGATCAGGGTAGTGTCCCAGGTCAGGCCAGCGTCCGACGAGAACACGACCATCGGGAGTGTGCCCGGCGTGGCTCCGACGCCGAGTTGGATTGCGAACACCTTCTCGCAGCCCTCGGACGGGTCCTCGCAGTCGCCGCAGGACACGGCATCGCATACCACCACGACCTTGACCTCGCGGACCACCTCGGCCTTGGCTTTCTCGGCGAAGGCGATCGGGACGATCTCGTAGATTTCCCGTGCGCTGATCTCGGCCGTCTCGTTCGTCGGGTTCTGATCGCCAGACTCGAGCGCTCCAGCGTTCTCGTCACCCCACTCGGAGATCCGGGCGTCACGGTAGACCTTGATCTTGTCCCACCCGGTGGTGAAGTCCTGCGGGTTCTTGCACTTCCCGACATGCACGTGCACATCGAAGCGACAGCGCCGCCGGGTCAGTTCGAGCAGGGTGCTCAGATCCCGAGGGTACCGCCCCATCAGTTGGGAGGTGGGGCGCTCCTGTGCGCCCTGGACCGATGCCACCTCGACGAACTCGTTGTAGCGATCGGGATCCGGGCACTCAATCCTGGTGATGTCGCCCTGTGGCCAAGACGTATCACCGATTTTCATGCACCCCTGATACTCGAAGGAGCGTCCAGGGGCGGCGCCGAACTTGACCAGCCACACTCGGCTCTCGCCAGCAACTGTGATTTCATTGCTCATTGCAGTGTCCTCCTGCTACTGTACTGCTTCCTCGTACTGCCTGAAGGCCTCCGCCACTAATTGAACGTCGACCTGTAGTGCTGACTGCAATGCTCCCTGGACTGCGCCCGGACGCTTCGCCACATCCTTGTAGGTCCACAGGCCCCGGCTGTGGAACTGGTTGTGCAGGCGGGTGGCTATCGGCTCAGGCAGCCCAAGCACATCCACGACGTCGGGTGGACCGACCGGGATGCCGCTGGCTGCCTCTTCGTCGCTTGCGTCGTCCGGCAACTGAACTCGGTAGAGGCGACCCTTGATGTCGGTGTAATCAACCAGTCTCACTTCGGCAGCGCCCTCCCTTTTGCGTTGACACGGGTCCAGGCATACAGAGCGCCAACCCACGTGCCGAACGGATTGCCGATCTGCGATTCGTTCGACGTCTGGAACACAATACCCTGCCTGACAGCAGCGATGTCCCTCCGCAGTTCGTCGATGAACCTCTCGCTATTATTGCACGAGCACACGTCTCTGTCGAGAAGGGCGGCCGAGTAACGGCAGACGGCATCCATCCAGTAGCGGTCCATCTCCTTCCCCGGGCATGCAACGTCCGGCGCCTGCCAGCCCGAGAGGTAGTAGGCCCGCACCATGTCCGGCGCCCGGCACGTTGCCAGGTCGACCGACGCCCACGCTCCCTCAGAATAGGTGGCGGGGTGCAGCGTGACGTAGCCGAGTTCGCCATCGCGGATGGTCATGCAGGCATCCTGCGTTCCGATCTGGCAGGCGACACAGGTGCTGCAGCAGTCGAAGGCGTCGGGCTCCCACATCAGCGTAGCCTGGGTGCAGGTGTCGGTGTAGACACGATAGACGTCGACCGTGGTGACGTACTTGGTGTCGTCGTCCCCGTCGATGGCCTCCGCATTCATGGCTTCCTCGAGGTCGGGATCGAGGATCAGCCAGGACTTGAAGGTGATGCTCGCCATCCCGCCGGCGATCTCGACGTCGGCGGGACGGATCTCCCACTGGTCGTCGCCATCGTGCCCCGGGAAGTAGATTCGGATCTCGCAGGGGTCGGTCACCGTCGTCGCCAGAGTGACGGTGCAGTCCTCATCGTAGCCATCTCCATCGTTGTCGGCCCTAGCGATGGGCACACCAGCGGACAGCGTCTGCTTGACACGGTAGCCGGCCTGGAGAAGATAGCCCCGCGGGAGTTCCACGCTGCGATTCTGTGCTCGGATGTTGCTGACGTCGGCAAAGAACACGTCTCGCCGGGCGGGCCGCGGCAGTCGCACGACCTCGGCCTCGGTCCAATCGGGGATCAGGTTGTACCGGACCTGGTCAGCGATGGCTCGCTCCGCGTCGCGGATCGCCATCGCCAACTCGTGCCGGCCAACCTGGTCAGGCTTCTGCCATGAGTACTGGAACCAAACGTCGCCGCAGTTCGCTACGAATTGTGTCGAGGTCGCTTGGTGGAAGTGGAGTGGGTTGATGCCAAAGTACTCGCGCCACTTGTCAAGGGGGAGCCACGTGCGGACCAACGCTCGGGACATGCTCGCCTCCTACTGCCGAACGATCCGCTCCGCGATGATGGCTCCCGCACTCAACGCGAACGGTAGAGCCAGCCACCGGCACATCTCCGGGGCCAGCCAATATGATACAGCAAGGATGGCGCCTACCCACACAGACAGGCACCACACGCAAGAGAAAAGGCGAGGCAGGAAGCGCATGGGATATCCGGTGACGGCACCGTCGGCGTCGTGCTCGATACCAAGCGAAGCACGCAAGCGAAGGAACACATCCCAGGGTCCTGCCTCATACGAGAGCATGGCAGATAGACGCCACGTGGTCAAGAGCAGCAGGATCACGTCCAGAGCGATCATGCCGCCTTCTTGCGCCGCCAGTACAGGATCGCCTGGATAACTGGCTGGCGGAACTGGCCCGCTCGCTCCTGCTTCTCGAACTCGTCCAGCAACTCTAGCGACGCATTGCGGATCGCATACTTGGCCGCCATCAGGTCCATCTTGCTGACGTCGGGCGCAGGCTCCTGTGGCTCAGGATCCGGTAGCGGCAGGTCAGGCATCGACGGCAGCACCGGGTGCATCGCCGGCATTGCCGGCTGGGGTGCGTTAGTGGGCTGCGGTGCCTGCCGCGTCACCACGCGCCGGACGAATGCCGGTTGGCCATCGGGGGCCATGCGGAGCATCAACTCCGCCGAATCCCGGATGTCGACGTAGCGATACTCGCCACGCTTGAACTGGTACACGGCACCGGTCGCCGGCCCACGAACAGCCATTCGCTTCGGGCCGGGCCCGACGTAGGCCATGCTGACAGCGTCGCTCGAAGGAGCGCTCCCTGACGCCGTGATAGCGGTCTGAGCCAGCGACCGTGGTGAGCCGCGGCCCGACGGGCTAGGACATCCCTTGCAAGCCATTTCCAACCTCCCTTTGTAGTAGTCCAGCCACTTGGCGTGGATCCACTTGACGATCTCGTCTCGGCGATCCCACGAGCCATCTCGCACCGATCCCGTGGTCTTGCGGTACACGAACAGCGGCTCGGCGATCCTGCCTGAGCACACCCCGGCCGCCTGTAGGGCGATCAGGTAGTCCCAATCCTCCCACCCCGGTGCGCTGGTGTCAAAGCCACCGATCTTCTCATGCGCCAAGCGAGGCACCAGGCACTGCATCGTGTGGCGCATCCGCCTGAGCACCGCACCGCATTCGAAGTCCTCGGACTGATAGGGCTCCATCGGCTTGCGCGGGTCGTCGAACATCTGCAGGATGTCTGTGTAGACGATCCCGTCGATCTCCTCGTAGGCGCCGACCATGCGCTCGAGCGCCGTCGGAAGCATCCAGTCGTCGGCGTCCAAGAACACGAGCACCTCGCCCCTGGCGTAGCGGGCCCCTTCGTTGCGGGCCTTCGCCGGCCCCTGGCGGCCAGCCGTGGTGACCACCTTGGCGTAGGGCGCCCCCGCCACCGGGCTGTCGAATCCGTTCCCCCAATCGTCGCCGGTGTCATTGACGACGATCGCCTCCCACTCGGTGAACGTCTGCGCCACGCACGACTCGAGCGCGTCGATCACCCAGCGGCCATGCCCGGGGCCGACGGGGATGATCACCGACACGACCGGGTTGGCGTAGTCGTTCACTGGCCAAGCCTTGCCGTTGGGGGATGTACCCTGCGCGCCGAACGGCACGAGGTCAGGCCGGGGGTGGATCTGGCGCAGCGCCTGCTTCATGGCCTGTCGATCGAATGCCTCCGCCGTGTTCCACGGGAACCACGCCGTCCAAGGTCCGTCGCCGGGTTCGCCCTTGGACTTCGAGTCGCCCCTGTCCCGGTAGATCAGCGTCGGGGCGTTGGTGATTCGCTCGGCCCGGAACCCAAGGCTGGTGACCCGGCACCAGAACGATGCGTCCTCAGCCCGCCAGTCCCTCACCCGGTAGCCCCCCGATCGCTCCATGACCTCACGCCGCATCATGCTTGAGTAGACTATCTGATTGGCGTGGGCCATCTGCGCATGCCAGTTGAACTTGCCCTCCGGCCACGAGTTCCGGCGCCGCTCCTGGCCCTGGGCGTTGACGATGTCCAGGCAGCCGGTGACGATGTGCAGACCGGGCATTGAGTCGAGAGCGTTGGCCTGCACTGCCAAGGCGTTCTCGCCCAGCATGTCGTCTGCGTCGAGCGGCAGGATGTACCTGCCCCGAGCCTGCTGGAAGCCATAGTTCCTGGCGCTGGCTAGGCCCATGTTGTGCGGCGTGCGGACGTAGCGGATCCGTGCATCGTCCTTGGCGTACAGCGCCGCCACCTTGGCTGTGCCGTCGGTCGAGCAGTCGTCGACCAGCACGCACTCCCAATCGTCCATGTTCTGGCGCTGGATCGAGCGCAGGCAGTCTCCGAGGTACTGCGCCAGGTTGTAGCACGTCACAATCACCGACACCTTGGGCCGGGGATAGGACCACGCCTGGTGAACCCGCTCGTAGATCTCTGCGTACTGCTGGATCCTGGGGCCCCATCCCCACCGTTCCTTGGCGTCCTGCCGGGCGTTGGCGGACAGGCGAGGCCGATCCTGATGGCAGAGTTGGATGCAGGCGGCCAGTGCCGAGTAGTCGCCAGGCGTGGCAAGGTAGCCGGTCTCGCCTTGGCGGATGATCTCTGACTGGCCGCCCCAATCCCAGCCAGCCACCGGCACACCACAAGCCAGGGCCTCCAGGGTGCCGATGCCGAAGGTCTCCCGGGCCGTGGCCAGATACACGCCTGCCTCTTGGATCAGCCGCTTCATCACGGGATACGGCTGCTTGCCAACGACCCTGACATTGGGGCCCGGGTTCCCAATCGTGGTGACGAACCACTGCGCTGGCATGCTGGCTGCCAAGATGTTCATGTCGGCCGGGTTGGACACGAAGTCGGCCCGGGCCTTGTTCCAGAGGACGTAGTTCTGCGCGGTAGCGTCGCTCTGCCAATCGTCGAAGTCGACGCCGTGGTAGACGACCTCCGGGTAGATCAGCATCCCGCGGCGCAGGGCGTTGGCCACCCAAATGCTCGGGGCGGTGTGTGCCACGGATAGGGTCATCGCTTCGACCACCAGCGAGTTCGCCTCGTGCGCCCAATCGGCCCAATCGTGCTTGGCCCAATACAGCCCGTGGTTGTGGTTGACCACCGGCTTGCCGGGGCGGGTGACGACCGCCGTCCCGTGCGACGCCAGCACGTCCGCTTCGTCGGGAGTCTTCACCACTTCCACGCCGAACGCTGGCAGGTGACGCACCTGTGCTTCGACCACCCGGCGGATCCCGCCGTCGCCGTGGTCGGCGTGGGTGTAGTAGGGAGTGATGTTGACTTTCAGCGCCATGTGGAAGCGGTCTTCTCCAGGCCGGAAGTCCACGGAACCTGTGCCCGCCAGCCCATGGCGACGTAGGCCCTGCGAGGGTCGAGGACGACCTCCCTCAACTCGCCGGACTTGGCGGGGCCATGCTCGATCTTAGTGACGTAATAGTCTCTGGCCTTGCAGAGGATGCTCACGATCGCATTGACCGACACGCCAATACCGGTGGAGACGTTGCACACATAGGACGGCCCTTCGGCCATCGCCATCTCGTTCGCTCGGCAGACATCGTCGATGTAGATCCAGTCGCGCACCTGCTCGCCATCCCCATTGATCACGAACGGGGTTCCGTGAACGATGTGGTTGAGCGCCCTAGCCACCAGGGCATTCTCGCCAACGGCGCGCTGGCCGGGGCCGTAGACATTGCCGTAGCGCAGGATGCTGTAAGGCACTCCACTCGCCGCCAGGTAGTGCTCGCACGCAAGTTTGCTGACCCCGTAGGGCGAGATCGGGGCCACCTTCCCATCCTCCTGGTACGGCACCTTGGCGTCTGTGGCGTAGACGGCCGACGTCGAGGAGAACACCATCCGCGGAACGCTGTACTTCCGGCACAGATGGATCAGGTTCAGCATGGGAATGATGTTGTTCTTGACGTCGTAGACCGGGTCCTCGATGCTCCGTTGCAGGCTGGAGTTGGCTGCCAGGTGGATCACGCAGCGGAAGTCGTTGACCTCGAACAACTCCTCGGCCCGCCCGAGATCCTGCAGGTCATACCAGGTGGCGCCCGACCACATGGCCGGGTCGGCCTTCTTGTCGGTCGGCCGGACGAGGTAGCCCCGGTCGAGCAGGTAGTGCAGCATGTGCTTGCCGATGAATCCGATCGATCCGGTGAGCAGGATGGACTTGGCTTTAGGCATGACTAACCTCCCGGTGGCCCGACCCCCACAGAAGCCCTGTGACGATCGGGGTATATCCTAGCCCCTGTTTGGCACCAGCGCCCCGGACGTGCCCGGTCCAGGCCGTGTCCGGCCCGCTGACTATGCCTTCTGCTCGCCGGTGTGGCCGAACACACCCCACCCGCCCAAGTCAACCGGCCACCATACCTGTGGCCCGCCCCGGCTGCGCACTGCCCCGTCATGGTACAACTCATTCTCGCCGGCCGTCCGGGTGTCCGGGGCATAGAACCCATAGGCGTCGAAGTGCCGGCGATGGCGGATGCTGGGGTTGCCCGAGTAGGTGTACTGCTTCTCCTTGCGGACGTTCAAGTAGTGGCGCCCATCGTGGCCGACCGTGTCGCACACCAGCCCCACCGGAAGGTGCCCCAGGCGCACCATACCGACGTCGGTCCGCTCCAGCAGCAATCGGACGTAGGGCGTGACGTCCAACTCCCGGCGCAATTCCCAATCGTCCTCGAGCCAGAAGATCAGGTCGCACATCGACAGAGCCCGTTGGGCCGCCAGCGTCCACGATGGGCCCGGCCCCAGCCTGGCGCTGTGCATGTTCGCTTTGAAGTTGCGCTGGGTGAGCAGGTCGGCGATGGCGTTGGTGTGCTCGGGCGGACTGCCGTCGTCCGCGACGTACCACTCGAGCGGCCCCGCGTAGCGCAGGAATGTAGCGATCCCACGGATGGTCCGCAGGGTCAGGTCGGTTCGGCAGTAAGTCAGCAGGCAGATGATCATCAGTGGCAGGTCACTCATGATGCCCCTCGTCGTCGTAGACCACCTGTGAGCCAGGCACGCCCCAATCGACGAGCCGGCCCTTCGTCCCGATCGCTTCGTCGACCAGGCGCTTCTTCTCGGGCGGCACGACCAGCAGCATGTATCCGCCGCCGCCAGCCCCGCAGATCTTGCCGCCGATCGCTCCGGCATGGAGAGCCCGCTCGTACAGCGCATCGAGCGCTGGGCTGCTCGCCTCGGGGTTGATGCGCTTCTTCAGGAGCCACGTCGTGGCTAGGATCCTGCCGAAGTCAATCATCCGGCCGGCAAGTAGTGTCTGCTCTGCCTCATCGAACCACTGAAGTAGGTTGTGCATGTACAGGGATCCGTACTGTCCCAGGAGTCCATCCCTCTGCCGAGCCAGCATCTTGCGGGAGTCCCTTGCCATCCGCGTCGGGTACAGGACCAAGGTCGCCTGCCACTGAGCAAGAACCAGTGGGCTCACCTTGTGGTCTACCCAAGAGACGACCGGATCCCGGCTCTGGAATGCCCACGACGTCACCCCGCCCTTGGCGACGGCATACTGGTCCTGCTTGCCTCCGGCGCCCTTGAGATCGATCATCTCGATCGCCGCGGCCTCTTTGCCGACGTCGGCAAAGGTCGCCTCTCGCCCCATCATCCGGTAGAGCCCATTCAGTGTCCCGACGGTCACGGCTGCACTGGATCCAAGTCCGGTGCCCTGTCCGCTGACGTCGGCGATGGTGTGGATCTCGATCCCGCCGTCCACGAAGCCACAGCGCCGCAGGGCGCACCGGATCAGGTCGTGCTGCATGTGCTCTAGGCTGTCGACGTCCTCCGTCATGCTGTAGGCAACCCGGTACCTGCTCTCGTCGAAGTGCCGGCTGATGGCACAGTAGACATGCAGGCCGATCGTGGCGGTCAGCGTCCGCCCCACGTTGTCGTTGTACCAGGCGGGGACATCGGATCCACCGCCGATGAAAGAGACCCGGAGTGGTGTCTTGGTGATGATCATCCGTGCAGCCCCAGGTAGCCGAGCGCTTTGCGTCGGCCGCCGGCCATCCATTCCCGGTCGAGTTCGTCCTTGCGGGCTTTGTCCTCGAGGCGAACAGGTCCGATCTCGTTGCGCTCATTCAGGGCGTCCCGCTCGGACTTGCCGGCCCGCCAGTGCATGTGCTCGAAGATCAGCGTCCTGGCATAGTACAGACGGCCCAGGTCTCTCGCCCGGTCAGCGATCAGGGTGTCCAGGTACAGATGCCGGAACCCGTCGGGCAGCAACGAGTCGTCGAATAGGCATCGTAGGAATGCCTTTGTGGTCAGGGCGTGCCCGGCAACAGCACCGTGGTTCTGCAGGTCCTCGAACACTAGCAGGCCCATGCCGTGGGGAAACAGGTACTTGAATTGCCCGATGCCCATAACCAGCGCATTGGAATGGGGCATGGCATCGTCGGCTGTCCAGCCCACAAACTCGTGTCGGGCGAGGGCCAGGCCCAACTTCGTTGCGTTCCAGCACCCCTTGCGCTGGCTGAATACGAACTCCACGTCGGGCTGGCGGTCCATCAACCCGGACACACGGTCAGCCCGCTCCCTGGCGTCCTCCAGGTCGAACACCACGAGCACCTGCCCGTCCGGCGGCATCTGCGGGACCAGTGCGGCCAGTAGTTGCTCGAGCCGCGACTCGCGAAGGGTGGAGGGAATGATCATCGAGAGCATGCCATCATCCTGTACGCCTGCAGGATCCTGGGAAGGCTGGGAGCCAGGAACCTGCGGAGATTGGTGTTCTGTACAGCGTGGTCCTGCACCTGCATGTCGGCCCGCTGCTCGAGCACGACCTCGACGCCTGCCGCCTTGGCTACCCGGTCGGCGATCTCCATCTTGGTCAGGTTCTCGCCGGCCAGGATGTGCAGGCCCGCCTGGGCCTTGTGCATGATCTCGAAGATGGCCGACGCCACACCGTCGACGTGGCCGATCGGCCGGCGGCTCTGGACGTTCCCATACAGCACGACCTTGCCCATGGTCACTGCCTGCCGGCACATATCGTGGATCAGCATTCCCGATCGCATGGAGGGGGATACACCGAACATCGTTGGGATCCGAACCACAGCCACATTCTTCCTGCCGACCAACTCCACGTCCGCCAGCAACTTGGACGCCGCATAGCGCCCGAGTTTGTGCGCCGGCGCCGGGCGCATCCGATCGATGTACCTGCCGCGTGCGTCGCCCCACACGGCGGTTGAGGACGCCTGAACCAGGAACTGGTCCTCGGCCATGTCCTTGGCCAGGCGGAGAGGCAGGGTCACGTTCACGGGAAGCACCCGATCCTTGTACTTGCGGCAGGCTGGCTCGCCGGAGATGGCCGCCAGATTGACGATGAAGTCGTACTGGTCGATCTCGACGTCGGTGGCGTCCTGCTGGATGAACTGCAGGTTCTTGTAGCGCAGCATCGGGACGATGCCGCGCCGGTTGTGATCCAGCGTGTCGACCACGGTCACGTCCATGAACTCCGCTTCGAGCAGGCGCCACACGAGGGCACATCCGAGATAGCCAGCGCCGCCCGTCACCAGTACCTTCATCGATTGAACACCTGCACGTTGGCCGCCAGCCACATCATGGGCATTGGGATCACCGACCACACCAGGCGCAGGCGCATCGTGTAGTCCTCCCGGTAGGAGATCTCCCGGTTGTGCAACTCCGTGCGCCACCAGTAGCCGGGCCGCAGTAACTGGTGGTCCTCGCCTCCCTGTCCCGGCCCGGCGGCAGAGAGCACCAGGATCCCCGGCGAAGCCAAATGCTTGGAGATGTTGTCGAGGAACGTGCCGATCCGGTCCTCGGCTATGTGCTCGGCAACCTCGATACACGTCACCAGGTCGAAGGCCCGCCCAAGGTCGAACGGTTGCGAGGCGTCGAGTTGGTGCAGGTACGGAACCTGGCCGTCCTCCACCAGCAGGTCAACGCCATGAGCGTCCGCCCCCATCCGCTTGACGACTCCGACCATCGCCCCGCTGCCACAGCCGACGTCCAGGTACGACGCCGGGATGCCGAACGTTCCCATGACAGCCAGCATGGCCTGCCTGTTCCACAGGTCGAACCCACGGATGTGGTCAAGATAGGTCCGCTCTTGCTCAGTCAGGCTTCGCATGTCACTTGTCCGAATCCGACCACGGGGCGTGAGTATCGTCCGGCAGCAGCATGAGCGCAAGTTCCCGCAGGCCGGGAACCGCCAAGACGAAGCAGAAGATGGCGTAGGCTACGTTGTCGAGGAAACGAACGAAGGGGTTGAGACGGTCGTCCATAGGCCCTCCCGTGGCCACACCCGGAGCCCCGGAGCGTCAGGCGGCCGGGAGCCCCCGCTTTTCGGGAACAGGTGCGCGCCTGCCCCTAGACGCTCCGGTGGGGCTGGAGGTCCCTTCCGAGAACCCTCCAGCCCCAGCGGCTTCAGTTATCCCTACTGACCGCGGACCAGCGTGCTCGTCTCGTGGTAGTAGGTGTCGGTCGGGCGTTCGTAGTTCCCGCCGTCGATCCAGTACTTGTCGTCAGGGTGCGTGTCGCGGCTGTGGGCGATCGGGCAGTACATGACATCTTCGATGCGGGCGGCGATCTGCGGCGTGCGCAGGATCACCCGTGGCTCGATCTTGGCGAGCCACTGGACGCACCAATTCGTGGGCGGCTTGGCGTGCCACAGGAAGATGCCGCCGTCCGTCCAGAAGTAGTTCGTCAGCCGGCCATCGACCACTGCCTGCATGGCGCCCTGGCGGTAGTCGAAGTGCTCGAAGTAGGTCACCGGCATCCCGCGGGCCCGCAGCGGCACGATGTAGATGTCGCTGGCGAAGCAGCCCACCGGGATCGCTGCGTCGTCGTTGCTGGACTGCTCGACGATCATGTCGTCGATCACGACCGGGATCCGCTCGCCGTCGATCAGCAGGAAGTTCCCGTTCCGCATCGCGTCCCGCAACTCGGTCGTCCACCGGGTGTCGAACTGCCCAACCGGGTCGATCCCGGTTGCGTGGTCCGGCGTCGAGCAGCGATAGGTGGCATAGATGCAGGCCCACACGTCGGTCAGTTCCCAAAACAGGTCCTGACGCATGACGATGACCCAATCGACCGGGCTCAGGCCCGTCCGGCTGGCGATATGCTTGAGCCGGCGGAAGATGTTGAACATCAGGTTCACGATGTGCGGACTGGCGTTGACGTCGTCCACGCGGGTCAGGTTGTAGTCCCACACGATCGAGTCCAGGCTCGGGCAGGCCACCAGGTTCTTGGCGTCCACCTTGCCGGTCCCGATCAGGAAGTCCAGCCCGTTGAACTCCTCGTAGCCTCCGCCGCCCGAGTTGTTCGCCGTGTCGCCGATGTACAACTGGCGCCCGAGTTGGTTCTGGAACGCCACGCCGACCTCGATGAAGCGCTGCAGGACCTCCGCCCCGGCCAACGCCTGCTGGTTGGACGGGATGTTGGGGAAGATGGAACTCCCCATCTCCTTCGCCAGTGGCTCATTGACCAGCGTCAGGTCCATGAACTCGCCGCGGTTGATCGTCTGCCCGACCCGGTTGATCTCCATCTCGCGGGTCATGAAGGCATACCGACCGAACGGCGCTGTCTGCAGACAGGTCTTCATGGGACCGGCGGTCTGCGGGTCATCGCAGACGCCGTCGGCCACGTCTCCGCTCACATCCCGGAACCCCGAGATGTACGGGTAGAGCGGATACATGGCGGTGTTTGGTCGGACCGGGAGTGTGCCGGCCAAACCCGTCGGCTGCAGGCGGGTGTGGATGACTTCCCGCTCGAGCCCCAGCACGCCGAACAACCCACCTGGCCCATGGACATAGGGCGTGGACGGGGTGCCGGTCGGCGTCGTGTGCTTCATGACCTCCTGCAGGGCAGGGGCCAAGGCACCGGCGAGTGCCTTCATGATCAGATCCTGGTCCATGTTGGAACCCTCCTTGATGATTGCGTGTACCGCTTCGACACCGATCACGCCTATTGCGCCGGCGCGATCGTTGGGAACACCTGGCTCACCCAACTCTCGGGATCGCCTGCGGTCGGCTCGATCGTCTGGCCGGCCGGGTCGGACGTCACGACGTTCTCCTTGGAGGCAGTCGGCCGATTCGCCCACAGGAAGGGAAGTGGAACCTTGGGGGCAATGGCTTCGCTCGCCTCCTGCTTCCCTTTCTCGAGCGCCTCAAGACGCTCGTCCTGCTTCTTCAGGTGCTCGTTGAGCGCGTTCAACTGCAGCCCCTCGATGACGTAGCCGACGATCTTGGCCACGGCTTCGTCTTCGGGGGCGGTGGCCGGAGCAGGATCCGGCGTCTCCTTGGAGGCCTCCGGCGCGGGTGCCGGCTCAGGCGTGGTCTCCTTGAAGTCCACGCCGAGCGTGGTCAACGCCTTGGCCATGTCCCCGGTCTGCGCCTCGAGTGCGGCTACCTGCTCCTCACCCAGGGCGGCGACAAGGGCACGTCGCTTCTCTTCGTTGAATCCCATTTCTGCAACCTCCTTCACGATTGTGCTGAACGCCGTCCACGGGTTCGCCGCATACTGGCGTGGGAGCACGCTCACTTCGAAACTGCGGTACTTGGTGATCAGGCCAGGTTCGTCCCGGCCCAGCACGGCCATGCCATGCGACATCCCAAGGTCGTACATCGTCTCCAGTGCCAGAAGTTGGCCAGCCTCCTTCTCCGAGAGTTCGCCGGATGCGATCACGAACCCGTCGGCATAGTCGACCCAATCGGCCCGCTTGGTCCTCTCGGTGCCGGGAGTATGCCAGATCCACAGATGCGGAGCGCGGTTCTCCTTGTCCTCGTCGACCCACTTGACGTAGTCGGCGTGGGCGTCGCTGGTCAGGATCTCGCCGCCAACCGCCGGCGCAGCGTGTACGTCCCGGTCCCGCCACTTGTTCGTCACCCAGCCAACCCAGCGCCAGATGCCGTCGGTACCCTTGAACACGTTGAAGCCGGACAGGTCCTTTTTGTTGGGCTTCTTCTCGCCCGGCTTGCCGATCCCGAGCCTCTTGGCGGCCGCCCGGATCTTCGGTAGCGCCCGCCGGGCAACGTCGGCCGTCTTTCCTCCCGCCTCGATCGCTGCCGCAGCCCGAGACAGAGCGTTGCGCACGTGGGCTGCATCGTGGATCGGGTAGTGGCGCAGGGACCGGGGCGTGGTGCGCCCGCCCTCGTCCTTCTTGCCGCCACCTTCGATGTAGGCGAAGGCCGAGTCCGGCAGATCGTTCCGCTTGCCACCGGACATGGCGGCCTTCAGGTGCTCGAACAGGCCCTTCGGTCCCCGGAAGTTCGTGGTCACCCGGGTGCGGAACCCGACGGCCAAGGAGGCGATCGCATCGCCCTTCTCCTCCGGCGGGATCTCCTCGGAACGCATGACGTTGCTGACCATGGTCTCGAACATGTAGGTGAGTTCCCGCGTGTTGGAGACCTTGTCCTGCATCAGCATGTAGGCGTCCAAGGCATCCCACGTGGTGGACCCACCGAATGGAAGTTCGTCGTCGTACTCCTGGGGGGCGACCATGGCAACCACCGCCTTGCCGGCAGCCTCGTCGGTGTCCTGCTCCTCTTCGTCCATCTCGTCGAGCAGTTCGCCGATCTCGTCGCCTTCGACCTCGGGCGGCTCAGGCTCGGGCGCCGTGTCGGCACTGAGGATGTCCTTGACACCCTCGGGGGCGTCGGCCAGGGCCAATGCCGCCAGGACCATCGGATCGGAGTTCGTGCCGCGCACGTCGACTTCAGCCTGCCGGCGCTCGGCCGATCGACGTGCCTTGCGCTTCTGCCTGGCGGTCGTCACATCGTCCTCCTTCACAATGCTCGCATGACAGATGGCGATGGCGCGCTGCTTACTGACGCCCTCGCTGGCCATCACATCCTGCACGCATCGATCCATCTTGCCCCAAAGGTGCTGGGGCTCGTTGTTGTAAGGCATAGGTCTGCCGTATTCTAGACCGACAAGACCGTGCCGGTCAAGAACTCATCGACTGACACGGGCTGCCTGGCCCGTCGATCCGAGCGCATTCCTGATCTCCGCGTTGATGATTTTCGACAGCGCCGACCGCTTGCTGGTCATCTCAGTGATGGTGATGTCCCAGCCTCGGCCCCAATTTCCGGGGTGGTCGACGCTCCTGGCGTACACCCACGGGCCCACCGGGCCGCCGGCAGTGCTCGTGAGGCGCCCCTGCCTGGTCTTCGGGCGGTAGGATCCCCGGCCCCGAGTGCGGAAGCGGAGCACGCCGCCCGTCTTGGGCTTGATCGCATGGCGCTTCGTCCCGAAGTTCAGGTAGTAGTAGATGCTGTGGACCGTCAGGACAGAGATCGCTAGACCCTCCTTGGACGTTGCCGGGCCATAGATCTTGAACTTCGGGACTCCGCCGGGGATCGGCTTGCCATGTGTGCCACCAGGAACCCAGGTGGCCACTGTCTTTCTGAAGTCATCCCGGATCTCGTGCGAGACAGCCGATAGCCCCTTGCGGAATGCGTTCTCCAACTCTTTGCCGCTGTAGGCTTCCAGGTTGTGCTTGATCGGCTTGAAGTAGATCTATGCCATCAGTTCTGCCCTGGAGAGAGTAGCGTCCCAACCTCTCGGCCCCGAGAAGGCTGGAGTTCGCATTCGCAGTGGTAGCCGCGACACTCGAGCGCGTAGGCGTTGGGCATGGCGCCTGCGGCCTGCCATTCGCTCAGGCGGTGTCGCTGGCCATTGTACGCCAGGCAGTCGCGGCAGTGGTCCTTGGTGCCGCCCAGGATCCACTGATACATGCGGTCAGCCGCGGCGCTGGCCAGCCCCTCGTACCACAGTTCGTCGACAGCGGCTGCGATAGCGGACGCCCGGCCCACTGCCTCCTGCAGGCGGGCCTCGTCCCCGTCCGCGGCCATGATGAGCATGACGATCTTGCTGGCTGAGGCGTTGGCCCACACCAACTGCTGGTAGACGATGCCGCCTTCCTGGTGTGTCACCTCGACGTCCTCGTCGACGCCGCCCGCCTTGCGCCCCTCGGCGAAGGCGTCCCAATAGGCCTCCACCGACGCCTCGTAGACTCGCTCTGAGAACTCCTGCTGGTCGATCTCTCCGCTCCAGAAGCGCCGGATCAGGCGCCGGAGCAGTTGCTCGTAGCGCCGGCGGATGGCTCGAGCGCCGCTCTGCTTGAACAGGACGGCATCGATCCGCCCGACGCCGGCCTGCTGGAGGATCTGCTTCTTTCGGTCGGGCGTCATAGGCGTCCGTGCGACGTCGGTGTCGACCATGCGCAGCAGTTCTGTGTACAACTGGCCCATGATGCGATCGGCCGCCTGGGGCGAGACGGAGTGCTCTAGAGCATCCACAGCAGCAACTCCTCATCTTCCTTCAGTCGGAGCATCGCCAACTCCATCTCGTCTTGGAACA
>Ga0115026_10000071_pt1 | contig 18804 bp, 54 predicted proteins | sample Mud_0915_D1_FD_83878 | JGI IMG/M metagenome (GOLD analysis project Ga0115026, IMG submission 83878) | Wetland microbial communities from Old Woman Creek Reserve in Ohio, USA - Mud_0915_D1 | ecosystem: Environmental > Aquatic > Freshwater > Wetlands > Sediment ...
ATCAAGCACCCCCTCATAAATTTACTTTTTACCCCGGGGGGATACATCTATCTAATTTTTATTTATGAATCAATGTGCCAAAGCCTTCAATGTATTCGAAGTAACTAGAACACGAAGGGATACCATAAAAACGGTTAACGATTGGTTCTTCATGACCCAACATTTCATTCAGTTCCCTCATCGCATCCAAATAGTCTGGATCATATTGACTCATACATGGCTCTGTCATATTACTAAACTGCTTCACATAGTATCCTTTAGTATACAGTTAAAACTAGATATGTACGTACACGTTGCCTCTAGTGAATCTATTAACTCATCTCTAGTCATATCATCTATAGGTTTACCCATATAGACTACATTACTTTTCCTTGGCTTAGGCTTCTCCAATTGCTCTTCTATATGATGCAACCGAGCTTTTATAGATGTGATATCATACTTAATGGCTTTTGTTTCATTATCCATATCAACTTTCTCCTGTATTAGCCAGCTTAAATAAGTCATGCTTTTGCCTTTATCCTTCATAATTACCACAATTTTTCATATAATCAGTCTTTAACCCTAAAACACATATCGTTTCCTCATAAACCCTACACATAAGTTCTTCTATTTCTTTCCCGTCCTTTGCCAAATACCAACGAACATATATTCTGTCTAAAAATTCTAGTAATAATTTAATATCATCAAATTTGTCAGTAGATAATATTTTATCATATGTTACACCATAATCTGTTGACCCATAAATTTCATACATCATGCTTTCGCCTTTACCTTAGCCTCAAGCGCTATTATCCTGTCCTCAAGTTCCTTCATCTTAGTCTTAACATTATCTGTTAGGTCATCTTTAGCCGCTTTGATGTCAGTCTTATTAGTCTCGATATCGGTCTTTGCCTTTAGTAAATCGCTCGCAAAAGCAGAACTGCTTACTATTGCACAATTACACATAGCCATATGCTCCTCCTAATCTATCTTATCAATCAGCGTCGACGAATAAAATTGATCATCGTCTATGTTATCGCCCTTATGTACCGTGCTATGGCACGAGTTACACAGGCTTTTTAGATTGTCTTCAGCGTTATTATAACAATTCCCGTCCTCATGATGCACCATCGTCGCTTTTACCACTTTTCCTATACGCTCATGCCTTGCGCATAATGGGTGCTTTGCTAACTGTAAGGCCCTAATTTTGAGCCATTTTGCCGATGTATAAAAAGCTCGTTTGTCCATATCCCTAGAGTACATATTATATCGGATATCTTTATTATGCAAGCTTTTATGATCTTCGCAATAAGCGCATTTCCCAAAATAAGTCTTATTGCATCCAGGATGCTCGCATATCCGTTTAGCATGATATGGCATTTTCTACCTTTTTATTTTTCTCATATAGTTTCATAAGCAATTCCTTCCGTGGCTGATAGTCCATTCCGATTTCTATTAGCGTGGCATTATGTCCTTCGAGCATAGCGATTTCGTTAAGTTGTTCTTCGGTTGCAGTATCGCGTGAGGTCGATTCTCGAACTCCGAATACAATTTCATTTAACATTAATGCTTCATTGCTGTAGTGATATGTCTTTACTGGATCGTGCGCGTTATTTATTGCAGTTGACATTATTTTATAGTTGAATGCAGCTAGTATCCGTTTAAGATTCCAATCCTGCTTTCTCTGTGTCCCGTTGATATATTCTTGATATATTTTTATTCGAAATTCAACAGATAACCATGCTGCAAAATCAAGGGCAACTAAATGATACGCATATGTTCCACCACCCTTGCCACGTTTTGTTATAATAGCTGACTTTCCAGTGATTATACTTTTTTCAATTGCCTCAATAAGTTCCTTTGTTTCAGAATTAGCCATCCAGTTTTGGATTCTTTTATTAGGAAAATAAGAATTCAAATCGTTGAGGCAAATATAATCCTCATCGCATTTTATTAATCCAATGATTCCGCCATATTCCGCCCTCAATTCAAGTGCCCTTTTAAGCTCCATTTGATACCCCTAGTTTAATATATCACTTTTAATCTATTTTGTAAAGATGTTGCAGCTATTCTAATTCCTTCCTTTCTACGGATTTACCTATTAAGATACAATGTAATGCCCCTTTGGTCTTATAGGCAGTTCATCAGGATGACCAAGCATTTCATTAAGCTCTTTCATTGCTTCGATATAGTCAGGGTCTGATATTTCTTTCTGTTTTAGGCGCCATGGTGGTAAAGATGGCTTTTGCGGTCGCCTACCCATTACTTTTCACCCCTGTTTATAAAAACATCAGATTCAATCAATTTATCCATTTTTTTGCACCATTTTAGTTCTTTAATTTTTTCTCTCCATTTCCAAAATGTTAAAAAGCGCCAAGCCCATATAATATATCGTTTCGATTGTTCGTCATCAGACATAATACTGGACGAACACTTCGGACAGTAACCGTCATCATAATCACCAGTGTCTGCGAGTGAACCAAAGCCATTACAATCAATTGTCAAGCCCTTCCATCCGCACTCAGGGCATCGCGCCATCCAATATTTTCTTTTTTCAGCTTCTGTATATTTTCTCATTCGAATGCCTTAAAAAGATACTCATACATCTCCGGAACCGGCTTGATATATCCAAGTTCCATCATCGCAAGCTCTAGCGGGTGCACATCAAGCATCTTCGCAGCTTTCCCGCGCGATAAACCTTTAGATTTCCTTATCCTCGACATTCGAGCGCCCGCGATAATCCATTTACCAGACTCTACAGATGACTCAGCAACTAATTTTAATGTCATACTTTCCATTTTTTTACCTTTCGAACTATTTGAGATGCTCCTATAAATCGACCGATCATCGTTATTGCATTGTCCCATTTTGTATAACTAGAACCATTACCACAATTTTTTAACGGGCATCCTTTATAGCAATCTATAAAAAATTCACATAACGGGCATCTAGCAAATAATCCTACTATTTTTTGATATAACTTGTTCGATATTTGTGCTTTATCAACGATCCAAGGGTGCCACATTAGATACCGCCAAACTTCAAGTGTCAGCTCTTTTGCATCTTTCTTTGTCATTCTCCTAGCTCCCGAAGTTTTGCAATTATTTCCTCTAAAAGATCGGAATAAGCTACTGCACGAGCATATGCCGATAATCTATCAGAAAGATTTTCCTCTGCCTTGCGGATAAATATCCAATGTCCTCCAATACTAGGAGTAAACGGATGTTCTTGTTTTTCTATATGTTCCAAAATATCAATAAACTTCTTTTCTTTTTTAAAAGAAATATAATAATTAGAAAATTCACACCTCTGCCCTATCAACGCTTTCGCCTCGTCGCTGTCTGGATCGCAGATTATTGGATTTGTATTCATTTATCTTCCTCTACATCTATTCCAGATATTTCAAAAAATATCTTTGCATTAAAATTAGGCAACTTTTTTACTTTTTCTCGATCTTCTTTTGGTGCGTTCGACCAAGATCTTTTGAACGCTGTTTTATAATCAATAAATTTCAAGAATCCTCCACATGTTTCTATTTCTTCTTTATATTTTACCCTTTCTTCTTCGGTTGCCGTATCATGTGATACCCATTGATTTAACTCAAAATATAAAAACTGGGGGAATTCTATATTCTCAAATTTCTTTTTTATATTTTTATTGAAAAATTTTAATTCAGGATTGTTTGTGTTAAAATATCCGCTGTTCCAGTTGCCGCTGTTCCAGTTGCCGCTGTTCCTGTCGCCGCTGTTCCTGTCGCCGCTGTTCCAGTTGCCGCTGTTCCTGTCGCCGCTGTTCCAGTTGCCGCTGTTACCGTTGCCGCTGTTCCTGTCGCCGCTGTTCCTGTTGCCGCTGTTACCGTCGCCGCTGTTCCAGTTGCCGCTGTTCCAGTTGCCGCTGTTCCAGTCGCCACTGTTACCGTTGCCGCTGTTCCTGTCGCCGCTGTTCCTGTTGCCGCTGTTACCGTCGCCGCTGTTACACAATATTAAAACTTCACTCCATTGTATTTCTTTTACAATTTTTATTTTATTCGTCGCAATTTTTTCTCCATCATCTCCAACGATGTCACCCAATATATTAACTTCGGCAACTTTATTTTCTGTGTCAAATGAATAATAATTAAAACAATCTACTAATTTTTTACATGCATGAAAACCTATTTCACATAAAATAGGTTTTTCTTTCATTGTGTATGTTTTACCAATTTTATATTGGAACCCTTTACACTGCCAATTTTTATCAAAAACCTTATAAGCTTTCAAATTAAACTCCTTTAATCAATCTAAAAATTAAAGCTATAAATATAACAATTATCGATACCCCAATTCCTATGATACACCGTACTCGCATCGCTGTAACATATCCGCCAGGTGATCCATGGATAAAAAACATAGCGACTAACAAAATAGCCATGCTCAGGATAAAATCTATTTGCATTTATTCCTCAGTCAATAAAATAGTCCCATTCCATGGTAAAAATGATGACATTATCCATTCATCATTAAATTCACCAAGTTTATGGACATCACAATTGTCATCTACATACACAACAACGCCATTCCCATCATTTTCAAAAAGCACAATAGTATTTGTATTTTTCGAAATCATTAATTTAGGATATAAATTATTGTCTCTTACAGATATTCTACTAGTCATTTCGTGTATTTCTCCTCTATCCTTGCTTTTAGCCATGCCGGGCAATTTTTCTGCCTCCGGATATATGCCTCAATCTCGCTCGTGAATGTCGCAAGCCTTCCTTTCTCATCACCCTTATCATGCAGATACAAAAGCGCCTTTGGTTTATTCTTAGCACACCATTGCTTAAGCTCTACCCATTCCTCAGGCGTACCATAGATCGGACCTAGAATCATTATTTTCCTCTCATTCGTCGATACTCGATAAACCTAGTTGCTCCTCGCCACAACAGATACACTATAACACAGGTTCCACAAAATAGGGCAACAATAAATAGCATATCGATTATTATTCCTAGCATTTATTCGCCTTCCCGTTCCCTGATTTCATATCCTGCAAAAAACACCGATCCGCTTTCCCGTCTTTGTCTTCCTTCGCTAGCGGATATACACATTTCGGTACATATTCTACTTCAGTTTCACTATGCCTATAATATCCACAAGTCTCCAAAAGATATGGAATCTTACAGCGCATTAGTCATTCCCCGTTATTTCTAAAATATCATCAATAATTTTTTTGAGTTCTTTTTTATTAGCAATAGATTTTACAAGCCCGTTCGTTATAAAATAAGTTGTTACCTCAATAACAAGGTCCTCTCTTGAAACTCGATTAAGATATTTCCTCGTCGCATCCTCATGCCATCGCTGGCTATCTCCATTAGGACCTATAGCTTTTTCTACTTTTTTAGCAAGTCCAAGTTCGCATCGGAATGAAATCATTTTTCTTTCAGGCATTTATTTACAAATCTCCTTTTATGGCGAAGGCGGGATTCGAACCCGCAAAACGCATGATCAACTGCGCCACTTACTCCTTGATCACTCAAGGCGGTCTGCCAATTCCCCACATCGCCAAACTTCCCGGTAGTCGCCGGGCCTTAGTGTCTTTCCACCGTCACTGGTTTACCTTTTTTGTAGTCGACTACGCAAGGCTGAAGAGCTTTAACCAAAAACTTATGGACCAGAACTCTTCAGGATTTCCAGGAGTCGAACCCAGCCTGGTGTAGTATCGCCTTTAAATCGGCCAGTACATCCCGTGCTTCCGATACACTAAAATCCTACCCTCCGTTGAGACCGGAAAACGCTGCTAGTTGCTCCCACACGGAACTAGCAAGCTGCCTAGGGTTGGCTGGAATCGAACCAACTTACCGATATACGGCGCGCCTACCATTACGCCACAACCCTACCAAATATATAACAAAATCAATTCTACTTCGTTCGTAAACCTTTGTCAACTAAAATCGTCTTATTGCTGGCCCCAATCGATTACTTTGTCATCAACCTGATACGAATCATACATCGCTATCGGGACTTCAAAATCTTTGAACGTCGGAACGTTATTAACAATCGTTCTAACCTTTATAAAATACCGTATCGAATTGTCACCAACCGGCGGAACATAATATTTTTTAATAACCGTCGGATCATTAAACCCATCATTGGCGCATGATACAAAAAGTATCGCGATTAGAATCAATGCTATTTTCATATCATTCCTCCGGGTAACCATATTCGCATGTTGCAAATTGCGATATCAAATAGATCGGAAATTCGATAAACACGTTGCTATATTGATATTTGTCGTAAACCGATTGAGGAACCACAAAATAATACGGTCGTGATTTAACGATTCCATCTTCGGTATAAATATAAAGTACCTTTATCTTCGGTCGATGATCCCGGTTTGGAACTGGCATATCGATGTAAGCTGTCTCAGATACACAGCTAACCATAAAATGTACCTGTTCGAAATCCTGCGATTTGTTTGATACGAATGGTCCGGACACGTTGGCGCAAGATACCATCACTAAAAGCGCAATAGCCAGCAACTTACGCATACATCCCCCTTGCTGTTTGCTCCATCTTAGAGCAAATATATTCGATATCCGCTATCATGCGGATCGCATCAACAGGTGATACCAATTTGCTGCCACATGTCGGGCACATATCACCGTCGATAAAAACTAGAGTGCCACATTTTACGCACTCCTGTTTTTTAATTCCCTCGTCGCGATCTAACATATTAGGCCTCCTCGTCAAAAGTTCCACCAGTCAAAAGACGGGCTGCGATTCTAACGGTAAATTCTGTTACTTTTTTATTTGGAACAGTCAAAGGTTTTCCCCAATTTCCAGGTTCATATATTAAAAAAACCTCATCATTTTTTTGACATGCTGAATATCCTATTTCTGCATTATTTATTAATTCACAAGATTTGTTATGTCCATAACTGTAGGCCTTTTTTGCCCAGTTTTTTATCAAATCTTTCTTACGCATACATCGCCTCAACCATCAAAGTCTCTGATTTCTTCGCATAGTTCATGATGGCCTCCTAACTAACTCTATTTATAAGTATATCGCCATGTAAACGATTGTCAACAATAAAAGCAAAAATAGTTGAGTAAAATATAAATTTCTTTGTTTTACTTTACGAGTGTTTAGTAAATTATAAGTGTATCTTTTTGTATACTATTAATATTCTATAATTAAATTGTTTCTCGATGCTAAATCACTTCTAAATGAATCAAAATCTATAAAACGCCCTTCTGAATCCCTAAGGACCCATTGCCCATTAAGATCATTTAAATTTGGTGTTTTCCCATATTCTCGTCGAATAATCATACCATTTTCCGCCATATAAAAAGTTGCGAATCTTGTCATTTTAATCATAAATTCTCCTCTTCTCTCCGCCAGGGATTCGAACCCACTAGCCCCACCCGATTAACAATCGTCTCAACGGTCGGCGCGGAGCTTGGTTATAAAAATTTCAATTTACAACCTTGTTTGGATAATTAATTAATTTCCCATATTTTCTAAACAAGTCAAGATAAAATTTTTTTGTATCTCCATTTTTATCTTTTAATACAACCTCGCCACTTTCTACATCACACGCTATTAATCGAATATTTTTATAAAATCCATAATCATAAATTCCATTAATTACTAATTTCATTTATAACCACCTCAAATAATTTTTAGGCTCATGTCTCCATGGCCAGATCGGGAACCAATTACCTAGTTTTAGAATATCACCGACATGACGGAATCCAAATAATTTAGGCGGTACATTCGTTACCATATCACCTCGAACTTGATAATTGTCTAACGAAAAAAAACGCCATAAAATGGATTTACTATACCATATTACTCGTGGGCAACCAAAAACAATAGTTTCAGCTCCTTCCATATCATCACAAAACCATGAATTTAATATTGTTAAATTACTATTTAATTTATATCTATTAAACACAATATCCTCATGCGCCAATACTGCAATCGCTGCGCCGTGTGAATAACCTACAATCCTCGGGACAAATCTTTTCGCGTAAATCTCTTTGACGATCGGCAATATTTCATCGCGTACCGATTTCCAGACTTTTACAAATCCTCGGTGCGCATACCATATGACCGGCATATCCTTATATGGTTTTACCGGAATCGGAAAGAAATCAAGATTCTTTTTCCAATCTGTATCACTTGACGAACATTGAAAATAAATCGTTCGTTCACCATCATACCAATATTGAAAATCATCTCCAATAGTTACATATGGAGCATTAAGACATTGCTGGAATAATTCTTTTTCTATGCTCATTCATCTTTCCTAAGACAATATTTATCGCAAAACCCTAAATCCTCAACTTCATTCGTATAATCATTTTCATCACATAAAATCTTACACCAAATTTCACCATCATATCCAAAAGCTGCATTAATACATGTCATACAACATTTGCATTCTATTATTCGATAATTATTTTTACTTTTCTCTTGCTCAGTTAGCATTTTCTTATATTTCAAAAGTTCTTTTTCATTCATCCTAATATCCTCTTCGCATATTTCTGCGTGCTCTCCGGGATTTTGTTTTTCAGCACTCGCGGAGCCCCACAGTTGTAAGCACACACACCTCCGTACAGTGACCCGGTCTCCTCGATCATATCGCCGAGAAAAGCAAGCCCTACTTTGATATTAGTTTTCGTGTCATAGGGATTTATCGGCTTACCATCGTTATAGTCCTTTGCAAATGCAACGAGATTTTTACCGCTTATCTGCATAATCCCATGGTCGCGAGAACCGTCCTTGTTTATTGCACGGCTCTGCACGTTGTGATATCCTGTCTCGTTTCGGATCAGTTTATCTGCGACCCATAGCGGAATATTATTGATATAAGCGTTTATCGCGACATCATAGTAATACTTCGCAGGGATATTCGCCTCGGGAACTTTTACCGACATATCGACAATCTTGTATTCGATTTGTCGTTCACCGCTGCAAAGGTAAGCGGGAGCTGTCACTAGCATGATTAAAATCAATAGTGTTTTCATGCTTCACCTCATGTAAAAGATTATCAAGCTTTTCAACTTGTTTAGCTAGCCCATGGACTGCTTTTTCTAGATTTAGATTTTGCTGTAGAAGTATTTTGTATTCTTCTAGTAAATCAAGAAATGGTTGTTTAATTTGTGTATAAAAATATTCATTGTAAAAGCATAGTTTTACCAACGAATCGTTAAATCGTGCAATCAATTCATCTGATCTAGTCATTTAATTTACCTCTATTTTTTGTTCTATCTTATATTTTAAGTCCTCTAGCGCATGCAAGGTTACGGCATGCATCTGTAAAAGTTCCTTATATTGCAATTCGATATTAGTCTCAGCGCATGCTTCATAAAATTCTTCAAGTATGATATCTGCCCATGACAATGTTCCATCTTTAGCATTTTTTTCACATTCTTCTTGTGCTAATTTTCTTAAATTTTTACACTCCTCGTTCGTCATATCATGAGGAGCTAACTTATAACTTTGTTCACCAAATTTTATATCTTGCCGAACTCGTTCTTGTATTGTTTCATCAAATATTGTTCGCTGCATATAATATCTTGTCATCTCTCCCCCATATGCTCGATATAGTAACATCTATTCTACCTCAGTTTTTTCTTTTTTGCAAATCAAATCAGCTTTTATTTCATTTACTAACAATTCTATCGCTATCGTATTACCGGAAATACTGGCAGCCGCGTTGCATTCTAATGATTCTACAGGTATCATGTTCAATTTATGATGTATAACCTCTTTCCCATATTTTTTTATATTTCGCTTAGATTGTGGGATTCTGTGTGCTAATTGTGGAACACCAGACAATAACGATTTATCACATATTCCACAGCGCCAACCATAATCGCTGAATAATTGTTCTTTCATTTCTCCTGTAAAAAAACTTTCTTTATCTGTCATTTTTTATCACATACTTTTGCAATTCAAGGATAACATCGGTAACACTATTTGTTACAAAGCAATAAGCTCCGTTCATACATGCTCTCTGTATAAATTCATTTTGCTCTTTTGATAAGATCCCATTTTCCACTTTTACTTCTATCCCTAAAAATCTTCCATCTGGCAAATAACCGATAATGTCAGGCAGTCCCTTTTTCCCGTAACTAACGCCTCCACGACGTCCGGTATTATTTCTCCACGACTCGATATTGTTTAATTTTAACCACATTAATATTTGTCGTTGGATTTCATTTTCTTCACTCATTTATTTTCCTTATCACTATCGATTATTACAAAACCATCCCAATGATCGCAAACATAAATAGCGGATACATGTCTTTTATCACTACAACTTTCTCCATTAAGCAAATCATATTTATATTTCTTACAAGTTCCACAGCATATCGCACGCCTATACTTATTCATTATTTCTCCTTAATCAAAATGGAATATCGTCCGTATTATTTTCTTTAAGATTCTGCGCCGGCCCCTGTGGTGCCCGTGTCCCTTGATTTAATTGGACTAGCTGAGCGACTATTTTAACTTTCGAATGTTGCGCACCTCTATATTCAAATCGGTCTTGTTTTAGAAATCCTTCGATATAAACCTTATTTCCCTTTTTTAGACCTTCACAAGATTTCGCAACATCACCCCAAGCAGTAACGTCGAAAAATGAAACTTCATCTTTGTAATTTTCTGCGATCGAGAAATTACAATATTGCTTTCCATTTTTTGTATATTGCATCTCTATGTCGCGCGTCAAATTTCCTTTACCTTCAACGTTCATTCTGTCGGCTCCTCTGGTAGTGGCATCCAATGAGTAACATCATCACCAAAAATTACCTCAGATTCCCATCCATCTTGTCGCCAATTATTATTACAACCGTCCCCAACATAACCTATATATCCAACCCCAATCCCGCGTCTTTTACCATTAAGAAAAACTAAAACACTTACATTTTCTTCTGGCAATCTGTCATTAACACTAATCCATTCATTATTCATTTCTTCACCCTGTCCATATATTCTTGCTCCTGCTCTTGATATAACTCTGGCAAAGGACAATCCTTTAATATATTTTGTATTTCTTTGTCAGGTATAATCTGATCCAACATGCTGCATACAAATTCAAAATACTCCGTATTCGTTGCCATCTCTTTATGTGGACATTTTGCACAACTATCTATTATTGCTATCTTGCACATTTCCTTTTCCTTGTTCTTCATATGCGTCTTTCAAAGGACAATCTTTCAATATTTCTTTTGTTATTTTATCGTCAAGTATTTTTTTATTTAGTAATAAACACGTATATTCAGAATAATCTTCTATTGCTATATCTTTATTTGAGCATTTCCAACAACTATCAATTACTAATATCTTACTCATTTTGTTTTTCCTTTTTAATCTGTTCTATTTGCAATTCTAAAGATCTAATTTCTTTATCCATTCTATTTTGCAATACCTGTATACCATTTTCAACAGTCACAGCTCGCTCTTTTGGTATCCCAAAAAAATTTAATAACCAAAATGATTTCTCCTCAGATTCTTTAATTTTTTTTATTTCTTTTTCTAATTCATCGGCATATGCAAGTAATGTTATAGACCATCCAGTTTTTACACTATTTGCGTTTCTTTTTGCTTCGTCAATACACCTTTGTAGTATCTTACTCATTTAACTTTCTCCCATAATCCACCAAGTGATTCTAATTGTTCATCCATAGATATTTTATTTTTATTTGCTTTGTATTTTATGCCACCTATTCGAAGTTTAATAACATCCAATAATGATAATTTTAATTTAATAGAAATAGTATATGGACCAATCTTACTCATGTCTAACCTCCATCGGTTCAAACCATCCCACTCATACGCCAGTCAGGACCAGACGTCTCAACAAATTCGCACATTTCAGAAATCCTTGAAACGATCCGAACACCTAGTCTCGACGTTAATTCCTGCTTGTTGTAATTCGTCGTGATTATCGTTTGTCTTTTATTCAACATACGATAATTCAAAAACTTAAAAAGTTCCTCAATTACAAACTCAGTAGGCTTTTCAGCTCCAAGATCGTCAATACATAATAAACCCGTTTCGCGGATTGTCAATCTAATTTTTTCTGTCTTCCCTTTCTCGTCGTATGACGCCCTTAGTTCATCAAACAAATCAGGCGCAGTGATATATAACCCTGTGTCGCCCTGTTCTATCCGGCTCATTATAACAGATATCGCTAAATGTGTCTTCCCCGTCCCAGTCGGTCCACAAAATATAACGCCTCTTCTTTTTTTATTTTGTATCATTTCGTTCGCTACTTCTTTAGCTCGCTCGGTTCCTTTTGTATCCATAAAACTTTTTACGCTTTTTGATTTATAAAGTTCCGGAATATTACAAGAGTTCAAAAGTTCTAATTGATTCTTTAAGTTTTCATTTATCAAATATCGTTCACATTTCATCAAATAGAAATGCAATTTATTTTCATTTCGCCCAGCATTAAAAACAAACCATTTAACCTTCATCATACAATCATCAAGCGACCTGCATTCTTTGCATTTCTCAACTTCCATCGCTCTTTGAAAATCTATATAAAATATTTTCGCCTCATCTTCAGTAATTTCAATGTTTAATTTATTTTTCACTTCATCTACGTATTTCGCATAGTCTATTTCGACAGACCTGAATAATTGAGTGTCTAATCCGAATGTATCATTGAATTCTTGTTCATTCAATCTTTAACTCCTCAAACTCAGGACATGCCGGACAATCCATACACTCCATGTAGTCGTTCAGATTTCCAATATACTCAAACTCTTCATGCATCGAATTTATTATTTTTGTCGACCCTTCATAGCATTCGTTCATATGCTTACATTGTCCACAAAATTGTTTAGCCATTATTCTTTTTGCTCTCCTCATATCGTCGCTTAGCTATCTCGATAAGTTCTTCGTCTTCCTGCGTAACAAGGAATCCGCACTTCTCACAGTTCTCGTGATCCGACATAGTACCACAGACCGGGCATGGTGGCAACTTTTTTTTAGGCTGGTCAGATCGTATTATGTTATGATTAGAATCAATGACATAATCATCGATGTTATTCAAAAAGGTCGCGGCCATTCGAATATATTGCGGTCGGATCTTTTCTACTTCGATCTTACGTTTATAAATTTCTAGTCTATCTAGTATGTTGGGTAATGATAGAGTCTTCCTAACCGTTGCAAACGACTTGCTCGATGCCTTCTTGTTATCTTTACGTGGATACAATTCCCAGAAAGACAAAAATTCGTCATTATATTTATCCTTACCTAGACTATCCTTAACTAACCTAACTCTAACCTCGGTATCCATACCCTCAGTATCCATTTTGGATACATCTTGGATACATTTAACATTTGTTGTGTAACTATTGTTCTCATCAAGAAATAGAATAGATTTTTCATTTTTATATTTTGTCTCATGGTATCGATCATTTTGTATATAATTGTGTATTTTCCAATGTTTGATAACAACGATTCCACTTTCAAATGGGATAATAAACTTTTTTGCTGATAAAATTTTAAAATCATCATCCTTACATCCGACATTACGACTTATTGATTTTGCATTATTTACAAATCCATCATCATCAGCGCGCATAGAAAGATGGAAATATAAAAGTTGTGATGATTGTGGCATATCAAGAAATGCGTCAGAATCAATAATTGTCTTTGCAAACATCCGGCGTTCAGCCATTATTAAACTCCTTATTCAAAGCATGGAAGAGTTAAAAAAAACCAAGTAAAAGCAAAGAAATTGTTATTGATAATAATATCGGCCTCATCCAGTCTCCGCTATCAAGCTTAATAAAGCTACAAAAAAAACCAGTTGAAAGGATTAATGCTATAATTCCTAAAATAAAATACATTTTCCCTCCTCACCTATATACCGTTATTCTACCAGTTCCGGAACATTTTGGACAATCATGTTTTTCAAATTTTGGGAGATCATTAATATAAATTACAACTGCTATTTTTATATATCCATTACCGTTGCATTTTGTGCAGCGCTTCGATGATTTTCGCTTTTTCATTCTTCTTACCAATTGTCTTATATTTTGCTTTTTCATATCAAGTATTTTCGCCGTTACTAATGCTATCCAATAATCTTTGTCATCAAGACGTGCTTTGCTATACCATTCTAGTAATAATTCTCTATCAGTAATTTCTTTCATTCTTCTCGCTCCTTTATTTTAGCATACCGCTAATATCTAAAAATTCATAAGTCATTAATATAATAGCTATAGTATAAACTGTGATAAATATATGCCAAAAGTATTTTCTATTTAGCAATTTTATAAATTCATCTCCAATAGCATTTTTTAGTTCTTCCTTAGACTTTTCAAATTCGTTCATTTACATTGCTCCTTATTGTAATCTGATATCGCTTTTTCATATATTTTTGTCATTATATCTATTGGGCATTTATCACAATTACCATAATAACATGTATTATAATGATCATAATCATTGCATATACTAATTAATGTATAATGTTTCATCACTACCCGGTCATATTCTTGTTGATTCATTGAAATATTTCTCTTGCAATCGCAACCGATTCAGGTATAAAGCCTTCCGCTTCCAAAATATCAATAGCCTGCGTCCCGTTGTTCTGAGCTCGCTCTTTAGCGTTAATATGTAAGCGATAATATATTTCTGAATAAAGTCGGTTCCATGTCCCAGCGTAGTCGCCTGAATCATGCGCAGCTTTATTAACGATTCTTCGTAATTCATCTCTAGTTGCAATTTGAGGCGCTTCAATCTGTTTTTGTTCTACTGGCTGAATGCTTTGTTTAATAATTGGAATCATAGCAATAATAGTTTCTTTAACAATAATTGCTATATCCTGGACGGTCATTTGACCGGTATTTTGACCGCTAACCATATTCCTTTTTGGAAGTTCTTTCATCAAGCTCATAGATTCTCGATCATCAAGATTTGCGCCACCACGGAAAGATCTATTAGGCCATATATTTTTAGCTGTTCTTCGTACTGTTTTTTCACCACATCCGGCAATTTCTGCAATTTGTTTCAAATTCATAATAAATCTCCTTAAAATAAAAACGCCCGGGGTCGCGCTCACACACGCTATCCGGGCTCACGATTTCGAAATCGCTTATGCATGGTGTGAGTCATACACAAGCGATCTTGTAACTTTTTGAAATGCTACATCATACGCCAATATAATGTAGCTTTAGAAAAAGAATCACAATGGAAAAACATAATATATCTATTCACTAAGTTTGTCAAGTCGTTCCTTCATCCTGGTTATAACTAAACTTCTTATTATATCGGCGCCATTTTTTGCGCATTCTGGCAATAGATCTAAATCATATAATAATCCATCTAACGGCTGATCAATTAATTTATCAATTTTTATAGTAAATAAATCTCTCTTTTCTATTTCCATATCATCCCCTTATGTGTTCTCAGCGTGCTACTCGTTACATGCCAGCATCGGCACTCTGGACAGTAGTAGGCGCGTTTCGGAATCTTCTTAAATCGTTTACGGCATGACTGCGACTTAGCCATGTTGATTAGGTAATGCGCATCTTTGTAGCCCATGCAGATTTTAGTACACATTATTTTTTAACCAATTGCATATTATAAAATAGTGATTCAGCGGTTCGTTTGTTTGAGTCGATAGGACCGCGCGCGCCGCATCCATCGCATCGTACTTGATATCCATTAGCAACATTGGGAAGCACCGCGAGTAATTCAAATGTTAAAACATTAGACCAAGTTCCGCAATATGGGCATTTTCGTTTACTCATCTTCGGCATCCTCTGATTCATCGTCTTCATAATCTTTTTTAAAAGATATATCACAATCTTTTCTAAAGTCTGTATCACAATATAAAAACATATCACATAATTCACATAGATAGTTGCACATCTATTGGTTTCCCTACTATACACCTAATAGGTTTCCCGTCTATAATCTCAGTGAGCCAAAAATTGTTTTCGTCGGCGAATTTCTTGATGACCGACAACAACCCGTTGTCCTGCTCAACTGAGGCTATTGCTTGTGATGCCGGTTCGATAGATCCATCGACAGGACTGATTACGGTAGGCCAGTCTACTTCGGTTACAGCGAGACGCTTCATAGCTTCGTAGACACGGTCCCGGATAGACTCGATGCTATAACCGTCATAAATACCATTAGCTGCAAATTGTAGCGCGATATCGGTACACCATCCCCATGATGCGTTATTCTGTTTCAGTGTCCGCGGGCGCTTTGGCGTTCCGAGAATCACGTGAAAATAGTTACCATGCTTCTCTTTCGCTCGTTTACAAAGTTCTGTAAGATCGAAACCTTTAGGAACTTCGAAAGAGAAAATATCTTGCTCAGACTCAACTCGTCTCGCTGCGGGGATGGTTATCATCATAGTTTCGTTCCTTCAAAATCATTTGGATAGCAAGGGCGATCAAATCAGCTTTTTTCTGCCCTTCTTTTGTTAACAGCATGACGCTGCCTGGTTTTGTATCTTTTCGACAGACCTTGTAACATTTCGCTAATTCTAATTCGAGTTTTTTTAACGTCCATTTTTCTGCAAAATATGGATTTTTCATCTAAACTCCATCCTTAGACATTTGTCTACGTATCTATTGACTCCCAGTTATTGACATACAAATCAAGCAATGCATGTTGTGTAGATAACCACGACCAGAAATCTTTTATGTCATTGTCAATACTTTCAACCGATGATCGCAAATAAACATCTTCATAGGTTTGGTTCCCGTCGCTTATAAGATATTTCATCCCAATAACATCAGACACAAGGTCAAGATACATTTTTGTCTGAGGAGAATCTCGATATTTGCCAATATCGAAGGTATGTGAAAACTTTATATCGATAATCCAAGGACCTTTAAGCACATCAAGACGACCATATAACAAAAAGTCTTGCCCTGATATGTTTTTAATCTTACTTTGTTTTACCTGCCAGACACCTCCACTACATTCTTCTGCTATTTCAGAAACACACTTTTGTAATCGTTCGTCCTCAAATTCTTTTTTATTCGATAGCATATCAGCTTTATCTTTTTCTGTTATCCATTCAGAATCATCACAAAGCATCCGGACAACAGATTCAAAGACTCTTCCAAAAAGCATTGCCTCATTATCTTCGAGCTTCTCTCTCCGAAGAGTCTTTATCAAATCGAAATAAGCCTTATCTTCATTGTCCTCGTCAGCGCTATGATACCATTGCCAAGAGGACAATAACGATTGAGTAATTAAAAAAGGCATGCTTTATCCTTAAACAATTGAGATGCCTTGTCATAACCAAGATTCAATTGCTCCGCCTTAGTGCTAAGCAAAACCCAAGCTTCTGTTTTCGATGCAAAGCAATGATCGTAACTTTTAATTTCTTGAACCGCATCATTTACAGTTTTACAATCTATTACCTTTTCGATAAGCGCTCGAACCTTTTCCATAAGCTTATTATATTGCTCAACGAGTAGTAGTTCATCTTTATTTATCTGCTTGAATTTCGCAAACAGATCACTTATGAATGTGTTATTTTCTGCACTGGTTACGTTCGGAAGTTCGATCTCGCCTACAATGCCACGACTACTTTTTGCATAGTATCGTTCGGTCGGTGAAAATCCTAAAATATATTTCGTCCCGCGCATCTCCATAAAACAACCAAAATCCATATTTTTCCATATGTTATTTTTCGTTGCACCTTCGATGTCGAGCCGATAGACTTTTGTTTCTCCGTCTTGTTCTTCTTTCGCGTGGAAAATCACAAGAACGTTTTTGTCTAAAGTTGAAAAGCAGTAATCAACCAAGCGAGCAAACTCTCGGCCAACCGCGCCATATCCTGCCATAGAAAGCGTGACTCCGTCTTTCTGACCATTTTTGCTTGATTGCTTGATAACATATGGTTTCATAAGTTCGAGCAATGCACCACCTGTGTCAAATACAATCGTCTTATATTCTTGACAATTTTCTTGAGTCAAATCAGACAACAATCCGTCATACGTCTCTGGTTGGATATATCCACCACGCCTAAACCTGACATCGATACGGGACCATCCTCGATCAGTGTCGACTATAAGCGGAGCCGGAGCCGATAGACCTGTAGTGCTCTTCCTGATTCCCGGTACACCGTAAATCACTCCTCGGTATTTTTCTGTTTGGTTTACTTCATTTGCTTTTCTAATCACCTTTATACTCCTTGTATACGTATGATAACACGTCAGTAAGATTTAATCAATCAAAACTTTTCGTAGTCATCTTTCTCGTCGTTAATGTCAAAGAATAGCTTATCCATCTCATCATTAGTTTCTTCAGAAAGTTCATTAGCTTCATAACAGATATAAAAATCTTTACAACAATAGCAATCATTGTCCATAAGTTCTTTTTCGCACATCTAAAACCTCCTTAAATTTACTTTTTTAGATTGTTTTTAATCCTCCCAGGCATATGACTCATTAATAAATCCCAATCAAGTACAACATTACAATTTTTATTAGGACAATTTTTTGACAAATACTTAACAACGCACCCACAACGAGGGCATTCAAATTGATGGTGACCATATTTTGTTGATATTTTTTTCTTTCTATTCTCTTTTTGATATTTGATATATTGCAAAATGTTATCGCATTCATCATCTGATAACGTAATTATATTCCTACCAGATATTAAAACAAGTTTACCTATTTTTAGCTTGCGCCGAATATGATCTATTATACTCGCGGTATAATCATATTGTTCGCAAAATTCAGTCATAGTCATTTGCATGCCTTTTCCGCTATTTCTATTAAATTAATCGCCGCATCCGCCGCCACCCACGCCGCCCTCGCCGCCCACGCCGCCCACGCCGCC
>Ga0115026_10000072_pt1 | contig 18749 bp, 22 predicted proteins | sample Mud_0915_D1_FD_83878 | JGI IMG/M metagenome (GOLD analysis project Ga0115026, IMG submission 83878) | Wetland microbial communities from Old Woman Creek Reserve in Ohio, USA - Mud_0915_D1 | ecosystem: Environmental > Aquatic > Freshwater > Wetlands > Sediment ...
ACCACGACGAGTCGGCATTTCAGGGCTTCCACGAGGACTACATCCTCGTCGTGATCGACGAAGCCTGCTGCGTCGCCGAGCAGATCTGGGTGGCCGCCGACTCGCTTGCCACGAACCCGGACTGCCGCCTGTTCGCCATCGGCAACCCCGACAACCCGGCCAGCCACTTCCGGAAGGTGTGCGTGCCCGGATCCGGGTGGAACACCATCGGGATCTCCTCGTGGGACTCCCCGAACCTCACCGGCGAACCAGTCTCGCCACGGGTCGCCCGGTCGCTCGTATCCCGCGAATGGGTGGAGGAGAAGCTACGGGACTGGGGCGCCGACAACCCGCTGTACAAGTCGAAGGTCCTCGGCGAGTTCTCGGACGACGCCCCGAACCAGGTGGTGCGCACCTCGGACGTGGCTGCCTGCCGCATCCCGTCCGACGAGCCGCACACTGCGGAGGATCTGCTGCCGGTCGAGCTCGGCGTCGACGTCGGCGGGGGCGGCGACGAGACCGTCATCCGGGAGCGCCGAGGCCGGGCGGCCGGCAGGGAGTGGAAGGCACAGACCGACCGGCCGGAGAAGATCGCCCCCATGGTGTTGCAGGCGATCCGGGAGACCGGCGCCACCAGCGTCAAGGTCGACAGCATCGGGGTCGGCTTCGGGGTCATCGGTGAGTTGCGGAACATGGCTGCCGCCGGTCTCCACAAGGCCCGGATCGTCGCCGTGAACGTCGGCTCTGCCAGCTCGAAACCCCGCGTCTACCTGAACTTGCGGGCTGAGATCTGGTGGGAGATCGGCCGTGAACTGTCCGAAGACCGCGTGGCCGGATGGGACCTGTCGAGCATGGACAACGCCGACGCCACCGTCGCGCAGCTCCTCGAACCACGCTGGGAGACGGACGCGAAGGGCCGGATCGTCGTCGAGAAAAAGGAGGACGTGATCAAGCGGCTCGGCCGGTCTCCCGACAACGCTGATGCGCTGCTGCTCGCCTACTACCGGGGGCAGCGCGGAGACGCCTCGGCGGCGCCGTCCGGTGCGATGCCGTCGTCCGGGTTCTCACCGCTCGGCGGGCGACCGGCTGGCGGGGGCTTCTCCAGCCTCGGATAGCCGACCAGCAGCGGCGGGCGTCCGCCGAGCTGACCGGGCGGATCGCGGGTGGCCAGCCTTCAGGATTCCGGCCATGCTGCGACTTCCGTGATTGGCCCAGCCGCCGCGTCGAGGTCGACGGTCGCATGGTCCGGGTAGCTATACGCTGCGGCGTTCAGTTCGTCCTCGCCCATGGCCAGCAGCCTGTCGGCCTGTTCCTGTGGGCTGCCGGCCAGCACCAGGCCGCTGCGGTGATATCCGACGAAACCTGCGTGGTAGGCGCGGGGTGTCCACGGGTAGGCGACCATAGTGCCGGTGGCCTCGACAAGCCGGTCCAGCAGCCCGTCCTGCTCGGCATTCGCCGCCGGCAGGACGCTGTTGGGGAACGCCACACGGCAGTATCCGACTGGATTGGCGAAGTATCCGCGTACCAGGTGGGGGCGGATCGCCGCGAGCATGGCGGGCCGGAACGAAACCCCCAGCGACTGGTAGCGGGGCGCCAGCGACACCCTCCCAGGGTGCGGGGCCGGGTCCGGGCCGACCTGGAGAAACATTTGCGCCCGGCACGCCGACACCGCGAACACGTCCGGGACCAGGGCGTGGACCTGCGCGTGGAAGGCGAAGTAGCCGGCGGCGATGAACACGTCTTCCTCGACCAGGTGGATAAGCTCCGGCTGGGGCCGGTGGTCCAAGGCGCGCTCGTACGCGCACAGCAGGTGATGGGAGTTCCCGGCATACAGGTGCTGGCTGGCGAGGATCTCGTACCGGCCGGGCCATGCCGCAGCCCACCGGCGTGCGACGTCCAACGATGCCTGGTCGTGGCCGCGGTCGAGCCCCACCCATATCAGCAGGTCTGGCTGGTCGCAGGCGTGTAGTCGCCGCAGGCACGCTTCGAGGAACCCGGGGCGCCGCCACCCCGGCACGATCACGATCTGCACTTGGCTGCCTACGCGTCGAGGCGGGCGATGAGGACGCCGGTCGTGTAGCCGCCGGCATCCCGCTGCACGATCTCGTACGGCACTCCCTCCGCGTCCAGCCACGGCACCAGCGCATGGCCCTTGACGACCAGCGCCGAGTCGAGGTCGACGTCGTCAACGAGCAGCAGCCCCGGGCGGCGCAGCATCGCCGCCACAACCAGGTACTCGTGGAGGATCAGCTGCGCGTCGTTGTCGGAGTCCAGCAGCGCCGCGTCGAACCGCCACCCGTCGGCTGCGAATCGTGTCAGCACCCGGATCGAGTGGCCCTCGACGAGCGCCACGCGGTCGCGGCGAACGCCACGGTCGGCGAGCACCGCCGCGGCTGTCGACACGTCCAGGTCGATGCTTGTGAGGGTGCCGCCGTTGTCGTGGACATGTTCGGCGAATGCGATCGTCGACCAGCCGTCGCCGGTGCGGTACTGGTCGTCGGCGCCGCGGATCGTGCCGGTCTCGACGATGTCCAGTGCCGCCCGCCCCGCCCGGTCGGCGAGCGTGGCGAGTTCCTGCCGAATGATCCCCTGTAGATCCACTGTCCCTCAAATCGATGCTAGGAGCTGTAGTGCTCTGGTTCGGAAGGCGTCGTTGCGGGCGTGGAAGCGTACGCAGGCGCGCTCGCCCATGCTGGTCCGCTGCGCTGGGGTCATGCCGGCGGCGGCGCGGACGGCCTTGGCGATCCCGTCCGGGGTGACCTGCCACGTGGAGGCGATCCCGAACCGGCCCGACGACACAGGAGGGACAAGCATCCCGACGTCCGGGGTGACATGCTCGGACATTGGTGACGCGGCGGTGGTGACCACGATCGCGCCGACAGACATGCCCTCGGCGATGTAATGTCCCCAGCCCTCGGCCTCTGACGGGCACACGTGGATCTTGGCCCGGTTGAGCTCGTACGAAAGCTGGGCGTCGTCGATCCGCCCCAGAAGGCGCACCCCGGCGGGCACATTCAGGTGCACGTCGGAGATGACCGTCAGCGGCGGAAGGTCCGGGTTGGTTGCCCACGCTTCGAGGACCGCGTGGGTGCCCTTGAGCGCCGACTTGCCGCGCAGGTGCACCGCAGCCAGCTCCCGCGGGATGTCCGGGTCGCACATGTCGCGGGACACGAACCCGGTGTGGATGCTGTTGCGGAGGCCGAGTCGGCGGGTGAAAACCTGCTGCGCCTCGCCCGATTTGGCCCACAGCTGGGTGCAGGCGTGTAGCCCGATGACCCACTGCCGTTGGAACCATTCAAGGTTGAAAATGCCGATGGTGCGGTCGGCACACCGGGCCAGCCGGTGGTTCCACAGTTCGAGGAAGATCGCCGCGTCGCGTCGTGGCATCGCCGCCGACCGCCAGTCCACCCACGACACCTCGTATCCGGCCGTGGTGAGCATCCCGTCGAGGAGCCGCATATCGCAGGTGAGGCCGACGCCGTTGTCTCGGCTCACCAACGCCACCGTCTTGATCATCCCGGCTAGGGTACCGCTTGGCACGGCTTCGGCGTCTCGGCCGAGGCTGCTTGGTAGAGCAGTGCGGATGCCAGGGCGCGGGCAGCCGCTGGCGTGCCGGCCCACACGGACGCGTCACCACCATGGACGGTGGTGACGACGACAAGGTCACTGCCGTGGGTGACTGAAATTTGCGCGCGGTCGATGCCTTGGATGATGAGGAGTTCGGGGTTGCCGGCGGCGGCGGCGATGCGTTCATCGACGGCGGCTTTGACCAGGTCCGTCACGGTCACCTTGAGGCGTCGGGCTTCGTTGATCCATTGTGCTCGTTGCTGGTCTGGAATTCGCAGAGTGAGTAGCCGCACATGATCAGTATAGACGGGCAATATATACACGGTCTAGAATGCGCAATCCGTCTATGGCGTGCCATGATCGGTGGCATGCGGCTGGCGGTGCTACCGATCGTGCTGTGGGCACTCGCTGCCGCACGCCTCACCGGACTGATCGCACTCGATGAACTGACCGCCCCGGTCCGTCGGGCGGTGGTCGCCCGGTTCGACCCGGCCCGTCGCCTGCACCGCGCCGCCATGTACGCCATCGGCGGCTTCGACGACGACGGCCACGGCTGCCCCTGGTGCGTCGGCGTGTGGGTCGCCGCCGCAACCGCCCCCGCCGTCGCCCTCTGCTGGCACATTCCGGCAGTGCAGTGGGCCACCGCCGCCCTCGCCGTAGCCCAGGTCGTCGGCGCAACCTGGACCTGGGGGCGGTGACCGATGCGCCTGCCCCGCTGGGCCCGCCGCCTCAACCGCCGCCGCACCCCTCGACTGCCAGCCGCGACGGTCATCGACGCCCTACCGGCCGCACCGCCCGGCATGCTCCCGGTCCCGCTCACCGCCGCGGCTGCAGGCTTCGACCTCGACGCGGCAGCGTGGAAAACGTGGCGGTTCGGCGACCGCGCCTGGCAGGCCGAAGCGTGGCGGCTCTACGACATCACCGGGCCCCTGCGGTTCGTGTCCAACTGGATCGGCAAGTCGCTGTCCCGCTGCCGCCTGCACGTCGTCGAACTCGACGACGCCGGCAACCCCCTCGGCGAGACGGGCGACCCCGACATCGCCGCCCTCGCATCCGTGCCGTTCGGGGCCGGCAACCAGCGCGCCGAAGCCCTCAAGCTCGCAGGGATCGACCTGTTCGTCGGCGGCGAGTGCTACATCGTCGGTACCGGCGACGGCGGCCCGAACGGCACCAGTGCGTGGTGGGTCGTCACCGGAAGGCAGATCAACCGCCGCGGCGACCAGATCACCATCAAACGGTCCCCGCTCCTCGGCGGCGGGGTCCACGTCTTCCGGCCCGGCGTCGACATCCTGGAGCGGGTATGGACCCCCCACCCCAACGATGCGATGGAGCCAGATTCGCCAGTCCGGTCGGCGATCCCGGACCTGCGCGAGCTGGAGGTCCTGCGCAAACGGGAGTTCGCCGAACTGGATTCGCGCCTCGCCGGGGCCGGGCTGTTGTGCATCCCCGACGGCATCGACCTTCCCCGCGGCGACCAGGACCCACCCGGCTCAGCCGGGTTCATCGCCCTACTCCAGCGCACCATGGCCGCGTCGATGCGCAACCGGGACACGGCCGAAGCCGTCGTCCCGATCATCCTCGGCGGCACCGCCGAGGCCATCAAGGAGATCCGGCACCTGACCTTCTGGTCGGAACTGTCAGACCAGGTGTTGCCGCTATCCAAGGCCGCGGTTGAGAAGCTCGGCATCGACCTCGACATCCCCCCCGAGATCCTCACCGGACTCGGAGCCTCAAACCACTGGTCGGCGTGGCAGGTCTCAGACGAGGCGGTCACGGTCCACATCACGCCGGTGGCCGACACGATTGCCGCCGCGCTCACCGCCGCCTACCTGACCCCGGCGCTCGCGCAGATGGGTGCCGAGCCCGGCAGGTACGCGTACGCACTGGACACCGCAGCGTTGACGGTCCGCCCCAACCGGGCCGCCGACGCGACGACCGCCCACGACCGGATGCTCCTATCGGATGAGGCGACCCGGGCAGCCGGCGCATGGTCCGATGCCGACAAGCCGTCCGACGCTGAGCGGCTGCGCCGCCTCACCCAGCAGCTATTCCTCTCCAATCCGGAGGCGGTGCTCGCATCCGCCGAACTGCGGGAGATCATCGGCCTTCCCGGACCGCCAACACCAGCGCCGGCACCGCCGGTCCCGGCAGAGGACAACACCGGCGACACGTCCCCGCCGGAACCAGTCGCCGACGACCAGGCGCCGCCAGCCCAGCCCGTACCGTCGCAGACGCAGCCGGAGCCACGCCCGGTACCGGCAGATGCCTCGCTCCTGCCGATCGCCCGGTATGCCGTCCGTCGCGCCCTGGCCGTAGCCGGGGGCCGGCTCGTCCCCCACCGGCAGCGCCCCGCCGGGGTGCCCCGCCACCAGCTCCACGTCCATGCCAGTCCGCTCGCCCGCGCCGGCATGGACGTGGACCGTCTCCTCACCGGCGCGTGGGACGACCTCGGAGACGCGCTCGACGGCATCCCCGCCGACCCGGCCGCCCTCGCGGACACCCTCGACCAGCTGGTGCGTGGCTGCATCGCCGACGCCCGGCCGCTCGACGAGCATGCCGTGGATGCCGCCGTCGCCGGTCTAGTGCGCCGACCGCCGAGGCAGGTGAGGCCGCCGTGCCCTGCCCGATGACCCGCCGCCAACCCCTACCGCGCATCGACGACCTCCACGCCGAGCAGCGCAACGCCATGGTCAACGCAGACGGCGATGCGTTCTATCCGGACAGCCCCGAGGATGCGGCCTGGTTCGCCAACGAGCACGGGGCGCGCTTCGTCCACGACGACCCGTTCGGTGTGTGGGGTGACCGGTGACCGCCCCCGAGCAGCCACAACCGGTGTGGGACGGCACCGGCGTCGACCCGTGGCTACCGGCCCGCCTCGCCGTGCAGGCCGCCATCGCCGCAGCCGAACGCGCCGTCTACGCCGAGACGTGGGCCGAGCTGTCACGGTGGCTCGTCACCACATCCCGGCGGGTCCTGGCCGGCGCCCGCCCCGACCCGCAAGCCGTGTGGGCCGGCGTGCCCGACTGGCAGGCCGCCGTCAACCGGATCGTCACCGGACCGATCCGCGACATCATCGCCTCCACCTACGCCCCGCTGTTGGGCGACGGCTACCAGTTCGATCAGAGGCTGGCCGTCGTCGAGCACCTCGCGGCTGTCGAGAACCGCATGGTACGCACCACCGAGTCCACGTTTGACCTGGTGGCCGGCGAGGTCGCGAAGGGCAGCCAGGAGGGCGAGTCGATCCCGGAGATTGCCGCCCGAGTTGAAAAGGTCCTGTCTGCTACCGGCACGGAGCGCTGGCCCAACCGCGCGGTAGTAGTGGCTCGTACTGAAACATTGAGCGCCTTAAATGCGGGACGTGATGACGCGTGGACCGCCGTCGCCGAGGAACTCGAGGACGACGACGAGGACTTCGAGCTGGAGCGTGTCTGGTTGGCAACCAGCGATGAGCGCACCCGTAGAACTCACCGGGAGGCCGAGGGTCAGCGCTCGCCAGTCGGCGGAACCTTCACCGTCGGTGAGGCCGAGTTGCGTCGTCCTGGTGATCCGCTTGGCCCGCCAGAAGAAATCATCCAATGTCGATGCGTAACCCTTTTGGTCGAAAAGGGCGAAGACGTCGATATGTCCAACCGCCAGTTCAAAAACTACTGATCATCAGGGAGGGGCCAGTCATGGGCACCAGATGGCGGGGCATGCTCGCCCCACTCGGAGTCTCCACCGGCGACGGCCGACGCTTCGCCGCAGACGGCGCGACGTGGAGGCAGCTGCCACTCGCGCTGAAATGGCAGCGCAGCGACGAGCAGGGCCACGATAAGTCCGTGGCCGTCGGCTCGCTCGACGCGGTCAACATCGGCACCGTCGCCGAAGCGATCGACGCCGGCTGGATCGGCGCCGCAGCGGTCGCCGACCGGCTACAGATGGACACCATCGGCGTGTGGGGCGGAGGCGAACTGTTCGACGACGTTGACGCGGACACGATGCCTCGCCTCGCCGAAGACGTCGCCGAGGCACTCCTGCTCACCTCGAAGGGCATCATCGGCCCGTCCGTGGATGCCGGCGCGGCCGAGGCCGTGTATGTGCCGGTCGGGTCCGACGAGCCGATGACCGAGGACCAGTACTGGCAGATGTGGGAGGAGACCGGCGAGGAGCCCGCGGTCGAGTTGCTGTTCACGCAGTACGAGATCGCCGCTGCAACGCTCGTCACGATCCCCGCGTTCGCGGAGTGCCGCCCGTTCGAGCTCGTGGGCGCGCCCGCCCCGGCGCTGACCGCTGCGGTGCGGTCGTCTGGCTGGGACGACATGCCCCTGGCCGACCGGGACGCCGAGTGGGATGGCGACGCTGCGGCCGGCCGGCTGGCCGAGCACTGCGGAATCGACGGCGACGATCCCGATTGGGGCTGCTACGCCGCCGGATTCCTGTACGCCGATGACGAGGCGGATGCGGAGACCCGGGGCGCGTACGGGTTCGGCATTGTCGACCTGGCCGACGGCGAGCGCATGATCGTGCCAGCAGCAGTGTTCGCGGTCGCCGGCGCGCTCGAAGGTGCTCGCAGCGAGACGACCATCCCCGAGGCTGACCAGGAGGCGATGCGGACCGTGGTCGAGGACCTGTATGCGCGGATGGCCGATGAGTGGGATGACGACACCGTGACCGCACCGTGGGAGGCGGCGAAGCGCGACAAGAAGTGCGCCGCGCGGGCCGCGCTCATCGCCGCCGTATCCGCACCACCCGGACCGGTCGTGGATCCGGCGTGGTTCGCCGACCCGCAGCTCGACGCGGTCACGCCGCTGACCGTGACCGCCGATGGCCGGATCTTCGGGCACGTGGCCACGCACTCCACCTGCCACGTGGGTATCCGCGACGCGTGCGTCACCGCCCCGGTCGACACCGGCGGCTACGGCGCATTCCACCGCTATCCGCTCGACACCGAGTCTGGGGAGCTGCTGGCGGTTGGGCGGATCACCACCGGCCACGGCGCGCACCGCTGCCGCTGCGGCACCTGCCGCGGCTCCAACGACGACCACGCCTGCGTCACCCTGACCGCGGCCGGGGCCATGGCCCACCACGACCAGCTCACCACCCTCGCCTGGGTACGGGCCGGTGAGGACACCCGTAACGGCGCGATCTGGGTCGCCGGGATCGTCGCCCCGGACCTCGATGAGCCCGACCGGGCGAGGCTCGCGGCCGGGGTGGACGTGTCCGGGGACTGGCGGCAGGTCGCCGGGCAGCACCAGCTCATCGAGGTCCTCGCGCTCGCCTCCGAACAGCCCGGATTCCCGCTGCCGCGCCTGTCCACCAACCACGCCGGCCGGGTCATGGCGCTGACCGCGGCCGGAACGATCCCCCGCCGACGTCCGCCGCTGCCGCTCGCAGCGCAGGTCGCTGAGCAGCTCACCACCGGCCCGGCCCTGGACCGGCTGGCTGGGGCGATCGCCGACCACCTGACCGTCATGACGTCCACGGTCTCGCCCCCGCCTGACGAGGCAGGTGTGGGTGATCCGGCGGCCGTGGATGCCGTCGACGTCGGCCCGACCCCCGTCGACGTGGCGGCTGGGGCGGCGGTGGCCGGGCTCCGGGACGCCCTGGCCGCCGCCGCCATCGCCGATCTTGAGCGGGCGGTGCGGTGATGTGCTGCGGACGCTCCATCAAGACCGTGCCGACGTCCGATACCGCGTCGCCGCCGAAGGCCGCGCCGTCCAGGGCGGCGCCGCCGCAGCCTACAGCGACACAGTGGCAAGTGACACTCCCCGGCGGCGCGACCCGCGTCGTCAAGTCAGAGGTGGCGGCGCGGCTCATCGTCGGCGCCAACCCCGGCGCGACCTACCAGCAGGCGTAGCGATGAGCCTGGTAGTGATCGTCCCGTCGAGGGGGCGCCCTCACGCCGTCCCCGATCTCGCCGCAGCATTCACCGGCACCGTGCAGGCGGACGGTACGCGGCTCGTCCTCGCCGTCGACCTGTCAGACCCGGACCACTACAGGTACCGGGAGGCGGTCGCCGAGGTCCGGGACGACCGGGTCACGGTGGATGCGGTCGTCGGCGGCAGGATGGCAGCGGCCCTCAACGAGACAGCTGTGATCGTCGCGGCCGGCGAGGCGGTTGAGGCGATCGGGTTCATGGGCGACGATCACCGGCCACGGACGGTCGGATGGGACGCCGCCTACCTGGCGGCACTCCGCGACATGGGAGCCGGGATCGTCTACGGCGACGACGGACTCCAACACGAAGCCCTACCAACCCAGTGCGCCATGAGCAGCAGCATCGTGCGCACCCTCGGCTGGATGTGCCCGCCAGTACTCCAGCACCTGTGGATCGACAACTTCTGGCGTGACCTCGGCGAGGCGGCCGGCTGCCTGCGGTACCTGCCCGACATCGTCGTCGAGCACATGCATCCGTACGTCGGGAAAGCCGAGATGGACGAGGGGTACGTGCGGGTCAACGCCCTCGAAATGATCGACGCCGACCGGGGCGCGTACGAGGTGTACGCCGCCGAGCACCTGGCCGCCGCCGCTGAGAAAGTGAGAGCCCTGCGTGGCTGAGTACCGCCTGCACGACCCCGACGTCGTGCCCGAATGCACCACGCCACGGTGGTATGCCGGCCGTGAGCATGCTCCGCATCTGGAGCAGCCCAGTCACCGCGCCCGGATACTCGCCGCCGCCGGCGCCGTGGTCGAAGCCGCCCAACTGCTGGGGGCGACCACCGTCGTCGACCTCGGCGCCGGCGACGGTGGGCTCCTGTCCCTGCTCGGGCCGGGCATCACAGGCTGGGGCTATGACCTGCAACCAACCAACGTCGCAGCCTCGAAGGCGCGTGGCGTTGATGTGCGGCTGGCCGACATCACCGTTGACCCGGTCGACTGGGGGCAGATCGCCGTCGCCACCGAACTGCTGGAGCACCTGCGCGACCCGCATGGGCTGGTGCGCCGCATCTACCGCCACAGCTGGGCACTGGTCTGCTCGTCGCCGTGCGGGGAAACCCCGGAGCTGCATTACGAGCATCACGTGTGGGCGTGGGACCGGGCCGGCTTCGCTGCGATGGTGATCGACGGGGGATGGCGGATCGTGCGCCACGAGCTGGTCGGCGCCACCCAGATCGTGCTGGCCGCCCAGTGAGGCGCGAGCGGCTCCGCCCCGCCCACAGCCAGGATGAGTTGGCCGTCCTGTACGGGCAGCCGTACGATCACCGGCGGTGGATTGATCATGTGCGCCGCGTCGAGGCCACCATCGCCGCTGGCCTGGCCTTGCTCGACGGTTGTATCCCCGGCCACGCTGCCGACCTGTCCTGCGGCGACGGTACGATCCTCGACGCCCTCCCCGCCACCCGGAAGACCTTCGGGGACCTGGTGTCCAGCCGCCGACTCGACGTGGCCGGACCGATCGAGGACACGATCACCAAGATCGGGCCCGTCGATCTGCTGGTATGCACGGAGACCCTGGAACACCTCGACGACCCCGACGCTGTGCTCCGGGCGTTCGGCGAGAAGACCAGCATGCTGCTGCTGTCCACGCCGGTCGACGCGTGGGACGACGGCAGCAACCACGAGCACTACTGGGCGTGGGATGCCGAGGCGATCAAAGAGATGGTCACGGCCGCCGGATTCCGGGTGCTGCAATACCAGGAGCTGCCGTTGTGGTACCGGTTCGGGGTATGGGGGTGCGTCCGTTGAGAGCGCTGGTGACCGGTGATGCCGGATTCGTCGGACGCCACATGGTCAACGAGCTGCTCGCCCGAGGGTGGGACGTGACCGGCTCCGACATAAAAGACGGCATGGACTGCTGTGAGCTATTCCTCATGGACACATCTCGCTACGACCTAGTGGTCCACTGCGCCTACCACGTAGGTGGCAGAGCGGCAATCGACGGTAACCCGTCGCTGTTCGCACTGAATCTTGAGTTGGACGCGAGACTGTTCGAGTGGGCCGTCCGTACCAAGCCGCGGGCGGTCCTGTACTTCTCGTCGTCCGCGGCATATCCGGTGGTGTTGCAGACCGGCAACCCGCCGCGCAAGCTCGCCGAGGATGACCTTGACCTGTGGGGAGTGCGCCCCGATGCCCGGTACGGGTGGGCGAAGGTCACCGGCGAGCACCTCGCCGCCGCCGCGGCAGAGTCCGGACTGCGTGTGCACGTCGTCCGACCGTTCAGTGGGTACGCCGGGGACCAAGAACCCACCGAGTATCCGTTCCCCGCGATCATGTGGAGGGTGCTTCGCCGCGATATGGCCGTGTGGGGACCGCCGGGCCAGTGCCGTGACTGGATCCACATCGACGACGTGGTGCGTGGAGCACTGGCCGTCGTTGACGCCGACGAACGCCGTCCCGTCAATCTGTGCACCGGCCGAGCGACTGAGTTCGGCGACCTCGCTCGGCTTATGTGGCAGCTCGCCGTCGAGGCGTGTCCACGCGACATCCCGGACGCGGCGCCCCCAGTCCAGTACCAGCCGGACCGACCGACCGGGGTCATGTTCAGGGTCGGCGACCCGACCCGCATGCTCAGCATCTACCGCCCGCAAGTCACCCTGGAAGAGGGCATCCGGCAGACATTGAAGGCGGTTCGGTGGTGAGCACGTATGACCAGATGTTTTACGACACCATCCGCCCCGGCATCGTCGTCGACGTCAGCTGCGGGGAAGGATGGTGGGGCGCCGAGCACTGGTGGTACCGGTCGCCAGTCGACGCCGGGCTGGTGCACGATCCGGCCACGCTGCGCCGGGCTGGCTGATGCCGTCCGTCGCCGTGATCATCCCGTACCGGGGCGGCTGCCCGCACCGGCAGCGCGCTCTCCAGCTGGTGGCGCGCTGGTGGGCCGAGCGGCACCCCGAGTGGCAGCTGATCGTGGCAACGGATGGCACCGGCGTGCCGTGGCGGAAAGCGGTCGCGGTCGCCCACGGGGCACAGGAGGCGGACGCCGATGTGCTGGTGGTAGCCGACGCCGACCTGGTGCCGTTCGGGGTCGGTGAGGCGGTCACGGCGCTCGGCCGTGGGGAGCCGTGGGTATTCGCATTCCGGACCGCGTACCGACTCACCGAGTCCGCAACCGATGCGCTCGCAGAGGCTGGCACGCCGCCCGTTGAGAGCCAACTCGACTCCTACACCAGGCATGTCCGCTACGTCGGCAAACCGGGCGGCGGGTGCGTCGTGCTCCCGGCGGAGACGTGGCGCCGGGTGCCGATGGACCCCCGGTTCGGCGGCTGGGGGCACGAGGACCTGTCGTGGGCGCTGGCCCTGTCCGCGCTCGCCGGGGCGCCGTGGCGCTGCACCCGGCCGGCCGCGCACCTGTGGCACCCGAGGGCGCCGCGGCTGCGAGCCGACGTCGGCTCCACGGAGAACCTCGCCCTGTGGACCCGGTACCGTACGGCCGCGTCCCGGCCGCTGATGGCCGCGCTCGTCGCCGAGGCACGCGATGCGCTGGCCTCCATGGTGGTGCCGGCAGCGTCCTGAGCGTGCTACCGTGGCGCCCAGCAGGTGATCTTTCCGGGCGCCGTGGTCGACCCGATGACGCTCACCTCCGCTAATCCTGATGCGCTCCAGCGCAGCCGTGGTCCGGCTGGACGTCCCCACCTCCGTGAAGGACACAGCCATGGGCTACGAGTTCCCGTTTGACGTCCCCACCGATCTCTCCACCCTCGACGACACCGCGCTTGTCGCGCTGCTCGGGCAGGTCTCCGAGCACGGCCGCAGCCTCGCGACCGTCGAAACCCACACCGACGAGACCGTTGCCGGGCTGCAGGCATGCGCCGCCCTGGCCACCTCGGTGACCGCGGCGCGCACCGCCTTGGTCGAGCGGGCCGACGCCGCCGCGGCGGCGACCGCCGCGTTCAATGCCGCGACCACCCCTGCCCCGGCGCCCGTCACCCCGGAGCCGACCCCGGTTGAGCCGGTCGCGCCAGCCGATCCGGCCCCGGTGGCTGTGACCGCCGCCCAGCCACACCGCCCGGTACCGTCCGTCGCGGACGTCGCAGCTACCCGCACCGGCACCCCCGACCTGCCCCAGGATGCCCAGCCCGAGCTGATGGTGATCACAGCGTCGTCGGACGTCCCCGGCTACCCGACCGGAGGGCGGCTGGAGTCGTTCTCGGATGCCGCCCGCGCGGTCGAGTCCCGGCTGCGGCACTTCCCGGAGCTGTCTGCCGGTAGGGCTCAGCGCAACGGCAACCTGCGGCCGATCACTGCCTACGACCCGGCTGCGAAGCGGCACCTGGTCATGACGAAGTACGACCGCAAGTCGGCCGTCGAGTTCAAGCGCCAATTCCCGGACGACCTGCGCATCCACGACGGGAACATGTCCAGGGCGGAGCAGATCCTCCGCCATGCTGGCTCTGAGCGTCGTGTGCCTGCCGGGTCGCTGGTCGGGTCGATGCAGCAGCAGGTCAGTGCTGGCCGCCCGATCACGGCTGCCGCCGGCTGGTGCGCTCCCAGCGACACGATGTGGGATCTGACCGCCGGTGAGCTGGAGACGATGGATGGCATCCTCGGACTGCCCGAGGTGCAGACCTCGCGCGGCGGGTGGAACCTCCCGGCGAACGGTGGCCCGAACTTCTCGACCGTGTGGGACGGCATCGGCAACTCTGGCGACACGCATTTGACCGAGGCCGAGGTTATCGCCGAGTACTCGAAGTACTGCTGGGACATCCCCTGCCCGGACTTCGAGGACGTTCGGCTCGGTGTCGACTACGCGTGTCTGACCGGCGGACTGTTGCAGCGCCGCGGCTATCCGGAGGCTGTCGAGCGGTTCTCCCGCGCGACGATGGTTGCCCTCGCCCACAAGATCAACATGGGTGTGATTGCCGCAATCGTCACCGCATCCGGGGCGGCAAACGTCATCCCCGCCGACATCTCTGGCGACGACGCGATCTCCGGGCTCCTCGCAGCCGTCGACCTCGCCATCTGCGACATCAAGTACCGGGCACGCATGGGGTTCAACGCCACCATCGAAATTGTTCTCCCGGGATGGGTGCTCGTCCAGATGCGGGCCTCCGGCTCCCGCCGTAACGGCGACACGACGCTCATCGGCATGACCGATGCCCAGATCATGGAATGGTTCGCGCGGCGCTACGCCGTGCCCCGTTTCGTGTACGACTGGCAGGACGCCTTCTCTGGCCTGGTGACCGGCCCCGGAGGAGCGGCCGCACTGACCGCTCTCCCGACCACCGTCCAGTTCCTTGCCTACCCCGCGGGCACCTGGGTCAAGGCAGTCCAGGACGTCGTCAACCTCGACACGATCTACGACAGCACGAAACTGACCACCAACGAGTACACCGCGCTGTTCGCTGAGGACGGTTGGGCTGCCCTCCAAATGACTCCGTACAGCCGCCTCTACACGGCGACCGTCGACCCGTCCGGTGTGGTCGGCTGCTGCCCGTCGGCGCAGAGCTGACCTACCGGTGAGCCTCCCCCAGGGGGCGACCTGGGTCGGGGGTGAACGCCAGTGACGTTCACCCCCGCCCAAGTCGTAGCCCCTCCCCAGTCGCCCGGCCAGCGGTACGGGCTGTTCAACGCCGCGGTCGGGCCGCTCGACCTGCCCGACCATGCCATCGGCGGCGGTCTGACGTGGACACCGGACTCGTGCGGCGGCGCCCACACCTGGCCTGCGATCTGCCATCCGCTGGAGATCCGCGGCCAGGACGGCCAGGACGCCGAGACCACCAAGACGATCGACGATGAGGTTGCCGACGCGACAGCGGCCCCGTTCGTGGCGTACGGGTCGGTCGTGTGCGGCTCGGCCGGCACCACGCCCGCCGAGCTGACTCGGCGGGCGACGCTGCGGCTGCAGAGCGGCGAGCAGACCCAGGCCGAAGCCGCGCTGGCGACCGCCCTGGCCGCGTCCGCTGGCGAGGTGTTCCCGGCCGATGCGGCCAGCATCGTGGCCGTGGTCGCCGAGCTGGAGCAGTGGCTGTACGGCACGATCGGCTACGGGTACGTCGGATTTCTGCACGCCCCGCCACGCGTAGCTGCGTGGGCGGCCAGCGAGGACCTCATCGTCGCGGCCGACCCTGTCCTCACGACCCGCATGGGCACCCGCTGGGTGTTCGGCGGCGGCTATCCCGACGACGGCGACATCTACATCTCTGGGCTGGTCACGGTGTGGCGCAGCCCCGAGATCGACACGCCGCCTCCGCAGCTGGACCGCACCACCAACCAGTGGACCGCCCTGGCCGAGCGACCGTATGCGGTCGGATTCGACTGCCACGCCGCCCGCGCCTACTACGACTGGATCCCCGCGTCATGACGATCATCATCAGGCCGCCGGCGGGTGGGCTCAGCATGCAGGACCTGCTGGTCACGCTCGACGCGATGCGGATCCCTGGCGAGCCTCCGCTGCGGACCGGCAATGGCGGGTTCGTCGTCGGCGAGGATCTTGCCCGACGGTTCCTCGCCGCGCTCGCCGCCGACCGGGAGCCGTCCACGGCAGTGGCCCACACCCCGCCGCCTGCCACTTGGACGCCGCCGGTCGTGGGCGAGCCGGATCCGCCCCACAACCCGCCGTCCGCCGCCCCGCCGCTACCGACAACTGCGGCCCCGCCCCCACCAGTCACCACCGCCGACCAAGCCAAAGGCGGCCGGCGTACATCACGTAGTAGGAGGACGCCGCGATGACCGCGACCTGTGACAGCGAATATCAGGGACTCGTCGTCCGGCTTACCCGCCTGGACGAATGCGGAAACATTGTCCCCGGCGCATGCGGCTACGCCACATCGAAAGGCTTCGTCAAAGTCAGCCTGGAGAAGGACGAGGAAGAGGGCGAATCGATTTCCCCGAAGCTCGCCAACGGTGAGCGGTGCTTCTACCGCAAAACCAAGCCGCAGCTGAACGGGTACACAGCCGAGATCGAATTCTGCAACGTCGATCCCGAACTGTTCGAGATCGCGACCGGTGTCACGTTAGTGACCGACGATGAGGTTGCCCCGGTCACGCACGGGTTTGCCGTCGATTCCGCGGCCTATGGCGATGCCCACTTCGCCCTTGAGCTGTGGACCAATCTGGCACTCAACGACTGCACGGTTGGCGGCACTACCCGCAGGTGGGGGTACCTGTTGCTGCCGTGGCTGACTGGCGGCACATTCGTTCCACCCGACAGTATCGAAAACAAAGAGGTCAACTTCAGCATTTCTGGTGCGATGACGCAGGACGGCAATAACTGGGGCATCGGACCCTACGATATTCAGCTAGACAAGAACGGCGCCCCGTCGCCCCTGTACGCTGCCCTGTCGTCGACGGCGCACCTGCTCAAGTGGAAGGTCAATATCGCGCCGCCGACTCCGACGTGTGGCTGCCAGACCCTCACCCCAGTCACCTGACCCAGCCACCATCATCGAATAGACGGCAGCTAGGAGGCTCCCGCCGTGGCACTGATCTGGGTCCAGGCAGTCGTCGACTTTTCAAGTCCTACCGCTGGCGAGTGGCAATCTGGCGAGATCGACGAGATCGACGACAGCTTCGCCACCCAGCTCATTACCGCCGGCTACCTGATCCCATACACCGGCCCACTACCACCATCCGACGGTGCCCACATCTCCGGATACACCGCCAACATAGACGCCAGGCTCGATCTGCTGGATACGGCAGTTGCGGGGCTCGGCACCACAGTGTCGGCCCACACCGCCGCCGTTGATCCGCACGGATACGCGCCGACCGCACTACGCACCTGGTATGCGGCACTCGCCAACCGGCACTATGCCCCAGCCAAAATCGTCACACTCGGCGGATCAACCAGTGAGGGATACGGATCAACGGTTCATAGCCGCCAGTTGTATCAGCAGTTGGCGGCTCGGCTCCGAGGCCGATATCCGGTCGCTGGCGCAGTTGGCGGGCCTGGGCTGATTCCGCCTGTAACATTGACTGCAGGAATGACCTATCCGGCAGTGCTGTCTGGTGGTGCCGCCGCATCTGTGGCCTATGGCGGTTGGGTCTACCGGTCGACGACCATTCAGACCTCAACCGGGCAAGCGATCACCTATACGGTGACGTGCTCCGACTTTGAGATTATCTTCTCCAGGTATACCGGATTCGGCCATTTCACCTATTCGATCGACGGTGGCGGGACTGTCGATGTAAATACGTCAGGTGCGACAAGCCGCTGGGTGTCGACTGGCGTTATTTCAGCCGGGTCGAGCGGGGCGCATACGATCGTTATCGCGTGGGCCAGCACAAACCCGGTCATTATCCGTGGGCTTATCGCACACGATGGGGACTCGGCTGCCGGCATTCAAATATATGACGGTGGCCATTCCGGATACACGTCCACCCAATACGTGGCCATGACGGACACGGCCGGTGGGATCACCGCGATCCAGCCCCATCTCGTCTTCGTTGACCTCGGGCGCAACGACTACGGGGCCTCTCCGCAGGTCGCACCGGCCACGATGCGCACCAACATTGAGTCGCTCCTCACGCTGATACGTGGGGCCTGTTCCACGTCGCCAAGTTTTGTCCTGTACGTTTCGCAACAGCTCGGCGGAACAATCACCCCCACACCAACATACTCGTGGAGTGACTACCGCGCGGCATACGCTGCCATCGCCGCCGCAGCGACCGACGTGAGTATTTTTGACCTGTCGACTCGGCAGGTCGCACCTTTGGTATCAAATGCGCTAGGGCTGTATAACGGTGACTGGGCGCACCTGTCAGACAAAGGTCATAGTGCCGTCGCGGACGTACTGGCCCAATTCCTCTCACCGCGATAAGAGGTGACGATGCCAGACCTTCAGCCCAGTCACGTAGATCGGAGACGCCATGGGTATCACGCTCCCCACCGCAGTCCGTAACGCCGCCGTCGACGCTGTCGTTGATCGCGTCGACGCGGGGTTGGCCGCTGGAACGATCGCCGTGTACACGACACCTCGGCCAGATGCGAACGCGGCGGCGACTGGGACGCTTCTTGTGACGTTCACGGCCGCTGATCCGGCGTTTGACGCTGGCGGCACCGGGGGCGCTGGGATCGCGACTCTCGACACCACGCCGGCGTTGTCGGCGGTTGGCGCAGCGGCTGGTGATGCCGCATGGTTCCGCGTCCGGGACTCCAACGCCGTAACCGTCTTCGACGGGAAGGTCACGGCTACCGGCGGCGACGGCGATTTGACCCTCGACACGGTAACGGTGTCGGTCGGGCTCACGGTGACCATAACGTCGGGGACGATGACCATGCCGGCTGGGGTCGCAGGCTAACGTGTCCCGTCATTTCACCGCCGCTTCGGGCGAGTATGTCGACT
>Ga0115026_10000073_pt1 | contig 18551 bp, 16 predicted proteins | sample Mud_0915_D1_FD_83878 | JGI IMG/M metagenome (GOLD analysis project Ga0115026, IMG submission 83878) | Wetland microbial communities from Old Woman Creek Reserve in Ohio, USA - Mud_0915_D1 | ecosystem: Environmental > Aquatic > Freshwater > Wetlands > Sediment ...
CCTCGCGGCGCAGCAGCCGGGCCGGGCGCGAGGGCTCAACGCCCGGGGCCTCGGGCCAGGCCTCGGGGAGACGGACCGAGGACCCCGAGCGCTTCTTCTCCTCCTTCACGAGGGCCTTCGTCTTCTTCGTTTGCGTCGCGATCCGGTCCATGACCTCCTGCGCCGCGGTCCGCTGGTCCGGCCCGCTCGCCGTGGCCTTCAGGGTGCGCGAGCGCCCGACCACGGTCATCTCGATCGAGACCTGGTTCTTCTCGCGCCGCACGACCACCCCGGCCTTGGCGTTCCGGGGAAGGACCTTCTCCAGCTTGGTGAGCTTCAGATCGATGACCTCCTTCAGGGAGGGGTGGATCTTGAGTCCCCGGGCCGTGTAGACGGTTTTCATGCTTCCTCCTCTTCTGGCCGAAGGACAGAGGCTCCCGCCTCGACGAGCCGCGCCTCCTGAGCCGCAGCGGCCTTTTCCGCGGCGGGCTCCGGGCCGGCGGTCGCGGCCGGAGGCTCCGTACGGCGGAGCGAGCTCGGGGGAATGCGCAGCTCTTCCCGGTACTTCGCGACCGTCCGTCGCGCGATCCGGATGCCGTCGCGCGACAGGAGCTCGGAGAGCCGGGCGTCCGAGAGCGGGTGGGACGGATCCTCCGCCTCGATCAGGGACCGGATCGTGTTCTTCACGGCGAGCGACGAGACGTCCTCGCCGACCGACGACGCGATGGCCGAATGGAAGAAGAACTTCATCGGCACGAGACCCCGCGGCGTCGTCATCCACTTGTTCGAGACGACCCGCGAGACGGTCGACTCGTGCATTCCGATGTCTTCGGCGACGTCCCTCAGGACGAGCGGGCGCAGGTGCGCGACACCGTAGTCGAAAAAGTCCCGCTGCTTGCGGACGATGGACTCGGCGACACGGACGATCGTCCGCTTCCGCTGGTCCAGGCTCTTCAGGAGCCACTGAGCCGCGCGGACCTTCTCCCGAAGGTAGTTCCGGCTCTCGCTGTCCAGGGAGGCGTCGCGGATCTGGAGCATTCGCCGGTAGAGCGCCGACACCTTCAGCCGGGGCAGGCCGTCGTCGTTGAAGACGACGACGTAGTCGTCCTCGACCTTGACGACGGCGACGTCGGGCTCGACGTAGATCGTCCGGCTCGAGTCGTAGCGGCGGCCCGGCCGGGGATCGAGCTTCCGGATCCAGTCGAGCGTCTGCTGGAGTTCCTCGAGGGGGACGTTCATCTGCCGGGAGAGGAGCGCCGGAGACTTCGATCCGAGGTCCTGAAGGCGGTGAGTCACGAGCTCCGCGAGGAGGGGCGTGGCGACATTGGCCGCGCGGGCCTGGAGGAGCAGCACCTCGGCCAGGTCGCGCCCGCCCACGCCGACGGGATCGAACGATTGCAGGAGTGCGAGCGCCTTCCCGGCGGTTTCGGGAGTGCAGGGAACGCCCGAGCAGACCTCCTCGAGGGAGACGCGGAGATAGCCGTCGGGGTCGACGTTTCCGATGAGGAAGCCGCAAACCTCCCGGACGCCCGGCGGCGCGTCCGAGACGCCGAGCTGCTCGGTCAGGTGCGCGTCGAGGCCGGGAGGCGCCTCGGGCCGGTTCTCGAGGGAGAACTCCTCGGCTTCCTCGGTCATTCGCGGGGCCGAGGCCGTCCCGTCGAAGTAGTCTCCGAAGTACGCCTCGAGATCGATCTCCTCGTAGACCTCGGTGGCGCCGGGCGTCGACGGGACGACCACCGGCTCGGCGGCGGCGGGCTCGGATGGAGCCGACGGCGACGTTTCGAGTTTGGAGCCGGGGATCGACTCGGCCGGTTCCACGCCGTCCTGGGCGGCCGCGCCTTCGGGCCCGGGATCCGGCGTCTCGGCCAGCTCCCGCTCGCGGCTCTCGGCCGTCGACGGGTCCTCGTCGGGCGCCGGGGACGCGACGGGCTCCTCCTCCTCGAGAACCGGGTTGGAGACCAGCTCCTGGTTCACGACGTCCTGCAGCTCGAGACGCGTCATCTGCAGCAGCTTGATCGCCTGCTGCAGCGTCGGCGTCATGACGAGACGCTGCGAGAGCCTGAGCGAGAGCTTCTGTTCGAGTGCCAAGTTCGTATGGTCCGTTCTTTGCTAGTCCCGCCGACTCGGGGAGGGGACCTCCCGGATTCTAGTCCAGCCGGAAGTGCTCGCCGAGGTAGATCCGGCGCACGTCGGCGTCGGCGGAGAGGGCGTCGGGCGAACCCGCCCGGAAGATCGTCCCGGCGTTGATGATGTACGCCCGGTCCGTGATGGCGAGCGTGTCGCGTACGTTGTGGTCAGTCACCAGGATCCCGATCCCGGAGGCCGCGAGTCCCCGGATCACCTGCTGGAGGTCGAGGACGGTGATCGGGTCGATCCCGGCGAACGGCTCGTCGAGGAGGATGAAGCGGGGGGACAGGGTCAGGGCGCGGGCGATTTCGAGCCGCCGGCGCTCGCCGCCCGACAGCGTGTCGGCCACCGAAGGCGCCAGGTGGGACAGCTTGAAGCGGTCGAGGAGCTCGTGCGCCCGGGCCTCGCGGCTCGCTCGCGTGCCCGGAAGGGTCTCGAGAATGGCGAGCAGGTTCTCGAGCGCCGTCATCTTGCGGAAGACGGAGGGCTCCTGCGGCAGGTAGCCGAGGCCGTTTCGCGCCCGCCGGAACATCGGGAGCGCCGTCATCTCCTCGCCGTCGAGGGACACGCTACCGGCGTCGGGTGCCACGAGCCCCACGACGATGGAGAAGGTGGTGGTCTTTCCGGCCCCGTTCGGCCCGAGGAGGCCGACGACCTCCCCGCCTTCGACGCGGATCGACACCTCGGAAACGACGGTCCGTCCGCGATAGCTCTTGGAGAGCCCCCGGGCCTCGAGGACGGGGCCGGGCGGCGGGCTCACGAGCCCTCCGGCTTCATCGTGGTCTCGCTCGCGACGCCGCCGGTCTCCACGTCCACCTGCGACGCCCCTTGACGGAACGTGAGAACCGCCCCGCTCGTCCGGTTTCCCTTGCCATCGAGGGCGACGGCCGGGCTCCCCTCCAGCGTCACGACCTCCGCTTTCGGGCGGAAGGTCGCTTTGGAGCCGTCCCCGCGGCGCCGCTGGGCACGGTCCTCGAGCGCCACGGTGCCGCGCGCCTCGGCGTATTCGACGGTGCGGTCCGCATCGAGGCGGATGTCCGTCACGTCGGACGTGACCTCCCACGTCCCCGAGACGAGCGTGGCGCGTCCTTCGATGCGGATCAGCCGGTCGGCGTCTCGATGCGTCAGGAGGTCCCCCGAGGCGTTGATCGTCTCACCGGCGGGCGCTCCCTTGCCGGCCGCGGAGGGAAGGGCGCCCCGGCCGGCCGCCTCGCGCCGGAGAAAGACGCGGACTTTCCGCTCCGCGCGGAGGGTCCGTGCCACGTCGTCCAGCTCGAGCGATTCGCAGCGGAGGACGCTTTCCTTCTGCCAGGCCCGGACGTTTCCCCCCAGAGTCAGCTTCGAGCGGCCGTCCGAGAGGCGGAGCGTCTCGGACTCGGAATGAAACGGCGCGCCGTCACGGCTGCCCAGAAGGCTCGCCCGTCCCTCTCCGGACCACGAGGCCTTCACCCGGCCCGATGCGTCGATAAGGTCGTCGCGGCGGCTGTACGAGATCGTGGCCGCCGTCAGCGAGCCGCGCTCGTCGCGGTAGTCGGCAGGAGCCCCCGGCGACCCGGCGATGACGGCCGCGTCGTCGGCGCCGCGAAGGGTCGCTTCGGATCCGCGCAGCTTCACCCGCGATCCGTCGGCGATGGTCACCCCTCCCTGGAGGAGGCCGACGTCGAGCCGGCCGTCGGCGGCGAAGAGGAACCGCCCGCTCCCCGACGCCAGCGTCTTGAGCCCCGAACCCGTGGGCCCGGAAGGCGCCGCCGCCTCCCAGGCCTCGAGAGCCGACGGCACTTCGATCTCGGCGAGCCGCCCGTCCCGGAATCGTCCCGCGAAGCGGGGGGCGCGCGCGCGCCGGGACGAAAGCCGCGGGGCGGGGGCGGTGTCGATCTGGGCCCGGCCGGCCGCCGAGGAGGCCTCGACCGACGCCGGCTGTCCCTGGCCGTTGCGGACGAGTTCGAGGACGTCTCCGGTGACGAGGGCCGGGACCGGCACGCCCCGCGGATCCGGTGCGAGGAGGAGGATCGCCTCTCCGTCCGCCCGGATCCGGTCTCCCTCCCCTTCCCGGGTTCTCTCGAAGGCGCGGGACCGGACGATGAAAGCCTCGCTCCGGAGATTCGTTCCGTCGCCCGTCGCGACGATCCGGCCTCCCCGCCACAGCTCGACCGTCGGCGAATCGAGGGCGAGCGCGCGGCCGTCCTCGGCCCGTCCCCGGAGACGGACGCTCCCGTCGAGCAGGAGGACTCCATCGTTCGTCCGGAGCGTGCCGCCGTCGGCGCGGACGACGAGCCGCCCGCGCTCGGCGCGGACCGTCCCCTCCGAGACGAGCGCCCGCCCGGCCGGCTCGTACCGGAACGACTCGCCGCGCAGGATCGTCTCCTCGCCGTCGATCTCCACGCCGTCGAAAACACGGAAGGCCTTCGTCGCCTCGACGAACTCCGCGCGGGGCGCGAAGAGCCTCACGGGGCGCAGTGCGCCCTCGGGCGTCGCCTCGAACTCGACGTCCTTCAACCGGAACTTCCGCTCCCAGTTCTCGTCGAACCGGAGCGCCTCGGCGGCGCGCAGCCGGAAGCGTCCGCCTCCCCCGCCGGTCTCGAGGTAATCGAAGTCGCGGAAGCGCATCCGGTCCCGGACGCCTCCAGCCTCGGCCACGAGAGTCTCGGCGACGCCGCCGCGGCTGTCGGCGGGGCGCGCGCCGGGCTTCCGGTAGAGGACGAGGAGCGCCCCGAGCCAGGCAACGGCCGCCGCGACGAGGGCGCGCCGCCAGAGGCGCTTGCCCGAAGTCATGGCGCGGCCGCCGACACGTCGACGACGTCGAGCGTCGGTCGTCCCGTCCAGCCGTCGATCCCGAGGTGCGCGTGCACGTCGACGACGGGAGGACGGTCCCCTGCCTCCATCTCGGCGAGGGTCCAGCCGATCGCGTCGAGCCTCGACGGGCCGCTCGTGAAGGTCGTCCGGAGCCCGCGCTCTCCGACCGGCCGGCCCCGGCCGTCCCACGACAGGCCCCGGAGCCGGAGAACCGCTCTCGGGTTCTCCGGACCGTGAGGCTCGAAGCGGGCCAGGGCGCGGGCGAGTTCTTCCGTCAGCTCCTCGGGACGGGCCTCCGTGTCGGCGAGGACTTCGGTCTCCCATTCGGCGTCGTCGCGTGCCTCGGCGAAGGCACAGGCGAGCCGTTCGCGGAATTCGCGCCACGCCGACGCCGGGAGCGTGATCCCGAGCGCCGCCGCGTGGCCGCCGAACTCCTTCGTGAAGCGGGAGACGACCGGCGCCACGCGCTCGTAGAGCGGGGTCGTCCCGAACGTCCTCCCGCTTCCCGAAAGGACGTCTCCCTCCCTCGAAAAGAGGAGAACCGGCCTCCGGACCCGCTCGGCCACCTTGGAGGCGGCGAGGCCAAGGACGCCCCGGTGCCAGACGTCGCCTGCGTCTCCGGCCTCGACGACGACGGCCTGGCCGGGGTCGAAGTCACGCTCGAGCCGCGAGAGGACGTCGGCGACCAGGCGGTCCTGCATCGCGCGGCGCTCTTCGTTCGCCGCCTCGAGCTCCTCGGCCAGCCGCTCGGCCCGCGCTCGGTCCGTCGTTGTCAGGAGCTCGAGGGCGCGTCGGGCATGGTCGACGCGGCCGGCGGCGTTGAGGCGCGGTGCCACGCGGAACGCCACCTCCCGCGCCGTGGGTCCTCGCCCCCGGGGAATCCCCGCGCGGCGAAGGAGCGCCACGAGGCCGGGAGCGCGCGGGTCGGCCAGACCCGCGAGCCCCCACGCCACCAGCACGCGGTTCTCCCCCGTCAGGGGGACCACGTCGGCCACAGTCGACAGCGCCGCGAGCTTCGCGAACGAGGCGAGCCAGGACCGCTGCGTCCCGGGTGAGAGGCCGGCTTCCTCACCCGCCACCCGCATCAGCGCCTCCGCCAGCTTCCACGCGAGGCCGGCGCCGCAGAGCTCCTTGTAGGGGTAAGGGCATCCGGGGAGCTTCGGGTCGACGAGGACCGCCCCGTCCGGCAGCGCGGCCTTGGGCAGATGATGGTCGGTGATCACGACGTAGGCGCCCCGCCGGGTCGCCTCGGCGACCGGCTCGACCGCCGTGATGCCGCAGTCGACGGTGACGATCCCCTCGGGGTCGTGCTCGTCCATCGCGCGGGCGAGCGTGGCCGACCGGAGCCCGTACCCGTCCGCAACTCGATGCGGGATGAACGCCCGCGCGTCGGCGCCGAGCCTCCCAAGGACGGTCGACAGGATCGCGAGGGCGCCCACGCCGTCGCAATCGTAGTCGCCGAACACGACGACGCGCCCGCCGCGGCGCGCGGTAGATGCGAGCCGCTCGACCGCCTCGGGCAGGCCCGCGAGGGCGAACGGGTCGTGGAGCTGGTCGGGGGACGGGAAGAGGAACGCGCGGGCGGCGCCGGATCGGTCGAAACCGCGGGCGGCCAGGGCGCGGGCGGCGGCGGGCGGCAGGCCGAGCTCGGAGGCCAGCGCGCGGGCCGCCTCCTCGTTCTGGGGGCGCAGCCGGCGCCGGAGATGGCGGGGAACGGCGAGCCGGGCCGTCACCTCGGTGCGGGCGCCTCTTCCCACGCGCCCATGGCCCGGAACTTCCGGTAGCGGGCGTCGAGCAGCTGGTCCAGGGGCCGCTTCGAAAGCCGGTCGAGCTCCGCGAGCAGCCGGATCCCGACGGCCTCGATCGTCGCCATCGGGTCGGAGTGCGCGCCACCCGCAGGCTCGGGAATGATGTCGTCCACGACGCCGAGCGCCTTGCAGTCGGCCGCGGTGACACGCATCGCGTCGGCGGCCTCCTTGGCCTTCGCCTGGTCCTTCCAGAGGATGGCCGCACACCCTTCCGGGGAGATGACGGAATAGACGGCGTGCTCCAGCATGAGGACGACGTCCGCGATGCCGATGCCGAGCGCCCCGCCCGAGCCCCCTTCCCCGGTGACGACGGCAACGATCGGCGTCTTCAGCCGGGCCATCTCGAGGAGGTTTCGCGCGATCGCCTCGGCGACACCTCGCTCCTCGCTGTCCATGCCCGGGTAGGCGCCCGGCGTGTCGACGAACGAGACGACGGGCCGCCCGAACTTCTCGGCGAGCCGCATGACGCGAAACGCCTTCCGGTATCCCTCCGGGCGCGGCATCCCGAAGTTCCGGCGGATCTTCTCCTTCGTGTCGCGTCCTTTCTGGTGCCCGACGATGGCGACCGGGCGGTCGCCGAGGAAGCCGAAGCCGGCCACGATGGCCGGGTCGTCGGCGAAGCCGCGGTCCCCGTGGAGCTCGACGAAGTCGCGCACGAGAACGCGGACGTAGTCGAGCGTGAACGGGCGGAGCGGGTGGCGCGCGACGAGCGTCTTCTGCCACGGCGTGAGATTCTCGTAGATCCCGACCGAGAGCTTCCGGAGCTTCTCTTCCAGCCGCTGCAGGTCGCGCTGCTTGGCGGGGCTGTCGGGAAACTCGCGAAGCTCGGCGATCCGGGTCCGGATCCGTGCGAGCGGCGCTTCGAAATCGGCGTCCGAGGCCACGAGAGGACTGTAGCAGACGGGAGCGATGTCCCCGTTCCGGTGCCGCGAGGATCTCGCCCTATAACATGCCAGGCCCGATCGAGGGGCCGAACCGGAACCGCCGCGCGCCGAAAGGACCGTTCATGCCTTCGATGTTCTGGGAAGCGCTGCTCATCCTCCTCCTCGTCCTCCTGAACGGCGTCCTGGCCATGGCCGAGATCGCCGTCGTGTCCGCCCGGAAGACGCGCCTCCAGCAGCTCGCCGAAGACGGCGACGCGGGAGCCGCCGCCGCGTTCGCCCTCGCAGAGGCGCCGGCCCCCTTTCTCTCCACGGTCCAGATCGGAATCACGCTCGTCGGGATTCTGGCGGGTGCTTTCAGCGGTGCGACCATCGGAGAGGAGCTGGGCGCCCGGCTCTCGGCTCTCCCCGTCATCGGCATGTACGGGAACGCGCTCGGTTTCGGGTTCGTGGTCGCCGTCGTGACCTACCTCTCGCTCATCCTCGGCGAGCTGGTCCCGAAGCGAATCGCGCTCCGGGCGCCGGAGAAAATCGCGTCCGCGGTGGCTCGGCCGATGCAACGGATTGTCCGGTTGTGCGGGCCGCTCGAACAATTCCTCACGGGATCGACGGAGCTCGTCGTCCGACTGCTCCGGCTCCGGCCGGCGGACGAGGCCGCGGTCACCGAGGACGAGATCCGCGGCCTCATCGAGAAGGGCACGGAGGCCGGAGTCTTCGCCGAGTCCGAACAGGACATGGTCGAGGGTGTCCTCGACCTCGCGGACCGCCGGGTCGCGACGTTGTTGACGCCACGCAACGAGGTCGTCTGGCTCGACGCCAGCGACACGCCCGACAAGATCCGATCCAAGCTGAGCGCATCGCCGCACGCGCGCTATCCCGTTGCGAGGGGAGACCTCGACGGCCTCCTCGGTGTCGTCCACGCGAAGGACCTGCTCCTCCAGCTGCTTTCGAACGGCTCGGTCAGCCTCGAGACGGTCCTCAGGCCACCGCTGGTCGTTCCCGAATCCCTGACCGCGCTGAAGGCTCTCGAGCAGTTCAGGACCGCGGGACAGCAGCTCGCGTTCGTGGTCGACGAGCACGGCAGCATTCAGGGCCTCTTCACCCTGAACGACCTCGTCAGCGCCGTCGTGGGTGACATCGCGGAGCCGGGCGTGCCGGGAGATCCGGAAGCGGTTCGCCGTGAGGATGGCTCATGGCTCGTCGATGCCCGCATCAGCATGGAGCGGCTTGAGGAGATCCTCGAGGTCGAGGATCTCGACGACCGGGACGAGCACGCCTACTCCACCCTGGCGGGATTCCTGATCCACCGGCTCGGGAGGATCCCCGCCGTGGGACACCATCTGACCTGGCATGGACTCCGGTTCGAGGTCGTTGACCTCGACGGCCGCCGCATCGATCGCGTCCTCGTCTCCCGCGGACCCGGTTGAATGATGTCGCGAGCCTCTACACCTAGAGGAGGTTCTGGGGGTCGACGTCGAGCTTCGGCGGCTCGGGAAGGCCGGCGAGGAGCCGCCCCGCCTCGGCGATCGCCTCGCGCCTCTCGGCCTTCACGAGGAGGTGGACGCGGTGCTGACCGTGGAGCCGTTCGAGCGGGGCCGGCGCCGGGCCGAAGAGACGGATCGCCGCGGCCGCTGGCGACGCCACGAGCGCGTCCCTCGCCGCGCGCGCCGCGCGAGCGGCCTTGCCCGCGTCCGCGTCGGCGAAGAGGGCGAGGAGGAGGCGCGTGTAGGGCGGATACCGGAAGGCGCGGCGGAAGCGGAGCTCGGCGTCGGCGAACAGGGCCTGGTCCTGCCGGACGGCCGCCCGGATCGCCTCGTGGTCCGGCCGGGCCGTCTGCACGACGACGCGACCCGGCCTGTCTCCGCGCCCGACGCGCCCGGCCGCCTGCGTCACGAGCTGGAAGGTCCGCTCGGCCGCGCGGAAATCCGGAAACGAGAGGAGAGCATCCGCGTCGAGGACGGCCAGCGCGGTCGCGTTCGGAAAATCGTGCCCCTTCGCGACCATCTGTGTCCCGAGGAGGGCGCGCGAACGCCCGGCCTCGAAGTCGAGAAGGACCCCGGCCGCCCCGCCGGCCCGCGCCGCCGCGTCGCGATCGAGTACGGCATACGGGACTCCGGGGAAGGCCTCGGCAAAACGTTCGGCGAGCCGCTCCGTGCCGAACCCGACCGGCATCAGGGCCGCCGAACGGCAGACCGGACAGGCGGCGGGGGGCTTCATGACGTCGCCGCAGTAGTGGCAGAGAAGGCGCTCGCCCCGCCGGTGGTAGGTCCGGGCGACCGAGCAGTGGACGCACCGGAAGTCCTCGCCGCAGGCGCGGCAGAGGAGGCTGGGCGAAAAACCGCGCCGGTTCAGGAGGACGATGGCCTGCTCGCCGCGTCCGAAGCACTCCGACAGGATCTCGATGGTCCGCGCGGCGAAAAGCACCCGTCCGTGGTCGCCTTCGCGCGCCGTCTCGAGGCGGGTGTCGACCACCTCGACAGCGGCCTGCGGTCGCGCTCCCGGCCGCGCGGGGAGGGTGAGGCGCGGCAGGCGTCCCTCGCGGGACGCCCGCTCCAGCTCCATCGACGGCGTCGCGGAGCCGAAGACGACCGTCGCGCCGTCTTCCCGGGCACGGACGCGAGCCACGTCGCGGGCGTCGTACCGCGGCGACTCCGCCTGCTTGTAGGCCCCGTCGTGGGCCTCGTCGAGGACGACGAGCCCGAGCCGCGGGAGGGGCGCGAAGACCGCGGAGCGCGGGCCGACGACGGCATCCACGTCGCCGCGCCGGGCCCGCTCCCACTCGGAGGCCCGCTCGCCGTCCGAGAGGCCGCTGTGGAGGAGGGAGACCCGTTCGCCGAATCGGACGAGGAGCCGGCGGACGAGCGCCGGCGCGAGGGCGATCTCCGGGACGAGGAGGATCCCCTGCTTCCCCGCCGCCCTCGTCGCCTCGAGCGCCGCGAGGTAGACCTCCGTCTTCCCGCTTCCCGTGACCCCGTCGAGCAGAAAGGCGCGCTCGCTCCCCGCGTCGACCGCGGCCGCGATCCGGGCGATCGCGTCCGCCTGCGCGGGCGTCGGCACGACATGCCGGTCCTCGCTCCCCGCGCCGACGTGACGTCTGAGGTCGACCTGTCGCTCCGCCTCGACCACGGCCACGACCCCGTCCTTCACGAGCGCGGCGAGCAGCGCGGGGGTGAACCCCGCCGCCCGGACCTCCGCCGCGGAGACAGGGCGGCCGAGCGCGGCGAGGTGCCTGTGCAGGGCGAACCGCTTCGGGCGCCGGGCGAACGCCGGGTGCCCCTCCCCGGCGGGGCGCGCCATCCACGCCTTCTCGACAGGCGCCGAGGCGACTTTCGCCCTCGTGCTCCTCACCTTGAGCGCTCCGGCCCGCTCGAGCCGCCTCACGGCCGGGCCGAGGCCCGTCCGCCCGAGCGCGAGGGCCAGCTCGTCGAGGCGAGCCTGACCTTTCGAGAGCACGTGCTCGAGAATCCGGCGGTCGAGCGGCGACTCGCCCTCGAAACCGACGGCCGAGGAGCCTGGAACGTAGACGGCCTCCCCCGCTCCGAGCAGCCGCCCCGGAACGGCCGCGCGAAGGAAGTCGCCGGGAGGCGCGACGTAGTATGCGGCGGCGCGAAGGAGGACGCCGACGAGCGCCGCCGGAAGAAACGGCGCTTCGTCGAGAACGGCGATCACGTCCCGCTCGACGGTTCCGTCAGGAGCCGCTGGCGGGTCGTGCGCCGCGACGATCCCGGTCACGAGGCCGCTTCCGAACGGGGCCGCGACCCGGGCGCCGACCGGAGCGTCGAGACCGTCGGGAAGACGGTAGGAGGGCACGCCCGGGAAGCGGTTCGGGACGACGAGCGCGACGCGGCGCGCCGCCACGTTCAGATCCGGACCCGCGGCGCCTCGTCCGGGGTCACTTCGTCGCCGCTCTCCGGCACCGGCGCCGCGGCCTCCTCGGCGTCGACGAACGTCCTCGTCGCGCGGTCGAACCGCCAGCGCCGCGCCTCGTCGAGGCCGAGGTCGGGGATGACGATGACGAGCGAGCGCTCGACGCTCAGGTCTCCGTTCGAGAGCGAGACGGCCCGCTCGACCCAGACCGGAGGATCGAATCCGCCGTCGGCGCGCCCGAAGAAGACCCCGACGTGGAACCACGCGCCGCTCCGTCCCGTGTCGACGAAGGCCTGGGCGAAGTCGAGCCGGCCGTCGCCGTCGAGGTCTCCGCGGACGAAGTACGGATGGTACTCGTCGTACACGGCGGCGAGATCGCCGCGCGCGTCCGACGGCGCAGCGTCACCGTCCGAAGCGACGCGAAGCGCGGGCGCCTTCTTGTCCCGGGAGAGAGCCTCCAGCGCGGCGGCGACCGCGCGGCTTTCGGCCGGCGTCCGGCCGGAGGCGTCGAGTTCGCGCGGGTCGGGTGCAGACGGGCTGGGCCCGTGCTCCCGGCTCCGGACGCCGCGGCTCCTCGCCGACAGGAGGAACACCGCGCACGCGGCGAGGGCCGGGAGGAGAAACGCCAGGGCGACCCGGCGGATCGTCCTCACGGACGCGCCTTTCCCCGCTTCCGGGGCGCCGGAAGGCCGACCTTCTCGAGCACCTTCAGGAGATCGTCCCACGCCTCCTTCTTCCTGTCCGGCTGGCGGAGCAGGAAGGAAGGATGGAAGGTCGGCATCACCGGCACGCCGCGCCAGCTGCCCCACCGGCCGCGAAGGCGCATGATCCCTTCCTCGGTCTCGAGGAGGAACTGCGCCGCGAACTTTCCGAGGGCGACGATGGCGGCCGGGCGGATCGTCTCGATCTGGGCCTCGAGGTACCCGCGGCAGGAGGCGATCTCCGGAGGCTCGGGGTTGCGATTGTCGGGCGGACGGCATTTCAGGACGTTGCAGATGTAGACGTCCTTCCGCGGGATCCCCATCCCGTCCTCGATCATCCGCGTCAGAAGCTGGCCCGCGCGCCCCACGAAGGGGATGCCCTGGGCGTCCTCGTCGGCGCCCGGCGCCTCACCAACGAACAGGAGCCGCGCGTCGGGCGAGCCGTCGGAGAAGACCGTCTGCGTTCGCGTCTCGCAGAGGCCGCACTTCCGGCACGCGGCCACCTCGGCCGCCAGCGCCCGGAGACGCTCGCGGGCCGGAAGCGCCGGGGAAGCGGGCGGCTCGCCGTCGTCCTCGGAGACGCCCGAAGCCGGCGCCGGGCTCCGCCTCTCGACGTAGAGGTCCCGAACGCCGAGGTCGCGGTAGTACGCGAGGGCGTCGGCGAGCGCTCCGCGCGAGGGGCCGTGACGCTTCGGGTTCGTCAGGAGTTCTCGGTGGGAAGCGGGTCGACCATCGACAGGTCGGCCGGGACAGGCTCGGCCGGGGCGAGCTGCCAGCGAACCGCGTTCGCGTCGACCTCCTCGAGGGCGATGCGGGTCACCTTCTGGTGCCGCGTCTCGAGCTTCGGCCGGGCGCCCATCATGAGCTGCTCGGCGCGGCGGGAGGCGATGTGCACGAGGCGGAACTTGGATTCGATCGTCGGGACGTCGGTCATGCGGTCTCCCTTGAAAGCGATCAGGTCGCGAACGTCTTCAGGATGGCCTCGAGGCGGTCGCGTCGGCGGCTCCGACCGGCTCGACGCGCGACGACGATGGACCTGAGCTCGTCCACCGCCTCCTCGAGGTCGTCGTTGATTATCGCATAGTCGTACTCGCCGAACTCCGACATCTCGGCGGTAGCCACCGCGAGGCGCCGGGCGACGACCTCGGCGGAGTCGGAGGCGCGGGCCCGGAGGCGGGACTCGAGCACGTCGCGCGACGGCGGGAAGACGAAGATCTTGACCGCCTCGGGGACCTTCGACCGAACCTGACGCGCGCCCTGGACGTCGATGTCGAGGAGGACGTCGGTTCCCGTCGCGAGCCGGGGCTCCACCTCCATCCGCGACGTGCCGTAGAGGTTGCCGTGCACCGAGGCCCATTCGAGAAAACCGTCCTTCGCCTGAAGATCGCGGAAGGTCTCTTCGGTGACGAAGTGGTACTCGCGACCGTCCTTCTCGCCGGGGCGCGGCCGGCGGGTCGTGTGCGAGACGGAGAAATGAAGACTCCCGCGCCGGACCGTCGGATCGGCGAGGACCCTCCGGATGAGAGTCGTCTTGCCGGCTCCCGACGGGGAGGAGACGATGAACAGGTCGGCGGCGCTCATCACGCGGAGGCTCTCATTCGACGTTCTGCACCTGCTCCTTGAAGGCCTCGAGGTCGGACTTCAGGTCGAGCACGAGGCGGGTCGCGCCCGCCTCTCGCACCTTGGACCCCGCCGTGTTGACCTCGCGATGGAGCTCCTGCACGAGGTGATCGAGCCGCTTGCCGGTGGGCCCAGCCACCGCGAGGAGCCGCCGGAGCTCGGCGAGGTGGGCCTTCAACCGGTCGATCTCCTCCGAGATGTCCGAGCGATCGGCGAGGAGGGCCACTTCCTGGGCGAGGCGCGCCTCGTCGAGGGGGACGCCCGCCGCCAGCTTCACGATCCGCTCGCGGAGGTTCGTCACGATCCGTTCGCCGAGCCCCTGCCGCCCGGCGTCGAGGCGGTCGACGCCCGCCTCGAGCCGCGAGACGACGACCGCAAGCGCGGACGCGAGCGCCGCGCCCTCGCGCGCCCGCGTCGCGTCGAAGCCGTCGAGCGCCTCGTCCACCGTGGCGAGAAGCTCCCCGACGCCCGCCTCGTCGATCTCGGCGGCCTCTTCGGGCCGGACGACGCCGGGGAGGGCGAGGACGTCGCGTGCGGCGAGATCGGTCGGCAGGGCGAGCCGGCGCGCGGCGTCCTTCCACGCCGAGACGTACCTCACGGCGGCCTGCTCGTCGAACGCGGCCGTCCTCCCCTGGGGCCGGACCGTCCGGACGATCACGTCCACGTGTCCGCGGTGGGCGACTCGCGACACGGCCTTGCGCACGAGCGGCTCGACCGCCGAGAGCTCGTCCCTGAGCTTCACCGCGACGTCGAGGAAACGATGGTTGACGCCCCGGACGACGACCGTCGCCTCGGTCCCGTCGGGAAGCGTTCGGCCCGCGCGCCCGAACCCGGTCATCGATTTCACTGGATCGCCTCCACCGACGGCTCCGGCTCGAAGGCCTGAAGGTCGTGCAGCCGACGATACAACCCGCCGGCGGCGAGGAGCTCGGCGTGGCGCCCGCGCTCGACGATCCGGCCGGCCTCGAGGACGACGAGCTGGTCGGCCCGGCGGACGGTGGAGAGGCGGTGGGCGATGACGAGGACGGTCCGGCCCGCCATCAGCCGCTCGAGCGCCTGCTGCACCGCGCGCTCGCTCTCCGTGTCCAGGGCCGACGTCGCCTCGTCGAGGATGAGGATCGGCGGGTCCTTCAGGAGGGCGCGGGCGATGGCGAGGCGCTGCCGCTGCCCGCCGGACAGGCGCATGCCCGACTCCCCCACCCGCGTCGCGAGCCCCTCGGAAAGCGCCTCGACGAAGTCGAGGGCGTTGGCGGCCCGGAGGGCGGCGCGGACCTGTTCGTCGGACACGTCCGCGCGCCCGTAGGCCACGTTCCGGCGGACGGTGTCGTCGAAGAGGATCACGTCCTGGGTCACGAGGCCGATCTGTCCGCGGAGCGACGCGAGGGTGACGCTTCGGACGTCGCGCCCGTCCACCGAGAGGACACCGGCGCCGACGTCCATGAAGCGAGGCACGAGATTCGCGAGGGTCGTCTTGCCGGCGCCGGAGGGCCCGACGAGCGCCGTGACCGAGCCCTTCCGCACCACGAGGTCGATGGCGTGAAGGACCGGGGCGTCGCCCGGGTACGCGAAGGTGACGCGGGCGAAGCGGATCTCTTCGGCGAAGGGGGGCAGAGGCCCGGCCCCTGGCGCGTCCTGGATCTCGTTTGGCGCGTCGAGGATCTCGAAGATCCGCCGGGCCGACGCGAGAGCCGTCTGCAGGGCGAGGTTGATCCGCGTCGCCCGCTTGAACGGCTGGTACATCCAGACGAGGCCTGCGCAAAAGGAGATGAACGCTCCGAGCGTCATCTGGTTCGCGGAGATTCGCGAGGCGGCAAAGGCGAGGAGAAGGAGAAACGTCAGCACGGACGCGGTCTCCACCAGCGGGGACGCGAACGCCATGACGCGGGCGCCGCGCCGCGAGAGGCGGAACGTCCGTTCGTTCACCTCCGCGAAGCGTCCGGCCTCGTAGCCCTCCGCGCCATAGGCCTGGACGACACGCTGGCCGCGGATCGTCTCCGAGAGGACGCCCGTCAGGTCCCCCATCCGCTCGCGGCCCGCCTTCGAGATCTTCCGGAGCCTGTTCGCGATGAGGACGACGGGGACGCCGATCGCCGGGGCGACGAGGAGCGCGACGAGGGTCAGCCCGGGCGAGCGCGACACGACCAGGACGCCCATTCCCAGGAGCGTGGCCAACGACTGCACGAGATCGGCCAGATCGGTGCCGAAGAGGACCTGGATCCGGTCGACGTCTCCCGTCACTCGGGAGATCAGGTCGCCCGACGGGTGCTTCGCGAAGAACGCCCCGGACTGGTTGAGGAGCTTCTCGTAGAGCGTGCCGCGGAGATCTCTCACGAACGCGAGGCCGACCGTGTTGAACCGCGACTCGGCGAGGTACGAGCAGAGGTTCTTCGCGAGAAAGGCGCCGAAGAGCGACAGGAGGAGGGCGAGGCCGCGGGTCTCGCGGGTCACGCCGATCCCCGCGAGGAGCCGCTCGAACCCCGCGTCGAGCGCGCGAATGACCGGGGTCTGCTTGAGCCCGTCCTTCCCCGTGAGGGTCTTCAGAACCGTCGAGGTTCCCGCGCCGGCGTCGCCCGCGCCCGAGAGGACGGCCACGCGCGCCTCGGGCGCGAGGACCTCGTCGAAGAGAGGCCCGAGGAGATACGCCGCGAACATGGTGAAGAAGGCGACGCCGAGCATCGCGAGAACGGCCCGGAGCGCGGCGCTGCGGTGCGGCCGGAAGAGCGCCACGAGGCGCCGCACGTCACGCAGCGAGTGACCTCCGAGGCTCACGCCATGCCCCCGTCCTCCGCGCGCCCGAGGGCCGAAAGGAGCGCCGTGGCCGCGCGCCCGGCGGCACCCGGGGGCCCCAGAGCCTCGCGCCCGAGCGCGAGCCGCCGGCGCGCCTCGGCCGCGCGGGCCGGATCTTCCAGAAACCGCGCGGCCTCCGCCGCGACGTTCTCCGGCGTGGCGTCGCCCTGGATCAGCTCGGGAACGGCGCGCACTCCGGTTCCGTCGTCGGAGACGATGTTGGCCATGGCGACGTGGTCCACCTTCACGAGGAGGCGCCCCAGAGCATAGGTGATCGGATGGACGCGGTAGACGACGACCATCGGAATCCCGGCGAGCACGCCTTCGACGGTGGCCGTGCCCGACGCGACGAGGAGGAGGTCCGATGCGGCCAGGAGGGACAAGTGGGGGCCGCTCACGACGGTCCAGCGGTCGAGATCCGGGCCGGCGGCCTCGCGGAGCAGTTCTCCGGAGATCGACGCGGCCTTCACGAGGACGACGTCGAGCCCGGGGTGCGCGCTCGAGAGCCGCGCGACGGCCTCGCGGAGGAGCGGCAGGAGGCGGCGGACCTCGCCGTCACGCGACCCCGGCATCAGGACGACGCGCCGCCTTCCCGGCTCCGGAGGGACGTGGGGCCGCGCCATCTCCTCCTCCGCCTCGTCGACGAGCGGATGCCCGACCCACTCCACGTTCGCGCCGAGGCCGCGGACGTCGTACCACCCCTTCTCGAAGCGGAAGAGGACGAGGACGCGCCGTCCGAGGCGGATCAGTTCCGCCGCGCGCCCGCTCCGCCAGGCCCAGACCTGGGGTGACACGTAGAAGACGGCGGGGATGCCGGCCGACGCAAGCCGCCGCGCGAGCGGCAGGTTGAAATCGGGAGAGTCGGTCAGGACGGCGCCGTCGACCCCTTCGCGCGACGCGGCGGCGGCCAGGTCGCCGATGAGGCGCCGCGCGAAGCGGATCCGGGAGAGCGCTTCGACTAGGCCGATGACCGCGAGCTCCTTCTGGTGCGCGACGAGCCGCAGGCCGCGCGCGCGGCAACGGTCTCCTCCCACGCCGAAGGCCTCGACCTCTCCGGCGCGAGCCCGGAGGGCGTCCAGAAGGGCGGCGGCGTGCTGGTCGCCGGAGACCTCCCCGGCGACGACGAGGAGGCGCAGCGGGCGCGTCACCCGCGGCCTCCCAGGAGGACCCATGCGAGAACGATCCCGCCTCCCATCAGCCCGAGCCAGACGCGGACGAAGAAGCGCCGGACGGCGCGGGGCTCCTCGCGCCAGAGGAGCGCGAGGAACGCGGAAAGCAGCGTCGCGTGGACCGCCATGAGGACGGCGTGGTCGGCGAGCCCTTTCATTCCTTCCGTCCGGTCGCCCGGTCGAAGGTGTCGAGACAAAGGAGTGCGTGCATGAGCGCGGCGGTCACGAGGAAGGCGGCGCCGGCTTCCGCGGTGGCGGCAACCGGGCCGCGGTCGAGCGCGAGCCCGGTCAGGAGCGTGGCCAGCACGATCCCGAAGAACGCGGCGCCGCGCCGGGGCCGGCCCAGGACGGCCTGTCCGAGCCCGGGGACGAAAAGTGCGAGGGCGACGGCGGCAGCGGCCCGCCCGCGGGACGGCGTCAGGCGGGACCTTCCGCCGGGCCGCCTGCCGCGAAGGCGCGAGAGAGCCGCCCCCAGGTCACGTCGAGGTCCTCGGGGACGGTGCGCGTCCCGCCGAGGACGGTCATGAAGTTCGTGTCCCCGTCCCAGCGGGGAACGACGTGAAGGTGCGCGTGTCCCGGAATCCCCGCCCCGGCGCTCCGGCCGAGGTTGAGGCCGATGTTGAAGCCGTGCGGCGAATAGGTGGCCGCAAGGGCAGACTCCGCGCGCGCCGCGACGTCCAGGAGCTCCCGCCGCTCGGGGGCGTAGTCCAGGTTGGTGGCGAGGAAGCCGGTGAACAGGGCGGCGCTGGCCCAATTGGCGTAGCAGGTGGGCAGGCCCACCCGGCGGAAGAAGATCGGCGGCAGGGTCCACTCCGCCAG
>Ga0115026_10000074_pt1 | contig 18448 bp, 25 predicted proteins | sample Mud_0915_D1_FD_83878 | JGI IMG/M metagenome (GOLD analysis project Ga0115026, IMG submission 83878) | Wetland microbial communities from Old Woman Creek Reserve in Ohio, USA - Mud_0915_D1 | ecosystem: Environmental > Aquatic > Freshwater > Wetlands > Sediment ...
ATTTTATTTTCCGCGTTGTTATGATTTACTGCATTAAGTGCAGGATCGCCAGGTGTTGCAGGAACCGATATACTCGTTCCATTGATAAACACCGTCTTTGTATAATCGCCTAAAGCCATAGTTTGTCTCCTTTAAGAAAATACGTCATGAGTTATATCCTCCGGCTGCACTGTCGGCGCATGGATTTGTAGAACCTTCATCTGCATATGACTGATCTGACCCAGTCCCATACTTGCTAGTAGAACAATTTGATACACTATTTTGTTGGCATTTATGACATGCTCTAATTCCTATTCCATCAAAAGCACCAAATCCTACTATATTATCGATATAATTATTTGTAACACGATATACAGAATCTATTCCGTATATTTTAATGTTTCCATTTATACCTACTAAATTAGTAATTCTGCAATTATTTACTAATGTTTTTCCTCTATATATACCGGTTATATATGCACTTGCTGAATTAAATTTAAAATCTTTAATATGAACATTATATAAAGTATTCAAATTTCCCGCGAAGTACATTATACAGTATAAACTAGGAGTTACAAATATTGCATTGTCTCCAGTTAATACAAAATTTTCTATTAATGTATTACTAGATAATGTAGCATCTATTAAAATATTTTGCGAAAGATTTGTTGCATGTATTATTGTGTTAAAACCTCTTCCATTTATTGTAATATTATCATAAACAATTATTTTGGATGATATGTAAAAGTCTCCAGATGTAAATAATATTTCTCCTCCACCTAGCAATTGTAGATAATCAATTGCCTGTTGTATTTCAATATCATCGTCAATACCGTCGCAAAAATAATCAGCTTGTCCAGTCCATGTGCTAGAAGCAACTGTCAATATATTTGATCGATTATAAAGGCGTTGTGAATTCCCTGAGGTCACAAGTTTTGCTCGTCTTGATAAAGTTTTAGTCCATGCGCCAGACGGAACTCGAACAGATAAAAGAGTTTCTCCGATGTCTGCAACATTTCTACGTATAGAAATATCTATTACCTCGACATCAGTATCAATCAATTCAGCTTCAGAAGCCATGCCGTTAATCGTATATGATATTTCCAAGTGCCATACATCACCTATGTCATACTGGAATTGTGTCCCAGGTAAAACTAATTGATAAATGCTATGTGGCTTTAATTCTTTCCATAGGTAGTCTCCGATATGCTCCGCCTGATCACCTGAAATAATAAAATCGTTTGAAAGCTCATAAAAATCTTCGCCATTTCTATCGATTGAATCATAATCAGAGTACTCCCAAATAAATCCTTGCGCTCCGGCATGCTCAACGACAAGTTTACCTTGTATCGCGATACCAGTGCAAACCGTTGAAGATCCTGTCGAATTGGTTAATTTAATTATTGCTCTATCTTGATATGTTGTCGTGTCAAAAGTTGTCGTTGTTAACGTACCAGGACTTGAGGTATGTATTAAATTCGGGCTTTGCAAACCGATTACTTTCTCATCATCTCGAATTAATTTAGCCTTTCTATTTGCAGAATTTGCTTTAACAATTTTTGAAGGCGTTGCATTCATTGACTGGACACCTTGTAAAAATAAATTTCCAACAGCAGCAAGGGCTCCGGTTACAATATTAAATGCGCCAACCGCTACACCACAAATAAAATCCCACATTATTTATTCTCCTCGAAAACTTCGCCATAAGTTGCTTCATATTCCGCGGCTCCATCAATTGTCTGATCTGGGAACGTACCGCCGTTTGCGATTGTTCGTTTAAACACATTGCCGCTTGTCCCGGCATCAACAGTAAGCCCAGCCGCGACAGCCTGCCAAACTGTTTGTATATTAGGTCGTATTTCTATTTGCGCTCCTTGTACTTTTAGCTTATTTGCTGTTAATGGTTGCTGCATTGTCGCTACAGCTTTCACGTGGTCTATGCTACCAGATGATACAGGTAATGCAGAAGTAAATGCCGATCGAAGACGCAAAATACCTGAAGAATCAATATAAAACTTTCGAGCCAAAACAGCATCGGCGATCTCTTTCAAATTATCCCAAACTTTTTCGCCTTCCTCAATCCATGCCCAGGGATGAATATAGGATACATTATCAGCGTCGATTGGAATTATTTCATAATCGTCAGACATTTCGGAACCTATCGCGGAAAGACCAGACGTACCGTCGTTCGAATTTAATACAAACCAGTGTTTCTCTTCACCATAGGTAAGCATCGCGCAATCTATCGGAACATTTGTCACTGTACCGTTAAATAATAAAGTAACTTTTAATCTATTTGATGTGCTATCCGTAATTACGTGCGGACATACAATTTTGTCCCATCCAAGTCCTGAATGTGTCCATGATAACGTTGTCGAGGAATGCGTCGTTCCTCCAGTTGATTCAGACAATGTCAAATCGCCAGTTATTGCGCTTGCTGAATATATGTAAAAACTTGTAGTAAATAATTCGTCTGCTGATAAATCGGTAAAGTCTACTTCCTGGCTTATATTTTGATCGGTACCAGAAAATTTACCGCAATAGGTTCCAGCAATAACTTGTGTCGTATCTCTTACAAATGTCCCTGTCGTATCCCAGCTATTAGCAATAGTTGTATTTTCAAAACTTGAATTTGTGAGGTAATTGTAAACTTCTCGCTTCGTACCGAGCCACGCTATCTCATGGAACACAGAATTATTTACAGGCGTTGCTCGACTCAAATAATACCCTGCCCAATTACGAGTTTTTCGAACAACTCGCTTAGCAAGGTCAGCTATCATATCATTAGCAGTAATTTGCAAACTAGACAAAGCACCTGGTCGTGTTGATCGATTAAAAGCTCCTGTCTCTGTCTTACCTCTAAAAATTGGCTCATAATAATTTACTGAACCATATGGATACAAAGAGTTAAACGGGTACAATGCAGTATAAGGGTACAATGCACCGTCATTTGGTCCCCATGTTTCAACCTCTACGCCAACCTGTTCGGTGAGATATTTCTGATCGACAGTACCGTTATACGATTGTGATTGTGGAGCATAGGCTGCATACTGATCGTCAGAGAACTGACCAGCTAGATTATTTAACGACAAAGATAATTGCGCAGCTTTATACCCTGATTTTTTATCAAGCGAGAAGCTCGTGACAACATGATTTCCTGTTGTATTAATATTGCATCGAGTCCGGCCATAACAAGTCTTGTCGAACTTAAAAAATATTTCCTCATATGCAACGTCTTTGAAGTTATCAGAAAAATCGGCCTCAGTTGCTACATAGCTCGGGAAAATCCTAACAAACGATACAAGATTACCAGCATTACCATTAATCACTAATTTTGTTGGTTTCGTGGTCAACGCGACAGACGTATCAGAATCGACTAATGATCCGTTGATATACAACTTCATTGATCCGCCATAAGTAAAAGAAAATCCTATGCGTTTAACTTCCGTGCTCAATGATCCGCCAGTAACCGATACCGTACCGTCGGTTAATTCATAGTATCCCGCGCTATTCCATTGTAGCTTCAAAGTATCGCCACCCTCAATCGATACTATTTCCGTCGTTGTTCCTGCTTTGTGTGCAGGTTGTAATAATACATCAAAGGTAAAAGACGTTACATAATCCCACAAATAAGTCATCGCCGAAGATAAAAGAAATTCTCCGGGAACATTTTGCGTAGATGTTCCATATGCGGCAGTTCCAGATATTGGAGGATATTCTAGTCCACGAGGATCTATATAAAATCGAAGTTCATTATCAAATTTCATAAAATTGCTTTTCCAGTCAGATGATACATTCTTTATCATTAATAACCCCTATCAGCACTAGAACTTGCTAGCTGTGTTAAATATCGTTCGCTTACGACTGAACCGTAGACGTTAATCACGGTATTACCAGTTTTTTTATTTTGCTGCTTATTCTTTGGAGTGAAACTAAAATCTTCTGCACCTGCTTCGCCAGCCAAAAATAGCGTAGGCTGTGTTACGGTCCCTTCGCCTCCCTGCGCCATCGGGATCGCTCGAATCGCGCCGGCTGCCGTAAATGCTATAGCCGCTTGGGCGCCTGCGAGTGCTGCCTGTGGCCAAAATGCTGGGCCTAATGCTAGATTAAGCGCGGCCTCGGCTAACATACGTTGCCCTAATGCATCTACAATCCCGGCCAAAGTCTCTTTAGTTGCCTCAGCAAAAAGTTTTAACGCATCTTGGCCTGTCACCATTGATTCGCCGATTGCAGCAAATGCATTCTTATATGATTCCTGCAAAAGTTTTGTTTGTGCTTCAGTACCTGCCGCTAATGTTGCTTCATGTTCTTGCTGTGACTTTTGTGCATCGGTTAATTTTTCTGTTTCATCTGTAGCAACACCAGCAGCTTCCGCTAGTCTATTATATGCCTCAATAGCGGCATCAGGTGATGCGCTCCCCATCATCATTACCGCGTAGGCTAATTTTTTAGCTGGATCATATGCGTCAATAAACTTTTGTTCTGCTTCTGCTAGATTATCTTTTAATATATTTACAGCGTCAGCCGCTTCTTTTTTGTCGTCGTTTTTCCATTTAATACTATTGATCGCCTGTATTTTTTCGTATATTTTTTGATAATCTGATTTTTCACCTTCTATTACGTTTGCAAGTTCTCCATGGACTTTCTTATATTTCTCAGCATATGCATCCTCTTCCTCTGCCGCCTTAGCCGCAGCTTCCATTTTTTTTCGTTCTGCGTCACTTAATTCTTTTGCACCGCGCTCTTTCATTGATTGTGCATACGTCCACATTCGGATATTTTCTTTTAATTTTTTAATCTCCTCGGTTTCCATCCCAGCACTTACGCCGGCTACTTCAAGTTCATACTGCGCTAATTTTAATCGTTCTTTAGCCGCGCTGATTGCTTTTGCATAGTCTTGTGACTTCCCAGCCTCGACCTCTTTCATGGCTTTTATTGCTGCCGCAGTATCATTCGCATTCTTTAATATTGTAGCTAATCCTTTAGCAAATGGTTCAAGAGCATTCGCCACTCCTTCACCAATTATTTTCATATAGTCATTAGTCTGTACCCCAAGATCGCGGAATGCCGCTAAACCATCAGTTGCCATAGTCTTAGCGATCCCGCCAAACCTTGAATCAAGACCTTTTGTTACCTGATCTAATTTTTCCGTTAATGAAGCAGTTTGATCTATTTCAATTCCGTATTTTTTTAATCCATCTTTACCGCCAGCTATTGTTTGTGCTACTGTTTTTGTCGCTGTCTCAAGATCAACTCCTAACGCCTGGGACATATCAATGATTGATGGCAATATTTGTTTAATCCCTTGCTCATCGAGATTTGTTATTTCTTTTAATAATGACGCTGAAGATACGATAAGGTCATCGTCGACAAATAAAGCGCTTTCTAGTTCATCAGCGTAATCTCGTAAATTTCTCGCTGCTATTCCCGTAGAATCTCCGCTTGCGATAAACGCGCCATTTAATTTTTGGAAAGATTTTTCTGATTCCTCAAATGCTCTGAAAGAATCTTTTGCAAAATCTGCAAGAATTTTAAGACCTGCACCAACAGCAAGCGGCGCGCCAATTGCACCTAGAGCATCTTTACCAAATGTTCTAAATATTTTTGATAATCCTTCAACTCTTCCCTGTGTCGACTTAGCGGATCTATCAAAGTTTTTTAGATTAGCAGCGGCGGCGGCAGTTTCTGCTTTAATTAAAAGTTTAAGCTCTTCAGTTGTTATCGCCATTATACAGCCTTTGCCTTTGTTGCAGCATCTTTTATTGCTTTGCGCATTACTTGCCGCATTTTACTTTTAGCAGCGGCGGCGGCTGGTCTAAACGTTGGATGTGCAAACCTATGCCGTGACCCAAATTCTACCAACATGTTGTACGGTATTTCTTTACCTGATACGACAATCCATCCATAGTGATCATTACGATTTAAATGTTTTGTAATCGCATCTCTAAAATCGCCGCTTAAAACAGGGGCTCTTTTATATGCGGTCACATATGCTGTATCAAGACAAAGATTTAATATTTCATCAGCCATAATATCGGGTATTTTATCCCAACAGAGTTTTGATAAATTTCCTTTAATATTAAGGCTTAACATTTTTTTCCTTATACGAATTAAAACAAGCGTTAAACGTTTCGATAACTGACATTTGTTGTATCGTTAATTTTCTCCAATCAACGTTTGGCAAACCAAATTGACGATACAAATTCCAAAACCTACGAGCACCGAAAAACCACGTTCCAACTATATCGGGGATATCGCAAAATCTAATCTCATAGGCAGTATCCCCATTTATCAACTCATAAGGCGTTTCGATTAAAAGCCATTCGTCTTTATCTTTCGCCCTATAATAATCCATAAGCTCACTAAATGCGCCTCGGTCTAAGTATTTTTTATACCATAGGCCAAAGGCGCAAATTAGTTTTTTATATCTACTTCTCCCGCATTTTTCAATCTTTTCCCAACTTCAATCGTTATAAATTTAACCCATGCAGGACTATTTCGAATACTAAGAAATTCCTTTGCCGTTTTTATTTGCTTGCCATTAATAACCAATCCCTCAATACTCTCAACACCTCGTGAAAAAATCTCTACATATTTTTTATACGTATAGATTTTTGTTATGAGTTCTTCCTCTTCTCGTGAATACTCCGCATAATCTAACTCCAATTGATCTTGAATCGTTAGATACTTAAGATTAAATTTAATCGGAGAATCGCTTTTATCGTTTCCCTCTAGTGTCGGAATAAAAACTTCTCCGTCAGATAGATTAAATTCCATTTAGCTTACCTTAGGAAGAATCGTCGGTTTAAGTGTTGCGCTGAAAGTTGATTTTCCACCAACACTTCCGCCCTGAGCATGCCCTGTAATGAACCCTCGCCACGTCTCAGTTTTACCACCGTTGTAAATTCTGACACATCGCTGCGCTTTTGTTCCAGTACAAACTAGCGCGGTAAAAAATGACATTTGCTGAGCATCAGACAAATCAAGGCCCCCTGAAAATGTAATTTCAAAATCAGGGAATCCGGCGATGTTCTTTTTTAATTTGTCGCCAAAACCAGTATAGTCGATCATGTCACACGATCCGCCAACGTTGCATGTATCGATATACGGTATCTTTGTACAAGTGCAAGTTCCAGCAGTAAACGATAGCGTATCGTTACTGCAAGTACACACGGTTGCGGTAAAAAGTTTTATCGTAACATCAAATCCGGTAGTTATCATTGTTTCCTTCCTTCGCAATATTTTATTGCGTCAATAAATCCCTCACTATAGCCCAAGCGCCACTTTATATCATAAGAGGCTTTTTTGTCTGCCTCCAATTGCCTTTGAGCTTTTTCAATTACGGTTTTTATTCCAAGATCATCACGAGGTACATCATACATATATGTCAAACAGGTGTCATTTATCCCTGACCCTTTTGTGATTTCAATTTCACAACCTTTCGCCCGAAGATAGCCTATAAGATACATAAATAACTCGCGCATCTTCCCATATTCGCTATCAGCGGTCAAATCTATCCCATACAACGCAAACTTTTTATATCCACATAGATATGCAAATGCTAAAATCATTGCCATTGACCCAGGGAATATTTTACCGAATTCCTCTTCTAGTTTTTCAATCGGGAATCGTTCAGAGTTAGACACTAATGAGTTTTCATTTTTAAGGAACTTATGTGCCTGTATAGAATCAAGATATTCGTTCGTATACACATCGTTATGCAATTCAAAAACCACATCAGCACGCGGCAAATCTGCCGATACTGATACAGTCGTCCATATTTCGACTTCAGGATTATTAAACGGCGCATAATCACGAGTAGCGCCGGAACCGACTAAACAAACTATTTTATCTGACATATTCTACATCCCATATAACGATTCCATGATACCATTCTTCATCGTCTGGATCGCGCGATACCTCGGGCCCCTGCGCGCGAGATTGAATCAATGTCAACCCTGTCATTGATGTTAATCCATTTAACGCCGTGACCAAAAGATTGCCTATCGCAATTGCATTTGCATCGTTTCTTGAAAACACATCAATTTGTATAGATGGCTGCGCGGTATCAGTTACGCTAAACGCTAATGGATCGTTGCTCGTCGTAACAACCTGATACGTAATAAAATCGCTCTGTAATTCATCTGGCCGTTCGGTATGAAAAATATCAGTTCCAACATATGCGGTTATTGCTGTTTGAGTTAATAAAAATGTGTTTAATGCATCTTCTACATACGCCATTAATCAACAACCTTTATCTTTGGGTTTGAACCGGTTATAGTAAGAGAAAAATCTAAAACTTTATCACGAGCATTAATCGATGTATTAAAAGAAAATTGGCTTACCGTAGTAATTTCAATTTCCTTATACCCCATTAATCCTTGTTCATCTTCATCAAAAATCAATGTCACGCTATAACCTCCAATGCTATAACTTGCAATTCTCTATTAAGTTCTTCCTTATTTATAATTTGCTGAAATTTGAATCTTCGACCCTTGTATATGGCAATATGAGCTTCTGTCAAATTGTTGACATACCGCATTGTTATTTTATTCGTCAAAGAATTTGTCGTACCTCCAAGCGCCTGGAATTCTTTTCCGCTCATTGGTTCTATTGCGCACCAAAATGTACCAAAATAATTCAACGTCTCAGTGCTCGAAACGCCTGAAGATTTAGTCGGAAGATAAATATCAATTCTATGTCGCAATCTACCAGCTCTCATATATACCGAACCTTATTAAATCCGAGCAAACACTCAACACTCCAAGGCACCTTTATTTTTTCTATCGAATCTGTATCTTCCCTATTTTCATACAATTCACCGATCAATAATAACATGGCATGTTTTATATCACTCGGTACAGTCGCAGCAGTTGCGCCACATCCTGCAACGTATGTTATTTTTATTCCTGCCATATTTCTCAAAACAGTAGTAGGCCAAGAATAACCATATGCCGGTGTTATCCTTCCGATAAATCCAGTGGTATCAACCTGATACTCTGTAGCACTCCACGTTGTAACGGTTCCACTAGAATCGGTATATGCAATTGATGAAACAGATACAACCGGAGGCATTGGTAAATCTATCACATTGCTAACAGGCCAACTATCAAGCGTATACTCATACGTCCGATTTATCGTTGATCGACGTTGTATTGTCTCGCAAATAATTCTCGCAGTAGTTATTAGTGTTGTGATATAGGTATCGTCAGACGTCATGTAATTCCCAGTTATCACCGACGCTCCGAAATCTATATTGGCAACGGCGATTGTACAAACAACTCGGATATATTGTTTTATCCCAGTATATTGTTTTTCATATGTCCCCGCAGCCGTGATTTGAGTAAATGCTCCGCCGGTCCAATCGGTCCATGTAGAATTATTTGTCGATTCTTGAATTTTGGCGTCAAGCGTTCCACCGGCTGCGACAGTTCCTACAGAAATTTGCATAAGTGCAGATTTATTTAAAACATCAGCGCCTGTACCAACAATACCATATGCAGGCATTACTACATAAGCATCAGGCGCAAGACAAACCGACGAAGCTATTTCATCCGCGAACGTGCCAGTGTCTAGGCGAAGATGTGCTTTTGCTTCTGCGAGAGTAATTGGTTCAATTGTCGGTGCAACGCTCTGAACTAAGCCCATGGCTTCCTCTAATTGAAGTGAAGATTAACAAGCGCAAGCCCCGCGCCTGTCCTCGTTTCCAAACAATGCCCTATTTCACAGAAATGCTTGTCAACATCAAACGGCGAAGTAGGAACAGCTTCCGACATCGCCATGCCAGCCGTCTCGCCCGTGTCCGCAGTCAACCCAGTGCGCGCAAGATACCCCATGACCGTACTATCCCAAAAATACGCATAAGCCCGCCCGGACACGACTACCCAGGCAAATTCACCATCAGGCACGCCAGAATCAAGGAAAACTCCGATGCATGAAGGTTCCTGTACCGGGACTAACTTAACCGCATCCTTGGTAGTTCCATCAGCCGTAACGCAATATCCCTTGATCGAGGCCGCGCCAGTCTTATTATAATACTGGACGGCAAGACCGCCTTCGTCCGTAAACTTTATGCGCTGGCCAGATCTTCCCCAAATCTTCATACAAGCCTCACGGTAAGTTTAAGATTCCCCGAAGTGCGATAAACTCGTATCGCCGTAATAGCCGGGCTGACCGTATCCTGAGTCACTGCCGAGATAGCACCAGCGGGCCATGTAACCCAACCTGCATGCCCGTCTTCAACATCCTGTCGACAAGATGCAGTTGCTTGAACATATCCAACGCCAGTAACTACCGGCTCAAGCTGAACGCTTCGAAACTCTTGGACGTAACCGTCAAGATAGACGGGGCTTTGGGCATCCCCCGAATCATACTGATTTACGATTTCTCTTGTGTCCATTGCCCCATCTCCTTTATAGCTGAATGCAGCGCATCCACTCGGTCGTGCACGTCTTAACGGCAGCCGAACCGGTAGCGAAAAAAAGCGAAGGCGAAAGAACCACCGTCGGATATCCCGAAGTAATTCTTCCTACTTCCGCGCCGTCGAAATAGTAAGTAATAGCGCCGACGCCATCGTAGAAGAACTCATAGATATGCGCCGAGGTATCCATCGAAGTAGCGCACGTAACTGTTCCAACCGTTCCCGTTTTTTCAGCCGCGCCATATATGACGACGGTGTTGTCGAGCTTATAGAAGTAGACTCCATCATCAGCGAGATTCAGCGCGTGCGCCGCGATCAGGGTTGTATCTTTCGTTGCCAGTCCAACTAAAATGTCTGACTGGGTAGCTTCATTGATAGTTCCCTTCCAACCGAAATACAGCGGATGCCCAGACGCGAGCTGAAAAGGAGTCCCGACGATCTGCGCATTGATTGCGTCATTGTCGGCGTCATCGGTCGTTATGATAGCCCTGATTCCGGCCGTGATCCCCTGAGCGATGGTAGACGTACCGCCACCAGTATTGACCGCGGTCACAGTATATTCGCAAGCCGTAGTGAAATCGGTCCCAATCCGCATCTCCCATGACCGAACATCAGGCCCAACCGCCCTAACCCACCGATAATCATAGTCGTCGTAATAGACCTGATTACCGTTGACGAACTTAGAAAGTATGCTCATCTCCGGCCTCCTTACGGCAACTGAATGCAGCGCATCCAATCAATCGAGCAGGTTTCAGCAGCCCCACCAGCGGAAGACTGAAGCACGATACTTGGAGTCATAACGACCGTCGGAACATACGTAGTATGCTGAGCGACGAGGGCATGATCCAAGTAGAAGTTCAAATTAGTTCCATCGTACAGGAACTCGAAGATATGCGCTGAGGTATCAAGTATCGGCGTGGCCGTGGTTGTCACGCTATTAGCGTGGATCTCGTTATAGGCAACGAGAGCCGTACTTGAAAGCGCGTACCAGCCGACAGCCGAGGCCGCCACATCGATAGCATGGGCCGCGATAAGCGCCGTATCGGTGGACGCAAGCCCGACGAAAAAGTCATTACCGTCCGCCGTTTTAAAGGTAAGCTTTGCCCCGAAATAACACTTCTTTCCACTCGCAAGCTGAAAAGGAGTCCCGACAACCTGGAGATTCACGCCGCTATTTGCTACCGCCGCCGTGGTGATCAACGCCCGCGCTCCGGCAGTAATGCCCTGAGCGATAGAATCCGCACCTATCACCGTAGCCGTGTACTCACAAGCGGTCGTGAAATCTGAACCATACCGGAGTTCCCATTTCCGAACATCGCGCCCGATAGCGTCAACCCATGACGCTTCAGATGCGTTGTCATGGAATACCAGGACATCGCCGGTAGGTGTCTGTAACATTTTGCTACTTATTCCACCCATTTCGTATTTCCTCTGGGCTAATTACAGCCCGCTCGATTTGATCTTGTATCCTGATAGGGTCAACCAAAATTGGTTTTCCATTTATCAAAATAAATCGGCACTTCCTCCCCTTATTAACCTGAGGAGGAAGCATTTTTTTCATTACGCAATCACCGTCGGAGATTCTGGCCCAGCATAACGAGCGCCCGAAAGCACATAGACGCAGCAAATTATATTTGTCGCATTCGCCGAGTCAGTCAAAGTTAAATTGACCCAATTATGACCATCAGGAAGCTCGGAGGCGTCAAGTTCGATTACCGCAAAGATATTAGTCGTAGCAGAATTGTCGAAAGTGAGTGCGGTAGTTGAATTAAGCGTCCGAGCACCAAGAACATCAGTAGAAGCCGTGGTTTCCTGATAATAATTAAATGCTACCAACTCAGCGCTTGTCGCGCTTGCATCGGTCGAAGCGTAGACAGTCGCCGTCATATCGGTTCCTGCCGCAGCTCCGGAAATCATAATCATAGAAATGTGTGAATAGCCTTCCATGTTGACCGCATCAAGCGTGGTAACGCCATTAGAAGTAGCCGGGTATTTTGCAATAGCGACATGGCCCTCTTCAGCAATATTAAAACCTTTCATTTCTTACTCCTTATGCCCGAACCGCGAGAGCGATAAACGGAGATACCGGCTTTGATGTGCTCGCATCTTTATACGGAGTCACAGATTTTTTCCACAGAGGTTGTCCATTGACTCGCATAGTAAACCTAAAGGCCGTTTCATCGGTCAGGAAATTTACGTGCATTGAAGATGCACCCTGTATCCCTGCTTTATCAATAAGCAAGTACTGGCTGAAATCTGCAAGATAAATATCTCCGGCAGTTCCTAGCGTCTGAGCCTGTTCGATATACTCGATCGGAACGCCAAGCAATGTACCATTCGGAGTACCAGCCAAAGAATTACCCGGGACAAACAGCGGGTATCCAGCGGTTCCAACTTTTATAGCAAGAGACATTAACTGCGGGATACAAGAACGATTCATTACCCACCTAGTTGAACCAAAGGCCGCACCAGAAAAAAGTTGCGCATACATATTAACGATATTTTCAAACGTAATAGTCCGAGCGCTTTGCCCCGTCTCTTTTGCAACTTGTACAGTAGCAGGAGCATTAAGAATTCCAAGAGGCTGACCGGCTCCAGTTCCATTAAATATAGCATCAGCTAATTTAAATTTCATTTCTTTAGCAAATTCCGCGGTGATAAAAGCTTCAAGCGCCGTAGCGTCCTGCAAAAGTTCAGAAGTCGCATAGCAAAGCGCAAAAAGTTTTTCAAGGTTCAATGTCTCTTCGCCAATTTTTGGTTTGCTTGCAGTTGTAGCGCTTGCTTCGTTTTTCCAGTAAGCCAAAACGGAGCCAGACCGATAACCGTCAGCTCGCGAGGTTTCATCGATTACCGGGAATTTAAGCCCATCAAACGGGCCAGAAATTGGAACTCGTTTGCAAAGTCCAACGACATTCGCTGGGTCCCAAACACGGTCAGCAAGAAGAGCGCTATTCTGATGATTAACAAGAAAACCACCGTCAGAAGGCACAGCCTCGCTCATGCCAGAAGGAGCGCGAGTCTCAAGGATCGAACGCGCTTCTGAAAGAGGCATCGCCCGAGATTCGCCGTTAATTGATGCTACAGCCTGCAAAAAATTACCGACTGGTACTTTTTGCTCTTCATGGACTTCTCCGCCGCGCATTTCTGGATGTGCAGATCGGCTAAAATCTGCTTCTACTTTATCCGCAAGCTCCTCATCAGCAAGTTTAGTCTGCGCATCGGTAATTTTACCGAGATAGGTTCGAAGCGTTACCGCGTCAGCCTCTTCCGGTTTGTCTTTTGATCGCAAAACTTGGATAGATTCAAGGAGACCCTTGATTTCCGTTTTCAAATTTTCTACTCTACTCATGTTATACCCCTCATTTAATTTCCCTGATTCAGCGGGATACCTGCTAATACACAATCAGCGTCCATACATGCGCGTATCCATTCAGGATTAGCTGCTTTCGCGGCGGGCTCTTCCTTCGGTTCTGCCTCCACGGCGGGAACCATCAATGATCGTATGAACTCCTCGACTTTTACGATATTTTCTTCCGATAGCGTTTCCGCTCCGGCGAAATCCCTTAATTTTACCGACGTTTGCGGATATGCAGGGAATGACACAATGCTGATTTCGATTAATCGAACTTCCAAAACATTTCGTTTTAAAACAGGTTTATCTAAATCTTCCCATTCGTCCCGCAATACGTTAAATCCAAAACTCATTTCACGAACGTCGCCGCGCTCCATCAAAACTTTTAAATCACGCGCATATGATGTGTCCGGAAGCGTTGCCTCAAAAGCAAGCCCCTTTTCATCCTCAACAAGCGACAATGTCCCAGCAGACCGACGACCAAGAACATATTGGCTATTATGATCCCAGAGAAGACGAGGATCAGACCTATTTTCTTTCAATGTTTCAGTAAATGCGCCACGTTTTATTCTCTCAACAAATCCGCCAAGATTTTCTGAAGGCTTATCAAAAACGGACGCATATCCAGAGACACGTATAGCGCCATCGTCAACGGTTTTCATTTCTCGAATTTCAAAAGTCAAATCTTCGCGTTTCATTTTGTCAAGTTTACGCGCTTCCATCATCGCCCCCCTCATCCGGCGCGGGTTCTTCGTCTGGCGCTGGTTCTTCTTTCGGTTTATCTTCCGTATTTGATTTATTTGCAGCTAAATTAGGTTGACCCCAGAATTCAGCGCCCTTATCTCCGCCAATCGGGTTCATATTTTCACTTGTGCGCCATTCATCGGCGTTAATTATCCCATCGAGTCTCATGATGTGATGTACATCGGCACGTGTCTTGCTATCGCCACGCAAAAGCGAATCAATATTAAATTCAACAAATCGAGACGATCCTGCGCCAAATAGTTTTGTGTTTAATTCTTGCTCCCAGGCAAGATACCTAGGAAGCATGGTGGTTTGCATAAATTCAATCGTTATTTGCTCAACATTTCTAAGACCTGAAGCGTCATTCATTCGCAACATTCTAAGCGGAAGATTAAACCAGCGAGCTATCTCTACATCCTGGAATTGTCTGGTAGAAATGAACTGAGCCTCTTCCGGTGAGAATTGAATTTTATTCCAAGTCATCCCATCTTCAAGGATTAAAGTCTTATACGCATTTTCTGGCTTTGATCGCTCATCAAGCGAAGCCTTTAATCGTTTAATCGCATCATCACTTAATGATACTGGCGTACTTAAAACTCCACCGGCTTTCAATCCATTTTCATAAAACTTTTTCCCAAATTCTTCAGTCTGCGAAGATAAAGAAAGAGATTTTGCAGCTAGTTTTATAACGCCTTCGCCGGTTATACCGTCAAATGCTAAACTCGGGATGTGAAGGATATCTTCATCATTATATTTTGTTTCAGATCCATCAGCCTGACGATAAATCCATCGTAGACGCTTACCATTTTCGTAAAGCTCTGGCCGCATCCGATTTCCATCTTTTAGCCATAAAGCAATCGGGCGATTTAACATGTCGCGTTCGATCCAAGAAAATCCACCACCATAAAATATGGCATGTAGTTCCATAGACGCGCGCCACGAGAAAGATGTCATTAAAGGATTAGGTTTATCGTGTAAAAGTGTGTAAATCGGTGATCCGCGAAACTTTTCTTTATTGTTTTCTGAGTCTCGATAATAAGTAATAAGCGACGGCATTGCCAAATAATTAGTACGGTGTGTCGCCGCTTGAAACACAGTCGCAAGGTTCATAGCCGCCGAATCGGTCAGGTATCCGCTTGATCCACCGCTTGCTATCATAGCATCCATGGCCTTATCAAGGTCGCTAATGCTAATGTTGCGGATGGTTCTTTTTTTGAGGCGGTCTAGGAATCCCACGAAACCCCCTACGTCTCACGACGTTGGATATGTATACTATATCATAACATCTAAAATAACACAATAGCTAGAAGAATAAAACTCCGCGATTTTCGTAAATAGAATCTTTCTTTACAGATTGCGCGGCTCTAAAATAAGCCATTGCTGCGGCAACGACTCCATCAATATGTTTCCCGGTTCTCATCCTGTCAGGTTTTACAAATTTCGAGCACCCTGCCGCATCCGTTTTTGTTTCAGTGTTAGACACCATCCAATTCATGACCGGGTTATTATTTGTCGCCAAATCACCCTTCAATATCGCAAGTTCAAACCCCTTTACCGCCGGAGCCATTGATAAAAATCCTTGTCTAAACTCTATGCAATCAAAACCATCTTCTATAAGTCTTGGTATAATATCCCTCGACAATGCAGGGTCAAAATGTATTTCTTGTATATCATATTTTTTTGAGTCTGCGTTGATATCCGCGCGGATATATTCAAGATCGATGATATCACCAGGTGTTGTTGTTATCCAACCTTGTTTTACCCATAAAGTATACGGAACTTTTTCTTTTTTCTCTCGATCCATCATATTATCTTGCGGTAAATAGAATTTTAATATAAATTGATATTTTTCTGAGCTAGTAGTAGGAGGAAAGCAATACACGATAGCAGTCAAATCACAATTCGCCGAAAGATCCATACCTATATAACATTTTCTGCCCCGTAAACTTTCTTCATTGACAATGTCGCAGTTTTTAGACCAAACCTCTGAACTAATCCATTGTGTTTGTGATTCGGTCCATATATTCAAATGCTTTGTCAAAAATTCATTCATTAAATGAGGTATTGATTTTGCTTCTCGATAATCATCGAGCATTGTCTTTTTATATTTCGATATTCCTAAATTAGGATTCGCCTTAATCCATAGAGAATCATCTCCGGGATCGTCATCTTCATCTAAACTAAATATAACGGCGAATACTGTATCATCTATCTCGTCGCCAGAAAGAATACGCTTACATCTTTGCTCAAGTGCGAAGCAAGGATAATTCTTTTCAAATCCCGCCGTAGTTATAATATATATTAATGATTGTCTTCTTGATCCTCGACCAGATTTTAATATTGAATACATTCCCGCTGTAGGGTGTGCATGATATTCATCGATAATTGCGCCATATACATTTAATCCATCTTCTGTACTCGAATCTTGTCCAAGTGGAACATATTTTTGAACATCTTTCGGATATACCAAAGTATTTTTATATATTTCAATTCGCCTAGATAAATCAGGCGATTTTCGAACCATGTTTATAGCAGCGCTGTGAACTATGCAAGCTTGTTCATATTTTGTTGCTGCTGAGTAAACCTGTGCTCCTGGTTCACCATCAAAAAACGCTAAGAATAAACCATCTGGCGCGCTGTCCGTGCTTTTCCCATTTTTTCGAGCGACACTCTCATATGCTAAATTAAATCTTCTTGTACCGTCTTTATTTTTCCACCCGTAAATATTCCATTTTATAAATTGTTGCCATGGCTCAGGCTTAATTATCTGCCCAGCCCATTCACCTTCAGAATGTCTACAAAAATTGTAAAAGTCTAAACGATGCTGAGCAGCATCACGATCAAAATATAATCCTCGTTCATGCCCATGTTCTAAATCGTCAAAATATCTTTTACATGCTAATTTAACCCAACGGCATGAAATAATTTTTCCGTCAAGTACATCTTTTGCATACTGCTCAGCAGGATGGAGAGGTATTTTTTTAGTTCTCCTATTTCCCTTTTCCACCCTTTTTTGATCCTTTCTTTTTTCCGCCACCACCGCAAGGCATAGGTATCACCTCCTTGTCATACTGAATAACGCTACATCGTTTACACAACGACCCTTCTAAAACACAATGACATATTTTCATTTTACTTTTTTTATTTTTTCTTGCTCTTTCAAAAATCTCGTAAACTCATCTTCCTCTTGTGGTTTCGAAATTTGTATCGAGCTACGAGAACTTGGACTCATACCAAAATGATCGAGCAATCGCATCAAGGTGTTTAGATATTGAATTTCAAGAGGCTCAATTCGCGTAACAAGTTTTAATATGCGAGATATCTTATCAAGGTCTTCCTCTCCTCCGATAGCATCAACCATTTCGTCAAGCTCTACTCGTCGACTTGCAATATCTTTATATTTCGCCCAGGTCCGCCAGAGAGCATCCCACATGATCCCGTCTGATTTTTGCAGCACTCCCATATTTTTAAGAACGTCACCGTATTCATCCCATATAGATTTTATATCCAACAAATCATCAGGGCATTCCGGCACATCGGGGTCGCTCGACGGAGAATCAGGCAACGCGCGTTTACCTGGGTTGCCCCTGAGCTCCTTTAGTTCTTTAGACTGCGGCTGTGGTCCACGCTTACCCATTAAATGGATCCTTTTTACGTTTCCACCAAGGCATTTTTGCATTAGCAAGTTCTATTTCAAGTTTTTCAATTATTTCTTCTTTCGTATCGATCAATCTTTCATATTTATGGCATATATCTTTAAGGCCAACACCATGATATTCACCACCATACGATGTTATATAAATATATTCTTCACCGTTAAGTGTTCGAGCGCATCTCATAAGCTCATCATATGTCTCGCGCGAAATCGTTACAGATTCACTGTTCATTCATTACTCCTCATAACCCGCACTTGCGGAAATAGACATCAAAACTTGCGGAGATGAAATTTCGAC
>Ga0115026_10000075_pt1 | contig 18382 bp, 19 predicted proteins | sample Mud_0915_D1_FD_83878 | JGI IMG/M metagenome (GOLD analysis project Ga0115026, IMG submission 83878) | Wetland microbial communities from Old Woman Creek Reserve in Ohio, USA - Mud_0915_D1 | ecosystem: Environmental > Aquatic > Freshwater > Wetlands > Sediment ...
GCGGCCGGCGGCCGCGTTGTGCGCTGTACAGGGCGAGAAATTTCTGTGGTCCGGCCTCCAGCCATTCGATCTTGCCATCGAGTTCACGCGCGCTGAGTTGGTCCGCCCAGAGCTTTTCGCGTGCGGCGTCACCGGCGGCGCACACGGCGCCGGCCGCCAGGAACAGCGTCAAGATTACGAATAAGCGGTTTGGAACACGTCTCGGCACGGCGGTTACTCCACGGGCAGGTCCCGGCGGCTAAGGATAGGCGATCAGGCCGGACGGCAAAAGGCTGAAAATCGGCCGGTGATCAGGTAAAGTTCCGCACTCGGCGATTAAGCCACCCTTTTCACCACACATCAGCAGAGGTTATGAGTATGCGGGACTACAAGATCGCCCCTTCGATCCTGTCGGCGGATTTCGCGCGTCTGGGCCAGGAAGTCGACAACGTCATCGCCTCCGGCGCCGACATCGTGCATTTCGACGTGATGGACAACCATTATGTCCCCAACCTGACCATCGGCCCCCTGGTCTGCGAGGCGCTGCGCAAGCACGGCGTCAAGGCCGAGATCGACGTGCACCTGATGGTCAAGCCGGTCGACCGCATCATCCCGGACTTCGCCAAGGCCGGCGCCACCTATATTACGTTCCACCCCGAGGCCTCCGAGCACGTCGACCGCACCCTGCAGCTCATCAAGGCCGAGGGCTGCAAGGCCGGGCTGGTGTTCAACCCGGCCACCCCGCTCGACTACCTCAAGTACGTGCTCGACAAGGTCGACATGGTGCTGCTGATGAGCGTCAACCCCGGCTTCGGCGGCCAGAGCTTCATCAAGTCGGCGCTCGACAAGCTGCGCGAGGCGCGCAAGCTGATCGACGCCAGCGGCCGCAAGATCCGCCTCGAGATCGACGGCGGCGTGAAGGTCGACAACATCCGCGAAATCGCCGAGGCCGGCGCCGACACCTTCGTGGCCGGCTCGGCGATCTTCAACGCCGGCAAGCCGACCGACAAGAATCGCTACGACACCGTGGTCAAGGCGATGCGCGACGAGCTCGCCAAGGTCAAGTAAGCGACTCTCTGGAAATATCGCAGAGGACGCAGAGGCGCAGAGGACGCAAAGATTTTTTAAATTGAAATTCTCTGCGTTCTCTGCGCCTCTGCGTCCTCTGCGTTGAATAGCGAATTCAATCTATGGCACACCAATCTGCTGCACCGTCCCAGGCCCGTTTCCCGCTGGCCGTGAAGATGGTCATGATCGACCTCGACGGCACCCTGATTCACACCGCCCCCGACCTGGCCGACTGCGCCAACCGCATGCTCGCCGACCTCGCTCGCGCTCCGTATCCGCTCGAGACGGTGATGACCTGGATCGGCAACGGCGTGCCGCGGCTGGTGAAGCGCGCGCTCACCGGCGAGATGTGGGCCGAGCCGGAGGCGGCGCTGTTCGACCGGGCGCTGGCGATTTTCCAGCAGCACTACGCGGCGCACGTCTCCGACCTGAGCCGGCCGTTCCCGGGCGTGGTCGAGGGGCTGGCGGCGCTCAAGGCGCGCGGATTCCGTCTCGCCTGCATCACCAACAAGGCCGAGGCGTTCACCCTGCCGCTGCTGAAGAACCTGGACCTGTACAAGTACTTCGAGCTGGTGCTGTCAGGCGATTCGCTGCCGAAGCAGAAGCCCGACCCGCTGCCGCTGCTGCACGCCTGCAAGCACTTCGGTATCACCCCGGACCACGGCGTACTGGTCGGCGACTCCAGCAACGACGTCGAGGCGGCACGCGCCGCCGGCATGCCTGTGCTTTGCGTGCCCTACGGGTATAATCACGGCCACGACATACGCGAGGCGAACCCCGACCGGGTGGTCGATTCGCTGGCGCAGGTCCCCCAGTACCTGACTTCTTACCACGGGTCGTAAACGGCCCGCATCACCGGACTGCATGGCACGTTGCGCGGAACGATGGACGAACGATGGGCGATGGCCAGGTGGCCAGTTGGCGTCGTCCCTTTGTCTTCGTCTTCCGAACGATCCGGTGGTGAACCATGGTGTTGAGCAAGACTGAATTCGAGCGTCACGCAGATGCGGGCGCCAACCGCATCCCCCTGATGCGCGAGGTCCTCGCCGACCTCGATACCCCCTTAAGCACCTACCTCAAGCTCGCCTACGGGCCGTACTCCTACCTGTTCGAGTCGGTGCAGGGCGGCGAGAAATGGGGCCGCTATTCGATCATCGGCCTGCCGTGCCGCACCATCCTGCGGGTGTTCGGCAACGAGGTGCGCATCGAGCACGACGGCCGGGTCGTCAGCCGCGAGACCGTCGCCGACCCGCTTGAGACCGTGCGCGACTTCCAGCGCCGCTACCAGGTGCCGGTGATCCCCGGGTTGCCGCGCTTCACCGGCGGGCTGGTCGGCTACTTCGGTTACGACACGGTACGCGCCATCGAGCCGGTGCTGGGCCCGTCGCACAAGCCCGACGAGATCGGCGGGCCGGATATCCTGCTGATGGTGTCCGACGAGGTGGTGGTGTTCGACAACCTCGCCGGCAAGCTGTACGTGGTGATCCATGCCGATCCCGCGGTTGAGCACGCCTACGACAAGGCGCTGCGCCGCCTCGACGAGCTCACCGGCCGGCTGCACGACAGCCTGCCGCTGTCGCGCTCGGGGCTGGCGCCGATGGAGCTCACGGACGAGGACTTCGTCTCGGATTTTACCCAGGAGGGCTTCGAGGCCGCGGTCGAGAAGTCGCAGGAGTACATCCGCGCCGGCGACATCATGCAGGTGGTGCTGTCGCAGCGCCTCAGCATTCCGTTCAAGTACCCGCCGCTCGACCTGTACCGGGCGCTGCGTACGCTCAACCCCTCGCCATACATGTTCTTTCTCGATCTCGGCGACCTGCACGTGGTCGGCTCCTCGCCCGAGATCCTGGTGCGGCTCGAGGACGGGCAGGTGACAGTGCGCCCGATCGCCGGCACCCGTCCGCGCGGTGCCACGCCGGAGGAGGACGAGGCGCTCGAGCGTGAGCTGCTGGCCGACCCCAAGGAGCGCGCCGAGCACCTGATGCTGATCGATCTCGGCCGCAACGACGTCGGGCGGGTGGCGCGGATCGGCAGCGTCAAGCTCACCGACAAGATGGTGATCGAGCGCTATTCACACGTGATGCACATCGTCTCGAACGTGGTCGGCGAGCTGAGTGAAGGGCTGGACGCGATCGACGTGCTGCGCGCCACCTTCCCGGCCGGCACCGTGAGCGGCGCGCCCAAGGTGCGCGCCATGGAGATCATCGACGAACTCGAGCCGGTCAAGCGCGGCGTGTATGCCGGCGCGGTCGGCTACATCGGCTGGTCCGGCAACATGGATACCGCGATCGCGATTCGCACCGCGGTCCTGCGCCAGGGCAGGCTCTACATCCAGGCCGGCGCCGGCATCGTCGCCGACTCGGTACCCAGATCGGAGTGGAACGAAACCATGAACAAGGCCCGCGCCGTGTTCCGCGCCGCGGCCATGGCGGCGCGGGGGCTCGACCGGAATTCGGAGTAGTTACGCAAAGGACGCAGAGGCGCAGAGGACGCGGAGAAGGTCTTATGGATGAGAATGCGGTGGCGACACGGGTGATCGGGGCAGCGATTGAGGTACACAGGAGTCTGGGTCCGGGGTTGCTGGAGTCGGCGTATCATGACTGTCTGGTGCACGAACTCAGGCTGCAAGGCTTGCCGTTTGAGCGCGAAGTGCCGATTGCGCTCGATTACAAGGGCATGGTGGTCGGAGCGGCTTACCGGGCTGATCTGCTGGTCGCCAACAAGCTGCTGGTGGAGCTGAAGACGGTTGACCGGCTGTTGCCGGTTCACACGGCGCAACTGGCAACATATCTGCACCTGATGGATCGAAAGCTTGGGCTGCTGATCAATTTCAACGTATCGAGGCTGAAGGATGGTGTGCGGCGTGTTGCAAATGACTTGTAGTTACTCTGCGTCCTCTGCGCCTCTGCGTCCTCTGCGTTAATTCCAGGGCCAATCATCATGCTGCTGATGATCGACAACTACGACTCCTTCACCTACAACCTCGTGCAGTATTTCGGCGAGTTGGGCGAGGACGTGCGCGTGTTCCGCAACGACCAGATCACGGTCGAGGGCATCGCCGAACTGGCGCCGGACCGGATCGTGGTCTCGCCCGGGCCGTGCACGCCGAACGAGGCCGGGGTGTCGGTCGAGACCATCCTGCACTTCGGGGGCGTGATCCCGATTCTCGGCGTGTGCCTCGGCCACCAGAGCATCGGCCAGGCCTACGGCGGGCGTATCATCCGCGCGCGCCACACCATGCACGGCAAGACCTCGCAGATCCACCATACCGGCGCGGGTGTGTTTGCCGGCCTGCCGAGCCCGTTCGAGGCGACCCGTTACCACTCGCTGGTGATCGAGCGCGAGACCCTGCCGGACTGCCTCGAGGTCACCGCCTGGACCGAGGACGACGACGAGATCATGGGTGTGCGCCACAAGGACCTCGCGGTCGAGGGCGTGCAGTTCCATCCGGAGTCGATCCTGACCGAGCACGGGCACCAGTTGTTGGCCAATTTTCTCAAGCTCCGTGTATAGACGCGGAGGACGCAGAGGCGCAGAGAACGCAAAGATGAGGGAGTCAATACAGCAATGCTTTGCGTCCTCTGCGCCTCTGCGTCCTCCGCGTTTTTTCCACCGTGGTGTCTGAACACCGCGGCCGCCGTCTGGCGGTGACCGTGGCGCTGCTGTCGATGCTGGCGCCGTTCAGTATCGACACCTACCTGCCGTCGTTCCCCGACATCGCCGCCGAGTTCGCGGTCTCGCCGGTGTACCTGCAGCAGACCCTGAGCTTCTACCTGCTGGCGTTCGCGGTGATGACGCTGGTGTACGGCCCGCTGTCCGACAGCTTCGGGCGGCGGCGGGTGGTGCTCGGGGCGGTGGCGCTGTACGTGCTGAGCTCGATCGGCTGCTGGCTGGCGCCGAACGGGCACTGGCTGCTCGCCATGCGCGTCGGCCAGGGGCTGTCGGCCAGCGCCGGGGTGGTGGTCGGGCGGGCGGTGATCCGCGATGCCTTCGCCGGTGCCCAGGCACAGCGGGTGATGGCCAATGCCAGCCTGATGTTCGCGCTCGCGCCGGCGGTGGCGCCGATCATCGGCGGTGTGCTGCACGACGCCTTTGGCTGGCGTTCGGTGTTCGGGTTTCTCACGCTGTTCGGCATTGCGATCTGGGCGTGGACCGCCTGGACGCTGCCCGAGACCCTGCCGGCGGTGGCGCGTCAGTCGATCCATCCGCGCGCCGTATCCGGCGCCTACTGGCGGGCGCTCGGCTCCGGCCGGTTCATGGGGATCGCGGCCATGGTGTCGGTCAATTTCGGCGCCATGTTCCTCTATATCTCGTCGTCGCCGGAGCTCATCTACCGCCACCTCGGCGGCGGGCCGAACGACTTCTGGCGGCTGTTCGTGCCGCTGGTCGGCGGCATGATGGCCGGCACCTTCCTGTCCGGGCGGCTGGCCGGGCGGCTGAGCCACGCGCACGCGGTCGATCTCGCCTACGGCCTGATGCTGACCGGCGCGCTCATCAACCTGGCACTGGCGACCGGACTCGAACCGACTGCCTTCCGGGTGATCGCGCCGCTGGTGCTGTACGCGAGCGGCATGTCGCTGGCCATGCCGAACCTGAGCCTGATGGCGCTCGACCTGTTCCCGGCGCACCGCGGCCTGGCCTCGGCGCTGCTCGGGTTCCTGCAAACCGGCTCGAACGCCCTGGTCGCCGGCCTGCTGGCACCGTTGCTGGCGCCGCGGTTGCCGACCCTGGCCGGCGGCATGCTGGTGCTGAGCGCCACCGGCTTCATGCTGTGGCGGCTGGCCTGTCGCCGCCACTGGCTGCCGGCCAGCGCAGCGCTGCCTTGACCGGGCTTCGCCGGGCACGACAGAATCGCGGTTCTTTATATACAGGCAACATCTGTCGCAAAGGCGCAAAGACGCAAAGGAAGGCGATATGGGTGAACCGCCACCGGGTTCGTGGGCCACCGCTCAGAGCATTTGATCTCATTTGCTTTTCTTTGCGTCTTTGCGACAGATGTTTTGCTGTTTGATGCACCGGACCTGAACCATGGACATGCCCTCCGCCATCCGCGCCGTCACCGAGCGGCGCGATCTCGCCGCTGACGACATGCGCGCGGTCATGCAGGCCATCATGACCGGCCACGCCACGCCGGCGCAGATCGGCGGTTTCCTGGTCGGTCTGCGCATGAAGGGTGAGACCGTCGAGGAGATCGCCGCCGCCGCCGAGGTGATGCGCGCACTCGCTACCCCGGTCGTGATCGCCGAGCGCGAGCATCTGGTCGATACCTGCGGCACCGGCGGCGACGCTTCCCATACCTTTAATATCTCCACCACCGCGGCGTTCGTGGTCGCGGCCGCCGGGGGCAAGGTCGCCAAGCATGGCAACCGCTCGGTGTCGTCGAAGTCCGGCAGCGCCGACGTGCTCGAGGCCGCCGGCGTCAATCTCGACCTCGATGCCGCCCAGGTCGCGCAGTGCGTGGAGCAGGTCGGCGTCGGCTTCATGTTCGCGCCCAAACACCACGGCGCCATGAAGCATGCCATCGGCCCGCGCCGCGAGATGGGCGTGCGCACCGTGTTCAACCTGCTCGGGCCGCTGACCAACCCGGCCGGCGCACCCAACCAGGTGCTGGGCGTGTTTCATGCCCAGTGGCTGGAGCCGCTGGCGCAGGTGTTGGGCAAGCTCGGCAGCCGCCACGTGCTGGTGGTCAACGCCGAGGACGGGCTGGACGAGATCAGCATCGGCGCCGAGACCCAGGTCGCCGAGCTCAAGGATGGGCTGGTGCACCGCTATACCATCTGGCCGGAGCAGTTCGAGATGGAGCGCGCCAGCATCCGCACGCTGGCCGTGGCCGGCGCGGCCGAGAGCCTGGCGATCATGCATGCGGTGCTCGACAACCAGCACGGCCCGGCGCGCGACATCGTGCTGCTCAACGCCGGCGCCGCCATCTACGCCGCCGGCCTGGCGCCGACGCTGGTCGAGGGCGTCAACTGGGCGCGCGCCGCCTTGAACAGCGGCGCCGCGCGCCAGAAGCTCGATGCGCTGGTGGCGTTCAGCCGGCAGTGTTCGCAGTCCCGTGAATAACGCAGAGGACGCAGAGGCGCAGAGGACGCAGAGTTGATCATTCACGATCATTGCCTTTCTTTGCGTCCTCTGCGCCTCTGCGTCCTCTGCGTTTCTATGTGCATTCGGCTATGAGCACCGACGATATCCTGAGCAAGATCCTGCGCCGCAAGGCCGAAGAGGTCGCCGCGCGTCGTGCCCAAGTGCCGCTCGCCGAGTTGGCGCGGCGCATCGAAGCGGCCGCGGCGCCGCGCGGGTTCGTGGCGGCGATCGAGCGCCGGATCGCGGGCGGTCAGGCGGCGGTGATCGCCGAGATCAAGAAGGCGAGCCCCAGCAAGGGGCTGCTGCGCGCCGATTTCCGTCCGGCCGAGATCGCGCAGTCGTACGCGCGCGCCGGCGCCGCCTGTCTGTCGGTGCTCACCGACATCGATTTCTTCCAGGGCGCCGATGAGTACCTGCGCGCGGCGCGCGCCGCCTGCGCGTTGCCGGTGCTGCGCAAGGACTTCACCGTCGATCCCTACCAGGTGCACGAGGCACGCGCGCTCGGCGCCGACGCCATTCTGTTGATCGTGGCAGCGCTCGACGATGCCGTGCTCGGTGAACTGGCCGGACTCGCCGGCAGCCTCGGCCTGGACGTGCTGGTCGAGGTGCACGACGCCACTGAGCTCGAGCGCGCGCTCCGGCTCGGCACTACGCTCATCGGCATCAACAACCGCAACCTGCGAACCTTCGAGACCCGGCTCGAAACCACCCTCGACCTGCTGGCGCGCATCCCGGCCGACCGGATCGTGGTGACCGAGAGCGGCATCCACACCCCGGCCGACGTGGCGCGTATGCGTGCCGCCGGCGTGCATGCGTTCCTGGTCGGTGAGGCGTTCATGCGCGCCCCGGACCCGGGGGCCCGACTGGCCGAGCTGTTTTCACATTGACAGTCTCTGGAAGAATCGCAGAGGACGCAGAGGCGCAGAGGACGCAGAGTTTTTGGTTTAACAGCGCCATTCTCTGCGTTCTCTGCGCCTCTGCGTACTCTGCGTTTGAATCGCGGGTTACAATCCCCGGCACGAACGCGAGGATCTAATCATGAAGGCAACGGTACGCTGGGCCGGCGAGGCCAGTTTTGAGGGCAGGTCCGAGACCGGCCACACCATCGTGATGGACGGCCCGCCCGACCTCGGCGGCAAGAACCGCGGTCCGCGGCCGATGGAGACGGTGCTGCTCGGCATGGGCGGTTGCACCGCGTTTGACGTGGTACTGATCCTGCGGCGCGGCCGCCAGGACATCACCGACTGCGTGGCCGAGATCGACGCCGAGCGCGCCCCGACCGACCCCAAGGTGTTTACGAAGATCCACGTGCACTTCGTGGTGAGCGGGCGCCAGCTCGACCCCAGGCGGGTGGAGAAGGCGATCGAGCTGTCGGCCGAGAAATACTGCTCGGCCTCGATCATGCTGGCCAAGACGGCTACCATTACCCATGACTTCGAGATCGTCGAGGTCGGTTGAGCGGTGGATGTGCATTGCCCCGGATTGATGTCCCGTAAGTAGCGCAGAGAGCGCAGAGGCGCAGAGGACGCAGAGATAGTCACGATGATAAATCCTGTTTCTTTGCGCTCTCTGCGCCTCTGCGTCCTCTGCGTTTCCTGTCGAGCCGGCTATGAGGGCGTCATTTACAGCGTGAACCACATCCAGAGCGACATCGCCGATGGAAGTCCGGCGCGTCGCACCATCGCTGAAATCGTTGGTTATTGCTGAAGGTAAAGTCGTCTATGAACCGCCCCAAACCCACCCTCGGCCTGCGCCACGTCGCGCTGCAGGTGTGCGACCTCGAGGCCTGCGAGCGCTTCTACACCGAGCTGCTCGGCATGCGGGTCGAGTGGCGCCCGGACACCGACAACGTCTACCTGACCGGCGGCGCCGACAACCTGGCGTTGCACCGCATCCCCGGTCCGCACGCCGACGTCGCCCAGCAGCGGCTCGATCACATCGGGTTCATGCTGCGCGACATCGACCAGGTCGATGTCTGGTACGCGTTCCTGACCGCCAACGGGGTGCGCATCCTCAAGGAACCGCGTACCCACCGCGATGGTGCGCGCAGCTTCTATTGCCTGGACCCGGACCGGAACGTCGTGCAGATCATCTATCACCCGCCGCTGGCCGCTCGCCCATGACCCGGTCCCGTAATGAGTTCCCGAATCCGGCCGGTGTGTCCGCCGAAGTCGCCTACGTGCGCGAGGCGGCGACGTCGGGTGCGTTGCTCGGCGAAATCCACTACGGCGCGCGGCCGGTAACGCCCGGCGCCGTGGCGCACCCGCTCGCCTGGGTCGGGATGCCGCTGCTCTCGGCCGGCGCGCAGGTCGAGCTGTGGACCAGCGCCCAACCGGTGGTGAGCGAGCGCATCGGCCCGCTGACCTTCGCCCGCAATCGCGACCTGCTGTTCGGCTGTTTCGCCGTTGATTCGCCGGCCGACTTCAACGAGTTCGAGGCGCGCACCCAGGAAGGCTATGCGCGCCTGCTGACGCTGGTCGAGGCCGAGGGCTACCCGCACCTGCTGCGGGTGTGGAACTACTTTCCCGACATCGGTGAACGGGTTGGCCATCTCGACCGCTACATGGTGTTCTGCCGCGGCCGCCACCAGGCGCTCGCGGCCCATTACCGCGAGCTCGGCGGCCGGCTGCCGGCGGCGAGTGCAGTCGGCAGCCGCCACGGCGGCCTGGTGATCTACTTCCTGGCCGGCAAGACGCCGGGCCGGCACCGCGAGAACCCGCGCCAGATGAGCGCGTACTGCTACCCGCCGCAGTACGGGCCGCGCAGCCCGTCGTTTGCGCGCGCCACCCTGGTGCGCAGCGGCGGCCGCGAAGTCCTGCACATCTCCGGCACCGCGAGCATCGTCGGCCACGAGTCGCGCCACATCGGCGACCCGGGTGCGCAGCTGGAAGAAACCCTGGCCAACCTGCGGGCGCTGATCGACTCGACCACCACCGAAGAGGGAGTGCACTTCGCGGGGTTGGCGAGCCTGACCCGGGTCAAGGTCTACATCCGCCGGCCGGAGGATTACCCGCTGATTCGCGCGCGCCTCGAGCAGGTGCTGGCGCCGGGCGCGCAATGCCTGTATCTGGAGGCCGAGGTCTGCCGGCCCGAGCTGCTGCTCGAGATCGAGGCGATCGCCGAGTCGGTCCGTTGATCGCAATGCGGTGCCGCAACGTGATGGCGCGCGCGGCCGTGGCATGCGCGGCCATGGTGCTGGCGCTTTCCGGCCCGGTGCAGGCCGAATCTCCGGACGCCGTGCCGGTCACTGATCCGGCCGGGGCCGGATCCGGGTCGCCGTTCTCCACGCATCACGCCAATTATCTGGTCATCGGTCCGGAAGAGTCCCCGGTCACCGGCAATATCACCAGCAAGTTCCAGCTCAGCCTCAAGTACGACACCGGCGCCAACTGGTACTTCGCCTACACCCAGCGCGGCTATTGGGACATCACCCGCGAGTCCTCGCCGCTGCTCGACCTCAGCGTCGAGCCGGAGGTGTTCTATTTCTGGAAACTCGGACCCGACCGTGCAGAGCGCTGGAGCCTGCCGGCAGTGCGCCTCGGCTTTGTGCACGAGTCGAACGGCAAGGAAGGGCTCAGCTCGCGCGCCTGGAGCCGTGCCTATGTCGAGCCGCTGTTTCGCTACCGCGGCCTCCTGTTCGAGCCGAAGCTGTGGGCGATCACCTCGACCGACATCGAGAACGAGGACATCGCCGACTACTACGGCTACCTCGACCTTGTCATCGGTTACGAAACCGTCAGCCGTCAGCGGCTGACGGTTACCGGCCGCCAAGGCACGCAGCACGGCAGCGTGCGCGTGGATTATTCGCTGCCGCTGCAGTCGCTGATCGCCGACAGCCGCATGCGCCCGTGGCTGTACTTCCAGGCCTGGGCCGGCTACGGCGAAACGCTGCTGCATTACGACCTGCGGACTTACGCGTTCCGCATCGGCATCGAGTTTCACCCATAGCGTGCCGGGGTTAGGGGTGGTGGAAGGAACGCAGAGGACGGCCGCTCCTGCGCCCGCGGCATTCGTATGTCCCTGTACAGCACAGAGGCGCAGAGGACGCAAAGGTTTAAGAAGACAAATCTCTGCGCTCTCCGCGCCTCTGCGTCCTCTGCGAATTTTCCAGAAAGTATCCCGGAGGCACGGAGGTAGCCGGCCAGAGTCGGGTTACTCGCCGGATTGCCACTCGTAGTCGAGCCGCGTGTTCCAGGCCCGCTGGCGCTGGCGCCACGAGGCCAGGCTTTCGCGCCAGTTCCACAGGGTCGAGATCCAGTAGATGGTCTTGAAGGCGAGCAGTGGCCGGTGGATCGGGGTCTTGTCGAACACGTCGGCCGACAGCAGCGACAGCACCGCCTCCTCCATGCGCCAGATGTTGCGCGGGTGCATGAACATCTTGCGCATCGCCGGGGTGGTGATGCGGTAGATGAACCACGAGAAGGTCTTGAGGCCGTTGCGGATGGTGCGCTCGTAGTGGCGCAGCAGGTGGCGGTTGCCGGCGACCGTCACGTCACCCTTGCGCAGCATCTCGTCGATCACCTTGGCGCCGCGCTCGGCGCTGTTCATGGCCAGGTACACGCCGCTCGAGAACACCGGGTCGATGAACGCGAACGCATCGCCCACGATCATCCAGCCGTCGCCGTACATGGTCTCGGCCTGGTAGGAGAAGTTGCCGGTGGCGAGCGCCGGGGCCATGAGCTTGGCGCCCTGCATGCGCTCGGCGACCATCGGGTTCATGTTGAGCGTGTCCCACAGGAACTGGTCGACCGGCTTCTTGCGGCTCTTGAGGTAGTACGACCAGCACACCGCGCCGACGCTCATGGCACCGTCGCGGAGCGGGATCATCCAGTACCAGCCGTGATCGAACCAGTAGATGCTGATGTTGCCCTCGTCCTTGCCGGGGCGGCGCGGCACACCCTCGAAGTGGCCGAACACCGCCGAGGAGTTGTGCGCGGGGTTGCGCTGCTTCATGCCGAGGCGGTTGGCGAGCAGGGTGTCGCGGCCGGTGGCGTCGACCACGTACTTCGCCTCCCAGTGGCGGATCGTGCCGTCGTCGTCGCGCGCGGTGACGCGCGTGGTCTGGCCTTGGCGGAACTCGACCTCGGTCACGCGCACGCCCTCGTGCACCTCGGTGCCGAACTTCCGGGTATGCTGGATCAGCACCTGGTCGAATTCGGAGCGCCGCACCTCGTAGGTGTTGGGGCGGTTCTTGACCATGGCCTCGGTAAAGTACCAGGTGAGAGTTTTGCCGTGGTCGTTGAACTCAGCACCGAACTTGGGCAGGCCAATGCGCTTGATGTCGTCCAGCACCCCGAGCCGCTCGAACAGCGGCACGTTCATCGGCAGCAGCGATTCGCCGATGTGGAAGCGCGGGTGGTGATCCTTCTCCAGCAGCACCACCTTATGACCGGCCTTGGCCAGGAATGCTGAAATGGTCGATCCGGCCGGGCCGCCGCCGATCACCAGCACGTCGCAGGTGGCGGTCTTGATCGCGGGGTTTGCAGCGGTGGCCATGGCAGGTTGCTCCGGGGAAGGGTTGCGGTTGGCGCGCCATGATACGGTTTTTTGCCGGGCGGTAAATCCATCGTCCCGGTCCCGTACCATCTGGACCGGGTCCAAGGTCGGCTGTCGGACCGACGTCGGCCCCAAGGGTCGCCTGCACCTGCTATCCTGTGGCAGAATCCGAAAATTTCCCCCTGGGGCCCAGGGGACGATGCGCTTTTTGCGAGGTGTGAAGGTGATGCAAATGGTTGAAACGAAGGCATTGGAACGTGAAGTGGCGGAGCTCATTGTCGAGGCGCTCAACCTCGAGGACGTGAAGCCCGAGGAGATCGACCCGGAGGCGGCGCTGTTCCGCGAGGGTCTGGGGCTCGACTCGATCGATGCGCTGGAGTTGGCGCTCGCCATCTCCAAGAAGTACGGGTTCAAGCTGCAGTCCGACGACAAGCAGAATTCGGAGATCTTCCGCTCGCTGCGGGCGCTGGCCCGGCACGTCGAGCAGAACCGCGTGTCCTAGGGCACCCGCGTGCGGGTGGTTCTGCAAGCGCTGGGGATGGTGTTCTATCCCCTGATCGTGCACCTCCTGATCGAGCTGGACCGGCCGTGGCTGGCGGTGGCCGGGCTGGTGGCGACCAGTGCCATCTACCTGACACTGCTGGTCGGCCTGCAGCGCCGCAGCGGTGCCCACCCGGCCTGGCTCGGGCTGTATCTCGGGCTGGCCGTGCTCGGCGTGATCAACCTGCTGACCCATGCCCACTGGGCGTTGTTCTTCCCGCCGGTGATCATCAATCTCGCGATCGGTACCATCTTCGCGCTCACCCTGCGGCCGGGCAGCACGCCGCTGGTCACGCAGATGATGCGCTTCGAGTACCGCGGCGAGCTGCCGCCGGCGCCGGTCACGGCCTACGGTCGGCGGCTGACGATCATCTGGGTCGCTTTCTTTGCCGGGGTGGCGCTGCTGTCGGTGGTCCTGGCGCTGACCGCGCCGCTCAATGTGTGGTCGTTGTTCACCAACATTCTCAACTACGTGTTCGCGGTGCTGCTGCTGTTCGCCCAGTTCTTTTACCGCTGGCTGCGTTATCGCCAGTACGGCGTGTTCATGCCCTGGGACACGCTGCGCGGCATGGTGCGCCAACCGTGGCCGGGCCGCGGGGCCCCGATCGTCGGCGGGGGCCGGGCCGCGAAATGATCCGCATTCCGTTGTTGCGCCCTGGAACGCCACAGGATGTCATCGCCTGGCGGGGCACCACGCCGATCACCCGCGCGCAGTTCCTCGTGGACCTGGCGGCGCTGGCCGCGCGGCTGCCCGAGCAGCCGTACGTGCTCAATCACTGCGAGGATCGCTACCACTTTCTGGTCGGCCTGGCGGCCACGCTCACGCGCGGCCAGGTGAGCCTGTTCCCGTCCAACCGCGCTCCCGAGGTGCTGGTCGGGTTGGCGCGCGACTACCAGGGCGTGTACTGCCTCACCGATCAGCCGCAGCCGGAAGAGGCGGCGGCCATGCCGGTGTGTGTGTACGACACCGCTGGCGCCGCCGCCCCCGCGGACGAGCCGGCGTTTCCGCCGGCACAGCTGGTCGCGATTGCCTTCACCTCCGGCAGCACCGGCGTGCCCAAGCGCTATCCCCGGCACTGGGGCGGGTTCGTGCACGAGTCGCGGGTCGCCGGCGAGCGGTTGCGGCTCGACTCGCAGCGCGGCGGCCACGTGCTGGCCACTGTACCGGCCCAGCATATGTACGGCTTCGTGTACTCGGTGATCATGCCGGTGCAGTGGGGTTATGTGATCGGCGCCGAGCGGCCGTTCTATCCGGAGGATATCCGCCGCGCACTCGCCACCCGTCCGTGCCCGCCAATCTTGGTGACCACCCCGGTGCACATCCGCGCCTGCGTGCTCGACGGGACGGCGTTTCCGCCGCTGGAGCTCATCCTGTCGTCGACCGGCCCGCTCGATGCCGGGCTCGCCGCCCGGGCCGAGGCGCTCTATGCCACCCGGGTCGAGGAGTTCTACGGCAGTACCGAGACCGGCGCCATCGCCTCGCGCCGCCAGGCCGAGACCGACAGGTGGCTGACCTTTGCCGATATCACCGTGGCTGCCGCTGACGAGGGCTTCCGGGTGTCGGCGCCGTATCTGGCCGCGCCGCAGCTCCTGACCGACACCGTGACCGTCCATGGCGAGCGCCAGTTCAGCCTGTTCGGTCGCAACGCCGAGATCGTGAAGATCGCCGGCAAGCGCATCGCGCTCGGCGACCTCAACCGCCTGCTGCTGGCAATCGACGGCGTGCAGGACGGCACCTTCTTCCTGCCGGATGCCGAGGGCGGGCGCGAGCCGCGGCTAACCGCATTCGTGGTCGCCCCGGGAGTGAGTCGCGAGCGGCTCATCGAGGCCCTGCGCCAGCAGATCGACGCGGTATTCCTGCCGCGGCCGCTGCGGCTGGTCGACCGCTTGCCCCGCAACGCGACCGGCAAGCTGCCGCGCGGCAGCCTGGTGCAACTCTATCGGGAAATTGAGGAAAAAGAGGCGGCAGGATGATAAAGTCGCCAGTCCGGACCAGGGCCGCCTGCCTAATATTTGAGCAGAGCGGGCCGGTCCCGAAGATTGAGTCTGACGACAATTCGAGCCCCGGTGCGGTCCGCCGCCCGGCCGCCCGCCGCTGACCTTGCATTGATGACCCGCATTCTCGTCCTCTGCTATTCCCAGACCGGCCAGCTCACCCGTGCCGCGCAGTCGATGCTGGCGCCGCTTGCCGGGCGTGCCGACGTGGAAATCGTCTGGCAGAACCTCGAGCCGGTCGAGCCGTTCCCGTTCCCGTGGGGCTTTCTGCGGTTCTTCGACACCTTCCCGGAGTGCGTGCACCTCGATCCGCCGCCGCTCCGGCCGGTGGCGTTCACGCCGGACGCGCATTTTGATCTGGTGATCGTCGCCTACCAGGTGTGGTTCCTGTCGCCGGCGCTGCCGATCACCGCGTTCCTGAAGAGCGCAGCCGCCAACGTACTGAAGGACACGCCGGTCATGACCCTGATCGCCTGCCGCAACATGTGGCTGGCGGCGCAGGAGAAGATGAAGCGGCTGATCGCCGCGCGCGGCGGGCGGCTGATCGACAACGTGGTGCTCACCGACCAGGGTCCGCCGTGGGCGACCTTCGTTACCACCCCGCGCTGGGTGCTGACCGGGAAGAAAGACAGCCTGTGGGGCCTGCTGCCGCCGCCGGGCGTGAGCGACGCCGACATCGCCGCCGCCAGCCGTTTCGGGCGTGCGCTCGCCGATGCCCTGCCGCTGGTGAAGGGTGCGCGCGCACCGCTGCTCGCCGGACTGGGGGCGGTCAAGGTCAATCCCGGCTACGTGGCCGGCGAGAAGATCGCGCACCGCAGCTTCCTCATCTGGGGGCGGTTGCTGCGCGCACTCGGCCGCCCGGGTACGCCGCTGCGTCGGGCGGTGCTGGTGGTCTACATTCTGTTCCTGGTTACCATGATCCTGACGGTGCTGCCGGTGAGCATGCTGGTGCGCGCACTGCTGCGGCCGCTGCTCCGGAAGAGGCTCGACGCCGAGGTTGCGCGCCTCGAAGCGCCGTCCGGCTCGTCCACCGAGCGCCTCGCGCAGTACGCGTAACGCCCTTCATTCCGCAGATTCTCCATGACCGCCAAGGCCTACATCACCGACATCGCCAGCTTCCTGCCGAACGCGCCGGTGGGCAACGACGACATCGAGTCCGTGCTCGGCATGGTCAACGGCAAGCCGTCGCGCTCGCGCAAGATCGTGCTGCGCAACAACGGTATCCAGACCCGCCACTACGCGATCGACCCGAAGACCGGGCGTTTCACCCACAACAACGCCCAGCTGGCCGCCACCGCGGTGCGCGCGCTCGCCGGCAAGAGCGGTTTCGATCTCAATGGGCTCGAGTGCCTGTGTGCCGGCACGTCCAGTCCCGACCTGGTGCAGCCGGCGCACGGCTTCATGCTGCACGGCGAGCTCGCCACCCCGCCGTGCGAGGTGTTCACCGCCGCTGCGGTCTGCACCTCGGGGATGACGGCGCTGCGCTATGCCAAGCTCAACATCGAGGCCGGCCACTACCGCAACGCCGTCAGTGTCGGCTCCGAGTTCCCGTCGCGCTACATGCGCGGCCGTAACTTCGGCCCGGAGGTCGACAGCCAGGTGTCGGAGCTCGAGAAGCGCCCGGAGCTGGCGTTCGAGAAGGACTTCCTGCGCTGGATGCTGTCGGACGGTGCCGGTGCGGCGCTGGTGCAGCCGCAGCCGAAGGCCGGCGGCCGGTCGCTGCGCATCGACTGGATGGACATGATTTCGCTCGCCGGCGACATGCCGGTGTGCATGTACAGCGGGGGCAACAAGCGCGCCGACGGCAGCATGCAGTACTGGCACGAGCTCGAGGACCCGCTCGACATCGTGCGCCAGGGCTTCTACGCGCTCAAGCAGGACGCGCGCATCCTGAACGAACACATCATCCAGGCCTCGATCGACCGTGCGCTCATGCCGGTGGTGCGCCGCCACGGCCTCGCGCCCGCCGACATCACCTGGTTCCTGCCGCACTACTCGTCGGAGTACTTCCGCGAGAAGCTGCACGACCGCATGGTCGAGCAGGGTTTCGATATCCCGCTCGATCGCTGGTTCACCAACTTGCCGCGGGTCGGCAACGTCGGCTCGGCGTCGATCTACCTGATCATGGAAGAGCTGCTGTACTCGGGGAAACTCAAGCCCGGCGACCGGCTGCTGTGCTACATCCCGGAGAGCGCGCGCTTCAGTTTCTGCTACATGCACCTGACGGTAGTGTGAGGACAATCCCGTGAAGACGACGGACGTTCCGCAGGACGAGGAACAGACCATTTTTGCCGGCTACCAGCGCGCCTGCTATGCGGTCGACGAGCAGGGCCGCTACGTCGTGGTCGGTTCGGTCGGCTGGCAGGTCGAGCAGGTCGTCAACGGCCAGGCGAATGACGAAGTGCGCGCGGCGATCGCCGACGCCCTGGCGCGCGCCCGGCGCGGCGCGGTGAGTCCGCTCGCCTACCACATGGCGCGCCGCCAGATGGACCTCGGCTTGCTGGCCTCGTACACCGGCATGTCGCGCCTGCGCATCCGCTGGCACCTGCGCCCGCGGCCGTTTGCGCGCCTGCCGGAGAAAGTCCTGCAGCGTTACGCCCAGGCCATGCAGCTGTCGGTGGCGGAGCTGCGCCGGCTGCCGGCGAAGGACGATCATGAGCGCCTTTGAACACCGCCACGCCGGCCACTGCGAGAGCGGCACGGTCGCGGCGCTGCTGCGCCACCAGGGCCTGAGCTTGAGCGAGCCGATGGTGTTCGGCATCGGCGGCGGGCTGTTCTTCCTGCACATCCCGATTATCAAGATGGGCGGCATCCCGCTCACCAGCTACCGCGAGGCGCCGCGCGCCATCATCAAGAACCTGGCCAAGCGCCTCGGCGTGCGCTGGCGCGAGCACCGCTACCGCAATGCCGAGGCGGCGATGCAGGCGCTCGATCAGTTCCTGGCCGCCGGCCGGCCGGTGGGTCTGCAGACCAGCGTCTACTGGCTGTCGTACTTCCCGGTCGACATGCGCTTCCATTTCAACGGCCACAACCTGGTCGCGTACGGCAAGCAGGGCGACAACTATCTGATCAGCGACCCGGTCGCCGAGCGCCCGGTCACCTGCCCGGCCGAGGACCTCAAGCGTGCGCGCTTCGCCAAGGGCCCGTTCGCGCCGCGCGGGCTCACCTATTACCCCGAGTACGTGCCGGCCAATCCGGACATCAAGGCCGCGGTGCGCGA
>Ga0115026_10000079_pt1 | contig 17914 bp, 12 predicted proteins | sample Mud_0915_D1_FD_83878 | JGI IMG/M metagenome (GOLD analysis project Ga0115026, IMG submission 83878) | Wetland microbial communities from Old Woman Creek Reserve in Ohio, USA - Mud_0915_D1 | ecosystem: Environmental > Aquatic > Freshwater > Wetlands > Sediment ...
ATGCCGTGCTGATGTCCATTAGTTGCAAGGGCCTTGGTTTCCCTAAATCGCCTCCGAAATGCATAGGTAAGGGACGAAGAGTGGGAATGATAGACAGGGGCATTGGGGACATATATAATCTGAAACCCTCTCTTGATGATCTCATCTGCCCAAAGGATATCTTCTGACCCTGTAACGGACTCATTAAACGGGATTTTCTCCCACGCAGCTTTACGCACCGAGGCATTCCCGTTGGAAAATCGTTCAGGGACATCTATAAACTTGTCAGGATACCAGATATCCAGATCCCTCGCTTCAGAGGGACAGCCTTCCGGAAGGGGAATATTCCTCCCAAAGGTCGCCATAACAAAGGGATCCTCGTAGGGAGCCACAAGATTTTTCAAAAAATACTTATCAACGGGTATGGAGTGGCCACTAAGATTTACGAACACTTCTCCTTCAGCTGCCCTATATCCAATATTCAGCGCCGCCCCGAATGTGAACTCGTCAGGAGGTATCTCGATTATCCTGCAGCCGTGCTGAGAGGCGATGGAAAGAGTGTCATCGGTGGAACCCGAATCAACAACAACAACCTCAACCTTTCCGGGATAGTCCTGGGTTGCGATGGCATCCAGTACCTTCGTCAATGTCTTCCCCTCATTCTTTACACGGAGGATGACTGAGAGCGTGGGATACGACGTGCCTGAAGACGCCTGTTCTTTCTCAGCCACAAGGAACAAATCGTCCCTACTCCCGGGAGAAGGTTTCTGCTCCATGGCGAGAGTCCCCAAATCGCCACCGTCACGGGCAGCGTTCCCCGGTACTTCAGGGAGAGGAAGAGGACGGGTTTCCTTTGGGAAGAGGGAGGCAGTTCTTTTTGGCAACAGTGCATCGAGTTTCTCTTCCAGCTCCACCACTTTGTCCTCAAGGGAAGTAACCGTCTCTCTCATAGCGAGACTTCCAAGCCATTTTCCCTCATACATCAGCTGGTAAAGCACCTAGGGGGTAATCTTGTCGCTGTGTTTTGTAAGTATTTTCAACCGATAGGGGGAAAGCTTCTCGTTCCCTATCGTGACCTGGGACTCTTTTGACCATAAGGAGTATTTTGCCGTTACTTTCTTAATGTGATGAAAAGGATGGGCATACCCAATCCGGATGAGGAGATCCCAATCCTCACAAAGCTCAAAGGTTTCATCAAACCCTCCGCTTTCAAGAAGGACCGTCCGGTGAAAGAGAGGACACATAAAAGAAATGTAGTTCTGAAGGAGAAGTGTTTCATAAACGAAGTCTATAGATTCCCTTGGATAGCTCTCTGTTTCCGTTACCTCTTCCGTTCCATGCACATCTGCGAGATACACAATCTCCGCATCGGTATACACTACTCTATGGGTGCTGTTTTCGAGATGCCGAGTGAGGATCGACACATGATCCGGATAGAGCGCATCGTCGTCATCCAAAAAACCGATATATGCTCCGCATGTGTTCCTGATGCCCAGGTTACCTGCATGGGCCCTGCCCTTGTTCTGCGTGAGGGCGATATAGGAGAGGGGCACATCTCCAAGAATGCTCTTCAGCTCTTCCGCGTTAAGTCCGCATCCCCCATCGTTGACGAGAACCACCTCAAGAGGTCGGTAGGTCTGGGCAGCAATGCTCTGCAATGCCCTTCTTAATAATTTAGGCCTATCTTTTGTCCTGACGATTATGGAGACTAATGGATTTTCCTTTTCCACAAAACTCTGCTCCTTCACAGCACTGGGGTGTGCCAGCTGTTATGCAGGTTATCAGGGTGCCTTATTTACATGCTGCAAGTCCAAATTCCCTATGCTGCAGGACTTTCCAGAATGTTCACTCAGATGCAAAAAATCAAAAAATAAGAATAATAGTATACCTCAAGTAGGATAAATTTTGGATGGAGTGTTTCACAAGCATCGCATGTGCCGTTTCAATACCCACAGTATCCTTACATGTTCTAAGAAGCCCTCCATTTGCTGAAGATGAGGAAAGGATACTTTTGATAGAACATTAAGAATCCTTTATAGAGTTCAATCTTCTTCCTGTACCCTAAACGCTTTACCGACGCGCCCTGATGATGTATTGCCTGTGCCGCGGGATAAAGATATATTACATACTGTGTGCTCCTGTAAAGCCGGTAACACCAGTCCACGTCATTGAAAAATAAGGGGAATCTTTCATCCATTGGCCCCACTTCGTTCCAGCACTGTCTTTTCACCATAAGGGCTGATGTCATAGGTTGAAATACCCTTCCCCCAGCCAGGTGCTCTTCCTGGGTGAGCTTTAGCCTTCTATATGGTCCGACTTTGTTGATGCGTAGTTTTTCAAGGACGATTGCCAATGGAGTGGGGAATCGCCTGCAGGAAATCTGGAGCCTTCCGTCCGGATAGTAAAGGAGGGGCGCAACCGCACCTGCGTCCGGGTGATCCCTGAAAAAGGAGAGAAGCAGTTGCGTCGCGTTCTCTCTGAGGACGATATCGTTGTTCAGGAGGAACAGGAACTCACCCCCCGAACGCTCCACCCCCTGGTTCACGGCCTTTGCGTATCCAAGATTGGTCTCGTTCTGGATCCATGCCACCTCAGGAAAGGACCGTCGAATAAAATCCGCACTCCCGTCTGTGGAGGCATTGTCCACCACGATAATCTCATGGGAGATACTGCCCACGGTGCGACAAATTGAGGAAATACACTCATGAAGCAGGTCTTTGTGGTTCCAGTTGGGAATGATAAATGAGAGTTTGCAGGAATTCGTCATTAGAGGTTACATTCTTATTGAAAAATCTTCTTTCTCTGACGTCAGATTCGGATTATAGTATGGATCTCCGTGTTTGAGAAGATGACCCCACTTCTGCAGGAGCAACTCGCTCTCTTTTCTTAGTTGTGGAACATGGGAATTTTCTGCTGTTAGCGGTTCATGATAATATAATTCAACCTGCGGCTCATACACGTTTAAGTAATTCTTGCTCCTCAGCTTCAAACAAAAGTCAACATCTACATATCCGACAAATTGAGGATCAAAGCCACCAACCTCATCAAATACTTCTTTTCTCACCATCAGGCATCCAGAAATGGCGGAAACGTTCTGTATATTCTGTATCCGTCCGTTATATCCATGGCTGTCTGCCGGATATCCATGATGAGATCTCCTGACATTTCCCTTTTCGTCAAGAATCAGGCCTGCACTGTAAAGTGTGCCTTCGGGATATATCAATTTTACTCCCACGGCTCCACTCTCTTTCCTCTGAGAGAATCCGAGCATCACTTCGAGCCAGTCTCCCGTCAAGACCTCCGTCTTTTCGTCCAAGAACATGAGATACGGTGCATCACTTCTCGACGCAGCATAATTTTTCATTTCTGAGGGGATTAATGACCCGGCATCTTCTAAGACTTTCACCTTACCGCTTAACACAGGGTTCTCGGTATATTCAGCAAGCCTATTGCCCTTGTCCAGGCTGTCAACAACGATTATTTCATAATTGGTGTATAGTGTTTTCTTTAGAATTGAATCAATACACCTTCTCACAGACTTGCTTTTATCATCTGCCAGTACGACAACCGATACCTTTGGATTACCGGCTACCTCCAATTGAACCTCGTAAAAACCTTTTGACACACCGTGAGTTACCACTCCTTTCCAACCCCTTCTCTGAATGGAATCCTCCAAGGCTTTTATGGCTGCATCATAGGCATACGGTTTTGCTGTAGGATCAACAGACGCAGAGCCCGGGACAACCCTCCAGTGGTATAATATTTTCGGGATATGGATAATTCCGTCAGTACGTTCGGTCACCCTTAGCAGAAGGTCATAATCCTGCGACCCGTCATACCCTTCCCGGAAACCGCCCGTCTCTTCCACCACCCTTTTCCTAAAGACATTGATGTGACAAAGATAATTTTGCGCAAGCAAATAGTCCGGTGACCAATCAGGCTTGAAGAAAGGATGTGCACGTCGATCATCGTAATAAATAATGTCTCTATCAGAATAGAGAAAATCCACCTCGGGATGCTCATTGATGACCTTCACCACTTCATAGAATGCAAAGGGAGCAAGTGTATCATCATGATCCAGAAGAGCAATGTAATCTCCTGTGGCAAGGGAAAGTGCCTCATTCGCATTTCCGGCTATCCCTCGATTTTCCCGAAGATAGTTGACTCTGATTTTTTCAGGATAGGTCTTTTTATACTCTTCGATGAGCTTCCTCGTATAGCTCTCTGACGAAGCATCTGCCAAACACAGTTCCCAGTTATCATATGTCTGGTTGACAACAGATTCCAGCATATCAATAAAAACTTTCTTGTCAGGATTAAAGACTGGCGTGATTATGCTTATTTTAGGCTGCAGGTTAAATGTTCTTGACAATGGTGGCTGACGAGAAAGGGCCTCAGCACTGGGTTCGTTGTGTTCAGCCCATATTCGGTAGTTTTCATCTTCAAACAAGCCAGCGGTGGTGTTTCTGGTTGTATCTATTAATAATCCAAGCCGTCGCCCTCTTAGGATTGAGCTTAATTCACGAAGAGAGCGCATCCACGTCTTTCTCGCTCCGTGCTGTCTTAAATGTCCTATGACTCTTTTTAGCACGCGTTATGTCTATTGAGAGACCTGTGAACTCTCCCATCGTTCCTGAATATTCTTATCAACACTTTCTATCCTTCTTTTTATAACAACGAGCATATTACCTCCAAATCTCTCCATTGTGAAATTAGCATAAAAGCGTTCCCTGGCATTTTCTCCCAGGCGTCCTAATTCCTGTCTGTAGTCAAATAGGTACATAATTTTTTCTGCAAGCGCTTTGCTGTCCTCTTTAGACACGATAAACCCATCTTCATTGTTTCTGATCATTTCGGAGACCCCTCCGACATCTGTTGAGAGGATCGGCTTACCCACAGACATCGCTTCCAGTATGGTGAGGGGAAAGACCTCATCGCGAGAAGAGCACACAAATAAATCGGCCTGTGCAATGATTTCTACTACATTCTCATGTGGAATCTGCCCCAACAAATGAATACGTTCATTCGATTTTAAAGTTTTCACAATTGCTCTGTAAAATTCCCTGCTCTCTTCATTATCCAAGGTTCGTCCGACCATAAAGACTTGAATACCTTCTGCATATTTTGGGGGCAACCCCATTATGCTCTTGATGAGAATGTCCTGCCCCTTGCGCGGCTCGATACTGCCTATATGGAGGATTGAAAAGTTCTCGTTTTTTTTGACGCTGACATTACGCGCACTCAATGGCTCTGTGCCATAGTTCATGATGCGGAAATTCTCGCTGACATTATGCCGTTCATAAAGGGCAGCGGTCGCATTACAGGCAAATATTACGTCATCCGCAATCTTTAAGGCTTCTGATGCCCTGGTGTTCCCGTCTGCTATTCTCTTGCCAGCCAACGATTCATGAATTATCCATATTACTGGGATGCTGTTGTCTTTCGCTCCGAAAACAAATCGCCACATAAGCATTGTATTCACTACGACAAGATCAAACTGTGATATCAACTTCTCTGTTTCGTACGAGAGACATTCCGCAATTGTGGAATCAATGATCAGGGGAATATTCTCTTGTGTATACTTGTCAGCAAGCTCGCCATGGTAAGGGGACATGATGGTAACAAAATATCCATGCTTCTTCATATAAAGGGCCAAGTTATACATTAGAAGCGGGGCGCCGCTTAAACTCAAATCATGAGTAACAAATAATATATTTCTGGATGACAGGAAATCGTCTTCTTGCCTGCCAGCGATTAATGAATAGTAATAGCTCCCTCCTTGATAAAGAAGTGCTCTCATGTTTTCCGTATAAAAGGGATCTCTGCTCAGGTAATCCCCCCATTTTTTCAGGATGAACATTTCCGCGTTATCTTTTCTCTTGAGTTGCTTCTCGGATGCTTCTCGGAGGGACAAATGGCCAATATGTCTCAGGGAGGCAAATGGGGTGTAGATTAACTCATAGCCCTTTTCCTTCAGCCGGAAACAGAGATCGATATCAGAATGCATTATAGGCGTATTCACCACATCAAACCCGCCTACCTCAAAGAAGATGCTCTTCGGAATAAGCAGGCAGGCTCCTGTGAGCAATGAGACATTCCTTTCGGATTGGATGAAATTGAAATAAAAACCAGAATCTTTTGGTTGACAATGAAACGCTGTACCCACAAAGTCACGCACTCCTGTAATCATACCTGCATATTGAATGGTATCATTTTCATAAAAGAGCTTCGGGGAAACACCTCCCACTTTTCCCTTTCCAAACACTCCGACCATAGTCTCCAGCCATGTATCTTCAATAGCCTCAACATCATCGTTAAGAAAAAGCAGGTATTCACCATTGGCAGCGGATGCCCCTTCGTTGCATTTCAGGGAAAAGTTAAAGGGTTTGTCGAATACGCTTATTCTTACACGCTTATCCACGCTATACTGAATCAATATCTCTTCACCTACATAAGGATTGGTAACAACAATTATCTCAAAGTTAGGATATGAGGTGTTTTCTAATAGGAGTTCTATACAATTCAATATGTTCTTTTTGTTGTCCGTAGGGATAATAATGGAAACCAGTGGGTAATTCCAAAGGTTGAATTTGACCCGGTTGGCAAATGGATATTCCATCACTTTCGCGTCATATCCTCTGCGTTCAACGGCAGATTCAAGGGCCCTGATATTCGAACGGCGGGCAAAATGTTTGTCATCGGCTGCAGCAGAACCAGGTATTGCGCGCCAATGATATAATACTTTCTGAATGTGCTTTATGCGATCTGTCCTCTCAGTAATACGAAGCGCTAAATCATAGTCCTGAGAAAAATCGAACTCTGAACGAAAACCTCCCGCCTCGTCAATCAGGCTTTTCCTGTATACGCTGAGATGACCTGTGTACATACAGGCAAAGAGAAGTTGGGGACTCCAGTCAGGCTTAAAGAAAGGGTCATATCTTCTTGTAGCATCTTTGCCTGTCTCGACTATCCTGTCTTCATCGCTGTAAATCAAGTCAGTATCGGGAAAGGCATTGAGAAGTTTTACATTCTCATACAATGCACCCGGCGATAATTCGTCATCATTATCCAGAAGGGCAACAAATTCACCAGTTGCTGATTTTAACGCCTGGTTCGAGGCATCCGAAATACCGAGGTTCACCTTCCCGAAAGTAACCTTTATTCTCTTGTCCCGGGTCATCCATTGCTCCAAACATGAGAGTGTCTCCTTGTTTGTTGAGGCATCATCATGAATGCATAATTCCCAGTTTTCATAGAATTGAGTTATTACTGATTCAATGCACCTGTTAAGCCATTTTGCGTCAACATTATACACAGGAGTAATGATCGAGATCTTTGGTGTGAAGCCAAGACGTTCAATTTCCTTTCTTATCATTCTCTCATCACGTTTTTCATTTCTTTCAATCCACTGCTCATAGGCATCCTGGGAATAGGCATTTATAACTTTGAAAGAACTTCTTCCATGGATAAGGTACTGATAGGTATATTTAAGGAAGGTCCTAGCCCCATAAATCCTCAAAACAGTGTTCGCCTTCTTGAACAGTTCTCCCTGTGTGTGTGCAGAATATCTCAATTTATTTTCAACCTTCGCAAAGAACTTCTTAGGCCCTTCTTCGCTCATTACTTTGATACTTTTTATTGCAAGGTCATACAGTCTCCTTCTCCTGCTCACCGGAGGCAATGCTTTTTCCCGAACCTCTCTCAGCTTTTCCAGTACCTTCCATCCCATGGTCTCTTTTATCAGATTGAGGTCATTATTGAGGTTATTGAGGTTATTATTGAGATTATTAAGATTATGTTCCAGCTGTGTCATGTGATTATTTTTTTCGCGCATCAGCTTTTCCAGTTGAGATATATAATGCTCTTTTTCTCTTATCAACTTATTCAGCGTAAGAATGTGGTTGTCTTTTTCCCACGCCACCTCATTGGGCTGTAGCACATGTCCGCTCCCTTGAATGACGGCCAATTCGTATCTGTCTGCACTATTTTTCAGTTCTACCCCTAACCTTTCCTTTTCGTTATGCATATGAAGAATAATCTCTGGGGTGATCTTTTCACGGTGCTTGCCAATTATGAAGAGACGCATGGTTTCCATAAGATTTGCGGCAGATTGATTGATCTGTAAATCCCTGCTCCATTGCCGATATTTAGCGGTAATTTTTTTTATATGATAAAAGGGATACCTCTGACCTATTCTTATCAGAAAATCCCAGTCTTCATAGAGTTCAAATTTTTCGTCAATCCTCCCATCCTCGCTCAATGAGACTTTTGAAAACAATAGAGAATTAAAAGGAATATAATTCACAATAAGAAGGTCAGCGTAGGAAAAGTCCTTCGAAAATATTTTCTTTGTTACCTCCCCTCTTTTTTCCTCTGAAGCGAGGTCCTCGGAGATCATTTCTGTATCGGTATACGCAACCTTATAATCACTCTGATTCAGAAAGGTGACAAGGGTGTCGATATGTTCAGGGTAGAGCGCGTCGTCGTCGTCGAGGAATCCTATGTAATCTCCTTTTGCATGCTCAATCCCCACATTTCCCGCATGCGCCCTGCCCGTGTTTTTTTCAAGCCTTATGTAGTTCAGGGATACGTCCCCAAGGATACTGTTCAGCTTTTCGATGTTGAGGTCGCAGCCTCCGTCATTCACAAGGACAACCTCTATGGGCCGGTATGTCTGGGCGGCGATGCTTTCCAGCGCATGCTCCAGAAGTTTTGGCCTGTCCTTTGTCCTGACGATGAGAGAGACCAGGGGCGTGTGAGTGTTATTTTCCATGTTCGCGTTTGATTTTAAAAGAGAATAGCTTTATTGTACCCAAAACTGTCCGATGATTACCATTTTTTTCACCAGGTGGAGAACAGCCTTTTGATGTTCCTCAATTCTCCCCCGACACTTCTTGTCCGTTCTAATGCGAAATCCCTGTATGTCTTCACGGAAAGCCTTCCGGGTGTTTCTGTGACCTTCACCGCACCATCCCAATCTGTACGGTATACTCTTATTCCCTGAAGCCTCTCGATGGTCTCACTGTTCGGATGGCCGTACGAGTTGTCCCCTCCCACACTTATCACTCCTATTTCCGGGGCTGCTATACGCAAGAAATCCTCTGATGAGGATGTCCGGCTCCCGTGGTGGGAGACCTTGAGCACATCGCTCTTCAACCACTTTCCGAGATGCACCAGGTCCTCTTCCGCCTCTTCCGCGACATCAGCAGTAAAGAGAAAGGATTTGATCCTCCCCGTGATTTTTACCACAAGAGAATTATTGTTCTCGGTGGCAGCCTCATTGTCTGCAAAGGTAAAAAACCCCTTGTAGGGATGGAGAACCTGGATTTCAAGTCCATATGCCTTTGCCGCGTCCCCCCTTTCGAGGGAGCGGTGGGTACTCTTTTTCAAGGAATCATCAGGATAGATGAGGAGTCCATTGTCCCACACCTCCTTCACCACGAGCCTTTTCATTATAGAGGTCGCCCCTGCGGCGTGATCGTCATCTGCATGGGTGACCAGGAGGACGTCAATGTTCCTTTTCCCAAGATACCTGAGATACGCATCCACTTCCCTCCCTGTCCTCCCGGTATCAATGACCATTATCCTTCCCCCCTGGGTCTCGACCACGGCAGAGTCACCCTGCCCCACATCGAGATAGGTGACTGAGACGCCATCTTTCCCCTTCATCAGGAATACGGAACAGATCATTATTGCTACAAGGGGTAGTGCAAGCACATATCGCTTTCTGCCCGACAGAAAATAGACCAGTATTCCTGTATAGAAGAGTATGATTCCCACAGGAGGAAACGCGGGTATCCTTATGTCTGCAAAGGGGATTGAGGCGAACAATTTAACCCCCCTTATGGAAATATCGGTTGCAAGTGCAACAAGGGACTGAAAAGGGTAATACCCTGCAAACATATAGCTAAAGGCCGCGATGAGGGAGAGAGCCACCAGGACAAATCCGATAAAAGGGGTAATGAGCAAGTTCGCAAGAGGCGAGATAGCGGAGAAGTAATGGAAGTAGTATGCCACAAGGGGGGCGGTCCCCAGCGATGCTGCGAGCGTGAGGATGAGGGAGTTTTTCAGGTAACCCGTAACGCGGGCAGGAACTCTCTCCTTCCCTGGTTTTTCTTCCCTTTCTCCAAAGACATATCCAATGAAGAACACCGCAAGAAATGAGAGCTGGAATGATATGGTTAAGATGGCTGACGGGTCCCACACGCAGATGAGGAACGCAGCGAATATAAGGGAATTGAGCCAGAACCCCTTCCTCCCTATGAGAAGCCCAAGGAGGAACACATTAATCATGATAAACGACCTGAGTGCGGGAATTGACGCACCGGAAATGAAAAGATACATGAGCATAAATGGCAGAGAGGCAACCGCTGCAATTTGTGATGGCGTGAGATACATGGTGAGTCTCTGAAGTACCCGGTGAGGGAGATAGTGAATGAGAAACCTGAAAAATGCAAAGATGAGCATCGAGAAAAGTCCGAAATGCGTGCCTGAAATGCTCAATAAATGGACAAGGCCTGTGGCATTAAAGGCGTCCTTTAACTCCTCGCTCATGGTTAATCTCTCCCCAGTGGTAATCGAAGCGAGCAGGGCACCGGAATCGCCCTGAAAGTTCCCTTTGAGGTATTGGGTGAGCATATCCCTCCTGTCTTTAAACCATGTGATCAGGAAATTCTCTTTGAAGGGTTCCGAGCTATTGATTTCCAGAAGGTAGGCATAGAGCGCATCATTCCGCGGAGTGCCAGGGTTACGTCTTTCCCTGTCCCCTGCCGGTCTTACAGTTAATCCATATCTCAGCCCCCGTTTCAACCCATTGTCAGAGAAGATGCTCATCTCTCTGTTGTTGAGAAACGTCAGGGGGTTTCCTTTATCTGCATCAAGCGCCGATTGGACAATGACTTCGTTGATGAACCTTTTCGAAGGGAGCTCATGGGGTGAATCCTTTGTCGCGCACTGAATGCGTATCTCCCTGCTTAATAAAAAGGGGTCAAGAGGCGGGGAGTATCTGAGCCATGCGTATGATCCCCCAAGGATGAATGGAATAACAAGAAGCACACGGCCTCTGAAAATCAGACGGGCCGCCGAGAGAATGGATACTAATCCCGCAGTAAAGGGGAAGTAGAGAATCACATAGAAAAGGACAATGCCTGCAAGGAACAGAAAAAAGAAGAACATCAGACGGACTTGGTCTTTTTTATCGCGTCCGCGATCCTGAGGGCAAGCGTCTCAGCGAGCCTCTTTTCGTCAGCCTCCACCATAACCCTTATTTTGCGTTCTGTTCCCGAAGGCCTCACGAGAAGCCTCCCCCTGCCTTTCAGGCGCTCCTCTGCGTCCCTGATCACTTGCATGATCCCGGGATGTGATTTGAAGTCCTTCCTTCCCCCCTTCGGGGCTTTGCGGGTTTCTGGATGTTCCTTGTCTTGCAGGGGTACGTTGATCAAGACTTGAGGATAAAGCCTGATATCCGCCACAAGTTCTGACAGGGAGGCATTTTCCTTCTTCATCGCATAGAGGACATGGAGTGCGGTAATGGGACCGTCCCCTGTGGTGTTGCAATCCAGGGATATGACATGTCCTGATGGTTCGCCGCCGAGACTGTACCCGCCCTGGAGCATCTCCTCGGTCACAAATCTGTCTCCCACCCTGGTTCTTACCATCTGAATGCCACGCTCGGACAGGAAGTGCTCGAGCCCAAAATTGGACATCACGGTAGAAACGATGGTGTCGTTCCTGAGCAGGCCTTCCTTCTTCAGCTGCACTGCCCATATTCCCAATATCTTATCGCCGTCCACCAGGGCACCCTTTTCATCACACATGAGCGTCCTGTCCCCGTCACCGTCATGGGCAATGCCCGCATGGGCCTTTCGGAGTTTCACCTCTTTGCAGAGACCTTCCAAGTGGAGGGAGCCACACCCTGCATTGATATTGACTCCATTGGGGCTATCGTGCATGGTGATGACTTCAGCCCCGAGTTCCCTTAGGACCCAAGGGGTGACTTTATATGCCGCGCCATTTGCCGTGTCCACAACCACCCTCAGCCCTTCCAGCGTACCTCCCCGTGGAATGGTGGATTTAATATACTCTATGTATCTTCCCGTGGCATCCTCAAGCCTGTGCGCCTTCCCTATATCCGCACCTGACGGTCTTTTGGATCCCAGATTCCTGTCCGTCACGAGTCTCTCGATCTCCCCTTCCTGTTCATCGGGAAGCTTGAACCCCTCTGAGGAAAAAAACTTTATTCCGTTGTCTTCAAAGGGATTATGAGACGCGGAAATCACGATACCGGCATCGAGCCGTAACGCCCTAGTGAGGAAGGCTATGCCAGGCGTAGGGAGGGGTCCGGTAAGGATAACGTCCATGCCCATTGAGCATATGCCCGATGTGAGCGCGCTCTCGATCATATACCCTGAAAGTCTGGTATCTTTGCCAATAATGACCATGTTCCTCCCGTGTTCCTTCCTGAGCACCTTTGCTGCAGCCATGCCTATCCTGAGAACATTCTCGGGTGTCATGGGAGGGCTGTTGATCCTTCCCCTTATGCCATCTGTTCCAAAAAGCCTCATCTGGACCTCCGTACTATCCTGATCCGCACATTCACCTTGTCAATCTTTGTCCTTATATTGCCGTTCTTTCCCTCGAGTTTCGCTTCCTGCTTCAAATCCTCCGCTAATCCCGAAATGTCAATGGGCTCCGTCCTCATCACCCCCACTTTCCTCACCTCTGATTTCGCGCCCTCAATGTCTACCTCTTCCGGGCTGACCTCTATGCGTTTCACGGCATAGCCCTGCTCAGGGCTTCCTGTGACCTCGGGCTTAACGGGCACTTTCTTTGAGACTGTTTCCTCAAACACGACCTTTACGGTCGACGGTTCGATCTTCGTGACTGTCGCACCGTAGGGCACCTTTACATCGTCCTTCTTGAGCGAGAATATCTCCTCCCCTTTCTTTGCCCTGCTCACATCCACAGAGACCCGGACATTTTCTTGTCGTATGTTCTTGCTGAGACTCTCGTGGGTTCTTACGACGATTTGTGCAGCGGTTACCGTGTGCTTTGATATCTCGATCCCTGAGGGAATATTTGCATATTCAATAGGGACGCTCAGGGCCATCTCTGTTTGTCCCTTTGATGTCACAAAGATCCAGAGAATTATCGCGAGAACCACTGCAGCGGCCTTGAAGGCAAGGTTTTCCCAAAAAAGCCTTTTTATCACAAGGTCTCCTTCAGCTTTGCAGTTTTTTTCGGAATCTTTTTCCGTTCAGCAGTAGTAAAAATATCGGTTAACCTGTTCCTCAGGTTTTCCATGTCAATCTGTGTTTCCAGTTTTCCCGCCGCAGCCATGGAGATCGTTCCTGTCTCTTCGGACACGATGATCGCGATCGCGTCCGTTTCCTCGGTGAGACCAATTCCTGCACGATGGCGCGTGCCAAAGGCCCTGCTCACTTCGGTACTTAATGCGATGGGCAGGAAGCACCCTGCAGCAATTATCCTGTTGCCATGAATTACTACTGCTCCGTCATGGATGGGAGACGAGGGATGAAAAATACTCAGGAGTATCTCCTTGGAGACCTTTGCGTCAAGGAGCGTCCCCATCTCCACAAAATCCTTAAGGCTCGTATCCCTCTCTATGACAATGAGCGCACCCATTTTTCTGTTTGCGAGGGCGACTGCTGCTTTTACGATCTCGTCCAGAGACTTCAACTCTTCCGCAGGAGTGAACGCACTGAGGAACCTTGCTTCACCCATTTGTGCGAGGGCCCTTCTGATCTCGGGCTGAAACAGTATAATGAGCACAATGACGATCTGGGCCCAGAGGCTCTGTATGATCCAGTTCACCGTGTACAACTCAAGGTAGCCTGACAGGAGGGAAGCGAGGAGTAAAAGGCCGAGTCCTATGAGCATCTGGGCCGCCCTGGTGCCTTTTATGATTAACAAGACACGGTAGAGGATTATTGCCACAAAGACAATATCCAGGACATCCTGCCAGCGTACCTGTTTCAGAAGCTCCATGACATAAATTATAAGTCATCTGGCGCGGAATTGACAAAGTAATTTTATGTCTCCTGCATGGTTCGCCCTTCTTTTTCCACCATATTTCTGGTATGCTAAACAAGAGTTTTCAGTTTGAGGAAGGAAGAAGGAGATTTCATAAAAAGGACAGACGAGTGATTCGCAATGGAAGAGCGAAGAAAATACAAGAGATTCATCATCGAGGGAATGGACATCCATTGCAAGATGCTTTTTACCACCGACGTCAGGCTCCTGAACATAAGCTTTGGCGGCGCAGCGCTCAGTTTAAGTGAAAAACTCAACATGGGAGGGGAATACACGCTTAAAATCGAGTCCGAAGAGAACGTTGTTTCGGTCCCTGGTGTCGTTGTGTGGGAAAAAATGACTGAACTCACGAAGAATGAGCGGGGTGAAATGGTCCCACGCTATGAAGTGGGAATGCGCTTCAAAGACGTCTTCACCTACAAGGGAAATGAGCTTATTGAGTTCATCGAATCCAATATCGTCGAGAAAAAGTTCAAGGTGCGCTTGAAAGGGCTCCGGGTGAACATCGCTGAACCGGAAAAGGCTACCATTCTGGGCTACCACAAAGACTACAGTGTGAAGATGATAAGCCTGGGGGGAATGCTCCTGGAGACGGACCTGAAGCTGGAGGTGGACAATAGATTCCAGATGGGACTTGCCTTTCCTGAAGAAAAAGGGCAGGTGCAGTTTCTTGGGAGGGTCGCCTATTGTTCTGAAATATCCGGGAAAATGCCGCGACGCTATGATGCAGGAATCGAGTTTATTGAGATGGACGAAGACGGCAAGAAAAGATTAAAGGAGTTCATCGACCTTCTCCAGTCCTTTTGATCGACCATCAGAAAATGGCAGGAGACCCTGCCCTGCAAACCGCTTCCCACTTCTATCCCATTTTATTCATAAGTGTCTTTCTTGTAGGAGAGGCATCCGTCTCTCCGCAAGACAATAGCCCTTATTGACTATACTGGGGTTTACGCATCTGAGAAAATTCTGTTCCCCCTTCTTTTCAAGGTCCGCTTTTGCGGACCGACACATAACCCTGAGTCTTGCTGTTCGAGCCGGATACCTCTCGCGGGTTTATGAATTATCTGGGCTATGTGTATACCCTCAGGATATCTCTTGAACACAGCCTTTGGCTCATTCCTTACGTGAAATACTTGCTGAAGAACAAACCGATGAGATAGAAAGCAAAAAGAGTGACCACAAAACAGAGAACCAATGCCATTATGACAAGGAAGAGGCCGCCCATCAGACGGACCATCAACAATAGGGTGCTCCTGCCTGCCGGGCTTCCAGACGTCTTCTTCTGACCAGGGAGAAATTTCGATAACCAGTGCATTTCTAGTCCCTGTCCGTATTCGGTCCCCGCACCCTTTATTGCAGCAGGATGAGGAATTATTACGTGCTGGGACCGGAACCATGATACCTCTCTGCATCATATCACAGTCCTGGAATAGGGGGAAGATTCTTCTCCCCTTGAAATGCCTGGGCGATGTCATGCCCCAGACAGACAGGGAAATTCGGCTTCGGTGAATACTGCGGAAAGAAAAACCATGGTGGGCGATGCTGGTTTCGAACCAGCGACCCCTGCCGTGTGAAGGATATTCGAACTCCTAGTTGGTATTCTCACTTGTTCTCTAATGCTTGACTGTATCTGAAAAAATATCAATTCAGGGGATAGCATCTTCTACGGTGATATCCCTTGTTTGCTCATGTCAGGTGCACAATTACCGCACAGTGGGGGGCTTGGTTATCTAGGCCCCTTCCGTTTGTTACACTGACGAAACAACGTGGTTCAAATTATTGTAACAATGAAGATTTTCGAGAGAAAGTAACGTTGGAGGTAAGGTGACCAAAAATGGCTCGCCGTCTTGGGTCACCTTGACCGACGGGTTAGCCGCCGTCTTGCACAAATTCAACAGTTCCTTGAACCCGTGGTACTAAAACAAACGAGATGAGTGGTCCGTTACGCATGCATGCCAAAGTGCTTGTGATGGGCACGGAATAGTGGACGACTAGGTTGGTGCCATCCGAGAAGGCTGAGGTGATGGTTGGCTTGAAGCACCAATAGCCGATGCCGCGCGAAAGGCCAACAACGGTGTACTTTGAATAATCGTATGCTGGCATTGATGGCTCCTCTGCGACGATGCCAATTGGGTACACCTCAAAAGGGGCTGCAGCCCATGCGTTTCCCAATTCAGTCTGACTCCTAAACACATACGATCCGGAGGAGAAGGAACGAAAGAACGTCAGCGTGACGTCTTGAATTTCTACCTCTGTTGAAAGAGATCCACCATCTGATCCACCACATGCGGACAATAGGAATGCGAGTAGCACTAAAGCGTATCTTGCGTTCATTTTTCCTCCGAAATGCGTCAATTTGTACTGCACCTTGCAGCCGCACCTCGCATGGGGGGAGCAACTGCGTGTGATCTATGATTCATAGCGGCCAACAATGATTATACGAACTTCCAATTTAGTGATCCCATAGACCAATGATACCACAACGTAAAAACCGATAGAAGAAAAACCAGCATTATCGGCGGGAACCTCTGTTTGCAATTTCATAATTGCTGATAATAAGGACTAAAAGCGAATAGTCGTAATTTGCAGGAAAGTTGGCAGACTGACTATTTTCGAAGGTAACCGACAGTTGATGTGGAACACGCTCCCATGTGGTGTTCAGGAAGTAGCCAACGCAAAGCCCTGGGGCCTTTTTTGATTGTCCTGAAGACAATAAGGGGTTGATATTACCACCGTTAAAGAACTACTAGGCATAAGACCCTTACTATGACCCTAAGGTATTCCCACCTCGCACCGAGCCATAAGGCAAAGGCTGTGGATATTCTTGATTCAACCATTAATGGCAGGTCACCTGCACAATTACTGCACGATCCAATGAAAAATGAAAAAGGAGTTAACCGTAAATGGCTAACCCCTTGATTTCATATGGTGGGCGATGCTGGTTTCGAACCAGCGACCCCTGCCGTGTGAAGACAATCTAACTGATTTTTGTAACTGGGCCTTCTATCTGCATATTTTAGATATTGCCTTCTTTCACAGTGAGTTATGACATTCCATCCTTTATGGTTTTTTCTATCCATTCAAGTCTTTTTGGATAGACTTGGTTACATTTTGGTTACAGTAGCAAGTGGATCGATCATTGACTGTGTCACACTCTCATGAACAGACCTAGAACTGTGTCACATACTCACAGAACTCCGGAATCAGCGTAAGCTTGATCGCCATGTGGGTTACGAGCAATCTTTACAGGCAACTACATGCCTTAATGTCCTATGATACGTGTCCGATTCTAAATGAAGAATGAAGGTTTGACCCTTCTTTTCTTTTTGTCGTCACTCTCCTCAGTGCCAAGGTTGCCGCAGTGGTCCTTCTGCTCTGTGCCCAGGTCATTGCGGAGTTCGATCGTGATATCTATGGATTGGCCAGGGAGAACTTGTCGGGGCTTGAAACCCAATTCTCCCGGCCTTTCATTTTGCCAGTCGCCGGGCCAGATATGTGTAGTAATTGCACGATGCGAAAAACGTTCCATGATCCACAGATTGCCGCTGCGCGGTCAGCCAATCTGCAACCGCTTCCGCTGACAGCAAGCCGCCGGCCGCTACAAGCGGTGCATTTGTCTCTGCGAAAGACTTGAAGTAGCTCCATTTTCCTATTTCGGCAACCACATCGGGCATCGCCGAGATGCCCTCTAGTCCGACCTCTGCCAGGAGGCGCGGCATGTCGCGCATGACGAGAGGATTGTTAAAAGTAGCCGCTGCAAGCGCCGCATCCATTTGACGACCGAACGCAGGATCGGGGCAGGCAAAGGTGAGAGAGGCGTAATCACCATCAAACACAGCGACGATGCCCCCGGGACGGATGACGCGAGCCATTTCCCGGAGAA
>Ga0115026_10000081_pt1 | contig 17821 bp, 27 predicted proteins | sample Mud_0915_D1_FD_83878 | JGI IMG/M metagenome (GOLD analysis project Ga0115026, IMG submission 83878) | Wetland microbial communities from Old Woman Creek Reserve in Ohio, USA - Mud_0915_D1 | ecosystem: Environmental > Aquatic > Freshwater > Wetlands > Sediment ...
CGCAGGTCGTGGAGCTGGTGCGGGCGCTGCGCGGGGAGGGGGCCGTTACGGGGCCTGAGATGGCCGCTGAGGGGTCGGAGGGGGCTGCCGTGGGGGAACGGGTGGGTAGCGGGGGTGACGGGGCTCAGGGGGGCTCTGAGAGGGTTGTTGGTGTGGGTAGTATCCGCGTCCCCTGCACCACCTGCGGCGACATCGGGATCGTCCACGAGGAGGCGCAGATCGGCGTACCGGGCTCCGGCGGCGACGTGCCGTGTCCCGACTGCCTGGACCCGCGCCAGGCCGACGAATTCGTCGACGCCTGGAGCCAGCTCGACGACGCCATGGGCCTCGCCCTGCGGACTGCCACGTACACGGAACCGAAACCGGCCACCGAGCCCCCGCCACCGGTTCCCGGCCCGTACCACGACTACATCCGCCAGGCTCTCGCCCAGATCCAGGCGCCGGCCCGGCTCCCCGTCGCTGAGGTCGCCAACCTGTACCGGGAACTGGCCGTGGCGTTGGACGGCATCCTGGAACAGGCCGTCAAGCGGTCCAGGCCCGGCAACGTCTCGCCCGACGGCCTGTACCACTACCTGGTGTCCGTGAACAAGCCCACGGTGACCGGCATGCGCGCCACCTCCGTCGTCGTCGCCGGGCCGCGACAGCTGCTGGCGAGCGACACGGACGGGTTCGAAGAATTCACGTCCGCCGTCCGCGAGATGGTCGGCTGCGAGGATGCGGTCATCACCGGCGTCTCCGTCCTCGCCGTTCCGGAGGTGGCACCGTGAACGTCGCAAGGCAGCGTCGCCGGCTTGTGGCGGCGAGGAGGTACGCGGCGCGGAAGTATCTTCCCGGCCAGGCGCCGAGGCCCCTGTGGGACCTGGGCACCACAAGGCACGACAGTGACAGTGTCCTGCGTGCGGCCGGGAAGATTGCTCACTACAAGTGCCGGACGTTGATGGCTCAGATGATACGTGACCATCGATACTGCGACGATGGCAGTGATTGTGGTGGCTGGACCTGGGACCCTCCCTGTGGTGGATGCTCGCGCTGCATCTGGGAGCAGACTTTGTACTACAGCAAGTACGAGGAATATCGCAGCATGGCCCTGAGCGCAGGGCTGGAGTTGCGATACAGGCGCGCCCATGGTTACCGGTGGGGCCTGTCGTGACCATGACGCCAGCCCAGAGGCAGCGGCATAGGCGAACCTTTCCGCGAGGAACGTGGACACCGGTCTGTAGGACCAAAGACCCAGCCGACAGTGTGGCCGTAGAGCGGCTGTTGCTAGGGCGTCGGAATTTCATGTACACGTCGGCGGACTGTGCTGCCGCCATCGATCGTGCTGACACGATGGATCGTGACGGGAAATGGGTAAGGGCGGCAAGGCAGGTCGCCGAGCAACTGGGATGCTCGATCCGCACGGTACAGCGGCACCGTTCGGAACGGCTAAGGAGACGGAATGAACACGTATGACGCGATAAACGTGCTCCTATGTGGAAGCATCGTCGTTACGCTTGCGACGACGATTGGTGTTGTCTACTTCCTGTTCAGGAAGTAGTTACGTGGCGATCCTCGGCGCCTGGCGTCGGGGATCGCCGTCGGATTGGAGAGTAATGGACATCGTCCAGATTATTGGCGTTGTAATGGTGCTCGTTAGCACCATCGGACTCATGGCCCTGGGGTGCTACCGAGTCACGGAGCCGAATCAGGGCTACACGGGCAGACATGTAGTGTCTGGGGGCTGTAGACGGTCTCCCGTGGCGAGAGGTCACGGCACTGGAGCACATCGGGCGATTGGAGCGTAGGTTAGGTGACTAAGGTTGCATTTAAGATGGTCCCATTGGTCTTCTTGGTGATTGTTGGAATAGCCGCTGCCAGCCTCACCGGGACGGTGGGTTTTGGCGACCTGTTCGGGGATACCGGGAACCGCAGGGGAAACCGCATCAATCTGTATGCGTCCTCCACGGGGAGGGTTCCGGTAATTGTGGATGCCACGGTGACATCGAATGTGCGCGGCGTCATTTACCAGACAAGGTTGAATGAGGCGGTAAATAACCCACCGTTCCTGAAGAGTTTTATGGTAGAGAATGGAGAGACGCTGACTGGCGTGCTCAATGCCGGTGTCGTGTATCCGGGGCGTGCGGTGGTAATCAGCTGTGCCGTTACCGCAGACGTGGGGAACATCGAAGGCGGCCACGACATGTACACCAAGGAGCGTAGTGCTCCGCTCCCGGACGTCCACTGCCGCGGAGCCGTCACGTCTCCGGCCGCCTGACGGAGCGGGCCGCCCACCGGTGACGTATCGTCGGAGAGACGATATGGGAGGTGGGCACATGAGCGGAGTACGTCGTGGCCGGACCCTCTACACCGGAGTCGGTGTCGGGGGTCCGGCTGACGGCATTGAGCTGGTCAGCAGGTTCCCGAAGGGGCTACTGGTCGTGGACCGACCAGCCGGGCTGGTCCACATCTACGACTTCGAGGCGGTCATGTCCGGCGAGCTGGGGCGGTTCGTGGTCCGGGAGGAGGCCGGGCGCGGCGAGGACGTCGAACGCCGGTTCTCCGCAGCCCTCGGTAGCGAATACGACGTGATCAGCGTCGGGGCGGTGATCAGCTGATGGTCACATACGCGCCACCCCGGATGCTCGACCTGGCCCATCGGCTGGAGTCGGCCATCGCGTCGGCCGTGTTCTCCGGGATCGTGCCGGACGGCAGCCACACCTGGGGATTCCACTGCTCGCCCGAGGATCTGGGATGGGACCGGGGCGATTACAGCCTCGCAAATGATGACAACTGGTTCGGCGCCCAGCTGTTCCCCCAATGGGGGGCAGCATTTGATATGTCAATGTCCCCGTCGGACATGACGCTTGTTCACGGGCGTATTCGCGCTTCGTGGGCAGATCCGAACGACGATCGACTGTCACTGTGGTATGAGCACATCGGTGCCATCAACGGCAATGTTTCTCGACTGGTCTCGTACGAGCCGGAATGGGGCGAGTACTTCGATGCCGACGGGACACATACGTGGCACGAGCACACCTCTGCCCGCAGATCCCAGCTCAACAATCAGATCGCCATGGATTCGCTGTATGGTGTCTGGACCGGCCAGGAAATCGGAGAAAGGGAAAGTGCAGTGAGTGCTACCGATGAATTGATCATGGCGTGGAATCTCGGAACGGACAAGACCCCGAACAGTGGTCCCTGCTACTTGACTACGCGGCAGATCCGCGCGGAAGACTTCCAGCGCCGCACCTCGGAAGCCCTTCAGCGCCTGGAAGCCGCCGTGGCTTCCGGCAGGCAGGTGGCCCTGACCGACGAGCAGGTCAACAAGCTTGCGGCGGCGCTGGTCGCCATCCCGAGCGTTCCGCTGGGTGAGCGCGACATCCCAGCCGTCGTGGCCGGCGTCAAGCAGGCTCTTCGCGAGGGAGCCGTGATCAAGTGACGGTACTGTCGTCCGACGGTTCCTGATTCCTGGGGACCGTCGGACGACGGTGTAAAGGGGCATTTCCCATGTCGTCCGAGAATGACAGAATCTCATGCCATATCTGCAAGAGGACCTATTTCGATCGCCCCTATGGAATAACTCGCGACTCTGCCGCTCGTGTCTGCGGATGGGCGAGGATTGAATACGAAGATGGCACAAGGTATGTGTGCCCCAGCTGCCGATCAAGGAAGATGCCCCGAAGGGGGCGGCGACCGGCGGTGACCCAGTTGAGTCTCCTAGATTCCATGGTAGTATCATCTACGTACAATGGTACTGCTGAATCGATAGAGGAGCACTGATGATCGGAACCACGAAGCTGGGGACCACGACGCAGCCGGAGCCCGGAGCGGTCGACCTCTCCGCGACCGTCCCCCTGCTGATGCGCTGGCGGGCCGCGGTTGCTGCCCGCGAGACCGCCGAGCGGGTGGAGGCCGAGCTGAAGGAGCAGTACAAGAGCACGCTGCGGGCGCTGAACGCGGAGACCGGCTACTTGCTCGACGCCAACGGTGTCCGGCGCTCCGTGGTCACCTGCAAGGCCACCAGCTCCTTCCAGGGGACCGCCTTCCGCAAGGCGCGCCCGGACCTCGTGGAGCAGTTCGAGCACCTCAAGGAGGTCAAGGTGCTGGATACGAACGCGCTGAAGAAGCAGTTCCCGGAGGTCTACAAGGCGTTCCAGACTGTTGCCATCCGGCCGGACTGGAAGGCTGTCGATGACCTGACCAACCAGAACACGGCGGCTGACAAGTGACCGACGAGTTCTGGTTCCTCGCCGGAGCCGGTCTCTGGAGCTTCCTGCTTCTGCTCGGGGTGGCCGCTGTGACCGCAGCTGTTCGCCCGAGACGGTGCCGTGGAGGCTGTCAGTGCACGATGCTTGACCGGGCCGGCGTGGAGGCGATACCGCCGCCGAAAGAGGGGTACCTCGTCCCGGAGCCCGAGATCCCAACAGTGGCCATCCTTTCAATGCTGCTTCAGCGGCGTCTCCCAAAAGAGGAGAAGAGTGAGTAGGGCGAAAGCCATGGGGACGGCCGTGGAAACTGCGGCCGTCAACTGGCTGAAACTGAACGGTTTTCCGGAGGCGGAGCGGCTGCCGCTCGCTGGGGCAGCGGACAAGGGCGACGTGCGCCTGTGTCGCCATCCGACCATCATCGCCGAGTGCAAGCGTGCCCAGCGCGGAGTCCAGCTCGTGCCATGGATGCGCGAACTGGCAGACGAGGTGGACAACGCTGAAGCACTCATGGGCATCTTGATCGCAAAACAGAAAGGGGTCGGGGACAAGCGCGTCGGCCGCTGGGTTTGTGGCATGGGGCATGACGCGTTCATGGTCCTGTACGGCCGATGGCTCAGCGTCAGCCAGTGGTTCGACGTCGAGAGCGTGTCACCAATGAAGGTGAACAGCCAGTACGTTCCCATGCTGGATTCGGCCGGCGAAGTTCCCTTCGCCAGAGTGGAGCCCATCAGGCAGCACCCATGCAGTACTCAGGTCGGAACCGTGTTCCTTGGCCCGTTGAAGCAGTTCACGATGATGATCGTGAACGCCGGATACGGCGGGGAGGTGTGACGATGGGAGTTGATGTCGACACTGGGAACGTCCCCAGCGGGGAAAGCATGTTCGATTCGGCCATCAACTGGGTGCTCGGCCACGGTACAATCGTGGCAGGTATCTTCTTGACGATCATTGTCGTTGGGGTGGTGCGGGCGTTGGGAGGAGCTGTCGAGGGCATCGCCGGCAAGTTCAGTGTGCTCATCGGCCTTCTCGTCCTCGCCGCCCTGGTCTACGGGTATAAGACGATGGGATAGGAATCATGTGCAAGGCGGGCGCGGTGATAGTTGGATGTTTGATCCTTCTCGTTGCCGCGCCCATCCCGTTCTTACTGGCCCTTCGTGGCTACGCCTGGGTGGACGGTCTGGGGACGTGGTATATCTGCGCCGCGTGTCTACTGCTTTACGTGCTCACGAGCACGTTATTCTCGTTGAATAAACGCTAGTCACTGGTAGCGACCATGTCCAGTACGCTGTGGTAGGCGTGAGATTATCGGCTCGGAGAGGTCGGACCTTTTCGCGCGCAACACGGCGACGGCTCCAGCCATCACGCTCCACTGCTTCCGGTGGACCCACCACTGGTCCCGCCCCTTCATCGTCAGCTTCACGACGAGACAACCGTCCTCGGTTGCTATCTCAGCCTCCATGAACCCGAGATAGCGCCTCGAAGCTGCCTCAAGCGCCTTTGTGATGACGGGTTGCGCCGCAACTGCCATGAGTGGATCTTCCCATCGCAGCTGCCAGTGGTAGATGCGTCTCGACTCAGCCACGCCCGCGCCGGCCACCGACAACGAGAGTAACCAGCGAAGAGAGCGTGGTTACGAGACCGATCAGCGCCACCGCCTGCTCGTTGGTGATGTTCACGCCGAACGTGACCATCGTAGTGATGGTTGACGCCACGGCTACGACGATCGCCGAGCGAACCCGAAACGAGGTGTCACCCTCACCCGGGATCTGTTGCGGTGTCCAGTCCTGCGGCGGCTGCGACGCGAGCCCTGACGGCGCCGTTCCCTGGTCCGGCTGGGATGCGGTCGAGGACTCGGTACCAGTCATTTTGCGCTCTGGCCAGGTCCAACTCTGCACGCCTGATTGCGCGTCTTCCTCCACCAGAATCACTCCTTAGGATCGTTGTGACCATTATCGTCCTCTCTGGCGCGGTCGCGTAGGAGGGCTTCGGCAACCCGCAGCTGCCCCTCCCTGTGGGCCAGCGTAGTCGCACAGGACTGCGCCGCCTCGCGACAGTAGTCGGCGTCCATCCACGCCCGCTTCAGTTCCTCGTCATGAAGCTGGAGCACGCGGTCAACCGTCGACCGAGCATAGATGAGTCCTGATGCGAACAGGAAGATCGTTAGGGTGATCCCACCACAGGCCATCGCCATCGCGATACCAGCTACCACGGTTGGCGTCATGTGGGACATGATACCCGGCCTACAGGCTAGCGACCTTGATGGCCCCCAGTTTTCCGGAAATGGAACCGTTCCCACCAGAATTCTGGTATACCTGCGCAGTGAAAAATTCACCAGTAGTGAATACCAGTCCACTGGCAGATGCATTTGCTGATGTTTGTAGACTTGGGGCAATTGCTGAACATACTTCACCAGCAACTGAGCCGAGCACCCTTAGGTGAGCATCTGACAGGGCGCCCCCCGCACTCATAATGACGGCATTGAAATTCAGCATCCACACTCCGCCGGGAAGTGTGATCCTTGTCGGCGCTCCGACTATGTCGAACATGTTATCTGGATCGTACTCTTCACATGTCCAGGTGATTGTCGTCTGGACGCCATTTGGTATTACAGTGCCCCCACCACATCCAACCTCTACGGCACGCCTACGCGTCACTTCAAACAGTCTGGCAGTGTAGGAGTCAATTAAATACTCCACGTCCGTCATCATGTCCCGAAGGGCGACATGGGGAGATCCGTCATCTACGTCAGGAACGCGTATGGACCTGTTCGGGGTCCTAAACATCGCTGAGCCCCCTAACCCTATGTGCCCACATACGGCTTGAGTTTGCTGCCACCATGAAGTTCCCGGCGCCAGCGCCTACACATCTCGCCCAGGCTGATATGTATGCGTTGGCTGGAGTGTGTATCTCGAATAATCCCGTGCACGTGAGGGCGCATGGGCCTATGCCAGCATATGCGGTAGTAGATTCTGTATATTCAATGACAGTATTTTCCAGTCGCGACCCTCGCTTATCTTCCATCTGTAGGCGGAGCGAGAAGGATGTTATGGCGCCGGCAAGCTGTAGATTGACGCTTGCCCCCACGTGCCATATTCCCGGGTAATCTGGAGGACGAATATAGTAGTTCACATCCCCCCCCCTGTTGGCAAATTGCAATGTGTCAAAATCTATACTATTGAAAGGTGAACCGTATGCATACGGTCCAATGGCCACTGAAACATAACCGATAATGCATGGCGGTTTCTCCAGTAGGTCCAGCCTCTCGTCCATTTCTGTCAACATTCCATCGGCCGCCATACCGTAATCGACAATGGCAGATGGGGTCACGAAGTCATTATCTTCGGGGATTGGCATACCGGCACTATTGAGCAGCATCAGTTATTGCCTCCCTAGTCGCACATTCTGACTGCGTAACACCTGGCGAACACCACAGTCTGCGGATCTGGCACACCCACCCCAGCGCTGATCATCTGCACGTATATGAACTGGTTCCATGGCACTGCTTCATGTACGTACGAGAAGTCTGTCGACGTCCCGCCAGCCGTTGGATAGCCAGTTGCGTCCATGTCCCTTGAAGACGATCCGTATGCGGCGTCTCCGGCAAATATTGCTATATGATTACCGGCGGTACCCGTGTACGCAGTTATCGACGAGGCTCCAGTTATCCATAAACCGTCGGGCAATGTCACCGAGTTGGGGTCAATTACCAGATCGGCGATGCCGGTAGGATCTATGTCGACACTGCTCCATGCGAATTTCGCACCCTGCGCAACGGAGAAGTTGCTGTTTGACAGACGGTATGCCTGGCGATTGAATACTGCGTCAATATCGTCCTTTAACCCGGTGAGCTTCACACTCAAGGCGTTCAGCCCCTCGCGCGCCTTTGCAGCGAAGTCGCATGGTCGATCCGTCGCCACCGGATATGGCAGACTTGTTACATAGGGGAGGAGAGCTATAAGGAATGACCATGACGCAGCAGCGCCTCCCCCGCCGATGAACATTGTTTCAGCAGGTATGGCGCCAGCCGCCGCCAGGATCTCCCCAACCAGAATCAGTGAGGCGTCGTTGCCAGCGGTCGAGATGGATGACGCCAGCGCGACGCTTGATCCCTTGAGGTACCAGATCAGATCATCCTGCTTGAGCGCAACGGTGAGAACAATGGTGCCATCCGAGGTGGTGGTAATTGTCGGACACAAAATGTCCTGAGCGGCCGCGTTCGCCTGAAGGGCTGTCTTCGTGTTGACAATTGAGTCAATACTGTTATGCGTGAAGCGGAACGAGTAGGTGGTTGCCAGTCCATCATCACCAGCGGCGCCCCCCAGGAAGCGAAGTACGGGCATGGTGTCACTGACGCCATCGGTCCAGGACCCCATAATCCTGCCGATTATCGAGAGTCCGCCGTATTGCCCGAGCTGGCGCCAGCCAAGCGGCTGGGCAACGGTTACCGTCGAGACCGCCCTGGACCCGGCGACAATAACGACAAGATCCCCAGGAGCATACGGTGGCGCGATAGGGGTAAGGGTCGCTGGATTGTTGCCCCCAACTCCTCCGCCGGTACCAACGAGCTGAATAGTTTTCATGCCGGCATCAACCTTCCGGCCACGATCGCAGCCCCCTTGTCGTCGATGAGTACAAGCACCACGTGCCCAATAGCTGGCGCATAGGGATCAAGATATGCCGTAGCAACAAGAGGTCCGGAGGACGTGTTTATCGTTAACGGGCTAAGTATGGTAACTGTACCAACCCTACGGTTCAGGCCAGTCGTAGCAGCACTGTTGAGCGCTGCCGCCAATCCGCTACCCATCCTCGCCCTCCCCTACCGCCCGCCAGGTTGCTGACATAATCGGAGCGCCAACGAGTTGCGCATTGAACGATACCAGCGCCCTATCAAAGCTTCCGCCAGTCGTGACAAGCGTAGCAGTGTCACCCAGCTCAATCGCCGGGTCAAATGGTGAGCTAGAGGCAATTGTATAGATCTGTGCAGTTGATCGACGCAGCCTCTGGCGCGCAAGGGACTGCGCCTGAGCATCCTGTGAGACCGTGTCTTCCTGCACCTTCAAAACTCGCCTACCAAGCGGCCCGCGGATATAGGTACGCGAGTTCGGGTCCTCATCCTGTGCCGACCCGGACACAGGAGCGTTGCCCGTCGGAGCCTCTCCAGAAACTTGAACAGCGGTATAGATGCCAGACCTTCCGGTAGAGATGGTAATCGAGGTCGCATTATCCCTACCGTTGATCGTTGCCACGGGCGTGGATAGCGAGCGCTGCGCCCATGGAATACGACGAATAGTGAAACGTCCGTCCGGCAACTGATACCAAAAGCACCCTGCGCCGGCCGCCATATCATCAAGCGCCTGCGAGCGATCGGCTTCCCAGGTAAGTTCCGCCACCACCGCATACGTCTCGTCGATGGTGCCAAACTCAACGCCAGGAAGTGAGTCAGTAATCAGATCACGTATCCTGGCTGTAACCAGGGTTCCGGCACCAGAACGGACAGGGGATAGAAACTTGTCTTCCGCAATGGTCTCGCCCCAGTCGGTAGCCCCCAGGCTCAATGATGGTGACCCATCTTGCATGCTGATGGAAACGATCGGCCCAGTGAACACCGGCCACCAGTATGCCGGCTGAGCCCCACCCCGCCATCCTGCATATACCACCAGCTCGCTTGCCAGTGGATCGAGTAAGTCGCCAGCCTTCCATGGAAACAGCGCGCCACTTGCCGTGAGTTGGAGCCTCCGAGATACACGATTATCAAGGGTCGCCGACAGGCTCCCGCTGGCGATCGGCAATCCCGCATCGCCATAGGTGTCAATGCGAACACCTGCCCGATGGACCTCTATCCGGCGCACGAACTGGCCACCGGAACGCAACAGCGCCCGGTATGTCTCCTCGCCGCCCCCAGTCAGCATCAGGTGCCCGCCACCAGCTCGGCCCAGGTCTTTCCAGTCGCCGTCAACGGCGCCCAGGTGGCCCAGGTGGCATCCACCTCGGCCCAGGTACGCATCACGGCCGGGAAGACGCCAGTGGCCACCCCGGAGGCTACCGCCGCCCACGATGAGCCGGCTGCCACAAACGCAGCCCATGTGGCATATGTGGCACACATGTCGATCCAGCGGGTCCCGAGCCAGCCGTACGCGGCTGCGGTCGGAGCGGCCACCTCGCGCAACTCGGCGCTGACCGAGCGCCAGGTCTTGCGGTGGTCACTGACCACCCTCTCCACGCCGACCCCGCCCACGAGCACGTAGCGGGGCGCAAGCTGGTACGTGACCGGCGCCCGGAGGAGAAGGACGTCGCCGGTCCGGTAGAGGTCGAGAAGGGCCTCCCGGTCGGTCTCCAGCCGTGTCCAGAGCCGGAGGCTGAACGTCGGCGTGGCGAGCGGGTCGGTACCGACCAACGGATCTGCGCGGCCGGCGAGTTTCTGCGTCTCGCCCTGGCCCTCATGCTGGTCTGCGGTCAGACCCACGATGACCACGGCGCCGGTCGTGGCGCAGTGGGGGGCTGGTGCGGCGCGGACGAGGGTGATGTCCTGGTACGGCCGTGTCGGGTTTCCCAGCCGCCACAGGCCACCGCTGGCTACCGTGACGGAGCCGGTGGCTGGCGCCGGTGTGGCGCCGGGGAGCGCGGCCAGGTACCGGACGGGGGTGTCGAGGGGCACGGTGGTGTCGGCCCAGATACCGGACCCGTTGATCAACTTAACGGTCGCGGAGGCGCCAAGGTATCCGGCCGGGACGATGACGGGTGACTGGACCGCGGTGGCGACGACCTCCCGCATGATCACCACTTCGGGCACGATGACGCCCGACAGGTCAACACGCAACATGACCAGCCCCAACGAATCATATGGGGTGGCCGTTACGTGGATCACAGTAGTCATGGATCACGCCCTTAGGGCGAAGGCCGGGATCACGGACAGCCCTGCCCAGGGGCCGACCACGGCCGGCACCGGGAAGGATGCGGCTGCGCGTCCCACGCCGGCAGTCCCATCGTAAAGGGTACTGAGTCCGGCCGGGGCGGTAGCATGATCATTGCCCCACATCTCAAGGGTGGTGCCGTCGGCGGCCAGGACCAGGCCGTAACGCGTGCCGGCCGTCAGGGTGGGGCCGGCAACGATTGGCACAACTACCTCTCCAGCCACGGGGCATGCGAGCGACCCGGACGACCAAAGCCTTGCGCCCGTAGTGGCGTTGATGATGGCAACGTCATAGTTACCATCCTGAGTAATGCACCACCAGACGAATTTCGTAGGGGTAATGGTTGCACGTGGTCGGATGACAGCCACGAGCGAATCATTGGCAGCGGCCTGTACCACTCCATATTCGGCCAACATCAATGCCGGATAGTCGCCAAAGGTCGTGACCGCAAGATCTGGGACACAGGCGGCAATGTCAGCATCGATCGAGGCAGCCAGTGCCTGTGTGGCCGCAGCCCCGTCAGCTGGGTCTGCGGCTACCTGGTAGACGTATCCGCGAGATGTGAGCGCAGTCATTTCTAGTCCTCACGCTGCCCTAGTGCCATATGCGGCGTCTTCTATCGAAGAATTGATCCGGCTATCCACCGTCTGAACCATCCTAGCCTGTACCTGCTCCTCGCCAAGATAGAAGATCTGAGTGACGTTTCCCCCGCCGTCATTCAGCATCCTGTCCAAGCCGGATTGCCTGGCAAGTTCCCGCGCCCTCGAAGGCTTCGTCAGCGGAACAACAACCTCTGGGCCGTTTTCGGCAAGGGTGGAAAGCGTGGGCTTACGCACCACACTTCCTTCCGCATTTGATGCAATGAGCATTCCGAACCCGCCACCCAGCGCGCCCATTCCGATCCTTGCGGCCTTATTCTTCTCTGCCAGCCTATCGAGCGCATTTATGGCCTTCTCGACGGCCCCCAAGAATGAGCCAACCGCAGCTATCATGGTCCAGATGATGAAAATAGTGCCCATGAGTATGGCTCCGACCACCTTTGCGGCCACCGCCATACCATCAAGCGCCATCTGGCCATCCTTGGACGCTGCGAAATCTTTCCACGACTTTATCAGATTGGTACATGTGACAAGGAACGAATCACCTTCAGCGTTCGCATTGTCGAACAGGACTCCGAACAGTCCCATCAGTTCAACGATGAGATCCCGTACTTCACCGATGGTCTTCCTGGCATCATCGAGCCATTTCTGGAAACGCCCATCCGCCACCGCCCCTTCGATCCAGGCGGCGAACTTGTCAATCATCCCACCAACCGACGTCGACACACCTTCCAAGCCGGGGAATGCCGCCTGCGCCATCGATATGAATGCACTGATAAGTCTCGTGATCGGCCCAGACAGTGTTGTGATGATGTTTCCTGTGGTCTGGAAGAGTCTATCAAGGAATGTGACGACCTTTTCCGACGCAAACAGCGTGCCAATCTGCTGGAACAATGCGCCAAGAGCCCTGGCGACAATTCCTATGCCGTTGATTACAGTCGGCCCTAGGGCCTTCGTCAGGGCGGTCACGGTACCGGCCAGCGGGGCAAAGAAATTCTGTTGCGCAGCCTGCTTTATCTTGTCGAGGACGGGGAGGGCCTTTTGCACCTCCAACACGAAGCCACGGGCGGCCGGGGTTAGCCCCTTCAGCGCTTCACGCAACTTCTCCGGGTCCTTGCTGAAAACTGCGTCCAGGGCATCCTCCACGCCCATGAAGGCAAGCTTCAGTGTCCCGGCTATGGTAGCGGCTACGGCAATGCCGGCAGGGAGGAAGCCGACGGCCTTGACGAGGTTCAACGCCTCGCGTCCGGCCGCATTGAGCGCGCCGGCTGCCGCAGCGCCAGCAACGGCGAGGAGGGAGACGGCTATGGCCAGTGTAGCCGGATTCGAGCCTATTTTGGTGGTGAGGCCACGTAGCCCCTTAACCGCTGAGAACAGCCCACCAAACGCCTCTGACGATACCTGACCCCTGAGTCTGGCGGTAAGTCCACTGATGAAATCCTTGCTACCAGACTTGTCGACCTCTACATCTACCTTGACCTTCGCCTTCACGGTGATGCCGCGCAGCATGGCATTGATCCTGCGCCGAATAAATGGCACACGCCGCTGAAGCTCGTCACCGATGCCGTCGACAATCGCTTTTCCGATACGTTTCCCGGCCCGCTTCGCCTCGCGGTCGGTACCTTCAAGGGCGGCCTTCAGCTTTGCGGACAGGCCGGTGCCGAAACCTTTGATATCAGCCTCAACACTGACCTCTGCCTTACCTAGGTTTTTCACCGGCATGGTGTCATCCTAGCCGTCCACGCGGCCGGGCATGGCCGCCGCCGCAGCCATGAAGGCTGCCTCGTCCATCGACGCCTCCTCGCCGTCCGGCAGCTCCAGCTCCTCCGGTGGCGGCGCCATGATCTCGGCGATCAGTGATTGAAGATCCTCTTTGCCGTGCTTCCCTGTCGCGATATTGACCTGGATCTGGAACCAGGCGGCATCGAGCCAGGCGGCAATGGTTACTCGGTTCGGCAGGACGCCGGCCATGACCAGCCGGCCCCCGATCGCATCCCAGAGCGCATCAGCGGCGTCGATAATGCGGGGGACGGTCCACCAGTCGCGGCCGGAGCCTTCCTCGATCACCGTTTTGGTTACTTTGTCTACTTCTTGGATACTTGTTCCACCATCGGCGAGGATGTCCTGTAGAGATTGCTGGCTCGGCTCGTCCAGCAGGTCCAGCAGGACCCGGTGCCACGCCCGGTTGCAGCCGACCGCCGGGAGCCACAAGTCACAGCCGCAGTGCGGGATTGTCAGCTCCACGTCGGCCACCGTCACCGTCAGCGGCGCGTCGATCAGGGGCAGTAGCCGGCGCACGGCTACCGCCTACCACGTCCGCGCCCGTGAGCCTGCCCGCGGCGGACCTGCCTGTCGGCCTGGCGCCGCTCCTCGCGGTTCGCCGGCTCCTTGATGTCGAGCAGCGCGGCGGCGAGCCCGGCGGAGTCGATGTTGCCGTCCACAAGCTGGTCGACAGCGGCGTCGGCATCCTCGGGCGACAGGGTCCGCTTGAGTGCAGAGAGGATGACCTGGTGCAGCATCTTGCGGTACGCCTTGTTGCTGCCGTCCTGCTCCGCTCGTGCGACGGCGAGGTCAAGCGCCACGATCAGGTCGTCGGGCACCGGCTTGGCCTTCAGCTTCAGCTGGCCAATGGTGATCTCCCGCGTCCGATCGTCCTCCTTTCCGCTGTCCGGCTCGGTGGACGATTCGGTAGTGACCCGCTGCTCAGCCATGGTCATATCGTACCTCCCGTGCCGCCGGGGGAGATGGTCACCCGGAAGCCGGCCCGCTTACCGAACAGGATGAGTGGCCTTGTCAGGAACTTACTTCCACGGAAGCCTGGATGATTGACCGAGTGGAAAGTGACCTCTCGACCCACCTTGGCCCAATAGAACCGGAGCATGGGGCCTCCTGGTTTTGCCACGATCGGGTGTCGCGGAGAGCCCTGGTGTAGGAGCATGCTTTTGGGGTTATGGCTGGTCACTCGATACGTGACCTTGTTTCCGCTGATTCTTAGTACGCCCTTGATATCGGATCTGGTTCGGCCAGTTTTAAACTGCACCATGCTCCGCGCCCGGCGCTCAACCTGTCCGCCGACCTTTCGCACCAGCGGCGTTACCAGCTCGATTGGAACCTGACGCACCGCGACACGATCTAAGGTGACTTTGACCGTCATGGGCAGTCACTGATCACGGCCATCTCGAAGGTGATCATTCCGCCACCGATTCCACCCTCGACCGGTATGGCCTGCCAGGTCGGGTCGGAGATGTCCTCTTCGGTAATCCAGCCAAAATCGCTGACGGCGAGGACCGTATCATACAGCCGTTCCTGATCATCAAGTACCAGGTTCGCGTATGCCGAATGCTCGGCCGAAGTCGGGGAACGCAGGTCATCGCCAATCGTCGGGGCACATCTCAGCACTCCAATGACGATGGTCTGCCTCATATACTTTGAGCCGCCCCGCATCTGCGAGGTTCCAGGTTCGAGAGCACCCTCTGGGATCATTACGAAACCGAGTCCGGCACATCCAGCGTCCTGGAACGCGTCAATGTCAGCGGCCATTTCCTGCCCCACTGTCAACTGCCAAATGGCAGGTGGCTTGACGGAGGTCAGGAATGCCGTCTGAAGCTCAGTCAGAACCATGTCGGCTGACGTGTAGAGACTGGGCATGTCAGCCAACCACCGGTGCGTCCATGAACGGGGTCAGCACCCGCGGCCGGGCGGTGAGGCCGCCAGGATTCAGGGCGCGGATCACCCCATCGATCGAGGGAATCCCGGTGAGCTGGTCCCGGAGAAGGACGGTCGGCTCGACCATAGTCATTGAAACCCCCTGTCGAGTGATCTCCTTGGCCCGCGACGGAAGCCGGCACAGCGTAGAGGAGTTGGGGCTGGACGCCCGCGCCCATTCCAGGGCGTAGTCGCCGGCTGCGGCCTGGAGCGCCGCAGGTACCGGCTCACCCATCGTGTAGACGATCTCGAACGTCCCGACCGCGCCGGCCGGCAGCGCCAGATCCTGCCACAGTGGCCAGGCACTGCCGTCGGTGCGGACCAGCCACTCCATCTGATCCAGGCGCCAGTTCCCGGCGGGGAGGGCAACGCCGTTGATGTGCACGCTGGTGATCGTGTTGACCGGCCCCTGGAGCCGGACCCGGTACGGGTCGACAGCTCCGGTCGTCCCAGCCGGAAGGTTGATCCAGTCGCCGGAGCCGATCGCGGCCGGGTACCACGGTGCGCTGATCACGTCGGCGTCCGAGATGGCCACCTGGCAGATGATCGGGCGCGCGGTTGCCGGCCGGGCGTCGAACCGGTGACCGGTCGCCGCCCAGAGGACGAGGGAGGCAACATCGTCGGAAGCCGTACGTGTGGCAGCCGAGTAGCCAGCCCACTCGGCCAGATCCTGCACGGAGTGGTGCAGGTGGGTCGGGTTCCACCACGGCGGGTTCGGCATGCGGTAATCCTATCCGTTGCTCAGGCCCTGAGAACGAGAACCCCGAAGATGGTTGGGGCGGGATCAACGGCGCCGGCCGTGGCATTGACAACCCGCACAATAACCGTGTCCGGCGCGGAAACTCTTCCGCCAGCGGCCAACCCGGCAGGAAGGGCCGCCTGGGGAGTTACAACGACATGGTCCGTGACGACCGCGCCATCGACTGTCACGGGCAATTCTGCCGAACTTCCGGCACCAATTGACGGGAAGTCAAGGGTGGCAGTTTCCTGCATGGCTCGCAACAGCGGGGTTCCGGGTATCGTTGACCATGGAGGGAAGTGCGGCGTTGAGTCAAGATCCGATGTGGCCGGGTCTCCGGTGGATACCATGATCCCGTAACGGGGTCGACCCATACCGACCCCAAGAGAGGTTCGGACATCCTCGTCGACAATCCATGGCCAATCATGCGGATCAACATTTATGTCGTCATTGCAGATCAGCGATACAGATATTTCCCCATTGGTGTCGAGGGTGGCCACTACATGTTCAGTAAGTACGGTCGCCGGTTCGCTGAGGTCCGATATTGGTTCTGTGGTGCCAACCGTAAAAGTCACCGTCCCAACGCATGGCGTGCCGCTGGGGGACAGGTATGTATGGGTCCGGGTGCGTCGTACGAGAACCATGTTTCTCCCTACCCCACCAGCCGCCGCTGAACTGTATCAACGGCGGCTGGTGATGGTAACTAAACCATCGTTACGGTGCCGACGTAGCTGGGTCCGGATTGCGCCGAAGGCTTATACGTCACCGTGTAGGGTCCGGCTGCGGCGTACGTGTGCGCCGCCGTCAGGGAGCCGGCCACTACGACCACCGGAGGTGTGGCGTCTCCCCAGTTGATGACGCCGGGCGTCAGTGTCGCCGTCGGGAGCGGCAGCGTTGCCGTCGCGTCGAGGTTGGCACCGGCACCGTCGTCATCGACGATAACGAGCGGACCGACAACCGGACCACAGTCCACGGTAGTGATCGGCGGAGCCAGTTCGGTGCGCTGGAAGTGCTTGTGGTCGTCGGGCACCACGGCCTCAAACAGCGGCCACGGATGACCGAGAGTGGCTGCGGCCTTGGAAAGGTTGACCGAATACGGTCCCACTCCCCACGGGGAATTCTTCTTCGTCTTCCCCGTGATCTTCAGCTCCGAAAGGGCATTCTCGTGCTTGATGACGTGGAAGGTGCCACTTACCATCCATGGGAAAACGATGTACCCGTACGCGGCGGACCCGGAGCAGGACGACACGCCGGCCAGGCGTGTCCACCCCTCAAGGGCGAAGTTCGCGAGCGCGGCGCTGTTCGCCTGCGTCCTCCATCCGATAGCGGACGGCGCAGCCGCATTGTCGTGGATGACATCGTCTCCGGTCATCCATCCGACCAGTTCCGGAACCGCCTTCGTGAACTGCGACTCGACCGTCAGATACTTCAGGCGCGTCGGATCTGCTTCGTACTCCTCAACGTCCCCATCGGCATTGGTGAGGACAAACTCAACCTCGTCGACGGTCTCGCCAGTCTGGTCGAGTGCGACAACGCCCTTGTAGGCGAACATCGCACAGGAGCCAGTGTCTGGGACACCACAGGAGTCAAGCTTCGTGATGCGAATGGCCGCCAGTTTCAACGGCGCGAGCTGATATGTCGTCATCTCTCTCTATCCTCGCCTGCCGCCGACCTGACGGC
>Ga0115026_10000082_pt1 | contig 17810 bp, 39 predicted proteins | sample Mud_0915_D1_FD_83878 | JGI IMG/M metagenome (GOLD analysis project Ga0115026, IMG submission 83878) | Wetland microbial communities from Old Woman Creek Reserve in Ohio, USA - Mud_0915_D1 | ecosystem: Environmental > Aquatic > Freshwater > Wetlands > Sediment ...
CGTAATCTTTCGATAGTTTGTATTTATACATTCTTAACCTGCCCCGCATTAACCCACCTAGCGCGCCTCGCCTCGGTGTCGGTGTGTTGCTGTTCTAATATTAGTAACGCTTTCATCTTATCATTATACACCATCTCATCTATTTTGCCGCTCTCAAAAGCCACCGTGACTTCAAGTTGCTTGTCCTGCACCGCCTCGACAGTGGGAAGCTCGAACATATAGGCGGTGTATTGGTCTAGGTATTGGCTCATGCGATAGTCTCCTTTTGTCTATTAACCCATGCCGTAGTACGTTTAGAATATAATTGTCGTCTATGCGTAGGGCAGGCTTTAGGTATCGCTCCTCGCTTACTGAATAGAAATACCTGTTCGCATATTTCACATGTGTATTCCCGCTCTTTCTTTTCGCTGCCCAAACAAAGACAATCGCTACAGGTCTTTTGATTATGCACTGTCCTGTCAAATTCTTCATTGCATACCCTACAAATTGTTGAGTCATAATACGGTAATTTCCCGCCCATATGCTCATCTTTTAAGCTCTTCCACCAGCAAGGAGCGCAGTAATCACTTGGTGCAGCCGCTCCGATAGGTGTATATGGGCGTCTATTACATCCTTCTGTTTTACACATTATCTTGTCGTCCTCCCATTTTGCTTTCTTTTAAGTTCTTCATCCCTACGTTCCCTTATCTCTTTGCTGCCATCAAAATAGCCTTCCGCCTGGCGAGCATTAAAGCACGGGTCACAATAACCCATCTTAACAGGTCTTTTACCGCAGATATGGCATTGTCCAGCTGGTCTATTAGTGGTTTTCATTTAGGGTCTCCTCCTCGTCTAATTCTTGTCGTAATTCCTTAATAACATCCAATGCGGCCTTAATAAAATATAGTAATGCTATTATAATTCCAAACTGGAACCCTATTATTAAATATAATGTCTCTTTCTCCATCACTTCCCCTCCTGCATCTTACCATACACCCACGCTATCGCTGCGAGCTGGGCGTGGAGCATATCTCTGTGAGGATAGCCACTTCCCCAATGCTCTTCATGCCTACCAATAATAACAATCCCATCATTTATATTGGGTATTAACTTAATTGTTACCGAATACCCCTCCGCCGCGCACTTCTCGATGGCGAGGTAGATGAACTCATGAATATTCCAGTTACCACAGTAGCCATCATCACCATAGAAGATAATGAATTTCTCAGTCATTTCTATTATGCCTTTTGGTTCTATCCCCAGCACCCGCCTCACTATATCGGGGGTTATTATTTCGTTAGTGTTCATATTTATCCTTTGAATATTACAAATAATGTCAACGCAGCCCAGCCTGAATACTGCACAAGATAATCCCACCAACTCATCGGCTTTATCACCTGCCCTCTCTCACTATAACTCGCACTGAGCATATCATCGAAGTGGTACACATTCTCGTCTACCGAGGCGCTACCACTATATACCACATCTGCCGTGAAGAACTCGCCTTTAACCGTCATCGAGGCGGCGTGAGCAGCTGGCGGCAGGGTGACTATCGGCTGAGCTACCTGCGAGGCAGTGCCGGGCACTGTGATATAGATGTACTTTACTGTGACCGATGCGGGGTCGATAGCTACCGATGAGCTGGCAGTATTTGAGGTCGTGCCAGAGTTGGTTATACTCCCCTGTTCTAATCCCATATAATACCCGCCACCGAGGGCAATCAGGATGGCTATTAAAACGATAATAGCGTAAGTCCAGTTATTGTTCATGATTCCTCTCTAAATATTATCTATTAATTGTTTTATATATGCTTCTATATCATAAACGACATTGAGAGCACCGCAAGCAGGGCATGTTTGGACTCTGTATCGAATTTCCTCTCTATGAAAAGCAAGGTCGGGCAAAGCAAATTCAAGAATAGAAGTATGCCTTATTATTACTTCAGGTATCTCTTTGCCTACATCCATCATCTGAATTTCAACAGCGTTACAATAGGAACAATTACAAGGAGTTCTATATACTATTCCACTATTCCTAGACGGCAATTCTACTCGTGATAAAAATACTTCTTGCGTTCTAAAAAATGATTGTATATGAGTCCTCAACTTCTCATGTATAGCTGTTTCTATGGCATTACCCCTCATTTATTTCCCCTCCCTATAATCAACACATTCCTTACTAAAATCTTGAAACGAGCGATGATACATAAACCATTGTTTATTACCGTTTCCTTTTATTCTTGTCCTATTCCTTGCGCATTCTTTATCCGCGCAATCAACAGCACAGAATGTAATGTCTTGGCTATTTGTTCCGGTGATTTTCATTTCATTATCCCCAACATTAATGATATAACGACCAAGAATATGAGTAAACCTGCTCCGTCCAGTACCTGTAGTAATGTTATCATATCGACCTCCCTAAAATTTAGTTACTTTCGCCCTCGGTGTCCATCCCTTCTGCACTGCTTCCAGCTTCATCCGCGCTATTTTCTCCCGCTGTTCCCGCCGTAGTCGGATGGTGGCGAGGTAGATAAGAGCGGCGTTAGGGTTCATTTGTGCGCCCTATCAAATTTTATGCCCTGGTAGACAAGTATTATTTCTGCCCCAATCAGTGACTCAAAATAACCACACCAACTTACACTTTGCGCATACATTTTCCCATTATCTAGTTCAAGAAATAGGCTCCAAAAACCTTTCTTGTCGAATTGAGATGTTCTATACCAGTCCCGTGATTGTAGTTCCTTTATACGGCTGTCTTTGTCTTGCTTCTTGAGTGAATAATGCGAATTATTATTAAGCTCATATAACTCATAATGTTCTTCAATACGAACAAGATTTCTTTTGGCTGCCTCAATATTGTTCCACTCTATATCTAATGTAGTATCAGTCTCACTACTACCGAAACTATCTCCTGTTTGATAACTCACTTTTATTTGGTACATCACTCCCCCTCCTTGCCATCGAGGGCGGCGAGAAGGACATCTATATACGATATTTTCCCTATCAACTCACCTTCTTTTATACTATCAAGGTTAGCCAAGGGTAATTTAGTCAGCATTGCTTCAAGTTCTTTCTTATCAACCTCTAATCTCTCCCTCAGATCAGAGACTTTGATGTAGCCGCCGTCATCTTTCCTAATCGGCTCGTGACAACTGTTATATCCACAGTCACAGGCATCATACTTCTGTATCTTACTCATCTCTTCTCTCCTTGAATTGAATTTCATCTATTATATACGTATTTTACGTATATGTCAATAGGGCAAAATCCTTTATTTGCCTAACTTTCTTATTTTTGATAATATATCTTTTTCGGTATATTTGTATTTCGGTATCCTTCTTCCCGCCGCCAAATCCTCAAGAGTACGATATGGATAACCTATCGCCTCGCCTACCCTGCGCCATGAGTAATAATCGGGGTCACGGGGATATTTGCCCTTCTCATAGTGCTTACCTTTATTGAGCCTTGCTCTAGCGTTGTGCAGTCGCTGGGCGAAAGTTATTGATTGGTTTTTAGTCATTCTTTACCTCGATATTTTTATTATTCACCATTGCGCCCGAGCCCATATCCCAATGATAAAAAATAACGCCAAAGGCGCTGCGTGTATGACTACTGGAAAGTAGGGAGTATTTGCCAGCAACTCTGCCCGGTGCCTTATTACTACCTTTCGTACCCTTCTGAAAAGCTGCATCCCCGTATCTCATCCGTAGCGCCAAAGCGACATCTTTATCCTTTTTATTGTTACACCCGGTCATATGAGGTGCCCAATCAGGACGGGTATAAAAATAGCATGGGATATTGTTATCTTTCGCCTGCCTGCGTATCTCACCTATCCACACGCAGGTCATAAATGTGGTAGCGCCCACCTTCATCCCGAATGAACGCATATATTCTAAGACAAACTCAATATCCCATCCGATATGGCGATAATTCAGTATCTCAGCTTTTAATACTTCATAGAGGGCGGTATTCTCAATATCTATAGCCGTGACAACCTTTAACTCGTTGCCGTGTACCTCCGTGACTACAAAACCTGTGTAGGTAGTACCCGGATCGAATCCAAAAATAACCCTACTCATCATCCACCCCGCACTTCGGGCACCTGATAAAGTCGCAGTCCGGGATATCTCCCTTGCTGCTATAATGCGGTGCAGGGACTTCTTTTGTGTCGTTGCAGTATTCGCATTTGGGTTTTTGTTCATAATCCTCGCCCGTCATGTATTCGACAAAGCTGGGCCAATCAGTGATTTGTCCGCCGTCTATGGCGTGGATGATGGAATTGAAAAAGTCACATGCTCCCTGTAGCGCAAAAATACTGCCTGCATCATAAGCCCTTTTTCTTTTTTCACAGTAATCCTTGACCCTCTTTATAAATTCAGCCTCTTCAAGCCCCCATAATGTCATAACATCGCCCTTCGCTTTAGTCCAGCCAAACTGATACAAATACTGCTCTTCTGCTTTATTCATCACCTCACCTCCTTTATAACACCAGCCTTAATATAATATGCGTTGCGTATCGGCAGTATCCTGATAGCGCGGAAGAGTTGTTTTAGTTTAGTCATTGCATTTTCTCCATATTTTACGACCTTTGTACGTTGCTGTTAATACTGGCTTCACCTCAACTACCGTAGGCGTGAATACTCCCTCTTTATCTACGCATGGCTGTGTCCATGTGATAGTTCGGGTATCGGTATCGAATACCTGTTCGTTATAAGTGCCCCCATAGGCTATATACCTCATCATCGCCTCCCTATGCCGAAAATTAAATATAAGAGTATGGACATGTTAATCCTCCAAACTGAAAATATCATTTTTCTCATACTCTAAAACAAACTGGATATATCTACGAATAAACTCCTCAAAATTTTCATTACAATTTTGCGAGAATATAATACCTTCCATATCATCAGAGCGTACCTGCCACAAATCGCTATCACAATATAGTGGTCGGTCCTGTGGCAGTAGAGCCATTAGCTCATATAATTCATAGTCTGCGATATTATAACCCTTTGCCATATCTCATTCTCCTTAATTTTAATTTATCCATACTACATAATACATATTATCGGGCGTTAAGCAAATCGGGATTCTCGTAAATATTGCCGATAACTTCAATATCTTTTATTTCATAATACCATTCTTTGTGCATAGAGCCGCGTTCATGCCAGTATAAACTATAGAACTTATCTTCAAGCATACATATTTGTTGCATATATTCTCCGAATACTTTGAAGCCTCCCGGAATATGCTGAACTATATCTACCACTTCCCATTGATTCGTTTTTTCTTGCTCAGATTTTAGCCCTTTAAGAATGTCTTTTGCATATATCTCTTTGCCGTTTTTATCTTTAATACCAGTATATTGAAGCAATATTAAATCTGGACAAGTTTTGCCATAAGCAGAAGAATGAAATCTTGCACAATATAATTCCCCATAACTACCAATATGGGCATAATCCATCATGGCATTAGTTGTTTTATCCCATGCCCTAAATTTAATTTCTTTCATACTCCCCTCCCTAAAATTAATTATCGCCCGGGTCGCGGGCGGTTAGCTCCTCAACCAGTTTCTCAATGCTGACCTTCTCGCCTTTTGCATTAGCCTTTGTCTTGACCTCACTGATAAAGGCGAGGGCTTTTGCGTTAAAAGGGACTTCTTTATGCTCCGTTTCTTCCATCTTCTCCACAACCGCATCGACTATGATATGTGTCAGGACAATACTCACAAGGGCAAGGCTCACACCATAGATTATACCGATATAATTTGACATTATAGCGGAGCTTTTGAGCCATGCAGTCGTGTAGTAAGTACCCACATCAGTCATCATCCCGACCTGCACCTGATTATATGCCAGATTGCCTATATCCTCCTGCGTAACAAAACCGTCCATGATGGCAAAGTAGTTCGTTATTCCAATAGCCATAGCTAGATATATCATACCCCACATATACATAGCGTAGGGCTTTTTGTTTTTGATACGGATCGTGATACCATATATCAGCATCAGTAACCCTATATCAAAAAATGCCATATTGACATTGGCAGCTACTTTATTGTGATAGATTTCCCTATCGAACCATCCCGACCCGTTCCAGAACGATGTTAGTAATGCCGCTACAATAACGACTATGCCGACATATATCATCACGGTGTTTAACGTAGAAAACCAGTTTTTCTTCATACATTATCCTCGTCATTATCTATTAACATTAAGCCAATCAGCATCACAGCGATAAAAACCAGCAAGAATATTGCTATATATACGCTTTCCATACGACCTCCTAAAATGGCATATCTGAATTATCTGCAACCTCAGCATCAGCGGACTTTTTTATTGGATATTTTAATCCTTTCCCGTCCTTCTTTGCATCTACGATATATATCTGGTTAGGATATGTCGTTATAGTCATTGTCTTAACCGTACTATTCTGCCCTTCATAAGAGCCTTCTTTGAGCGTCCCGTTGGTGATCGTAACCACATCCCACTTAGCGAGTGTCATTTCAATAAGGGCAAGCTCCTCGCCATCGCCCCACACTTCTACATTGGTATATTGTCCGGCCTTGCTTTGAAAATTACTGTTTGCGATAGAAAATTTGAGTACAGGTTTTGAGATTTTCTCACCTGTATCTCTATCTGGCACATCAACATATGCCAATTTTGCGATACCAGTATCTTTTATGATTTTACCAGCGCACTCGCCGTATACCTTATCGTTAGCCATATATTACCTTCCTTTTACAAATGTTTCGACTTCAACCACTTTCACGCCCGGATATGCCAATGTCTCAGGCATTGCCTTCGCCATCTTATCGAGGAATGACTGATCTACCTTTATTGCCTCGACTGGAACCTTGCCAGCCGCTACAGCAGCAAGAAGAGCCTTTATATCGACTACCTCGGCTTTATAGGTTTTGCGGGTGTTCATGCCTTCGATTTTCGCAGGTTCTTTCGGCATAACGATAGCCTGTATCTGTGGAACATAAACAGGCTCAGGGATAACATCAGCAGATAGTATCTCGGTCACTGCTTCCTGTGTCGCCCCCGCCGCTTCTGCCGCCTGTGCTTCTGCTATTCTTTTATCTTCTGCCTCCCTTCTTGCTTTTTCTTCGGCTATCCTGCGAGCTTCGGCAGCCTGTTTATCGAGTTCTGCCTGTATTTTTGCAGCTTCTTCTCTTGCTTTGCGAGCCTCCTCATCCTGGAATGTTTTAATTTTCTTGCCAAGCTTATCAACGCCAGCCTGCCACATTGTAGTGTTTAGCCCACGAAAGCCCGTTAAAGTACGATGATATAGCAGGGCTTCTGCGACCTGCGGCTCCATCTCGGCCTCGACTTCTTTGATTTTATTTTTCATGAAAGTCCATTGCTTGCCAGCATCCTGAGCCTGTTCAGTATTCGTGATGACGAGGTTATCTACCCACTCATTAAGCTGTTTAGATAGTTCTGAGACCTCATTCGAGGCTATCGCTATATCTTGTTTCAGTAGTTCGAGCCCTGATTGACTGATAACGATTGGCAATGTCGGTAATGGTTTAACTAATGCCGTAATGTCTTTGTTCTGCGTTGCTTCCATTTTATTTTTTCCTCTTAAAATTATAAATATTCAATGCCGATAGCCATACATCCTGATAATACGCATCTGGTTTACCCCATTTTGAAGTCGGTATCAGCTTCCAGTCATCCGTTTTTAATTCTAAAATAGATCGGGCCCGGGGCTTATGCCCGAAGTCGTAAGCAGCCAATTGTACACAATGCCATTCCTGAGCCGGGCCGGACTTAATATCGATTAATACCTCTTTATCGTCAAGCATCCCCTCGATATCAGGCGTTCTACCGTAGAGCAAAGGCGATATATTGCCTTCTTCACATCTGGTAATAACTAATCGCTTACCATGAGCCTTTATAAACTGCTCGAACTGCTCAACATGTCCGAAGATATCATCATCGAGCATTCCCCAAGATAACGTACCTTTTACTAACTGCTCACAAGCCTTATGTATACGAGTGCCTCGGTTCATATAAAACTCACCATCCGGGCGGTCATAATCTCCGATAATGCCCTCGCTTTTTAATATAGAGGTAACGCCCGGAATAGGGCGTTTATTACTATCATAATACTGATGCAGCTCATCATTGAAGTAGCCGCCGTGTATAACTCTCATATTATCCTTCTATCACAAGTGGGGTCTTTATCCATTCGCAAATCTCGTCATAACGGGATACTGTGATTAATGTCGAGCTTTCAAAGCCGATTGTAGCGAGATATTCTTTGACCTGCTCAGGGGTCTTGCCGCCTTCTTTCATGAGCACATAAAGACGTTTGCGTTGTGGTTCGCTAATGATTGCATCCTCAGGCTTTGGTTCCGGTGCAACTTTTGCTTCATGAATTACAGGAGCGTCCTCATCGGTATACACAATTGGAGTATCATCTTTTGCGCCTTCTACATCAGGTTCCGGCAATAGATACTCCTTGCCGCTCATTCCGATAAGTACCTCGGTCATGCCAGCCTGTAGGGCCGGAAGGTTTTGGATGCTCACATCAGGGAATAGCTTGAGCAGATAATGTGTCTGCATTTTGCCTTCGTGCATCATCTTAGCTTCTTCGCGCCTCAGGATAAACGGAATGCCTGACAATCTACCAGCGACCTTGATTGCGTGGTCTATACCTGACCTTACGCTAATATCGGAGCCGACTGACTGTGAACTGATTTGATAGACCCCGCCGATAGATACCTCAGGTATCATAAACTGCAAGGCAAATCGGGCAGAGCATTTATTCTTTGCGCCATATTCACATGGGCCATTTTTGTCAAGCATGCCCAGGCACTCCATTTCTTTTTTCGTGCCAATATCATCAATGATACGCTCGCAGGTCATACCATTGCCTTGACATTTAAGTTTTTGATTACCGCCATAGCAGCCGTAGAATTGGCTGAAACATTCCTCAGGGTCATTGACCGGAAACATGATTTTGAGTTCCTTCGGCTTCTCTCCGAAAAACGACTGCACCTCAGGCGGGCATACAAAATAATCAACCTCAGCGGGATATGAAGTACCCTTTGACTCATTGACTTTCTTGATACCAAGACGTATTTTACCGATAAGAGGCAGATGTATCTGCTCTCTTTTATCATTATTTACGATCTTGTTAAATTTGCGTTTTCCCATATTCTCCTCTTAATATTATTACAGGGCTTTACCCCTTGCCGCCCAGCTCGTGAACGGGCGGGAGGGAGTTAAAAGAACCCTAGTATTGCGCCAAGTGGAGCAACGATAACTCCAATACAGCGAGCAATAAACATGCCGTCAATAACGGCAAAATGAGTATTTACTATTTTAATAATGTTCCAAACCCATCCATAGATACCAGCACAGCCTATTAATGCTGCTACTATCCATACAGCTATAAGAGCTTTCATATTCAACCCTCCTTAATTAATTAATACAAAACTTATAAATAGCGGGGTTATAGAATAAAATAAGGTCATTATTTCGCCCCGCTATGCAAACGTCCTCACTCAAAATAAGGCGTTTTTCAACCCAAGAAGGCTATTTTTACGAGGTAGCTCCTCGGCTGGTATCCATTTTGTAAGTTCAAAGAGACGAAATTCGCTCAACAATGCCTATGACCTTTGGCTTTTACCTGACGGAACGGTCATGCGCCCGACCAACTTCAATCTATTCAGTTTCCAATGATGTGCTAAAAAATAGCAGTAATTTATTATAACCGTATTTTACGTGTTTGTCAAGAGTTATTTTAATATAGTAACAATACCATCCCCATTACATGTTCTACAACTTTTATTTGTATATTTTTCATAACCTAAACTATTACATTCTTGACATCTCGTCCATTCTGTTTTGCTCCTAAAGAACTGTGCCTCATACCCACAATTCACTAGATTCCCCACTTCCTTCCTGTCTTGTTCGCAATAAATATGCCCCCCATGTTACTACTTGTTTTGTAACAATACTCAAGGGAATTCTTGGTCTAATGCAATGAGCTCTTTCGCTAGGTATTTTAGGAAAGTGCGATATATGACTGATGCCATAGTACACACAATCAACACAGTATTTTATATCCTTATTGTTGAGATAATCTCTCATCACTTCACCCCCAATGCTTCCAACGCGGCGGCGGTAAAGATGAGATTGCTATTAGGATAGCGCTTATGCCCAACTATAATATAGTCAATTGTTGCACTTGGGTCATCATAGGCAGAATCATAGGTTTCAAACCTCAAATACTTCTCCAAATTCTCCGCTGTCGCAGGGAGGTTATAAAAGCGAGCTGCCTTGCATATTACTATACTGTCAGCCAAGCTAATTTCCCTATCATCGCCAATTATATTGTTACAAAAAACCAACATCCCATACGCCTCGACCTCATCGACAGGTGGCGGAGGGGGGAGTTGTATATCAGCTTTCATGTAATGAGTGTGCCATCTTTCCTCACCCTCCTCAAGCAAAACAAGATTTACCCCAGTATCTTTATAGTTTACATAGAACCATCCACTTTTATCCTCCGGCGCCTGCCCCTTCACCCATTCCTGTTTTGTAGGGGGAAAAAGCGTATTCATCACTGACGATAATGTCACTGGTTCGCCTACTTTGCCATCAGCTATTCGTTTTGGTGGGGTAGTGATCACCTCATCGGCGTGGCGGATGGATAGACCGGGGAAATTCGGACACTTGCCATTTATTTTTGAGAAAAGAAAAGTCTCTATGCGCCCATCCATATTAATTTCTACCCGAACCATGTGCATATCATCATGGCTTGCTACTGCGTTAGCAGGATAATGTCTCTCATCTCCCATTACTGCTTCTATCTCATCCCCTACCCCAAATTCTCTTTGTGTCATTTGTGTGTCTCCTTTATTATTTTATCCACAATTCATCATACAGCCTATCTATCGCCTCAATATCTTTTATAGCGCCGAACATAAGCAGGTACCGGAGCTTGTTTGCTTTATCGTTTCGCATGATTCGCCTCATAGCGTTTTAATGCTTTATCATCCCAAAATGCCCTGTGACGTTCTATCACATCGGGAGATTGTAGTCGTCTATCTATATCAGCGCGCTCTGTGATATATTCCAGTTTGGTCAGGTTATGATATGCCAGTGTCCGCAGGTGTAGCCTTTGCCCGGTGCGCGGCAGTAGCAACTCTTCTTTTTGTTCAGGGGTAGGGTTCATGGTTATCCCTCCTGTATTGGATGTTCAAAGTTGCGCCCTTCTTTTACTGCCTCCAGTATTGCTTTTGCAAACTCTTCCGCCGTGTCTAGGTCTACGCTTCCGATACTTGCCCAGTTTATCTTGATTTCATTATCACAGCCGCCATATTCTATATCATCAACGTCCGGGATATACATTTCTATTCTATGCCCTAGTTTATTTATTGTTTTCATAATCTCTCCTCAAATTTTAATTATTGCCGGAACCCTCCGGCGGGGGTTAGATGTTAAATCTCGCTATAAGAATAATTATTCTTTACCATCTCATCTAAAAAGCCTTGCATATCATCAACCATGTAATATACCTCTTCGTTATTTTTTAAAACCTTGAAGCATCTTATTGTTTTCATTTCCTTGCGCCTCCTAGCGCTTGTTTTAATGATACCATTATACAGCTTTTAACAGTTCTTGTCAAGTAAATATTGATAACAAGGATATGATTATATCTTAGATGGTTTTTTGCGGTTGCGCATTAGGTCTTTTTCTATTCTTTTATAAAGTTCTTGGCTGGAGCAGGTAATATATTCATTACCAACTTGTATCTGCACAATATTCCCAGATACCTCATCGTGCCATACCTTTATTTCCTGCGCCGGTCTACCCTTTGGATTTAGTGGCGGTTTTCCCGTCATTGCTTTGCGCCTATCCGGGCGGGTGCGTTTAGTTGTCATGGGTTAATATCTCCTAAAATTATATTTCTCTTCCGCATACGCTATTAAATCACGCTCCGCATGTTCTTTTGTCTCAAAATAGGCATCAGAGATGTTGTAAAGAAAGTCTATCCATTTGTAGTATCCGTCATCTCCTCGGACGATGTGACCGAGCGGGAAGAGACCGAAGCGGAGAGTGTGGAGCATGGTTATTGTCCTAATAGCTTCAAATTTGTGTTATTATAGAAATAGAATTGTTTATTCTCAAGAGTTTTCCCATATTCGTTTTGTCCTTCATAAGCATCTATAATCTCCTGCTCTTCTTTTGCCATATCCTGATATTGCTTATAGCCATAATTCGGAGGGAGCCAACCTTTACGCTGCGAGCCGAATAGATTAAACTTTTTCAGAAGCTCCATGTCCCTGAACTCAATATGACACGTTCCTTTTTTATAAAAAGTCACATCAAAATATTGTAATCTGATCTTGCGACTTTGACCTTCTTTTTTTGCATTTGTAAGTACCTGGCGCAAATCGATAAATTCATTTATCTGGCGATCCTCAAGATAATTAAATACCTTTTCTATATCAGCTACTTTATTAATCAAATCATAAACACCAAAAGAAGCGAACCAGCCCGACATTGGAATAATTACTTTTTTATTTATCTTATAAGCGCTATTTGTTTTCCAACCATTATAATAATGGATATTCTGGCTTGTCTCATCCCACCAGTTATAACGATGTGAAAATGTCTCAAATAGTTCCAGTATCGTAGCCTCAACACTTGACGATAGGCTACTGGATAACTGCTCCGTCAATTGCCCGATATTGTAAACTGAAAAATCATAATTTGTCAGATTATCCAACTGCTTCCAAAATTTACTTCGGAGTTTCTCAGTAAATAATGCCGAAAATTTATCTGACTGGAAAAGTGTCTCCCAGTACTTGCGTCTTATTTTTTTTATATATCGATTTACGAGATTACCCTCTTTGTTATCTATTTTTAGCTCCATTATAGGATTTGCATTGTCTCCAAACCCAGCTAATGTATAAGGTTTTAGCGCTTCAAATTCCCGGATAACCGATACTCCCGTCTTAATCTCAAAATTATATTGCTGCACGATCCCTGATATATCATTGGCTACTATTTTATTATAATCAGTAGCTCCTTTTAATATAATCTCTTCTCTTTTTAGTTTTTCAAAAATAATCGATTCACCAACTTGATTAGGGATATTTATTTTAATTAATGCAATTTCTACCCCCGTTTTGCGCTCCGCATCCCGAAAAGCTCCTTGTTTGTATTCGATAGTAGCATTATGCTCCTCCAGTTTTCTTACTAGGTCTTTACGGATATTTGAGAAAGGGTTTTTTATAGTTTCAGCGTTTAGGATACAGGTAATCATCCCGCCGTTTTTTTGCATTTCCAACGCTTTTAGTAAATGTTTATCCCCTTCATCAAAAGGCGGATTCATGATAATAAGATCGTAATGTTTCAGGGTTTCATATGTTAGAAAGTCATCATGAACGATGCGGTGCCCCTTTCCTTTCAGTGTTGCCTTAAGCGCAGGATCTAATTCGACACAATCAATATCGTGATTATATCGTGAATAATATTTATCGCTTGAATATGCTGCCAGATAATCGACAATATCCCCTTTCCCTGCCGAGGGCTCAAGAATAGTTGTTATAGCACGCAGTTCAATTTCCTCGAGCATCTGCTCTATTAGGTTAGTTGGTGTTGGGTAAAAATTCTTATTGTTTAGCATTATTTCTTATTCTCCGCATAATATCTTTTCCATTTTTTGTCAGCTGCTTCGAAGGCTCGCTTTGCTTTGTCGCGGGCAGTTTTTAACCGGAAGTACTCACTAGTAGGCTGGAATGCTGGCATAGTCAACACGTATGCCCTGAATTTAGTTTCAGTTTCTTTGTACTCGTCCATTTTGGCTATGGCAGTGTCGTAGAGAGAGTAGTCATTCATAGATTAACCTCCGAATATTGAATCTTTAATACCTATACCCTTGAAAGCTCGCTTACCGCCTGACCGCTTCACTGCCTCAAGCCCACGTTCGCGCAGTCTAATCCCCAGCATTTTTTGTGATAGAGGATATCGTTCCCCGTTATTCTCACACCATTCCTCGTATGATTTATATAGTGTCTTAAATATAGTCTCACGCTCAGTATTTTCGAAGTCACATACCTCATCAAGAAATGTACCGATAGTGTCCATCTCGTCCTGATATTCCTTAACAGCATTTTTAATACATTCAGGTTCAGCGAGCCCGATTGCATTATACATATTCAATCCTGATAATATCCATTGCAATATACCGTCAAATTCCTGCTCAAGTTTCTTTTGCAAATTAGTATCTTTCTGCCCTTCCGTGAGTTTATTTTTGAAGTCTATTTTTTTAATTCTGCGCCATATGCCCTGATCCATGCCTTTAATATTCGGCAGGTAGTTTGTGGCAAACCATAATTTATGAGTGGGCTTAAAGTTGAAGGCATCGGCATACAAGAACCGGCCCACTAGGGTATCATCTGAGGTTAAGCTTTTCACAGTCGCTTCATTTAGTCTCGCGCCCTGGTCACTCTCTGCCGATATAGCGAGCCTAATACCCTTGAGTGCACCTATTTCTCCAAGTTTTATATTATCATTCGATTTTGCGGTGAGCAGATCGGCATTAACAGTTTTTGCATAATTGCCAAATAGTTTCTCAAGAGTATTAAGGAATACCCCTTTACCATTTTCACCGGTACCATATAGAAAGAATATAGCATGTTCTGATGTGCTACCAGTCAGGCTGTACCCCATAGCACGCTGAATATATAGCACTACATCGATATTATCCTGAAAAGTCTCAAGCAAAAACTGTTCCCATCGCGGGCATTCAGCTTTTTTGTTAAAATTTGCGTTTATAGTTTTGGTAAAAATTCGGTCACGAGTGAACGCCTCAAGTGTCATTGTCTGCAAATTTATAATACCATTTTTGCACATAATATATTCAGGATCATTATCTATTTTCTCGACCGATATTGAGACTTCCGGGGCTGTTTTTGATAAGCTGACCATAGCCTTGAGCTTTCCCTCGCCTTGAGTGCTGATAGCGTGTTTATATATCCTTTTTGATTGTTTATCATTGATAGCATTGGCCGCTTCATCCTTGATAGATAATGCTGTTTTTTTAGCCAGCTGATTCACAGCCCCCAGATTATCAATATTCCAGTTTTTCTCATCCCACGTTAACCAGCTCTTATACTCTACGCAGTACCTTAAATCTTTTGAATGTTGGCGCAAGAACCGTTCACTATTCCCCATGTCAGTGCATTCAAAGCCTTCATTTATAGTGTCGCCATCCGTTTTTTTTTCATCGATATATGGAGTGGCCGCTACTATCTCATCCATCTCAAGTATCGAGTGGCCACTCCCTAACCAGTCCGTCACGTCACCTTTCTCTATATTGCCCGGCAGGTTGATGATTTTTATCTTAGTGTTTTTGCAATAAAATTGGATAGTCTCAGCGACCTGATCTCCATGTTTTTCTCCCGGCGGGTCATTATCAGGAAATATTATGATTTCCTTGCCCTCAAAATACTCGTTGAATATTTTATCATCCGGCCACTTACCAGCTCCGAACGGTGCGGTAGTACCACATAGCCCATGTGATATGAGAGTATCGGCATCTTTCTCCCCCTCAACTATATATATAATATCATTTTGAAGAATGTCGGGCAGGTTATACGGCACTATCGATAATGGTTTTTTCCATATTTCTTTGCCATTATCATCCCAATACTTAACTTTAAAGTCCTTTGTCGTCTCTTCGCCATCATCCCATTTGCAGTGAAAACGCATAATATCAAACACTGGCGAGCCATCAGTATCGAGATAGTTCCATGTCTTTAAGAGTTGATTATATATTTTTTTAGGGGCTGGCTTTTTAGGTTCAATAGATTTTTGAGCTTGAGGACGAGGGGCTGGAGTATATCCATCCTTATCCCCTGCCGATATGTCAGCATAGGTCAGTCCCACTGCCGACAATATAATATCATTAGCGCAACCGGCTTGGCAATAAAGGAATATCCCAGCCTTGCCACGGCTACTACCTTCGTTTATTGACAGGCTCGCTTTTTTATCGTCATGGCAAGGGCATTTTACGTTATACCCTGATCCGGCGCGAGTAGGTTTTTCAAACAAAGATACAACCTCATCTAATTTCATCATTTATTTTATTTCCTGCACGGTAAAGGTTATATCTAAATTCAAATGTTTTGCGCAGCGCTCAAGCTCATCCGGGGTAAATGTATTATTTAATTCTTTGCTTCTATATGTATTCAGCGATATCCCCAATAGATTAGACATAACCAATTGACTAATCCTGTACCTAGTTCGATATCCTCTTATTAAGTCGCTTAAAAAAACCAGCTCTTTGTTCTTATATTCTATTTTTTGCATTTTTTTATTAAAAATATGATAATACGAAAATTATACCATAATTTATTATCTTTTTCTATCTTTTTTATAAAAAGAAGAAACTTCATATCCGTCTCTTTTTAAAAATCGGATAAGACTATCGGGGACATTATCAGGATTTTCACACCATTTTTTTATAGTAGCAGGATGTCTGCTTGTATACTCCGCCATGCTTTCTACAGTGAAATTATTCACCTTCATTAATTCAATAAATCTATCTTTTTTAAGTGGTAGTTTTTTTGTCATTTTAGTTTTTCTAATTTTATTTATTGTACCATAAATTGGGGACAATCGAAACGATAGGGGAATTTTCAAAAATCGTCCATCCCCAACTCAAACCCTTATATATATTATCTTTTTTTATATATGGGGACGATAGGGATGATGTGTATATATATGTATATGAGATATTTTTTATATGTGCAAAATATTGATATTTAGAAATATGTATATATAGAAAAAGTTTTGACGCTTTTTCGTCCCTACGTCCCTAAAATACTCTATAATATAATCATAGTGCCAGTTGTGACGATAATTTTTTATCCCTTTCTCGTCTTTTATCGTCACTATCGTCCCCAATTTTGTATTTTTTATGGTATAATGAAAATAAATTCAGGAGATTAAATCATGAAAACAATACTTTTTATCGTAGCCGTAACATTGATATTATCAGGTTGTGGAACTACACCACCTACACAGACGGCGCCAAATAATAGCATTTATAATCAAGGCCCTACTGATAAAGGTTTTGGTAATCCACCTGTAGCATCCGGAACAAAAACAACAATATTGCAATAATGTATGTATAAAATAGAAATACGTGACAAGAAAGGTAAACCAATGGCTGATAGTGATATATTCAAGTTATCAAAGCCAATCAAAACAGCTATTGTCCGTACCATAAACAAAGTATCTCAATCAGCTATTGTAGCGGCAAAAAGGGAAATAAGGCAGAAATATACGATACCTTATAAGACACTGGGTCAAAATATCTACATCGACAAGAAGGCTTTTGTAAATAGAGATAGATTATTCGCTGTGATACAGGCATTTGGTAGGCCATTGAGTATATCTGACTTCAAATATACAATACAGAATAAGGCGATGTACAATATCTCTACACATAACAAACACAGCCAGCAGCAAGTAACAGTTGAGGTTATTAAAGGACAGAAGAAGATAATACCTAAAGCTTTTCAATTGAGGAATAAAGACGCTATTGTATTAAGGACAGACGCAGGACTAAAGACATTGAAGGGTATATCGGCATCAGGAGCGTTTAATCAAGTGCACCAGATTGTTATACCCGCGTCAATACAAGAGAAGTGGGGGAGAGTATTCACTCATGAGTTAGAGTACGCTATGAAGAATGACAGAGGGGTTATATAGTGGATAGAAATATATCTCAGGCGAGGCTACTTTGTATTAAAAAGGTACTGTCAGAGCCAAAGAAAGGTCGAGGGCTTGCCTTGTC
>Ga0115026_10000083_pt1 | contig 17275 bp, 23 predicted proteins | sample Mud_0915_D1_FD_83878 | JGI IMG/M metagenome (GOLD analysis project Ga0115026, IMG submission 83878) | Wetland microbial communities from Old Woman Creek Reserve in Ohio, USA - Mud_0915_D1 | ecosystem: Environmental > Aquatic > Freshwater > Wetlands > Sediment ...
CGGAGTGAAGGTCCGTCGTCCAGAACCGCTAGACCACAAGCGCGTTGGTGTCGCCAGGGGGATTCGAACCCCCAGTCTCCGGCTTGAGGGGCCGGCGTCCATACCAGTTAGACGGTGGCGACAGTCTTTACAGAGCTGGTGAGAGGATTCGAACCTCCAACATGCTGCTTACAAAGCAGCTGCGCTGCCGTTGCGCCACACCAGCATCGGAGCCGTTGGCCGGAGTCGAACCGGCGACCTGCGGTTTACGAAACCGCTGCTCTGCCGACTGAGCTACAACGGCATCGCCCGTGCAGGCTGCAGTGATGATCCACGGGCAGACCCTGTGGGCCTTGGTCACAGCGTCGCTGCGGCACCCGGTAGCGCTGGCAGTCAGCAACGACGATCACTGGTGCGACGGGTGGGACTCGAACCCACACGGACTTGCGTCCCCAGGAATCTCAGTCCTGGATGTCTACCAATTCCGAACCACCGTCGCAGGGTGCCGTGGGTGGGACTCGAACCCACACGAGCCGAAGCTCCGACGGTTCTGAGCCGTCGATGTCTACCAATTCCGAACCACCACGGCAGTTGCCGGGGCCAGCGAACGCCAGCTTCCTCGTGGGAGCGAGTGAGGCCACCCGGCTGGCCTCGCACTGATCAACACGCGAAGATGATACCGTTGTGCTCCAGAGGCTGCATTCGACTGCCTTCCTTACCCATGCGCAGCCGCCCACCGAAGTGACTGGGACGGGTCAGCACTCTGACCGGGCCACCGTCGGGCGGGCTGAACTCCCGCATGCCGATCTGGTGGTAACCGCTGCCCAGCAGGTAACTCTTCATGCATTCGAACGCCGCACGTGGACTAGTGTGAACGCGGAGGCCGGCTGCTCCTTTCAGCCCGTGGTTCGTCGGGGTAAGCGTGCCGCAGCACTGCTCCCGAGGCACTCCGCACAGGTACGTCTGTGCTTTGCGTGGCATGGTTGCCTCTAGCGTAGGGTGAACTACCCTGGCACGCTAGGCGGTCACGCCTCGCGTGCCGCGCTAAGTCAGCTGCAGCTGCGTTGCCACGACGCACCTCCTTCCACTGGAGTAGTCGGCGTGACTGGAGTTGAACCAGCGACCTCTCGGTCCCGAACCGAGCGCGCTACCAGACTGCGCTACACGCCGTTGGAGCGGGTGAAGGGAATCGAACCCTCACAACCAGCTTGGAAGGCTGGAGTCCTACCGTTGGACGACACCCGCATAGCCGTTACAAGGCGACGGCTTCCGCGCCACCTGCTAAGGTAACGGCTGCGACTAAGGGGCGCAGCACCCAAAAGGCTGACCGCGGAGGCGTCCGCTGTGGTAACCACTTTGCTGTGCCCAGAGCCGCGATCCTCGGCTCGCCGGCGGAAGCGGAGGGACTCGAACCCCCACTGCCCTTACGGGCAACCCGATTTCCAGCCGGGTGCTTTAACCGTTCAGCCACGCTTCCTCACTTGGGTTTCACGGGCAGCACGTAGCCGTCGGGGCGCCGATGGGCGTCGGTCACCGTCGGCATCGTGATCCAGTCGCGTTCGTACGCCCGTACCCGCGCTTCGGGCCAGGTAGCCCCCACCTCCACTACCCGCCACACCTCGTCCGTGGCCAGGAAGCGTACCAGCTTGCCCACCTTGGCCGCCCGCGTCTCGATCCAGCCACATTCCAGCCGCGTGGCCGTACCGTCGGGTCGTTCGAACCGACACTGGGTCAACGTCGTCACCCCGTACGCATCTCACGCCTCCTGTACGCAGTCCTCGCGGAACATGCGCAAGCTAGGGTTCCTCATCCAGTGACACGACTGGATGGTGTTGCTGATCATCTGCCCGTGGCGGCGCATGGTACCCATCTTGGTGATGCGCCGGAACTGGCGGGTCTCGATCCGCAGCCACCGCCGTCGCCCCAACGCGGCGCCGTGTTTGCTGTGGCAGCCGTAGACGCGTCCGCCCTCGGTGCGCCGCGCGCCTACGCGACGGTGGTTGTGCTTGTTCGCCATGCAGTCCTCGTGGAGCGGCTGACCGGGCTTGAACCGGCGACCTACGCGTTGGCAACGCATCGCTCTACCAACTGAGCTACAGCCGCATAGTGCAGCGGAGCGAGCAGGATTCGAACCTGCGTGACCCTTGCGAGCCAACTGGTTTAGCAAACCAGCGTCTTGAGCCGCTCGACCATCGCTCCATCCCGAAGCGTACGCTCCGGGTACTGCGTAGCTTACATCGACCGCACGAAGATCGCGGGCCGGTCCCATTCGAACTTGGGCTGGTGCACCCCATGCACCGCCGCCAGCCACTTCGTCAGCAACTCCTCCGCCGTCGCCCGCGTCAGCCACGGCCGAATGGTGTACAGATTCGGCGTGCCCGCCTGCGGATCGCGGTCGAAGATCCAGCCCTCCGCATCCAGCCGCTGCAGCAGCGCCTGCGCCTGCGGCAGCTCCTCCCGCGCGAACGCCTCCATGTGCGCGTCGCCCGTCTGCTGGTAGTGCTCAATGCACCACGTATACTTCTCCACCTCGCCCACCACATCCGCGCGAGCCATCAGCGTCGGGCCAAACGCCTTGACTCGTCCCGGGCGCTCCCGCCACCGCACCCACACGTCCGCCCAGGGTTCGCCCACCTCACGGTACTGCACCACCGCGAAGGGCTTGTGACAGATACACCGCACGTGCTTGCGACTCATGGTCGACCTCCTGTGCTAGTGTCCTGTCATCAGTACCTCCCTTCGAGTTGGCGCCTTCAGCGGGATTTGAACCCGCGATCTCCTGCGTGACAGGCAGGCGGCCACTCCAGGCTGGCCCATGAAGGCATCGCGATCGGCGGAAGCGGCAGGATTCGAACCTGCGGACCCGGGTGGATCTCTGGTTTTCAAGACCAGCGCCATGAACCGCTCGGCCACGCTTCCGTGCTGCGGAGGGAGGGGGATTTGAACCCCCATGGCTTGACGCCGCCGGTGTTCGAAGCCGGTGCCCTGCGCGTTAGGCGATCCCTCCAAGGTTACTCTACCGGCAGCGGCGGTACGGTGGCGCGCACCTTCCCGTGCAGTGACCAGCGATGCCGCTTCGACAGGTGCCCGTACGATAGCACCGGCGGGGACTGCGCGTCACAGTGCTCCCGAAAGTGACGCCCGCACGTCCCACACACCAAGTCGTAGAAGCCGCGCCAGCCTGCCGTCGGGCGCCACGTCAGTTGGTGCTCGACGCCCACATGCCCGCGACACCACCGCGCCCGCCGTTTGCTGCTCCGTCCGGGCGGCATGTACTCACCATCACCCAGTGCGGCTAGCCGCTCCTGCCGCGTCGGTCCCTGACCGTAGTGCCGGGGGTTGCCGCACATCGAGCAGCTACACGACTTCAGGTGATTGGCGAACTTGATCGCCCGGTCGCCGCTCCAGTGGTAGACCCGCTTGGCCTTCTCCTTCATGCGCACCAAGTGCGCTCGCCGTACTGCCCGGTTGAAGCGTTCCATGCTGTCCTCCCGCCGCGAGGACGCGACCTCGCGGCTAGCTAGTGATCAGCATGGTGACCTCCTTTCGTAGTGGATCCGGCGGGAGTTGAACCCGCTGCCTCTTGAATGCCATTCAAGCGCTCTCCCAAGTGAGCTACGGACCCTAGTGCGAATACGGTACCAGCACGGGTGGCGCGTGGGGAATCGCCGTGGTACCTGCCTGCTCGTTCGCTAGCGCTAGCTCCGCTAACGTCCAGCCGTGTTGTGCCAGAAACTCCTGCATGTAGCTGCGCACGCGCCGCGCCATGCCGTTGCTGCACACGTTCACCGCCGCGGCCTGCAGCCGCCGGTACTGCCGCAGCTGGATCAGCTGGGCGTGCGGCGTACGAGTGGATCGAGCGGGACTTGAACCCGCGGCCTCCTGGGTGCGATCCAGGCGCTCTCCCTCTGAGCTACCGACCCGTCTAGTTGCAGTGTGCATGTGCCACCTTCTGTGCCCACGCCGGTACTGCTACCGGACAGCCGCACTTCGGACAGTGGTCGATACCTTCCACGCAGCAGTAGTTGGGGTGCGTGAACACGTGCCCGCAGTACCGACACGGCTGATCGTTGCGCTTCAGCTTCTCGATCACCGTGACCACCACGATCTTCTGCCCGCGCTTGGTCATGACCCTCTCCGGGGTGACGGACGGGAATCGAACCCGCTAATACCGGAGCCACAATCCGGCGCCCAGCCGTTAGGCTTCCGCCACCATGTCGTGGGACCACCGAGATTTGAACTCGGCACCTCTCGCTTATCAGGCGAGCGCTCTAGCCAGCTGAGCTATGATCCCGTACCCACCTAGCCCCACGGGGCGTCAAGTTAGTGTGACCCCGATGGGTGAGGGTCGTTGGGCTCCAGCGGCAGGAATCGAACCTGCGATCTTGCGGTTAACAGCCGCCTGCTGTACCTCTCAGCTACGCTGGAATGGACAACGAAGGCGCTAGCCGGCAACGCGCTAACCTTGAGGTACCTCGCGTACCAACCTTCGCTGCGGTCGGGGTGGCCGGATTTGAACCGGCGGCATCCTGCTCCCAAAGCAGGCGCGCTACCAGGCTGCGCTACACCCCGCTCGCTCGGCCGGGAGGATTCGAACCTCCGTAGCTGGATCCAAAGTCCAGCGTCCTGCCGTTGGACGACGGCCGAATGGTAGTGGTCGGGAGCGGACTTGAACCGCTGACACCCGGCTTTTCAGACCAGTGCTCTACCAGCTGAGCTACCCGACCAGACCTGATCGTCACCTAAGGAGTCGAACCTCGTGCTCGCCCAGAGCCCAGACGGAATCGAACCGTCCTGCGGTGATCAGCCGCCAGCGCCGGCTGCGGGCAACGATCAAGTGGAGGCGGACCCCGGAGTCGAACCGGGAAGCTTGTACGCAATCGACGAGGTGCGTCGTTACCGACGCGAGTGTCGCTGCGGGGTTTCGGCATCCTTGGAAGGGATGTTGAGCACCGCGCTCAAGTCCGCCGTATTCAGTTGTCTGCGCCGTGGGCCTGCAGGGAATCGAACCCTGACCGTGAGCTTATGAGGCCCCTGCTCGTCCGTCGAGCTACAAGCCCGCTGCGGGCCGGGTAGAGGAGTCGAACCTCTAAGCACCTGTTGCAGCTGATCAGGCCGCGTCATCGATGCTCGCCATGCCCCGGCAGTAGTTCGGGGTGAGGGATTCGAACCCCCGTCAAGCGGTCCAGAGCCGCCCGTCCTACCGTTGGACTAACCCCGAATGGTTCTACATCGTCGGTGAGCGCCGTGGGAGTCGAACCCACACCCTGTGGCTTAAGAGGCCACTGCTCTACCAGTCGAGCTAGGCGCCCATTACACTTGTACTTTGGTGGCGCTGATCATCTCCATGGTCCACCGCTTGCGGCGGCAGTACGACAGCACCCCAATCTCCGGCTTGCCCAACGTCCACTGCAGGATCGGCGCCGCATCCACCACCTTGCCCTCGCGGGTAACCAGTCCCGCCGTGAAATGTGGCGCCTTGATCTGGTGCAGCTTCTCCAGTACCTTCATCGGTGCTCCCGGCAGGAGTCGAACCTGCAACTTTCGGGGTAAAAGCCCGCTACGCTGCCAGTTGCGTCACGGGAGCATGAGTATAGCTCACTGCGCCCGTGCGTTTCACTCGCTGCCGCATCTGCTACCTCCGTTCGTGGGTCGGGCAGGACTCGAACCTGCGTAGCTCGAAAGCGCCGGGTTTACAGCCCAGTGCAGTTGCCGCTGTGCCACCGACCCGAAAACCGCACCAGAAACGGCGAAAGGCCGCTGGGTTTTGCCCAGCGGCCTATCGGGTTAGGTGCGATCCGATTAGCCGCTGGGTGTGATCCTCCCGTCGTCGCTACCCTCGCGCTTCAGGGAACCTTCTAGTTGCGCGCAGGTAAAGCACGCCGGGGCGGGCATGGCCACGATATACGTGACCTGCCGCCAGGTGCTATTAAGCTGCGCTGTGGTATGCTGTGGCATTACGGAAGACGCTTTCTCCTGCTGCCTGAAGTATATGCTCGAATCGGCTGCCTGTCAAGCAGTTTCCGTTTCCTTCGTCGCCGCGCGGACTTACCGCGCGGCCGAAACGACGGCCGCACTGCTTTTGTGCGGCGCTTGGTTAACCTTTTCGTCTACCGGAAAACTAACTACAGCCCGTCGTAGGACGCGCTGAGGCGTTCGGCTTCGCACACCGTGACCTTCAGGTACTTGATGCGATCAGCCATCAGCTCCTTCACCACGGGGTAGAAGATGTGGTAGAGGTACTTGGCCAGTAGCTCGGCCGTAGGCTCACCGTCGATGCACAGCGGCGCACCGCCGCAGCAGAACTCCGCCAACCGCGGCACGGCCGGATCGGTAGCCGCGAGCAGCACATGCCGATCGACGTGCTGCACCAGCCACTCGCGCACCTTGGCCTTGATGGGCGCGAACTCGACCACGGTACCGGCCTCGCTCAGATCGTAGGTTCCTACCTCCACGGTGATGGTCCAGGTGTGGCCGTGCAGAAAGTGCGACCGGCCGCGCGCCCGATGCAGGCGATGGACGATGGACACGTCGGTAGCGATGGTCACAGCCCACATGCGAACCTCCGACTTAGTACGGTCGCGACCGATTCGTCGTCATCCGTGGGTGGCAGATGTCCGGCGGGATGTCGGGGAACAGCGGGCGCGGCAGCAGGTGGCTGGGGAACCAGTGCCAGCCGGTGCACTTGTCCGGCTCCAGTAGCTGCGGCTCGCCCGCTTGCCACCGCGTCTCCATGAACAGCGTGACGTACTGGCGGCCGATCTCAGGGAACACCGACGTCTTGAAGGGGAAGGGCTGGTAGGGCACGATCTCCTGCACCTCCAGTCCGGTCTCTTCTAGGATCTCGCGCCGCGCGGCCTGCTCCAGCGTCTCGCCGTACTCGATGTGGCCGCCGGGGAATGAGTAGGTACCGGCCGCGTGCTTGCCGATACGCTGCCCCATCAGCACGTGCTGGTAGCCATCCTTCCAGATGATGACGGCGACGCCGGGAAACACCTTCTGTCGCAGTTTCCAGTTGATCTCCGCGTCGTCGATTGCGGGAAACATGGCGCTAGGGGACATGGTCCACCTTCAAGTTCAACAGGGTTTGGGTAGCTTGCACGCCCGAGGCTTGCAACGCTTGCACCGCGGTCGTGTAGATCTCTTCCAGACACTGCCCGATCTCCCGACGCAGCGTCGCGCAGTCACGCTGGGCGTAGTCGTAGGCACCCCACTCGCCTGCGGGAATCCACGCGTACGCCTGGGTGGTCTGCCGGATGCGGTTGAGTGCCGCACCGAGGCCGGTGCGATCGCGATCCAGTGCCGCGGTTAACTGCGCGACCCGCTCCCGCAGCTGCACGATCTGCTCTGCATCTGTCGGTGCGGGGCTGACTACTGCAGCTTCTGCGTAGCTACGCGCTAGATCCTCCTGCGGATCAACCCAGGGCCGTTCATCACCGTCACGTTCACTCATGACTCACCTAGCCCAACCGGCGGGAGTCGAACCCGCGCACCACCATCCTTAACGGTAGTGCCCGCCCGGCGGCGGAAGGATCAGCCTGTCGCCTACCTTTACAGGGCGACCGACTGATAGGCTAGCTACCCGACCGCGGTGACCGGCGTCGGCGTGGGTAGGGCGTAGGTGTCCAGCACTGCGGCAATGAACTGCTCCTGGTGCGCCAACGTCCACTGGAATACTGGCATGGCGCCTTTGTGCCGCACCGTGACTTGCGCGTAGCCACTACCCGCGTAGCGACTCCACGTGCTTTCGCTCACCGCGGTCATGTGGACCCGACCACGATGATGTGCGCGCACCGAATACAGCAGCGTCACGATCGTGGCCCAGTCCTTGAACTTGACCCAGGCATAGGGCAGATGCTGACCCCGTTCTGCCGTCTGGATGTCGGCGTGCAGCTGCTTGAGATTGTACTTCGGTGGGGTGAACTCCTTGCGCTCGCTCATGGTGCAACTCCTTCCGTCGAGGTGCCTAGCAGCGGTAGCTTGCCGAGAAACCGGCGTAGACCAGAGCGGTCCCGCGTCGGCGGCAAGCCGAGAGTCATGAGTTGGTTGTAGTAGGGTGGATCGGGCTCGCGGATTTCGACGTGGGGCACGCCGAAGCGGGTCAGCTTATCCGCGAGCTGTTGCAGCTGGGCTTCATTGGAGACTGCCAGCACGACGGCGTACGTGCCCGGCGTCGCGGGGCCGGATTCACCGGCCGCGTGGGTGATCTGCGCACAGAGTGCGCCTAGCGGCAGATCGGTACGCGCAATGATGTAGTGAGTGTACGGCGGTGCAGCGGTGGGGGCGTCCGACGCTTCGCGGCGCGTCGGTGACTCGCGTAGGTCAAGGGCAGGGGTGGTTGTGCAGGTCGATCACGGGGGGCCTCCTAGATCAAAGATACGTTGGGAGATCACTGCACCTACCATCCTAGCACGGCCAGCGCCTGCTCCTCGGTGAGCGGCTCGCCGTAGTTGAGCCGCGCATCCGCCGCAATCGACCGTGCATCGATGGCCCCACGCTGCACCATCAAGTCCAGGGCCGCGGCCATACGATCAGCCGCGATGCGCTTCATGGGGGGAAACGCATCATGCATCTCGATGGCCTGTGCCCACCGCTCGCGCGCCAGCGCGGCTAGCGCCTCCATGCAGGTAGCCGCCCAGCCTTCACTGCGACTACGCAGCTGGTTGCGCGCCTGCTCGATGTCGTACAGCTTAATCTGTGGGGCCATGGGGACTAGGATCCGTGGTGACGGGTGGGGGTGATGGGAACTCCTGTGCGAACTGCTCGACCATCTTGTCCAACTGCCACTTGATGCAGTACACCTCGTCCCGCACGTCGGATAAGCGGTGGGCCTCACCTAGGTTCAGCAGCACATCGAGCGTGCGCACACTGCGAAAGATGGAGTCCAGCGTCGTTTCACTGGGCCGCGACTTGCGAGATACGCCCATGCTGCACCTCTCTAGGCTGGATGGTCCTGCTGTAGCTGTACGAGCAGCTGCCGTAGGTACTCGACATCGCCCTGGCGTTCCTTGCGCGGCCGTTTGGGGTCGACTACCCGCTCGGCAGCCATCAGGACGTAGTGCACATCCTGGGCGAGGCGACTACGCTCGTTCAGCATGCGCTCGACGACGCGGTCGATGTCCTTCTTGAAGAGGTGGTCGTCGGCGAAGCGCTGCCGCACGCACTGCTGCACATGACTACGCACGGCATCGCGTAGGGCCGCGGTGGCGGCTTGGAAGATGTCGGCCTCGGGCCGAAAGGCTTTGACCGCCGCATCCACCTCGGCCGCGACCGTCGCCCGCAGATCGGCCAGGTACTCCGACAGGTGCTCGATGATCTGCGTCCGCATGCTGTCGACTTCCAAGCGTACCGTGACCCAGCCCGCGCGCACCTTGGGCAGGTATCCGGCGGGTGGCGTGCCCGTCACGGTGAAGGGACTGCGCGGATCAGTGGGACCGGCCATGGTAACCTCCGTCGTACAGGTTGCCGCTCGGCAACGTACGCAATGCCTCATCCAGATGGCGGCGCGCTTCAGTTAACGCCGGGATGTAGGGGTCGTTGCTGATCACTTGGGCGTCACGCAGCGCTTCGCTAGTACGCAGGTAGGCTAGCTCGGCAGCTTCGCGGGCCAAGCGCGTGCGAATCACCACCTCCCAACTCATCCACACCCTCCGGAGCTGGTACCGCAGTTGTCGCAGGTCTTACACGTGCCCGTCACGTGTAGCATCGCTCCACAGACCGTGCACATATCGCCAGTGGATTCGCTGCGGGGTGGTGGCGCATCGAACGCGCCGTCCGAATCCATCTCCGATAGCTCATCGTGCAGCGCGCTGCCGGTGTCGGCCTGCTCGTCGTCGGAGTCGCAGCGGGTCACGTCCTGTACCTCTTGCGCCCGCCGCTCCCGCGGCGGATCCTCATCTAGCAGCAGCATTCCCGCCACGTAGCGCGTAGGCGTCTGCGGCTCGATGCGCAAGCCCACCATGGGCACCGCCGCGGTGCTACGCGCGGTGATGAAGCGCAGCTCCAGCCAGCGGAAGATGTGGTCGATGATCGAGTCGGCGAACTTCAGCTCCTTCTCCTTGGCGCCGGTTATGCCCGCTGGTTCGAACTTGGTGTGCTTGAAGCGGCGCACCAGCGCTTCCAGCGGCACGCCGTGCTGCAGCTGGTTGCTGACCGAGATGGCAAAGCTGTCGAGCAGGCCTGCTAGCGTCGACCCCACCTTGGCCAGCCGAATGAAGATCTCCCCGACGCGGTTGGTACCGGGGTACATGCCCACGTGCAAGTAGCCCTCGACGTTGCCCACCTGGAACTTGTAGCGTACGCAGTAGCACTCCTCAGGCAGCCGCCACCGCGTGGCCGTGTAGTCAGCGATGTCCTGCTCGGGCGTGGCTCCCAAACGCTTGCGTAGCTCGTTGAACGAGACGCCCTCGTGCAGCGCCTTGACCAGCACCGCCGAGTCCAACGGCGCGGCCGGATCGAACTTGGTAGTAAGCTTGGCGCCCGCTAGGGGCTGCACGCCCTTGGAGCCGTCGCGGTAGATGGTTACCGACTTTAGGCCCTTGCGCCACGCATCGACGTAGGTGGCGACGATGTCGTCCACGGTCGCGGTCTGGGGTACGTTGATGGTCTTGGAAATGCCGCCCGACAGGAACGGCTGTACTGCCGCCAGCATGTTCACATGACCCGCGGGGGCGATGGTGTTGGTACCGATGGCGGTAGCGAAAACGGGGCGGTGCTCAGGCCGTAGCTGGGACGCGCCGTCGATGTCACCGTGCTCGATGACGTAGGCCTGCAACGCTGAACTGGTGGCGGCGTCGTAGCCCAGCCGCCGCAGCACCTGCGGCAGCGACTCCAGGCTGGCCTTGATGGTGCCGCCTCCCACCAGCGTCTTGGTAGTCCCCAGACGGAAGGCCGGTTCGATCCCAGTGGTGTCGCAGTCCATCATCAGCGAGATGGTGCCGGTTGGTGCCAGTACCGTGACCTGCGCATGTCGCATGCCCACCTGCGGCGCGGCCTCTAGCGTCTCACGCACTTCGGTGAAAATGGTACGCGCCACCTGCAGCAGTTGCTCGACGTTGCGCGGGGCGGACAGCACGGATTGCTCGGTGGGGTGCGTGCGCAGCAGGTCCATGCCTAGTGTCTGCGCGCTGGTTTCATGCTGCCGCAGCACCTGCTGCAGCGCAGCCTGGTTGACCGGATCGGCGTAAGCGGGGAACGCACCCAGCTGGCCCGCCAAGTACTGACTGGTGCGATAGGCCGTGCCCGTCAGAATCGCGGTAAGTGCCCCGGCAATCACGCGAGCCGCGGGCGAATCGTACGGCAGCCCCAGGTTCAGCAACAACGCCCCCAGGTTGGAGAACCCCAAGCCGATGGTGCGCGTAGCTCGCACGGTCTGGGTGATGCGGTCGTCGGGGTAGACTGAATGCGACGCGATGAGATCCTGTGCCAGCACCATCAGCTCGATGGCGTGCTGGTAGCCCAGGACGTCGAAGGTGTCAGTGACCGGGTCGTAGAACTGCAGCAGGTTGATGCTGGCGAGGTTGCAGGCACTCCAGTTGACCCACAGAAACTCGCCGCAGGGGTTGCTGGCCACCTGTGGCCCCAGGCTGGGACAGGTGTGCATGAGGTTGATGGCGTTGTGAAACTGCATCCCCGGATCGCCACACTCGTAAGTAGCTTCCGCGATCTGGCGTAGCAGTGTGGCCGCATCGTGGGTCTCGGTCACACTCGGCGTGTGCCGCCCGCGCAACGTCCACGTGGCCCCAGGCGTAGTAGCGGCTTTCATGAACGCGTCGGTAACCCGCACACTGATGTTGCTGTTCTGCCAGAAGGTGAGGTCGCGATCTAGCGATGCCTCATAGCCTACCGCTTGCAGGGCCTTGCCCTTGCGCTCTTCGTGCGCCTTGCACCAGATGAAGTCGAGCAGATCCAGGTGGGTATCGTCGAGTACCCGCATGACCGCGGCGCGCCGGGTGGTGCCGCCCGCCTTGACGACGCCACACATCGAGTCGAAGCCGCGCATGAACGCGACTGGCCCCGAACTGGTACCCCCACCAGACAGTGGCTCCTTGGACGACCGCAGTGGGCTAGCATTCAAGCCCGAACCTGCGCCGCGCTTGAAGATGGTGCCCTCGACCTTGACCAGATCGAGAATGGAATCCATGTTGTCGTCGACGCCGACGATGAAGCAAGCGGAGCATAGGGGGTTGGGCACCACGCCCAGGTTGAAGTACACTGGCGAGTTGAAGGCCGCCCGCTGCGACAGCAGCAGGTAGCTCAGGCCCCGGCGAAACGCCTGCAGCTCGGGTGCATCCGCGGGGTCGAAGTAGCCATCCTGGATGCCCCACTGACATAGCGTACCGACAACGCGCTCGATCATCCGGGGAATACTGGTCTCGCGTACCAAGGTGCCCGACGCGTCTGGTACCATGCGTAGGTACTTCTGCGCGGTGATGTTGATAGCCCGCTGACTCCAAGTCGCCGGGGCCGCGACGTTGCGCTGTTCGAAAATGATCTGATCCCCGGCGGTGATGCGCGCATCGTGCGTTGCGTAGGGGATGTTGTCGAATCCGTCGAGAAACGGTTGGTAGGGCGAAAGCTGCACCGGCATGCGCAGGGCTCCTTGAGCAGAGTAAGGTCGGCAGAAGCGTGGTCCAGCACGCCTCTCTTTACAAGCTAGAACGGATCGGGACTAGCTTGCAGGCACTAGCTAGTGGCAACTAGCGGTCGGGGAGTAGGAGGTCGGGGGCGGGGGTGATCGGCGGGAGGCAAGCCCGACTGTAAGCGGTACAGTCGCGCCTTGCGGTAGACCCGTTTGGCAAACTCCCACTTGTGAGTGTTGCCGTTGTAGTGGGCTACGCCCCGCCATCCCCAGCGACCCATTAGATGGCTGAGCAACTCAGCCGCGGCGGGAATGGACTCTTCGGGAATGAAGGCCTTGGCGCGCGTGAACTCGTCGTCGCCCAGCTGACACTTAATGCGCTGGTGCAGGCGCAGACACCGAATGCGATTGAGCCCTTGAATGCCGACGTGGACGAACTGCGGAATGCCGGCAGCACCCGAGTCAGGATTGATCAGCCGCTTGCCGCGCCCCGACTCCTCGTCGAGCAGCGCGCGGAACAGGAACGGATCCAGGTGCCAGTCTTCAGCGGCGTCCGCAATCAGGTCGTCGTACTCTTCGGTAAACGTCAGACGAAACACTGCGTACAGCGTTAGCGGCTGCGAGGCCGGTGCCGACGGCGCTGCCGGTTGCGACGCGGCGGCAGGCACAGGCTGGGATTGGGGTGCCGGCATGACCTTACCGGCGAGTCTGCTGCTGGAGAGGAGCAGGACCGCTAGGGTCACTGCTGAGAGGAGTCCAGCACGCATGATGTCTCCTTTCGACCAGGGTTAGCGCCGATGGTGGTGCTGTTGTACTCATGCCTCCTGAGGCCTGCGGGTTAGCAACGTAGTGGTGCAGTAACGTGGGGCTAAGTCAGCCCGCTACCAGTGTGCGTAGTAGCGGGTCTTGGGTAGGGCGGTCGCCGGATCGTGCCGCTCCTCCTGGCGTCGGCGCTTCCGCAGCATCCGTTTCAACCAACGGCGCTGCTCGGGAGAGACGCGATCACCGGCACTGCGCTGCCCGATCTGATGATTCTGTCCGTAGCTCATGCGATCCTCCAGTTCAACCGAATCGCATGCGTACCTCCCTTCTCAGCGTGCCTTTACAGCGCAACTACCGCGGTACCAACTGCAGTAGCTTCTTGGCGAGGTTGAGCGCTTTGCCGGGCGTGTACTTACCGACCTTGACGATGTGCTGCACGTCGAGACAGTCGCCGTGGTACTCGTAGCGTTTGCCGTCGATCAGGAAGGTGACGCTGCACGGAAACCCGCCGGTGGCGTAGGCCACCATCTGAATGACGGCGGCACTCTTACGCACGTAGCAGTGGCCGAAGCGGTGCAGGATCAGTGGGGGCATGTCTAGTCTCGGACGGCCTTGAACTTGTCCAGGCCCTTGGTGGCTAGGTTGACGCGCACCGAGGTCTCGTAGAGCGCTCGATCTACGGAGCTAGTGAATAGGCTCAGCTCGATGGTCAGGATGCGCCCGTCCTTGACGGGGAACTCCCAGCCCACTACGTGACCACTGCCGCTGTCGATGCTGTAGGACCGCACCGGGCGCGACGGGCCGAGGAGCTTCTCCATGCGTGCTTCGGTAATCGGACTGGGCGTAGTCGCCTTGGTCTTGCTGAAGAAGCCGCCCTCGCTACGACTGGACGGCTTCAGCTGCAGACCAAACTTGGCGACCAGGGCTGCGATCTTGGGGTGCGCCATGATCTCTGCTAGCAACTCCTTGCCGCCCTGCTTCTGCGCCGCCAGCAGTTGGTCGCGTGCCTGCTTGCCCGCAGCCGTCAGGAAGTAGAGCATCCCCGGCGGGCCGTAGACACTCGGCTTCTCGGCCGCGCGCTTGGCCAGCCCTTGCTGGATCAAGCTTTTCAGGGCTGTCCATCCTAGCCGATTGTCCCGCGCCACAAACAGGTACCGGTTGCTGCCAACGGTCTGGCGCAGCAGTAACTCGGTCTCCGACTTGTTGAACGCTGCCTGATGGAGTATGTAGCGCTGGCCCTGATACACAATCATGCGGGGTGCACTCACGGTAGCCTCCTAGACTGGTACGACCTTGAAGCCCGAGTTGATCAGCGGCTGCCACAGGTCCATGCCCGGATCGCACTTGTTGTCGTCCTGGTGGAAGTGGCCACATACGCCAGTGAAGCCATTGACCTGCCAGGCGTCGCCCGGCCCCCGGATGTATGAGTTGTAGACACCGACGCTGCCGTTGTGGCTAGGCAGCTGCTTGGGGATCCCGGTGTACTCGCACACCCAGTGACACAGCTTGATCACGGCGTCGAGCTGTTCCGGGTAGAACCCCAGGATCTTGGTCTTGTCACCACGCACGCCCATGGTCGTGATCGGTCGCGGGTGGTTGGGGTTCTGCCGGTTGAGGTACACGGGGTTGCAGATCTCCACGCCCCACGCGCGTCGGTTCACGGATCCGGCATGCCAGCAGGTGCCGGTACCGGGATCGATCCCCTGGTATACGGTGCCGTCGGCGTCGAGCATGAACTGCACCGACAGCCCGCGTTGGAGCAACACCTCGTAGCACGACCGGCTGGACTTGCACCCATCCCAGTGCAGCACGAACAGCGTCGGCGTCAGCAGCGGCGTGACGTAGAAGTTCTTGGTGAAGACCATGGCCCCGTCTTCGTCGGGTGACACCACCTTGAAATCGCAGGGTACGTGCGCGCCACTGATCAACAGGTACTCGGTACCTGCGGGCGGTACGTACTCGCCCCCGGCGGCCAGGGCATTGGTCTCGGGACCGCAGATGCCATCGGTCGCGAGGTCGTTGGTGACTTGGAACGTGTACACGTCCTCGGCAAACAGCGACGACCCCGCGTCCTGCGCGGAAATCAAGCCGCCCGCCCACTGGCTACCTAGCTCGTGCATCCAGTACGGATTTCGCTGCACAGCATAGGCTACCTGTTCCGGCGTCAGCGTGATGGTCCCAGCGACCTTGTTGGTGCCTGGCCCCCACATCGCGTCCGCGGTGAGCTGCTGCTGCACCTGAAAGTTGTACGCCGCTTCGGCGAACTCGATCGACGCCACGTCGGCGTCAGACACCTTGTAGCCCAACCACGTAGCGCCCAGCTGCTGGCGGTAGATCGGGTTGTTCTTGCAGGCCTTCGCCATCTGCTCGGGAGTCAGCGGAATCATGGTAGCCCTCCGGCGTTAAGGTTTGCAGCCCCAGGCGGTTAGGACTTGTGTAGATCTACTACCACCTTCAGCCCGCGGTCACCAATGTAACCCTTGCACTTGAACTTGGCCATGGCTTCTGTGTTGAAGGCCTGGGCATTAGCCATGCCCTCAAAACCAAAGTCGAAGCTCTCGATGTTGGTCTGGCCAATCCCCATGTGCTTGCCGTGATGCTTGGCCGCGAGTTTTTTCAGCTCGTTGATTTCGCTTTCGACCCATCCAGCTTGCACGTAGAGTTGGCCGTAACGCTGAATGGTATGCGGGATCATAGCCAGACTCCTCTCAACGACGCATCTTCGCGGACGCGGCGACGAGGACGTCGCGCACTTCCTGCGACAGCTGCTTCAACCCCGCGGACATCCACAGCAGCAGGGGCTTGCCGACCTTGGTGGCGGTCAGGTTCTTGCGCCCGTTGACGAAGTGCAGCAGCTTGGGATCGGTGTCGGAACCGAACAGCAGCGTGATCGGATCCTTACCACTGATGCGCACGCGCGTCAGCAGGTTGATGTCACTGGCGGCTAGGGGGTACTCGCGGCCGTTGACGATCAGAACGACGCGGTAGAAGCGGCCGTACAGCGGGCTGTCAGGTAGCGGCGCCGATGGATGGTGATCATACGACGCCGTGTCGCTAACCTGGACCAGTAGCTCGATGACGTGCTTGCCCCCGCGGGGATCCGCAGTGGGTGCGGGCGTCGGCGGCTTGCCTAGCTGCACCAGCAGATCCGACAACTTGGACACGCGGCCCACGGCCCAGTCCATATCTGCGTCCAACCACTTGCCCTTCATGCTGCGAATGGTGCCATCGAACACCACGCGCTTGTGGAAGTTGATGCCACCCAAGGAAGCGTTGATGGCCTTGGGCACGATGTCGCTGAGCGGAACCTTGATGGGGTAGGTGTGGTACTCGAATGACCATACGTCGTGCCGCTCGGCCTCGCCCCGCGAGTCGTTGATCACCCGCACCTTGTGCTCGATGCCCAGGAACACGTGGTAGGTGGACGTGGTGCCGTACATCACCCAGCCAGACACCTTCTCGGAGCTGCCGTAGCGCTTCTGGCTCGGCGGCATATCCCGCTTCTGGCTGGTGTACTCGCCGGTGACGAAGATCCACTCGACGTTGGGTGGGATGTTGGCCGCGCGCCGCGCGTCGTCGAACGACACGTGCACGAAGTTGACCGGCCGGGGTGGGGGTGGTGGGGGCCGCGGCGGCTGGCGCTGTTGCTGCGAGTACCACGCACCGAAGTCGAACTCTGGATCGGGGTGGCGCCGCCCGTCGATGATGTCCTTGGCGATGTTGATCCGCACCGCCTGCTCGTGCACGTCGACGCCCGGATTCAGGTCGGGGTGGCAGGCGATGATCTTGGCGCGGTAGGCTTTCTTAACGTCATCCGCCGAGGCGCCGGGCTTGAGGCCCAAGGTCTCGTACGCCTCCTTCATCGTCATGCGGATGGACTCGACCGCCTCGATGTACAGCATGGTGCGGTAGAGCAAGTAGTCGAACAGGGACATGAGTACACCTACCGACCCC
>Ga0115026_10000084_pt1 | contig 17229 bp, 16 predicted proteins | sample Mud_0915_D1_FD_83878 | JGI IMG/M metagenome (GOLD analysis project Ga0115026, IMG submission 83878) | Wetland microbial communities from Old Woman Creek Reserve in Ohio, USA - Mud_0915_D1 | ecosystem: Environmental > Aquatic > Freshwater > Wetlands > Sediment ...
CTGCGCTACGGCGGCGCGCACCTCGCCGACCCCGAGCGCGACTGGCCCGGAGACGTGGCGCTGCGTGTCGTGCAAGGGGTCGCGCTGGCCGCGCTGATCTGGTCGGCGATCGTCGCAGCGGTGGCGTGGCGGGGCAGCCGGCGCAACGGCAGGGCGTTCGCCGCGACCGCAAGGGCGCTGCTGCGGGGCGAGGGACCTTATCCCAGCCACGTGCTGTTCCTCAGCCTCGCCGTCGTGCTCGTGGTCGGCTGCATCACGGCCCGTCTCGCCGCCGGCTACCACGTCCTCGGGACGGACAAGGTCGGCCAGGACGTGCTCTATCAGGCGCTCAAGAGCATTCGGACCGGACTCGTCATCGGCACCCTGACGACGCTGGTGATGCTGCCCGCAGCGATCCTGCTCGGGGTGATGGCCGGCTACTTCCGGGGCTGGATCGACGACCTGATCCAGTACCTTTACACGACGCTGAACTCGATCCCCGGCGTGCTCCTCATCGCCGCCGCGATCCTGATGATGCAGGTGTACATCGCCAACCACGAGGAGGCGTTCGCCAGCGTCACCGAGCGTGCCGATCTGCGCCTGCTGTTCCTGTGCGTGATCCTCGGCGTGACGAGCTGGACGTCCCTGTGCCGGCTGCTGCGCGGCGAGGTCCTGAAGCTGCGCGAGCTCGACTACGTCCAGGCGGCGCAGGCCTTCGGTGTGCGCCACTTCACCGTGCTGCGCCGCCACGTGCTGCCCAATGTCCTGCACATCGTGCTGATCACGGTGGTCCTCGACTTCAGCGGGCTGGTGCTCGCCGAGGCGGTGCTGTCCTACGTGAACATCGGCGTCGATCCGACCACCGAGAGCTGGGGCAACATGATCAACGGCGCTCGCCTCGAGCTCGCTCGTGAGCCGGTGGTCTGGTGGTCGCTCAGCGCGGCGCTCGGCTTCATGTTCGTGCTCGTGCTGGCGGCGAACCTGCTCGCCGACGTCGTCCGCGATGCCCTCGATCCCCGTCTGGGGACGGCGCCATGACGGCCAGCCCCGATCACCTGTCGGCCCCCGCGTCGCTGCTGCGGGTGCGCGGCCTGCGGGTTCACATCGGCGCGGGGGAGGGCGCGGTCCGGGCGGTCGACGGCGTCGACCTCGACATCCAGCCGGGCGAGACGTTCGCGCTGCTCGGCGAGTCGGGTTGCGGCAAGTCGATGACCGGGCTCAGCCTGATGCGCCTGCTCCCGCTGGGCGCGCGGGTCCTCGGCGGCGAGGTCGTGCTCGACGGCACGGATCTGCTCGCCCTGCCCGAGGAGCGCATGCGCCGGGAGCGCGGCGGCCGGGTCGGCATGATCTTCCAGGAGCCGATGACCTCGCTGAACCCCGTGATGACGATCGGGGAGCAGATCGCGGAGGCCGTCCGGCTGCACGACCCGCCGCATCGGCGCCGGCCGCAGTCCCGCGTCGTCGAGCTGCTGCGGGCGGTGGGGATCCCCGACCCCGAGCGGCGCAGCCGCGAGTATCCGCACCAGCTTTCCGGCGGCATGAAGCAGCGGGTGATGATCGCCATCGCCCTGGCGGGGCGGCCCAAGCTGCTGATCGCCGACGAGCCAACCACTGCCCTGGACGTGACCATCCAGGCCCAGGTCCTGCGGCTCCTCAAGGACCTGCAGCGCGCCACGGGCATGGCGGTCCTGCTGATCACGCACGACCTCGGCGTCGTGGCGCAGGTCGCCGACCGCGTGGCCGTGATGTACGCCGGCGAGATCGTCGAGACGGCCGATCGCCGCGCCTTCTTTGCCGGGCCTCGGCACCCCTACGGCCGGCTGCTGTTCGCCTCCCTGCCTGACGCTGCCAAGCGTGACCGGCCGCTGACGGTCATTCCGGGTGCCGTCCCGCGGCTGGATCGCGCCTTCTCGGGCTGCCGCTTTGCCGACCGCTGCGCCCTGGCGATCGGCCGCTGTCGCGCCGGCGACGTGGCATGGACCGGGACCGCGCAGGACGGGGTGCGCTGTCTGCGTGCTCAGGAGCGAGGTCCGGGCGAGCCGGCCACGGCGGCGACCGCGGCGCCGGCGCGGGCGGCCAGTGGTGCCCCTTTGCTCGAGGTCCGCGACCTCCGCGTGCATTTCCCGATCCGCAAGGGCGTGCTGCAGCGCGTGGCGGGCCAGGTCCGGGCGGTCGACGGCGTGTCCTTCGACGTCCCCGTCGGCCGGACCCTGGCGCTGGTGGGCGAGTCCGGCTGCGGCAAGACCACGGTCGGGAAGGCGATCCTGCAGCTCATCCGGCCGACGGCGGGAACCGTGCGGTTCGACGGCACCGATCTCACCACGCTGCGCGGCGAGCGGCTGCGCCGGCGCCGCCGGGAGTTCCAGATCGTCTTCCAGGACCCGGCGTCGTCGATGAACCCGCGGATGCGGGTCGGGGACATCGTCGCCGAGGGGCTGGTCGCCCAGGGACTCGGCGGGGGACCGGCCGAGCGGCGGGCCCGCGTCGCGGCCCTCCTCGAACAGGTGGGACTCGATAGGGAGGCAGTCGCCCGCTACCCGCACGAGTTCTCGGGGGGACAGCGCCAACGCATCGCCATCGCCCGCGCCCTCGCCCTGCAGCCGCGGTTCGTCGTCTGCGACGAGCCCACGAGCGCCCTGGACGTGTCGGTCCAGGCTCAAATCATTAATCTTCTGAAGAAATTACAACAAGAGCTTGACATATCTTATCTTTTCATCACCCACAACATCGCGGTCGTGGCCTACCTGGCGCACGAGCTGGCGGTGATGTACCTCGGGCGCATCGTCGAGGCGGGGACGGTGGAGGAGGTGATGGGCGGGCCGCGTCACCCCTACACCCAGGCCCTCCTGGCCGCGGTACCGGTCACGGACCCGGAGAAGTCGGTGGATGCCGAGCGTCTCGGCGACGACCTGCCGTCGCCGTCGGCCCCGCCGTCGGGCTGTCACTTTCACCCCCGCTGTCCGTTGGCTACAGCGGCGTGCCGCGAAACCTACCCGGCGACGCGCGCGGTCGGCGCGACGCATCGCGTCGCCTGTCTGCTGGCGGAGCCTGTCTGAGCAACGCGGCTATCGGCCGCGCGCCTTGCCGTTCTTGCAGCGTGCCGACGATCGGAAGCCCGGGCTGACGGGCGTCCCGTCAGAGGGCGGCTCAGCCGTCGCTGTCGAAGCCGTCGCCGACGACCTGGGACGTGCGCGGGGCGCTCGACGGGATCGTCAGCCGCTGGCCTTCACGCAGCGGGGTGTCCGGCTTGATCCGGTTGGCCTTGGCGAGGTCCGCGACCTCGACGCTGTGCTTGCGCGCCACCGCCCAGAGGGAGTCGCCCTTGCCGACGACGTGAGTGGCGTCCGCCCTGCTCGACGCGACCGCGGTCTTGGGGCTCAGCGTTGCCACCTTCGTGACCCGCTCGGCGGGCGGCGCCGGCGGTGCCGGCACGGCGGCGATCCGCTCCGCGGGCGACTGCCCGGAGCGCCTGTCGAGCTCGGCGAGGAGGGTGGGCGCCTTCTCGACCGGCACGAGCAGGGTCTGCTGGCTCGGCAGCTGGGACCGGGCGCTGATCAGGCCCGGGTTCAGGTCCTTGAGCTCCCCGAGGGACATCTGGGCCAGCTTGGCGGCCAGGGAGAGGTCGATCTGCTCGGCGACCTGCACGGGCGTCACGTCCGGCTCGGCCGGCAGGTCGGCGAGTTGCACCCCGAACGCGCGGGGGTGCTTCACTACCCGAGCGGCCGCGAGCAGCCTCGGCACATAGGCCTCGGTCTCGGCGGGAAGATCGAGCGACCAGTAGTCCGTCGGCTTGCCTTGCTCGCGATTGCGTGCCATCGCGCGGCGGACCGTGCCGGAGCCGGCGTTGTACGACGCCAGCGCCAGCTCCCAGTTGCCGTCGAACTCCGCCGCGAGCGCCTGCAGGTAGTCCAGGGCGGCGTCCGTGGCGGCCAGCACGTCGCGGCGCCCGTCGTAGTGCCCGTTGCGCTGCAGGCCGAGCGTCTTGGCCGTGCTGGGTATGATCTGCCACAGCCCCGCGGCCTTGCCGGGTGAGACCGCAGTCGCGTCGAAGGTGCTCTCGATGACGGGGATCAGGGCCAGCTCGAGCGGCAGGCGGCGTTGCTCGACCTCTTTGACGATCAACGGCAGGAAGCGGCGCGCCCGATCCTCGATGCGCGCCCAGCCCTCCGGCCGTTCCCTGTACATTGCCGCCGCCTTGTCGATGCGGTGGTCCTCGCGGTCGTCGAGCTGGAAGCCGTGGCGCAGGCGCGTCCAGACGTCGTCGCTCTGGTCGGCGGATCCCCGCGCCGTGGCCACGGGCGAGAAGTCCCGTGACGGCATCAGCCAACGGTGGGCGAGCTGGGCGAGCGACGGCGCTGCCTCCGCGGCAGCACCGCCGTGCAGCGTCTCGGCGCCGTCCGGCCAGTGACGCGCCTTGCCGGAGTCGGCAAGATGACGCGCGGAGCCGCTGCCCGATCCGTCTGCCCGATGATCCTGCGTCGCGCAGCCGGTCACCAGGCAGGCCATCTTCAGCGTCACCAGGGTGGCGACGGCGGCACGCGCAAAATACTTCACATCCTTACGCTGCCGGGCGTCAGCCACGTCGTCAGATGTTCTCTGAGGAACGGGATACATGTCGCACCGGTGTGGGGAGGAATACGGGAAAACCCCAATTTACACGAACCGGGCCGGTCAATAAACCCTAGCCCGCCGCGGCCCCGCGCCGGGGTGGCCGAGCGACTTGGAAATCACTTTGGAATCAGATCTATATAGCTGGTTTCTCGAGCAACCTGGGGCATTGATGCTGCGCCAGGAACGCGAGGCCGTCGCGACCATCGCCCCGCGCCTGTTCGGCTATCAACTGGTCCAGCTCGGGCTGCTCGGCCCGGATCTCGACTACCTCGCCGCCTGTCCGATCCGCACGCGCACCGTCGTCACCACCAGCCTCGACACCCCGTGCCAGGCCGTCCGTGTCCTGGGCATCCCGGAGCAGCTGCCGATCGCCCCCGACAGCGCCGATGCGGTGGTGATGCCGCACACGCTCGACCTGGCGACCGACCCGCCCCAGGTGCTGCGCGAGGTGGAGCGCATCCTCATTCCGGAAGGGCGGGTGGTGGTGATCGGCTTCAACCCGTGGAGCCTGTGGGGCCTGCGGCGCTGGATCGGCTCGCGCGCAGCCCCGCCCTGGGGCTGCCAATTCATCAGCTACCCGCGGCTGCACGACTGGCTGTCGCTGCTCGGATTCGCCGTCGAGCGGACCGACGTGCTGATGTTCCGCCCGCCGATCGCGCATCCCAGCCTGCTCGAGCGCTTCGCGTTTCTCGACCGGCAGGGTGCGCGACTTTGGCCGATGCTCGCCGGCACCTACGTCGTCCAGGCGATCAAGCGGGTCTCCACGCTGACGCCGATCTCGTTGCCGTGGCGGCGTCGCCGGCTGATCCGGGCCAGCGCCATCGAGCCCTCGGCGAGGGGAATGCGCCGTGGCTGAGGCTGTCGAGCTCTATACCGACGGCGCCTGCCAGGGCAACCCCGGTCCGGGCGGATGGGGGGTGCTGCTGCGTTACGGTGGCGTGGAGAAGGAGCTCTCGGGGGCGGAGCCGGCCACGACCAACAACCGCATGGAGCTCACGGCGGTGATCCGGGGCCTCGAGGCCCTGAAGCGACCCTGCAGGGTCGTCGTGACGACCGACTCCCAGTACGTCCGCAACGGCATCACGGACTGGATCCGACGCTGGCGCCGCAACGGCTGGCGCACCGCGGATCGCCAGGCGGTGAAGAACAGCGACCTCTGGCAGCAGCTCGATCAGGTCGCCGCAGGTCACGAGGTGGAGTGGCGCTGGGTGAAGGGACACGCCGGTCATCCCGAGAACGAGCGGGCCGACCGACTCGCGACCGCCGCGATCGCGGCGTTGCGCCGGCCGACCGGCCGGGCCCGCAGCGCCGGCGAGGAGGGCTGACGCCATGCGGACGCGACAGATCGTGCTCGACACCGAGACCACGGGCCTCGAGCCGGAACAGGGCCACCGCATCATCGAGATCGGCTGCGTGGAGCTGATCGACCGCCGGCCGTCGGGCCGCAACTTCCACCAGTACCTGCAGCCGGACCGTGAGATCGATACCCGGGCGGTCGAGGTGCACGGCATCACCAACGCCTTTCTCGTCGACAAGCCGCGGTTCGGCGACATCGCCGCGGATCTGCTCGAGTACTTGAAGGGCGCCGAGCTGATCATCCACAACGCCCCGTTCGACACGGGGTTCCTCAACGCCGAGCTCGCGCGGGTCGGGCCCGGGGAGCCGGTGCGGATCGAGACCTGCTGCACGGTCACCGACACCCTGGTGCTCGCGCGGCGGCTGCATCCCGGGCAGCGCAACAGCCTGGACGCGCTCTGCACCCGCTACCGGATCGACAATTCGCACCGCGAGAAGCACGGGGCGCTGCTCGACGCCGAGATCCTGGCGGACGTCTACCTCGCCATGACCGGCGGCCAGGCGACGCTGTCGCTCGACAATCGGACGGACGCGGGCGCAGGACGCGACAGGTATCCGGGGCGACGGCCGGTGGCCAGGGTGGCGCCGCTGCGCGTCGTGTCCGCAACGGCGGCGGAGCTCGACCTGCATGCCAGCCGGCTCGCGGCGATCGACAAGGCGAGCGGCGGCCGATGCCTGTGGCTCTCTGAAGAAAGCAAAGAAATACAAAAAGATATAATCGTTAGTTAATAATTTTTCGTTGAACTGTCCCGCGCCGCCCACCGGTCGATGCGGGTGCCGTGCACCCGTCCGGGCCTGTGGTCCGCTCCGTCCCCGTCAGCCTTCGGCTCCGGTTTCTTGCGAAGTTTCCGCATAATCGGGGCGACCGTTCGCCTCGGATCGACCCCGGATGCCCCTCGTACCCCCCCCTGCCGCCTCGTGGTCGCGACGCCTGCTGCGGCGCGTGCCGATGCCGCTGCTGGCGGTGCTGATCGGCCTGCTGGTCGGCTTCGTCGTCTGGAAGGTGCTGGACGGCATGCAGTCGCGGGCCCTCCAAGGCATGTTCCAGGCCCAGCTGCGCAGCGAGCTCGACCAGCGCGCCCGCGAGTCCCTGATCCGGTTCGAGCGTTTCATCGACGGGGTCGCCTCGACGGCGCGGCTGCTCGCCGGCAACCGCTACCTCGCCGCCTACCTCGACCGCGACCCCTGGTCCAAGCCCGAGGCGAGCTGGCCGGGGGTCCGGGAAGGGCCGCAGCCGCCGTGGCTCACGGTCATCGCGGAGTGGAAGGACCGCGAGCGGGTGCGGCAGATCCTGCTGTTCGATGCCGCGGGGCAGCTGCGGGAGATCTACCCGCTGGGACCCGAGCCCTTGCCCTCCGCGCTGAAGAAGACCCCCGTGGCGAGCCCCAAGGCCGCGACCTCACCCCTGGCGTTCGCGACCATCGAGGGGCGCCCCTACCTCCTGGTGTCCCAGCGGCTCGAGAACGACGCGCTGGAAACGGTGGGCACGCTGACTCTGGTGGCGCCGCTGGACGACCGGTTCCTGCTCGGCTCGCAGCACGGTGCCGCGCCGACCGAACTGGTCATCGCCCTGGTGGATCCCGACACGCAGCAGGTGGTCGCGAGCAGCGACGGCGTCGGCGTTCCGGTCGGCGACACCCTGCAGGAGATCGGCCGTCGGTACTTCGTGACCGCCCAGTCGCTGGGCGAGTACGGCGCGTCGGACTGGAGCCCGCTGTTCGCGACCTTCGTCCTGCAGCAGGGCATCAAGACCACGGTGAAGCAGCTGATGCACCTCGAGCGACGGCAGCGGCTGATCGTGGCCCTGACGATGATCGGCGTGTTCTCGGCGCTGTTCGGGATCGTGTCGGGCCGGCTGAACCGGGTGCTGCGCCGGATCGCCGAATTCTCGCGGCGCGGTCTGGGCGCCGACGCGCCGGAGCCGCAGGCCGGCAACCAGCTGCTGATCCTGGAGGAGCGCATCCGCGACCTGATCGGCCTGGTGATCCGCGCGCGCGAGCAGATGCGCGCCCAGCACGAGACCGAGATCCAGGAGAGCGAGGCGATCCGCGCGGCGATCATGGCCAGCTCCCTCGACGCCATCGTCACCGTCGACGACACGGGCAGGATCCTCGACTTCAACCCCACCGCGGAGCGCCAGTTCGGCCACCCCGAGCACGAGGTGGTCGGCAGCGACGTCTCGGAGCTGATGTTCGGCCCGGAGAGCCGCGAGGCCTTCGGCACGCTGCTGGACGAGTGCCGGCGCGTGCGCCAGCCGAGCGACGAGAGCCTGCGCGCGGAGCTGACGGCGGTTCACGGCGACGGCTCCGCCTTCCCGGTCGAGGTGTCGATCAAGCCGTTCCGGCTGCACGAACGCCTGCTGTTCGCGGTCTACCTGCGCGACATCTCGGAGCGCCGCCGGCAGGAGCGCGAGATCCAGAGCCTCGCGGCCTTCCCGGGCGAGAGCCCCAGCCCGATCCTGCGCGTCGATCGTCGGGGCCTGGTGCTGTACGCGAACGCGCCGAGCGCGCCGCTCCTCGCGCACTGGGGCAGCCAGCTCGGCGAGACACTGCCGCCCGACTGGCAGGAGCCGGTGCGCGACGCCCTCGAAGACGGGCGCGACCGCCAGCGGGAGCTGGAATGCGGCGGTCGCGTGTACTCGCTGCTGCTCGCGCCCATTCGTGACTTCGGCTACGTGAACATCTACGCCCGCGACGTCACCGAGACGCGGGCCGCCGAGGAGCAATCCCGCAAGCACCAGTCGGAGCTGGTCCACGTCTGCCGCCTGTCGACGCTGGGCGAGACGGCGACGGGCATCGCGCACGAGCTGAATCAACCGCTCGCGGCCATCATCAACTACGCCAACGGCTGCGCCCGTCGCCTGCGCAGCGGCCGCGACGACAAGGCCGAGCTGCTCGACGCGCTGGAGCGCATCGGCGGGCAGGCGACGCGGGCGGCGGAGATCATCAAGCGGCTGCGCGCCATGGTCGGCAAGCAGGCACCGGCGCGGAAGGAGGTCGACCTGAACGACCTGGTGCGCGAGGTCTGCGGCTTCATCGAGTTCGACGTCCGTCGCATCGGCGCCGTCGTCGACCTGCAGCTGGCCGCGGAGCGCCTTCCCGTGAACGTCGACCTCGTGCAGATCGAGCAGGTGATCCTCAACCTGCTGCGCAACGCCCTCGATGCGCTGGAGGCGCTGCCCGAGGGCTCGGAACGCCGCGTCACGATCCGCACGGGCCGAAATGCCGCGGACCAGGTGTTCGTGGCGGTCGAGGACAGCGGCGCCGGCATCCGACCGCAGCTCATGGAGCGGCTGTTCGATCCGTTCTTCACCACGAAGGAGAGCGGCATGGGGATGGGGCTCACGATCAGCCAGACCATCGTGGCGGATCACGATGGTAAGATTCGGGCCGAGTCCTGGCCGGGGCGCGGCGCGATGCTCATCGTCGAGCTGCCGGCCAGCACGGAATCCCAGACCCAGCCTGCACTGGCCCTATGACGCGAGCGAGCGCGACAGCCGAGCCCATCGTGTACGTCGTCGACGACGACGACGCGATGCGCAGCTCCCTCAAGTGGCTGATCGAGTCGGTGGGACTGCGCGTCGAGACCTTCGCGTCCGCCGACGAGTTCCTGAGCTGCTATTACCCCGGCCGCACCGGCTGCCTGCTGCTCGACGTACGCATGCCCGGGATGAGCGGCCTCGATCTGCAGGAATACCTCGCGAACCGGCACATCCAGCTTCCGGTCATCATCATCACCGGACACGGGGACGTGCCGATGGCGGTGCGGGCGATGAAGGCGGGGGCGCTGGACTTCATCGAGAAGCCGTTCAACGACGAGGCGTTGCTGGACGCGATCCGCCGCGCGCTGGCGCTCGCGGTGGAGCAGCGCAGCCTGCAGGCCCGGCAGGCCGAGATCGCGACGCGGCTGGCCCTCCTGACGCCGCGCGAGCACGAGGTCATGGAGATGGTCGCCGACGGCCGTTCGAACAAGGAGATTGCCAACGCCCTGGGCGTGTCCGCGAAGACGGTGGAGGCGCACCGGGCGCGGGTCATGGAGAAGACGGGGGCACGCTCGCTCGCCGAGCTGGTGCGCATGGTCCTGACCGCCAATCTGGCGGATGAAGACGAAGTTTGAACGGACCGCCGTGACGCGCCGGCGCGGTGCCGGTGCGGGCAACGCCCATCGGGTCCCGCGGTGATGCGGATCGGGCGCACGGAGCTCGCCTGGGCCTTCTACGACTGGGCCAATTCGGCCTTCGCCACGACCGTGATGGCCGGCTTCTTCCCGGTATTCTTCAAGCAGTACTGGGCAGCGGGGCTGACGCCGACCGACAGCTCCTTCCAGCTGGGCCTGGGCAACTCGCTGGCGAGCCTCTTCGTGCTGGGCGCAGCGCCGCTGATCGGCGCCATCGCCGATCGCGGCGGGCTCAAGCTGCGACTGCTCCTGCTGTTCACCGTGCTCGGCGTGGCGATGACCGGAGGGCTCTACCTCGTCGCCCAGGGCAACTGGGTGATGGCCCTGCTGTTCTACGTGCTCGCGCAACTGGGCTTCTCGGCCGGGATGGTCTGCTACGACGCGCTGCTGCTCGCCGTGGCCCCGCGGGAACGGTGGGACTTCACCTCGGCCCTGGGCTACGCGCTCGGCTACCTCGGCGGCGGCCTGCTGTTCGCCGCCAACGTGCTGATGGTCACGCGCCCCGGCTGGTTCGGCCTCGACGGCCCGGGGGAGGCGGTGCGCGTCGCCTTCCTGACCGTCGCGGTCTGGTGGGCGGTCTTCTCGGTGCCGGTCTTCCTCTTCGTGCGCGAGCCGCCGCGGCCGGACGACGGCGGCCGGGGACGACGGTGGATGCGGGCGGCCTTCGCGCAGCTCGCCGAGACCTTCCGCCACATCCGCGCCGTCCGCCCGGCCTTCCTGTTCCTGCTCGCCTACTGGCTCTACATCGACGGCGTGGACACCGTCGTGCGGATGGCGGTCGACTACGGCCTTTCGCTCGGCTTCGCCGCCGACGGCCTGATGATCGCGCTGCTCGTCACGCAGCTCGTGGGCTTTCCGGCTGCCCTGCTGTTCGGCCGCCTCGGCGAGCGTCACGGGCCGAAGTTCGGCATCGGCGTCGCCATCCTCGTCTACCTGCTGACCATCGCGTGGGCATCGCAGATGCGGTCGGCGGCCGAGTTCTACGCCCTCGCGTTCGTCGTCGGTCTGGTGCAGGGCGGCATCCAGTCGCTGTCGCGGTCGCTCTTCGCGCGGCTGATCCCCCCCGACCGCGCCGGCGAGTTCTTCGGCTTCTACAACATGCTGGGGAAGTTCGCCGCGGTCATCGGCCCCGTGCTGATGGGCTGGGTCGGGGTCCTCAGCGGCAGCCCGCGCATCGCCATCCTCTCGGTCGGCGTGCTGTTCGTCCTCGGTGCGCTGCTCCTGCGCCTCGTGGACGAGCGCGGCCCGCCGGCGCCCTCCGCCGCGACGACGCCCTGAGCCCGCCGGAATACCGCCGCGGGGCCGTCCCGCCGCCAGTCGGATCTTCGACGGTCCGCCGGAAGCCAGTTACAAGTGCTTGAATAACAAAGGCGCCGAAGAGTCCGATCGGTGGCATGTCGATTGCTTCGGCCCCGGGCGTACCCGGCGACCGACGAGCGTCTCATGGCAACCGCGCGACTGGACGAGAGCACCGACCTCGGCATCGAGAGGGCCAAGGGCGGCAGGCGGCAACTGATCATCGTCGTCGCCGTGGCTGCCGTGCTGATGCTCGGCGCCGCCGGCGGAGCGGCCTGGTACTTCCTCGGTCGCGACGATGCCCCGGCGGCGGCCGGCGCGAAGGGCAGGAAGGGCAAGGCCGCGGAGACCGCCAAGGCCGAGGCGGTGCAGGCACCGCCGATCTACCATCCCCTCGATCCACCCTTCGTCGCCAACCTGTCCCCGGGTGGCAAGGCCAAGATGCTCCAGGCCGCCGTCCGCATCCAGACCCGAGATCCTGCGCTGGTGACGTTCCTGCAGCAGAACGATCCGATGGTCAGGCACCACCTGCTGAGCCTGTTCGGCGCGCAGGACGCGGCGGGCCTGATGACCCGCTCCGGCCGCGAGCAGCTCCAGGCCGACGTGCAGGCGACGCTCGCAAGGCTCGTCAAGGACAACGGCGGTGAAGGGGCGGTGGAGGCCGTGTACTTCACCCAGTTCGTGCTGCAGTGAGGCGACGACCATGGCCGGCAACGACCTGCTGTCCCAAGACGAGATCGACGCCCTCCTGCACGGGGTCGACAGTGGCGACATCGAGGTGGAGACCGACGTCGCCGTCGACGACGCCGGGGCCCGGTCCTACGACTTCGCCACCCAGGACCGCATCGTGCGGGGGCGGCTGCCGACGCTCGAGATGATCAACGAGCGCTTCGCGAGGCACTTCCGCACGAGCCTGTTCGGTCTGCTGCGCCGGTCCGCCGACATCGCGGTCGCGGGCGTCCAGCTGCTGAAGTTCAGCGAGTTCGTCCACACCCTCTACGCACCGACCAGCCTGAACCTCGTCCGCGTGGCGCCGCTGCGCGGCAAGGCGCTGTGCGTGCTCGATCCGCGCCTCGTGTACAGCGTGGTCGAGCGCTTCTTCGGCGGCAACGGGCGGTTCGTCACCAAGGTAGAGGGCCGTGACTTCACCCCGACCGAGAACCGCGTCATCGAGATGCTGCTCGGCCTGGTCTTCAAGGACATGAAGGAGGCGTGGCGGCCGGTGCTGGACGTCGAGTTCGCCCGGCTCGGTGCCGAGGTCAACCCCCAGTTCGCGAACATCGTGGGCCCCTCGGAGATCGTGGTCGTCACGGCGTTCTCGATCGAGATCGAGAACGGCGGCGGCGACATGTACGTCACCTTTCCCTACGCGATGCTCGAGCCGATCCGCGAGCTCCTCGATGCCGGCGTGCAGACCGATCACGGCGATCGCGACGAGCGCTGGGGCAGGGCGTTGAAGGACGAGGTGATGGCGGCCCCGGTCGAGCTCGCTGCGGCCTTCGCGGAGACGACCGTCTCGGTGCGCGAGCTCGCGGCGCTGCAGCCCGGCGACATCATTCCGATCGAGATGCCCGAGCTGGTCGACGTGACGATCGCGGGGATCGGCGTGTTCCAGGGGCGCCTCGGCGCCTCCCGCGGCAACTACGCGATCCAGGTGGCGGAATGGACCCGGCGCAAGAATCCTCGCGGTCTGCAGGACCTGCTGGACGAGGCCGCCGAGCAGGAGCCATCGCGCGCCCTGCGGGTCGGCAACGGTTAACGGCTCGGCTGGAGCCAGGAGTCAGCACATGAGCAACGAACAGAGCGTGACGGCCCAGGCACCCCGCGGCGGTGCCGACGTGCGGCAGGCGGCCGGCCGGCCGTCGGCGGCCGAGTTCCCGGAGCTTCACGCCGAACGCGGGCCCGACACGCAGGGCGACATCCGCCTCGACGCCATCCTCGACGTGCCGGTGACGGTGTCCATGGAGATCGGCCGGTCGCGGATCAGCATCCGCAATCTCCTCCAGCTCAACCAGGGGTCGGTGGTCGAACTCGACCGGCTGGCGGGCGAGCCGATGGACGTTCTGGTCAACGGCACCCTCGTCGCCCAGGGCGAGGTCGTGGTGGTCAACGACAAGTTCGGCATTCGCCTGACCGACATCATCAGCCCGTCGGAGCGCGTCAAGAGGCTGCGTGGATGAGGCTGCTGCCGCTGTCGGCGGGCGTTCTCTGCGCCGCGGCCCCGGCGGCCGAGGAGGGCGCGCGCGGGGCGGCGCGTCTCGGTGCCACCTCGACGCCTCAGATCCTCGAGGCCGTGGCCGGGCTCGCCCTGGTGCTCGCGCTCATCGTCGTCCTCGGCTGGGCGGTGCGCCGCTTCGCGCACCTGCCGGGTGCTGGAAAGGGGCTGATCCGGGTGCTCGGCGGGGTGACGCTCGGCTCGCGCGAACGCGCGGTGATCGTCGCGGTGGGCGGCACGCGCCTCCTGCTCGGTGTCGCCCCGGGCCAGGTGCGGATGCTGCACGTCCTTCCGCCGGAGGAGCCGGCCGGCGGCAGCTTCGCCGCCGAGCTCGACGTGGCCCGCCGCGGGACCGCGCCGTGAAGACGGCGGCCCTGATCGTCACGGGCGCGACGCTGGGGATGGCGGCAGCGGCGGGCGCCGCGCCCGGGATCGAGGCGCTGAGCGTGAACCCGGGGCCGGGCGGCGGCCAGACCTACACCCTCACGGTGCAGGTGCTGCTGCTGATGACCGCGCTGAGCCTCCTGCCCGGCGCGCTGATCATGATGACGGCCTTCACGCGCGTGGTGATCGTGCTCGCCCTGCTGCGGCAGGCGCTCGGCACCGCGCAGACGCCCTCGAACCAGATCCTGGTCGGGCTGGCCCTGTTCCTCACCTTCTTCATCATGGCGCCCGTGCTCAACGAGGTGAACCAGCAGGCGCTGCAGCCTTACCTCAACGAGCAGAAGGCCGGCGCCGAAGCGCTCGCCGCCGCTGAGCGGCCGATGCGGACCTTCATGCTCGCGCAGACCCGCGACACCGACCTCGCGCTGTTCAGCCGCCTGTCGGGCCGCGACGAGGTCGCGAGCGAGGAGGAGCTGCCTTTCTCGGTGCTCCTGCCGGCCTTTGCGACCAGCGAGCTCAAGACCGCATTCCAGATCGGCTTCCTCGTGTTCATCCCGTTCCTGGTGATCGACCTGGTGGTCGCGAGCATCCTCATGTCGATGGGCATGATGATGCTGTCGCCGGTCATCATCTCGCTGCCGTTCAAGATCATGCTGTTCGTGCTCGTGGACGGCTGGTCGCTGGTGATGAGCACCCTCGCGTCGAGCTTTCTCAGCTGAGGTTCGCCATGGACCCGGATCTCGTCATGGAGCTCGGCCGTCAGTCGCTGCAGCTCACGGTGCTGCTCGCCGCGCCGATCCTCCTGGTGTCGCTCGTCGTCGGCCTGCTCATCGCCATGTTCCAGGCCGCGACCCAGATCAACGAGATGACGCTGAGCTTCGTGCCGAAGCTGCTGGTCATCGCGGTGGTACTGGTCTGGGCGGGCCCCTGGATGCTGCGGCTGATGACGGACTTCACCACCGACCTCTTCGAGCGCATTCCGGGGCTGGTCGGCTAGGGGAAGGGCCTTGACCGCGACGGACACCCAGGTGGTCGACGCCCTGGCCGCCTGGCTGCTTCCCTTCTTCCGCATCGGCGCGCTGCTGATGGCCGCCCCCGTGTTCAGCGCGGCCTCGGTGCCGATGCGGCTGCGGGTGCTGCTCGCGCTCGCGGTGACGATCCTGGTCGAGCCTCTCCTGCCGCCGCCGGCCGGTGTGGACCCGCTGGGCGCGACGACGCTGGTGATCGTCGCGCAGCAGGTGGCGATCGGCATCGCCATCGGCTTCGTCCTGCAGCTCGCGTTCAACGCCCTCGTGTTCGGCGGCCAGGTCATCGCCTACAGCATGGGCCTGGGCTTCGCCCATCTCATGGACCCGCAGAACGGCGTTCAGGTGCCGACGGTCTCGCAGTTCTACCTCATCTTCGCGACCATCGCCTTCCTCGCGGTGGACGGTCACCTGCGCCTGCTCGCGCTGGTGGTCGAGAGCTTCACGGCGCTGCCGATCGCCGCCGACGGCATCACCCAGAACGCCCTCTGGAACCTGACGCTCTGGGGCGCGAGGCTGTTCGCCGACGGCCTGCTGATGGGGCTGCCGGTCGTGGCCGCACTGCTGCTGGTCAGCATTGGGATGGGCATGGTTTCCCGGGCGGCACCGCAGCTCAACATCTTCGCCGTCGGTTTTCCCGTGACGCTCGGCGTCGGCTTCGTGCTGATGTGGGTGTCGCTGCCGCAGGCCCTCGGTCTCTTCCTCGACTGGCTCGACACCCTGCTCGAGCTCGCCGCTTCACTCTGGGTGGCGGGCTAGACGATGGCCGAGAACCACGACGGCCAGGAAAAATCATTCGAGCCCTCGGCGCGGCGGCTCGACGAGGCGAGGCGTCGCGGTCAGGTCCCGCGGTCGCGCGAGCTCAACACCGTCGCGGTGACCCTCGCGGGCGTCGCCGCGATCGTGCTCCTCGGCGACCGGTTGATGCAGGACCTGCGCGGGCTCGTGGTCGAGCACTTCGCGCTGTCGCGCGCCGACGTCTTCGATCCTGCCGCCGTGCTGCGCCACCTCGGCGACGCCCTGACGGCCAGCCTGCTGATCCTGGCCCCTTTCTTCGCCGTGACCGTCGCCGCCGCGGTGCTCGCGTCGGTCGCCCTCGGCGGCGTGCAGGTCAGCACCGAGGCGCTGCGCTTCGACCTCGGCAAGCTGAGCCCGCTGCAGGGGATGAAGCGGATCCTGTCGCTGCACGGCCTGGCCGAGCTGGTGAAGGCGCTCGCCAAGTTCGTGTTTCTCGGCGGCGTCGCGGCGCTCCTGGTCTGGACCGAGTTCGAGCACTTCGTACGCCTGGCCACGATGGAGGTCGATGCCGCGCTTGCGGAGACCGCCGACCTGCTGGGCTGGACCACCCTGGTGGTGGCCAGCTCCGCGATCGTGCTGGCCATGGTCGACGTCCCGTTCCAGCTCTGGGACTACAAGCGCCAGCTCAAGATGACCCAGCAGGAGGTGCGGGACGAGCTGAAGGATACGGAGGGCCGGCCCGAAGTCCGGTCGCGGATCCGCCAGCTGCAGCGCGAGGTAGCACGGCGACGCATGATGGAGGAAGTGCCGAAGGCCGACGTCATCGTCACCAACCCGACGCACTACGCCGTCGCGCTGCGCTACGACGCCGGGCGCATGCAGGCGCCGGTCCTCGTCGCGAAGGGCACGGAGCTCGTCGCGGCCAACATCCGCAAGGTCGGCCAGGCCCACGCCGTTCCGGTCGTCGAGGCCCCCGCGCTGGCCCGCTCGCTCTATTTCAACGTCGAGCTGGGCGACCCGATCCCCGCCGGGCTCTACCTCGCCGTCGCCAAGCTGCTCGCCTACGTCTTCCAGCTCCGCACGGTGCGCCAGCAGGGCGGGTCGGCGCCGGACGTGCCCGACTTCCCGGTCCCCGACGAGCTGAGCCGCGAGTAGGGTGGCGCTGACGTCCAGCACGGGTCCTTCCCGTGGCCGGTGGGTGCGTATGACCTGCTCGGACACGCCGTGAATACCCATCCGCTGCGCGGCTGGGACCAGCCCAGTCCCCTCGGGCCTGGGCGTTCACAGGGCTGCGAAGGTCCACTGGACCTTCAGTCCCTGTTCACCCCTGTAGGCTCGTAAGCGGCATCCCTGCCGCTTACGATCGTCGCAGGTCATTCGCGCCCGCCGCCGCCAGGCGTCGAGCAGGCCGGCGCCGGTGTGCAGCGAGCAGCGGACAGGGACGTCCGC
>Ga0115026_10000085_pt1 | contig 17185 bp, 19 predicted proteins | sample Mud_0915_D1_FD_83878 | JGI IMG/M metagenome (GOLD analysis project Ga0115026, IMG submission 83878) | Wetland microbial communities from Old Woman Creek Reserve in Ohio, USA - Mud_0915_D1 | ecosystem: Environmental > Aquatic > Freshwater > Wetlands > Sediment ...
GCCCGGCCAGCTGGAGCGCGAGATCGCCGAGAATTCGTGGCTGGCCGGCCCGGCCGACCGCCAGATCATCTTCGACATCCCGGTCGAGGCGCGCTGGGAAGCGGCGGTGAAGCGCCTTGGCGTCGACCTGGCCGCGCTCTCGAGCGAGGCCGGCCACGCCTGATGGCCATGCCCGGGCAGACTTTCCTCGGCTTCGACTACGGCAGCAGGCATCTCGGCATCGCGGTCGGCAGCAGCGCCACCGGCAGTGCGCGCCCGCTCGGCTCGACGCCGGTGCGCGCCGGCATCCCCGACTGGGCAACGGTCGACCGGCTGGTGAAGGAGTGGCAGCCGGCGGCGCTGATCGTCGGCCTGCCGCTCAACATGGACGACAGCGAAAACGACATGACCCGCGCGGCGCGCAAGTTTGGACATCGCCTGCACGCCCGTTACAATCTGCCGGTCCACTGGGTGGACGAGCGCCTGACCTCGGTCGATGCCAAGAACGTCCTGGTCGAGGCCCGCGTCCCCTGGAAGCAGCGCCGGGCCCAGGTCGACAAGCTGGCCGCGCAGGGCATCCTGCAGGCCTACCTGGACGAGACCCAGCACCCGCTCAAGGAATCGCGCCATGCCGCAGACGACTGATGTCGTGGATATCGACGCCACGATCGCCTACATGGCGGATGAGCTGCGGCCGTTCCTGCCGAAAAACCCGCTCATGATCGGCATCCATACTGGCGGCGTATGGGTGGCCGAGCGCCTGCATAAACTGCTCGAACTCACGGAGCCGCTCGGTACCCTCGACATCTCCTTCTACCGCGACGACTTCACCCGGGTCGGGGTCAACCCGACGGTCAAGACCTCGCAGCTGCCGGTCAACATCGAGGACCGGCACGTGATCCTGGTCGACGACGTGCTGCAGACCGGCCGCACCATCCGCGCCGGGCTCAACGAGATCTTCGACTACGGCCGCCCGGCCTCGGTGGTGCTGGCGGTGCTGCTCAACCGCGACGGCCGCGAGCTGCCGATCGAGGCGGCGATCGTCGGCCATCACCTGCGACTCAAGAAGAACCAGCACATCAAGCTGTTCGGTCCCGACCCGCTCAAGCTCGAGATCCAGGAGGCCCACACCTGATGCGCGACGACCTGCAGCTCGACGGCCAGGGGCGGCTCCGCCATCTTCTGACCATCGAAGGCCTCCCGCGTCAGACCCTTCTCGATATTCTCAACACCGCCGAATCGTTCATCTCGGTCGGCGAGCGCGAGATCAAGAAGGTGCCGCTGCTGCGCGGCAAGACCGTGGTCAACCTGTTCTTCGAGTCCAGCACCCGCACCCGCACCACCTTCGAGATCGCCGGCAAGCGCCTGTCGGCGGACGTGATCAACCTCGCGGTCGCCCAGTCCTCGACCACCAAGGGCGAGACCGTGCTCGACACGATCGACAATCTCGAGGCCATGCACACCGACCTGTTCGTGGTGCGCCACGCCCAGTCCGGGGCCGCGCACCTGATCGCCCGGCATGTGCCGCCGCACGTGCACATCATCAACGCCGGCGACGGCCGCCACGCGCACCCGACCCAGGCGCTGCTCGACATGTTCACCATTCGCCGCCACAAGGGCGCGTTCGAGAATCTGCGCTTCGCCATCGTCGGCGACATCCTGCACTCGCGGGTGGCACGCTCGCAGATCCATGCGCTCACCACCCTCGGCGCCGCCGAGGTGCGGGTGATCGGCCCGCAGACGCTGCTGCCGACCGCGATCGAACGCCTCGGCGTGCACCCGTGCACCGACCTGCGCGCCGGGCTCGAGGACATCGACGTGATCATGATGCTGCGCCTGCAGCGCGAACGCATGACCGGCGCGCTGATCCCGAGCGAGCAGGAGTACTTCAATCTCTACGGCCTCACCCAGGACAAGCTCGAGTGCGCCAAGCCGGATGCGATCGTGATGCACCCGGGGCCGATGAACCGCGGGCTCGAGATCGACTCGGCGGTGGCCGACGGCCCGCAGTCGGTGATCCTGCCGCAGGTCACCTACGGTATCGCGGTGCGCATGGCGATCATGGCGCTGATCATGGGCGGGGCCGAAACCGCAACCGCGAGGCGCCCCGCATGAGGCAAGTCACGCACATCATCCGTGGCGCAGAATTGAGGCCGGCGACCCACAGGGACGTGGAAGCATCGCGGGAGGCAGGATGCCGGGAGCGATGGAGACGCGCATGATGGGGATCGTGATCAAGGGCGGGCGGCTGATCGATCCGGGGAACAACCTGGACGCGGTCAAGGACCTGTACATCGACAGCACCGGCTTCGTGGCCGGCGTCGGCAACAAGCCGGACGGGTTCGAGGCCACGCGCACCATCGACGCCCGCGGCCGGATCGTGTGCCCGGGACTGATCGACCTGCGTGCGCGCCTGCGCGAGCCGGGCCTCGAGCACAAGGCCACGATCGAGAGCGAGACCCGCGCCGCAGTGGCTGGCGGCATCACTACCCTGTGCTGCCCGCCCGACACCTGGCCGGTGATCGACACCCCGGCGATGGCGCAGATGATCCAGTCGCGCGCCTGGCGCTTCGGGCTGGCGTTCGTGCACCCGCTCGGCGCCCTCACCCAGGGGCTGGAAGGCAAGCTGCTCACCGACATGGCGGCGCTCGACGAGGCCGGCTGCGTCGGGGTCAGCAACGCGCTCGAACCGGTGACCGACACGCTGGTGATGCGCCGCGCCATGGAATACGCCGCCACCTTCGGGCTGACCGTGCACCTGCACGCCGAGGATCCGTGGCTGGGTGCCGGCGGCTGCGTGCACGAGGGCGAGGTCGGCACCCGCCTCGGACTGCCCGGCATCCCGGAGGCGGCCGAGACCGTGGCGGTAGCGCGCGACCTGGCGCTGATCGAGCAGACCGGCGTGCGCGCCCACTTCGGCGGCCTCACCAGCCATCGTGCGCTGGCGATGGTGGCCGAGGCCCAGAAGCAGGGCCTGGCAGTGAGCGCCGACGTCACCGCCCATCACCTGCACCTGACCGAGCACGACATCGGCTTCTTCAATACCGAGTGCCACGTGCGCCCGCCGCTGCGTTCCACCCGCGACCGTGACGCGCTGCGCGCCGCTCTGAAAAGCGGCGTGCTCGGCGCCATCTGTTCCGACCACCAGCCGCACGAACCGGACGCCAAGCTGGCGCCGTTCGCCGAATCCGAGCCCGGCATCTCCGGTCTCGAGACCCTGCTGCCGCTCACGCTGCGACTGGTGGACGAAAAGCTGCTCACGCTTCCGGAGGCGATTGCACTGCTCACGGTCAAACCGGCCGAGATCCTCGGCATCGAGAGCGGTTCGCTCGCGGTCGGCAGCACCGCCGATGTCTGCATCTTCGACCCGAACTCACACTGGAAACTGGACACCGAGCGCCTGGTCTCGCGCGGCCACAACAGCCCGTTCCTCGGCTGGGAGTTCAGCGGCCGGGTGACGCACACGCTGGTCGGCGGGGAAGTGGTGTACGAGCTGGGCGGGGGATAACCGCGGTTTCGGGTTTCGGGTTGGGGAGACCCGTAGCCGCGCGGCCAGCGGCATCATAGCCGTTCAAGGCATCGCCGCAGGCGATCCCATCTCCCCTTACCCCAACCCCTCTCCCGGAGGGAGAGGGCAAGAATGTCGCGGCGAGGGCGCCACTGCTACAGGCTCACTCGGACAAAAAACCAAGGGCGCCTCGCGGCGCCCCTGGTGTTTCCTGCGACCACCTTGAAGATACTCAGAACGTCACGTTCCGCATCGACTCACCGAGCGCCTTGGGATCGGCGTTCTTGCCCTCGAGCTTGAGGCGCAACCGCAGGTCGTTCTGCGAGTCGGCGTTGCGCAGCGCGTCGTCGTAGCTGATCAGGCCGGCCTCGTGCAGCGCGAACAGCGACTGGTCGAAGGTCTGCATGCCGGCCTCGGTGGATTTCTTCATGATGTCCTTGATGCCGGGGATGTCGCCCTTCATGATCAGGTCGGAGATCAGCGGCGAGTTGATCATCACCTCGACCGCCGGCACCCGCCCCTTGCCGTCCTTCTTCGGGATCAGGCGCTGCGACACCACCGCCTTGAGATTGAGCGAGAGGTCCATCAGCAGCTGCGGGCGCTTCTCCTCGGGGAAGAAGTTGATGATGCGGTCGAGCGCCTGGTTGGAGCTGTTGGCGTGCAGGGTGCAAAGGCACAGGTGGCCGGTCTCGGCGAACTGGATGGCGAAGTCCATGGTCTCTCTGCTGCGCACCTCGCCGATCAGGATCACGTCCGGCGCCTGGCGCAGGGTGTTCTTGAGCGCCGCCTCCCAGGACTCGGTGTCGACCCCGACCTCGCGCTGGGTGACGATGCAGTTCTTGTGGTCGTGCACGTACTCGACCGGGTCCTCGATGGTGATGATGTGGCCGTACGAGTACTCGTTGCGGTAGCCGACCATGGCCGCCAGCGAGGTCGACTTGCCGGAGCCGGTGGCGCCGACGAAGATCACCAGCCCGCGCTTGGTGAGCGCGATGTCGGCCAGCACCTTGGGCAGGCTGAGCTCGTCGAACTTCGGGATCTTCATCTCGATGGTGCGCAGCACCATGCCGACGCAGCCCTGCTGCATGAAGATGTTGACGCGGAACCGGCCGATCTCCTTCGGGTAGATGGCGAAGTTGCACTCGTTGTGGGCCTCGAACTGACGGCGCTGTTCCTCGGTCATGATGCCGTAGGCGAACGCGCGCGACTGCTCGGGGGTGAGCGCCTGCTTGGTCACCGGCGTCACCTTGCCGTCGATCTTGATCGACGGCGCCACCCCGGCAGTGATGAACAGGTCCGAGGCCTTCTTTTGAACCATCAGTTTGAGCAGATCGCTGAAGACCATTTACTTCTTCCCTCCCGCTGCACCGCCGCCGAGCGTGGCGCCAGCCATTGCCATGCCGGCCCCGAAGCTGTCCTTGTTGGCCGCGTAGGTGCGCGCCTCGTCCAGGGTCACCAGCCGCTGGCGCACCATCTCGGTCAGGCACTGGTCAAGGGTCTGCATGCCGAGGCTCTGGCCGGTCTGGATCGAGGAGTACATCTGGGCGATCTTGTTCTCGCGGATGAGATTGCGGATCGCCGGGGTGCCGATCATGATCTCGTGCGCGGCGACGCGCCCGCCGCCGATCTTCTTGAGCAGCGACTGCGAGATCACCGAGCGCAGACTTTCCGACAGCATCGCCCGCACCATGTCCTTCTCGGCCGCCGGGAACACGTCCACGATACGGTCAACGGTCTTGGCCGCCGAGGAGGTGTGCAGGGTGCCGAACACCAGGTGGCCGGTCTCGGCCGCAGTCAACGCCAGCCGGATCGTTTCCAGGTCGCGCAACTCGCCGACCAGGATCACGTCCGGGTCCTCGCGCAGCGCGCTGCGCAAGGCGTTGTTGAAGCCGAGCGTGTCGCGCCCGACCTCGCGCTGGTTGATCAGGCAGTTCTTCGACTGGTGCACGAACTCGATCGGGTCCTCGACTGTGAGGATGTGACCGTGTTCCTTCTCATTGATGTAGTTGATCATGGCCGCGAGCGTGGTCGACTTGCCCGAGCCGGTCGGACCGGTGACGAGCACGATGCCGCGCGGCTGGTCGCACAGTTCCTTGAAAACCGCCGGGCAGTTGAGCTGCTCGAGGGTCAGTACCTTGGACGGGATGGTCCGGAACACCGCGCCCGGGCCGCGGTCCTGGTTGAAGGCGTTGACGCGGAAACGCGCCAGGTTCGGGATCTCGAACGAGAAGTCGCACTCGAGGAATTCCTCGAAGTCCTTCTGCTGCTTGTCGGTCATGATGTCGTAGACCATGTTGTGGACGGTGCGGTCGTCCAGCGGGTCCACGTTGATGCGCTTGATGTCGCCGTCGATGCGGATCAGCGGCGGCAGGCCTGCGGACAGATGCAGGTCGGAGGCATTCTGCTTGTAGGCGAATGCCAGCAGTTCGGCGATATCCATCGGTTCTCCTGAAAGACGGCTACAACTCCCGCGTGCATGGCCGGGTTCATTTGAAGTATAACGGCCGAAAGTGCACAAACAAGGCCGCTTAACCCCTTGAACCGGAACGTTCCTCGGCCGGCAAGACGCCGGCCTTTCGCACCCGGTGCCAGTCGTTCTACACTGCCGGCAAAACCCCCGCTTCGAGCCATGAGCGCACAAACCATCGGATTCATCGGCGCCGGCAACATGGCGCGCAGCCTGGCCGGCGGCCTGCTGGCCAACGGCTGGTCGGCCCAACAGCTGCTGCTCGCCGACCCGGACCCCGACCAGCGGCGCGGCGCCGAGCAGGCGCTCGGCCTCAAGACCTTCGACGACAACCGCGCGGTCGCGGCCGCCGCTGATGTGCTGGTGCTGGCGGTAAAGCCGCAGGTGCTGCACACGGTCGCCACCGACCTGGCCGCGACCGTGCAGCGAAAGCAGCCGCTGGTGGTCTCGATCGCCGCCGGCATCCGCATCGCCGATATCGAACGCTGGCTGGGCGGGAACCTGGCGCTGGTGCGGGTGATGCCGAATACCGCGGCCCTCGTCGGCAGCGGCGCCTCGGGGCTGTGCGCCAATGCGCGGGTGAGCGCCGCGCAGCGCGATCTGGCCGAATCGATCCTGCGCGCGGTTGGCGTCACGGTGTGGGTCGAGGACGAAGGCCTGATGGACGTGATCACCGCCGTGTCCGGTTCCGGGCCGGCGTATTTCTTCCTGGCCATGGAGGCACTCGAAGCAGCCGCCGTCCGCCACGGGCTCGATGCCCGGACCGCGCGGCTGCTGACGCTGGAGACCGCCTTCGGCGCCGCCAAGATGGCGCTCGAGGGCGGCGAGGAGCCGGCGCAACTGCGCCGGCGCGTGACCTCGCCGGGCGGCACTACCGAGCGCGCAGTGCAGGCGCTCGAAGGCGGCGGTCTCGGCAGGCTGTTCGATGAGGCGGTCGCGGCCGCAATCACGCGGGCACGCGAGCTGGCCGACCTGTTCGGCAAAAACTGACTCCGGTGCGTCATCTGGCATTGGCAACAGCCGGCGCAAAGACGCGAAGTTAAAAGCGATCGGGTTTTCGACCGCAGTATGCTTTGCGTCTTTGCGCCTTTGCGACGAACCTTTGCCTTCGGAATCCACCGGACCTGAAGAGAGGAAGAAAGATGGGAGGCTATTTCACCGACGCCGGCGTGTTCCTGGTCGACACGCTGTTCGGGCTGTACCTGCTGGCGGTACTGCTGCGCTTTCTGTTGCAGGGAGTGCGCGCTGACTTCTCCAACCCGATCGCGCACTTCCTGGTCGTGGTTACCAACCCGCCGCTCAAGCCGCTGCGGCGGCTGATCCCGGGGCTGTACGGCATCGACCTGGCGTCGGTGGTGCTGTTGCTGCTGATCGAGATCATCTACCAGCTGGTGCTCACTGCCCTGCTCGGCCAGCCGCTGGTCTTCGGTGCGCTGCTGGTGCGCGGCGTGTTCCATCTGCTCAACCTGCTGCTGAACGTGTACCTGTTCAGCATCCTGATCGTGGTGGTGCTGAGCTGGGTGAGCCCGTACCCGAATGCGCTCAGCCAGCTGCTCGGGCGGCTCACCGGTCCGCTGCTGCGACCGGCGCGGCGCTGGCTGCCGCCGCTCGGCGGCCTCGACCTGTCGCCAATGCTGGTGATGATCGCGATCGTACTGGTGCAGATGGCCCTGCCCTACCTGCAGCGTGCCACCTTCGAACTCCTCTTCTGATCCCGGCGCCTGGCGCTGGGACGGCCGCGACCTGGTGCTGCGGGTGCAGGTGCAGCCGCGCGCCAGCCGCGACGAGTTCGCCGGGCTGCATGGCGACCGCCTCAAGATCCGTCTCACCGCCGCCCCGGTGGACGGTGCCGCCAATGCCCACCTCACCGCATTCCTGGCCGCGGCCTTCGGCGTGCCAAAACGGCAGGTGCGGCTTGTGAGCGGCGCCAGCGGGCGCGCCAAGACCGTGCGGATCGAATCACCGGCGCAACTGCCGCCGGAGCTCGCCATTCCACCGCGACCGGTTTGACCCGGAATTTTTCTCTCCGGCGGTATCGACGCCGGTCATGGCGGCGATCAGCGACCGGTCGAGTCGTAGTGCCGGCCGCGAAAACACCCGCACGCGGATCGACTTCAGCGCCAACCTGCTAGACTGCGCCCATCATCCACTGCAGACACCCCATGACGGAAAAGCTCTCCTCGTGGCGGGCAATCGGGCTCGCCATGCGCAGCTGGCGGACCGCGGCCGCCAGCCTGCTGTCGTTCTCCTCCGGCCTGCCGCTCGGCCTGGTGTGGATCGCGATCCCGACCTGGCTGGCGCGCATCGACGTCGACATCAAGATCATCGGCCTGTTCACGCTCGCGCAGGCGCCGTGGAGCTTCAAGTTCCTGTGGTCACCGCTCATGGACCGCTACGCGCTGCCGTTCGCGCGGCTCGGACAGAAACTCGGCTGGACGCTGTTCTGGCAGGTCGGCCTGCTCATCACCACCCTGCTGCTCGGCGGTGTGGCCACCCACCCCGACGCCATCTGGGTGATCGGCGCGCTCACGCTCGCGATCGCATTCGCGTCGGCCAGCCAGGACATCGCCATCGACGCCTACGCGGTCGAGGTGCTGCGGCCCGACGAGCAGGGGGTAGCGGTCGGCGCGCGCACCGCGCTGTACCGTGTGGCCATGTTCCTGTCCGGCGGCGTGGCGATCACGCTCGCCGGCCTGTGGTCGTGGCCGGCGGTGCTGGCGCTGCTGGCGCTGTTCTATGTGCCGCTCATGGTCGTGACCGCGTATGCGCCGCGCCCGGAGCAGCACCGAGCCCCGCCGCCGGCGTCGCTGCGCGCTGCGGTATGGGAACCGTTCGTGAGCTTCCTCACCCGGGTACGGGCGCTCGAGATCCTGGCGTTCGTGGTGCTGTACAAGCTCGCCGACAACCTCGCCGGCGCGCTGGTGCGGCCGTTCCTGGTGCAGGTCGGCTTCAACGACTTCGACGTCGGCATCGCCACCGCCACCATCGGGCTGGTCGCCACCCTGGTCGGCACCTTTCTCGGCGGCATGCTGACCACCACCCTCGGCCTCGGCCATGCGCTGTGGGCGTTCGGGCTGCTGCAGATCGGCTCCAATCTCGGCTACGTGCTGATCGCCGACGTAGGCGTGCACCGCCCGCTCATGTACGGCGCCATGGCGTTCGAGAGCTTGACCAGCGGCATGGGCACCGGCGCGTTCGGCGTGCTGCTGCTGCGCATGACCCAGAAGCAGTTCTCCGCCACCCAGTACGCGCTGTTCTCGAGCCTGTTCGCGCTGCCGCGCATCCTCGCCGGGCCGGTCACCGGGGTCACGGTCGACGCCGTCGGCTGGTATGACTTCTTCATATTGACCATGGTGATCGGCATCCCCGGCATGGTGATGCTGCAGCGGTTCTCGCCGCTCGGGGTACGCAATCCGAACATCGAGACCCTGGTCGCCACGGGTGCAGCGGCAGCACCGCGCGCGGTGCTGTGGCGACGGGCCGCGTTCGGGGCGATCGGCGGCAGCCTGGTCGCCGCCGTGGTCGCGGCATTGCTCGACGCCATGAAGCAGTATCGCAGCGCGCCCGATGCCGGTTTCGAGTTCTGGTCACCCCTGGCCGCGGTGTTCATGCCGGTCGGCGTGCGCGACTGGCTGCAACTCGCCGGGGTGCTGATCTTCGGGGCGCTGATCGCCCTGACCGCGGCCGCTACCGCCGCGGCCCGCGCACGGCGCCGCGAATAGCGAATTGCCCGGCTTAATCCCTTCTTTGCTGGTCCTGTGGAAGGTTCGCAGAGGGCGCAGAGAGCGCAGAGTGGATTAACAATTTCCGGATTCTGGCTTACGCCGGAATGACGGGCTCGAATACATTGCTGGATCTCTTCAACAATAAAATCTCCGCGTCCTCTGCGCCTCTGCGTCCTCCGCGTTCCTTTCCACTGCAACAAAAACCCCGGGCACGCCAACTTTAGGAGCGCGAACTCTAGCCGGAGCGATCGAGGCGCGCGGCGAGCTGGCGCACGGTCTCGTCGGTCAGCACTCGCGGAACCAGCCACGCGGCCACCAGGCCCGGCACGCCGGCGTAGTCGGTGACCAGTTCCTCGACCGATTCGCGCACGTGCCCGGGATCGATGCGCTGCCCGAGCCGGCCGGCGCGCAGGTCGGCCACCAGCCGGGTTACGCGCCGGTAGTCGCGCCACAGCATGACCGGCACATAGCCGAGCAGCCAGGCGCCGGTGGCCGCCACCGCGACCCAGGTCGCGGCGCCGAAGCCGGCGTCAACGGCGAGATAGGCGCTCGCGGCGATCAGCGCCGCCGCGCCGAGCAGGTAGTACACCACATAGCGCAGGAAGAACGACATCGTCACGGGCTCCTGTTCAGATTGGCAGGAAGGAACGCAGAGGACGCGGAGGCGCAGAGTACGCAGAGGAAATTGGCAAATTCTGGATTGCGGCCTGCACCGGAACGACGACTGAAAAGAGCTGCCGGCCCCAGTGAATCCTTCATTCTCCGCTTTCTCTGCGCCTCTGCGTCCTTTGCGCAACTTCCACCGCGACCTGACCCCGGCATGGCAAAGCTCAAAGATCGTGATCGTAGTCGATGATCAACGGCGCGTGGTCGGAGAACTTCCTGTCCTTGTAGATGCGCTCCTTCACCGCCTTCTTCGCGATCCCGGGCGTGGCGATCTGGTAGTCGATGCGCCAGCCGACGTTCTTGGCGTAGGCCTGGCCGCGGTTCGACCACCAGGTGTATTGGTCGGGCTTGGTGTTGAGCGTGCGGAACACATCGATCCAGCCGAGCTCGTCGAACACCTGCGTGAGCCAGGCGCGCTCCTCGGGCAGGAAGCCGGAGTTCTTCTGGTTGCTGCGCCAGTTCTTGAGGTCGATCTCCTTGTGGGCGATGTTCCAGTCGCCGCACAGGATGTACTCGCGGCCGTTGGCGCGCAGCTTCTTCAGGATCGGCAGGAAGTGGTCCAGGAACCGGTACTTGGATTCCTGGCGGTGCGGCCCGGCTGAACCGGACGGCAGGTACAGCGAGACCACGCTGAGCTTGCCGAAATCGGCCTGCAGGTAGCGGCCCTCGTCGTCGTGCTCCTTCGAACCGAAGCCGATATGCACCTTGTCCGGCTGCACCCGGCTGTACAGCGCCACCCCGGCATAGCCCTTCTTCTGCGCGCAGTTGAAGAACGCGTGGTAGCCCTTGGGGCGCATCGCGTCGCTGATCTGGTCCTCCTGCGCCTTGACCTCCTGCAGACAGATGACATCGGCGTTCTGGCGCCGCAGCCAGTCGAACGCGCCCTTGCTGGCCGCGGAGCGGATGCCGTTGACGTTGAGGGAGATGATGCGCATAGAACCGAAGTTTCAAGTAGCAAGAAAAAAGTAGCAAGTGACAAGACAGAGATTGGGTCCGGAAGGATACCGGCACCGGGACTTTAACTTGCTACTTGTCCCTTGCTACTTGCTACTTGTATCTTTGTTGAATGAAAGACTACCAGCGCGACTTCCTCGACTTCGCGATTCGCTGCGACGCCCTGCGGTTCGGCGAGTTCACCCTCAAGAGCGGGCGGGTGAGCCCGTATTTTTTCAACACCGGGCTGTTCAACACCGGCGCCAAGCTGGCGCGCCTGGCGCGCTTCTACGCGCAGGCGATCGTCGAATCCGGTCTGGCGTTCGACCTGTTGTATGGGCCGGCCTACAAGGGCATCCCGCTGGCGGCCGCCACCGTCGTGCAGCTGGCCGAGCACTTCGGGCGCGACGTGCCGTACGCCTTCAACCGCAAGGAAGCAAAGAAGCACGGCGAGGGCGGCGTGATCGTCGGCCACCCGCTCGGTGGACGGGTGCTGATCATCGATGACGTGATCTCGGCCGGCACCTCGGTGCGCGAGTCGGTGGAAATCATCCGCGAGGCTGGCGCCATTCCGGCCGGGGTGGCGATTGCGGTCGACCGCCAGGAGCGCGGGGCGGCCGAGAAATCGGCGGTGCAGGAAGTGGAGCAGGCCTTCGGCCTGCGGGTCGTCAACATCGCCAACCTCGACACCCTGCTGCAATACCTGCGGGCCCAGGGCGATGGCTCGCGCGGGCATTACGAGGCGATTGGCGAGTATCGGCGGCGCTACGGTGTTGCGGTGTAGCAGCCTTTGCCAATAGCTGATCGCTAATTGCTATAAGCTGTTAGCGATTGGCGGTTAGCAGTTAGCAAAACCGCACGTAGCCCGGATGGAGCACAGCGGAATCCGGGACGACCAGCAATAACTCGGATTCCGGCCCTGCCACCCGGCAACAACCGGCAACACTGCTGCGCCTTGGCGGCCTAAGCTAACAGCCAATTGCCAATCGCTAATAGCTACGAGCCGGCGGCTTCGACCGCCGATCGCATTGCAATGCGTCCGGAGGAGCTTCTCATGCTCGTTTCCCGGAATATCCACATTGCCGCGCCGGTCGAGCGCGTGTTCGCACTGATGTGCGACCCGGCGGCGCGGACGCGTCTCAACCCGCAGGCTACACCGTTGCGAGTCGAGATCGAGAACGGCTCCTGCCTGCACGAAGGCAGCATCTGCCATTTCCGCGTCCAGTTCGACCAGCGGATCGTCGACTATCGCACGCGGGTGCGGGAGTTCGTGCCGCAGCGTCGCATCGTCAGCGTCTCGGACACAGCAGTGCCATTCGAAATCATCATCGAGACCGCACCGGAGAACGGCGGCACCCGCCTGACCCAGAGCGAACGATTCGAGCCGACCGAGGACATGCTGCTCGCGGCCGGAAACAGCGATGGCGCCGGTTCCCGGCTGGCGCGGTGGCTGCTTCGAACCCTGTGGTGGATCGACAGCGACTATGCGTTAAACGAACGGGAACGGCAGGAACAGCGGCTGCGGGAGAAGCTGGAGGGCAATCTGGCGCAGTGGCTGAACGCGATCCGGCGGCATTTGGAAAGCAGCTATTAGCGGTTAGCTGTTGGCGCTTAGCGAAGACAAAGGAAACATTCGATGACATCCGGAACCGGGCCTGCGAGCACCACCCGCCCCGCCTTCGCCAACCGCTAACAGCTAATAGCTAATAGCTAAAACTCAACCCGAGGCGGTGTTGCCGCCGCCGCGACGCTCCACATAGCGCGTCACCTCGGTACTGCGTGGGCGGCGGATTTTGCCTTCGTAAACCGCGCCCTCGGCGATCGAGACCACCGGGCTGGCGAGATTGCCGGTCACCACCGCGGTCGCTTCCAGTTCGAGCTTGGTGCGCGCGGTCACGTCGCCCTCGATCCTGCCGGCGACCCTGACGTAGTCGGCAACCAGCTCACCCTTCCAGTAGGCCCCGACCGCCAGCACCACCGCGCCCTCGATTTCGCCACCGCCGATCACATCGCCCTGCACCAGGAAGAGGCCGCGGCCGGTGAGCGCGCCGTCGATCTGGCAGCCGGCAGCGATGCGGTCGGTGAAGGTGGCCACCTGGTCGGTGGCGCGGCGGCGTTTGCGACGTTTCTTGAACAAGTTCGGAACGGGCTCGGGTCTTGCCGGAGACGATCGGTGGCCAGTGTAGCGCATCCGCGCGCGCTGCGCCTCACTCAGAAGATCAGCTTGAGGCCGACCAGCACCGTCACCAGTTCGAACGCGCGCTTGATCCAGAAATTGCCCTTGGCGATCGCCAGATGCGCGCCCAGGTAGCCGCCGATGAGCGAGCCGGCTAACAGGGCCGGCAGCCACGACCAGCGGATCTCGCCGAGCAGCCCGAGGGTCACGGCCCCCATGCCGTTCCAGAACATGCCGACCAGCACCAGGGTGTAGGCGACCGCGCGCTTGTAGTCGAGCCCGAACCAGCGCACCAGCCACAGGGTGCAGAACAGCCCGGTACCGGAGGTGAGCGAGCCGTTCAGCACGCCGATCGCGAACAGCCCGGCCCCGCCCCAGGCCAGCCCGCGACGATCGCGGTTGCGCGGCCGATGCTGCTGACCGAGCTGGCGGTTGAACCAGGAATACACGCCGAGCGCGATGGTGAGCACGCCGAGCGAGACCTGCGCGGCACGGTCGGGGACCCTGAGGATGAAGGACGCACCCAGCACCACCCCAGGCACGCCGGTGGCGAGGATGAACAGCGCAAACCGCCGTTCCAGGGATTCTTCCCGCAGATGGCGCAGGGTCGCACCGACCCCGAGCGCGACACTCGCCACCTTGTGGGTGGCAAGCGCGACACCGAACGGCAGACCGAGAAAGATCAGCGCCGGAAACTGCAGCAGCCCGGCGCCGCCGCCGGCGAACGCTGAAAACACGTTGGCCACGAGCGAGATGATGAACAACAGCAATTGGTCGGGCAGGTTCACGCGCGCACCGCCCGGGGTGCACCGGCACGCCGCTCGTCCCGTCGTGTTGACAGTGGCGGAAGCACGGACCTATCTTGAGAAAGTCACTTTCAACCGGAATACCGATACATGGCTCGTCACGCTATCACAGTTTCTGCGCTCGTTCTCGCCCTGCTCGCCGCCGGCCCGGCACTGGCCGCCGATGCCAAGGGCGCGCGCATCAAGAAGTGCCAGGACGCCCAGGGCCGCTGGCACTACGGCGACGAGGCCGCCGATGCCTGCGCGCAATCAAAGGTAATTGAGCTCGACACCCGCGGCATCAAGCGCAACGTGATCGACGCCCCGCTCACCGAGGCCGAGCTCAAGGCGCGCGCCGCCGGCCTCGAGGAGGCCGAGAAGGCCAAGAAACTGGCCGAGCAGCAGAAGCGCCGCGACGACCAGTTGCTCGCGACCTACGCCGTCGAAGACGACCTCATCCTGAGCCGCGACCGCAAGCTCGCCGACATCGACACCCAGATCAAGTCGAGCGAGTCCACCCTCGCCTCGCTGCAAAAATCGCTGGACCGCATCCGGGCCCAGGCCGCCGACGAGCAGCGCGGCGGCAAGCCGGTCTCGGAACAGACCGCCAAGACCATCGCGGCCAACGAGGCCCAGGTGGCCAAGCACCGGACGCACATCGATGAACTCAAGAAGGAACAGGAGCAAACCCGGGCCCAGTTCCAGACCGACATCGAGCGCTTCCGCCAGCTCAAGGGCCAGAGTGTCGCCGCGCCGGCACCGGCCGCGACGCCGTAACGTCAGGTTTCACCGCGGAGGCGCAGGGGAAAACCGGGAATCGGGGTTTCGGCAGCTCGTTCCTTGCAGCAATTTACCCAGGCTTAACCCAGCGCTCGCCGCCGGCGGTCTGCTCGTGTTTCCAGAACGGTGCCCGGGTCTTGAGCTCGTCAATCAGGTAGCGGCAGGCGGCGAAGGCGTCGTCGCGGTGCGACGACCAGACCGCAACCAGCACGATCGGCTCGTTCGGCGTCAGCGGCCCGTAGCGGTGGATCACCAGCGCATCGACGATGTTCCAGCGGCTCATGGCCTCGGTGCGGATCTTTTCGAGATAGCCCTCAGTCATGCCGGGGTAATGCTCCAGGGTCATGGCCGACACCGTCTCGCCCTGGTTGAAGTCACGCATGGTCCCCACGAATGCCGCCGTGGCGCCACACTTGCCGCCCCACGTCTCGACCCGCGTCGCCTGGTAGGCGGTGACCTCGCCCCACGGATCGAACGGCTCGCGCTGCACCCGGATGGTCATCAGCCCCCCGTCACCGGCGGAAAGAATGCCACTTCGTCCCCGGCCCGCACCGCCGATTCCGGCCGGGCATACTCCTGATTGACCGCCACCAGAGTATTGGCCGGCAGCGGCTCGCCGGCGACCAGCCGCCAGACATCGGCCACGCTTTTGGCCTGCGCGGCGTCGATATGGTCCTCGCTGCGGCCGAGCCGCTCGCGGATGCTGGCGAAGTAACGAACCGTGACCGTGGCCATATACCTTATTTCCAGTGTGGGTATGTACGGCAATCCTTGATCTGGGACAAACATCGCGCGCTCGTCGATATCCACCTGACAAGTGCGGCCGTTTGCGCTACCGTGTACCGCCTTGAGCGACCTGTGGTACCTCTGGCAGTACCTGAGTGTTTTACCCAAAAATTATTCGAAATATAAATAAATCGCTCTTATGTGCGACACCAGTAATTCTAATTAGTTTTGGCTGATCGACCGCTATAGAGTCGCCGTTGTTTCGCAACCCTGTCACCGGCCTTCGTCCTGACCGGCCACAACGAGCGACACCGTTTTCGGGAGGGTGACACAACACCCGCTTGGTCGTTGTCGTTACTAATTGAGGAATTGTCACGATGAGCAAACTCGTAAACCCCCACGGCAGCGACACGCTGAAGCCGCTGCTGCTCTCCGGCCAGGCCCTGGCGGACGAAAAGAAGCGCGCGGCCGGCCTGCCCAAGGTCAAAATGTCGTCGCGCGAGACCGGCGACGTGATCATGATGGGTATCGGCGGATTCACCCCGCTCACCGGCTTCATGACCAAGGCTGACTGGCAGGGGGTGTGCGACGGGATGAAGATGGCCTCGGGCCTGTTCTGGCCCATCCCCATTACGCTCTCCACCGACGACGAGTCTATTAAGGAAGGCGCGGACGTCGCCCTCATTGACGGCGAATCCGGCGAGATCATGGCCACCATGAAGGTGACCGAGAAGTACACCATCGACAAGGCCCACGAGTGCATGATGGTCTACAAGACCACCGACATGGAGCACCCGGGCGTCAAGATGGTCATGGCCCAGGGCAAGTACAACCTCGCCGGCCCGGTGAAGGTGCTCTCGACCGGCAAGTTCAAGGAGGAGTACGGCGAGCAGTTCATGACCCCGGCCGAGACCCGCGCCAAGTTCCAGCAGCTCGGCTGGTCCAAGATCGCCGCCTTCCAGACCCGCAACCCGATGCACCGCAGCCACGAGTACCTGGCCAAGATCGCCATCGAGACCATGGACGGCGTGCTGGTCCACTCGCTGCTCGGCGCGCTCAAGCCCGGCGACATCCCGGCCGAGGTCCGCTCCGAAGCCATCAGCGTTCTGATCAAGAACTACTTTGCCCCCAACACCGTGATCCAGGCCGGCTACCCGCTCGACATGCGCTACGCCGGCCCCCGCGAGGCGCTGCTGCACGCCCTGTTCCGCCAGAACTACGGCTGCTCGCACCTGATCGTGGGCCGCGACCACGCCGGCGTGGGCGACTACTACGGCCCGTTCGACGCGCAGAAGATCTTCGACGAGATCCCGAAGGACGCGCTCGAGACCAAGAACATGAACATCGACTGGACCTTCTGGTGCAAGAAGTGCGGCGGCATGGCCTCGCAGCGCACCTGCCCGCACACCAAGGATGACCGCATCCTGCTGTCCGGCACCA
>Ga0115026_10000086_pt1 | contig 17141 bp, 16 predicted proteins | sample Mud_0915_D1_FD_83878 | JGI IMG/M metagenome (GOLD analysis project Ga0115026, IMG submission 83878) | Wetland microbial communities from Old Woman Creek Reserve in Ohio, USA - Mud_0915_D1 | ecosystem: Environmental > Aquatic > Freshwater > Wetlands > Sediment ...
GAAGGTTGTCAATCTCTACGAAGAGGTGATCGGTTTGGGTCAATAAATTCTCGAGGGGGATGATCGTCCAGTCTCCTCCTTTGACAACCACCCTCTTTGAGAGGCTCAAGGCGATGATCTCTTCCTCATCCTTCTTTTCCCGGACTTCCTTCTCAATCACGTCCTGACCCAACTTCAAATCCCCGTCTTCGGCCACGACCGGGATGATGCCCATCTTTCTCACGTCCGATACCCATCCGGGCGGAACCCAGAGGGCATCGGCCCCGCATTCCACCGCTGCAAGGGCGACCTCTTTATTCCAGGGCACGGCTTTGACCCAGACCCTTTTCATCCCCTTTGACTCAGTTCTTTTAATGCTTCTTTGACCGTCGACCCATCGTGGACGGTCTTACAGATAGCCCGGACGATCTTTGATGGGTTTTTGTGCTGAAAAACGTTTCTGCCAATCGACACCCCGGCTCCTCCTGCATCCATCGCCCCCTTCACCATCTCCAAAATATCCTGGTCGGTCTCTCTCTTTCCTCCTCCCGCAATCACCACCGGAACGAAACACCCTTCCACCACCTCCCTGAAGCTCTCTGGAGAACCGGTATAGGGAACCTTAACAATGTCTGCTCCCAATTCTGCTCCCAAACGGGCTGAATGTTTCACGATCCTCACATCCTTCTCGTCCTCCCCTTTGCGAGTCTTAGAATACATCATCGCCAAAAGGGGCATTCCCCATTCCATTGCCACCTTGGAGACCGCCCCCAGATCTCTCAGCATGGACTTCTCTTCCCCGGTTCCAAGGTTGACGTGAATGGAAACGGCATCCGCTCCCAATTTGATCGCCTCTTCCACCGTGCATACCAGCGTTTTGGAATTTGGATCGATGCCTGTCTGGGTGCTCGCGGAAAGATGAAGGATCAGACCCATCCCCCCTCTGTTCTTTAGAGCTGTCTCGACCAACCCTTTATGCATCACAATCGCATTTGCTCCGCCTGCGGCTACGGAACGGATCGTCTCCTGCATACGGATTAACCCGGCCACAGGACCCACGGTAACCCCGTGATCCATGGGGATGATCACTGTTTTTCCTGAATTTCGGTCTAAGATGCGCTCTATACGAATTTTTTTCCCACTCATGGTCTTTCCTCCTCCCCTATTATAAACAAAAACAATCCTGAAAAGTAGGTGAGCCGGGGGCAGGCTAATGATTCGTAATCTTATCACATGATCAAAAACATAGCACAGGCTTAGACATTGAACAAGAACTCGCGATCAATTTTGTTCACCCCGTTAGAAATAGTACCCTGCTGCTCACGAGTGGGGTCAGGCTTTATAAAAGCCCCGACGGGGTTTCATGCCCCCCTGGAATTTTTGACGGACCTTCCTTTGATGTTAACCCCTTCTATCCCCCTTGAGGCCTATGGGGTGCAAGGTCAAATCTCCAATGAGACTCCCCCTCTGCAAAAGGACGAAATATTTGAATTGTGAAGGTTTTTATGATATGTCAGGTATACGATTTGGCCCATTTTTCGATGGAGGAGGGACACTGCTATTGGAAAAAAGAAGGGTCGTCATCACCGGCATGGGGGTCGTTGCTCCGAATGGGATTGGCGTGGAGAATTTTTGGGACTCCCTAGTCCATGGACGATCAGCAGTCAGAAAAATCACCCATTTCGACGCTTCATCATACCCCTGCCAGGTTGCCGCCGAAGTCCCAGATTTCAATCCTATTGATTACATGGATCCGAAGACTGCAAAAAGATTGGCAAGGTTCGCCCAGTTTGCTTTAGCGGCCTCGAAAATGGCGATGGACGATTCGAGATTAGACCTAAATTTAATCGACCCTTACAGAACCGGAATAATTATTGGGACTGGGATAGGAGGGGGAGATTGCATAGAGAATCAATATACCATTTTCATGGAAAAGGGAATCAAGAGATTAAGTCCATATGGTGCTGGGATGATATGCACCCATTCCGCCGCTGGGGTGATTAGTTGCGAATTCGGGATTAAGGGTCCCAACACCACAATATCTGCGGGCTGTACCTCGGGTCTCGATGCAATTTACTCAGCTTATAACACGATCAGATTAGGGGATGCTGAAATTATGTTCGCTGGAGCGGGGGAAGCCCCAATTACCCCTTGTACTGTTGCCCTTTTCTGCGCCTGTGGACTTTTATCAAAGAACAATGGGAATCCCCAAAGCACAGTAAAACCCTATGATGTTGACGGAGATGGAACGGCACTGGGTGAAGGGGGCGCCATGCTATTGCTCGAAGACCTCCAGAACGCACTAAAAAGAAAAGCAAAAATATATGGGGAAATTTTGGGTTATGCTTCAGGCAATGAAGCCCACAGTATATTTCATATAGACCCAAATGGGGACGTGGCTGCGGAGGTGATCAAGAAAGCTTTGGGGAATGCTGACCTTAAACCTGAAGATATTGATTATATTAACGCCCACGGAAATGGATCACCTGAATACGATGTGAATGAAACAATTGCCATCAAGAAAGTCTTCGGAGAATCAGCGTATAAAATTCCTGTTACTTCTATCAAACCAATAACGGGGCAATCTTTTTCAGTCACGGGAATACTTCAAATGATTACATCCCTGCTTGTTATCAATAAGAGTATTATTCCCCCAACGGTCAACCACACAAGCCCCAAGTCAAAATGTGACCTTGACTATGTCCAGGATCATTTCAGAAGAAGCAAGGTACATAAAGTCCTTATGAACGCTTTAGGATATGGCGGAGGCCACACGGTAATGGTCGTTGGTAAGTTTAAATAGATTTGAACTGAGGAGCTGGCATTGCCTATTGCAAAGATATCCTTGTTGTTCGCATTGTTGTTCAATTTAGGCTTAGGCCTCTTGGTATACTTGAAAACTGGCCCCTACAAGCGGGCTCGTTTGATTTTTTCTATTCTCACTTGGGCCAGCACCGGGTGGGCGTTAAGTTTCTTCATGGTCTATTCCTCCCAAGAGAGTGCTTCAATCCTTTTTTGGGGGAGAATGGGCTTTGCCACATCAGGACTTACTCCTGCGGCATTCCTGTGTTTTTCCCTACTCTTTCCGACAGAACAGAAAAGATTGAGTTCTGCAAAACTATTATACATTTTTTCTCCTTCTGTCTTATTTTTTGGATTATCATTCACGGATCAAGTAATTTCATCTCTCGGGTCCGGCCCTCAGATGTTCAAATACGGGCCGCTTTACCTACTCTTCTCTGCCTACCTAGCCGGTTATTTACTTGTTGGTTTCATATTTTTGATAAAGAACTATAGAAGGGCTGTAGGTCTTGTGAGATTACAAATCAAATACTGTCTGGTCGGCATGTCCTTAACTGCCGGGCTTGGGGTAAGTGCAAATCTATTTCTCCCGATGGCCGGGATTTCAAAATTCAACTGGCTCGGCCCATCCTTTACGGTGATTTATGCCGGTTTTGCGACCTATTCCATCGTCAGACACCGATTAATGGATATCAATATCGTATTGACGAAGGGGACAACTTACATCTCTTTGTTGCTGCTCCTGTTCATTCCATTAGTCCTGATCAGCATTCTCAGTCAGAAATTGTCTTTTGGAAAAATGAGTTACTTGCATACCCTTATTGTTTTCTTGCTCCTTTTCTTAGCGGCTGCTCTATTCAGTAAGGTTAAACCCAGCGCAGAAAAGGCGGTTGAACAAATCCTTTTCAAAGACCGATATGATTACCGTGACACTTTAGGAAGATTCAGTAAGGTCCTGGTATCCATCCTCGATTTACAATCCCTTTCAAAGGGGATTATTGATACCATCACCCAAACGATGGGGGTCGAGAAGGCTTCGCTTTTTTTGATAAGCGAAGAAAAAGAAGGGTATAATTTATGTGAATCACGGAATGTAAGTACTACCGCCTCTACCCAGCATCTCTCCCAGAACAGCCCCCTACCCTTTTATCTGCAAAAAGTCGGAGAGATTATTGTCCGGGAAGAATTGGCCAAACGCGTCCATCTCCCGGTAATCAATAATGTCGTTAACGAAATGTCTTTATTGGAAGCGGAAGTAAGCATCCCTCTCCTATGGAAGGAGCAGCTCATTGGGATGATTAATTTAAGCCATAAGTTCACGAGAGATATCTATTCTCGTGAAGATATTGAATTGCTCGGCACCCTGGCAAACCAAACGGCAATCGCGATCGAGAATGCAAGGCTCTATGAGGATTTGAAAAGATCGAAATCCTATATTCGGAGGGCAGACCGTCTGGCCTCTCTGGGAACGTTAACTGCCGGGTTGGCCCATGAAATTCGTAACCCCTTGGTGGCCATCAAGACCTTCACGCAATTATTGCCGGAGCGGATTGACGATCAGGAATTTCGAGACAAATTTCTCCAGATTGCCTCCGCAGAGGTCGACCGAATTTCTTCGCTCGTCACGGAGCTTCTGGATTTTGCCAGAACTTCCGATCCAAAACTGGAAATGGAAAATATTAACATTATTTTAGATGGAATGATCCTCCTGGTTTCAACAGAGGCGAACAAGAAACAAATCAACGTTCATAAAACCTACGACTCCGATTTGCCCTTTGTCCAGATTGACCGGGAACAGATGAAACAGGTTTTCTTGAATATTCTATTGAATGCGATCGAGGCCACCCCCGAGAAGGGAAAGATTACAGTTGCCACCCGATCCTTTCTGAAACCAGGGGGGGAGCCCTACGTCCAGATCGAGTTTACGGACACGGGCTGCGGAATTCCGCCGGATCAGCTAGAAGAGATCTTTAATCCCTTCTTTACCACGAAAACTACAGGGAGCGGATTGGGACTGTCGATCTCGAATCAGATCGTTCAAGATCATGAAGGATATATTGATGTGGAGAGTCAGGTAGGTAAAGGCTCTTCCTTTTTTGTCAACTTGCCGGTCAATCAAGAACATCCGAAAAGAAGAAAGACCGATTCAGAAAATAACCAGTATGTTTCCGATGTCCTTGAGACACGACGAATGAACAAAAGCTGATTCATTCCCAAATCATTTCATCTCAGAGGGTTTCACTCTCTTAAGAACTTCATGCATTATCTTGCCTTTTCCATCAAACAGACAGTGAACATCAAGCGTGGGAGAAACTCATGAAGAAACTTGTTCATACCAGAGAGATTTCAATGCGAACGTCCGATCTGGGGGATCACACCATCCTTGTGGAAGGCAGCCTCATAGATCATCGGTATCGGGCCGGACGCAGCGACGTCGCAGAGGAGTCCGAGCTTGTGCACCACATGGCCATTCAATTGAAAGTCAAGGGTCCGAGGATGTTGATCGAACAGGCAGAAGCCTCCATGCCCCATCATCCGAGGGAAGAATGCACGGAGATGCTTCCCTGGATCCGAAAACTGGAAGGTCTGGAAATCGCGCCGGGCTACAGCATGAGGGTTAAGAGGATCGTCGGCGGGGTAAGAGGGTGCGCGCACCTGACGAGCCTCGTCATCGCCATGGGAGAGTCTGCCGTCCAGGGATACTGGACCGCCTACGTCGCGGAAACAAGGAAAACGGGCCTTCCCGAACAGACCATAAAAAAATTCATCAATACCTGCCATCTCTGGAAGGAGGATGGCCCTATCGTCAGGGAGCTCCGGGAGACTTCGAAGCCCAAGGATTCAACAGGAGAGTGATCGGTTTTCTGACCGTTGAAAGGGGAAAGTAAACAGAGGCAGAACTATTTCTGGCCCTGCCCCTGTTCCTCGGCAATTGAATACGATTTGCCCCGTTAGAGATTTATCTCTAAAGGTTAACTTTTCCAACTTGTTATTTCTCACCTTTTGCTTTTACCTCGACCAACTGTTTACCACAAGTGCAGTTGCCCGGATTCTGGCTGATGGTGTCGCACTTACATGCGGGTCCACAACCGCAGGCGAATTTTCCCGCGCTGATGAAAGCCTTGCTCCTCGACGCCACCGTGATCTTCCCCTTTTCAACCTTCGTCACCTTTGTTTTCACCAAGTCCTTGCCGCATGAACACTGACCTGCACTCCTTGACATCGTGTCACATGGGCAGCCCTCCCCACAAGCACAGACATAGAGCTCATCTCCTACCTTTGCCTTCATGATGGGCGAATCGGCGAATGCAAAGGCGGCAAAAGCGAGGGTCAAGACAACCATAAAAACAAGGATTTTCTTCATTCGTTTTCACCTCCTTCCGATTTCTTTAATATTCAAGCACAACAGTCTTTGGGTTATGATAGGCTCGCATTTCATAAAACTGTTCCATGGTTTACCTTAAATGAAATAGACTGTCAATGGAGTGAATCCTGTATTTTATGAAGAAAAAGACTGTAGGTTTGACTTTCGTCGCAGCATCCCACTTTCCCAATTTTAGTCATCGATGGTCCCCCTTTGCTATTGATCAGACGGAAAAAATGGAAGAAGGAAAACGAGGACAGAAGTCAAGGATTCTGATTGACAAGAAACATTCGAATAGGTAGCATTCTAGCAATTGATTATTGCAGGATCAATCTGCTTTGGGGGGACCGAGTACATTGTGCTCATAAAGCTGACAATTGCTACAAGGACAGGTCGAGAGCATGTGGGTCTATCTCATACAAGGCATCGGCTATGGCTTCGCCGCCGCTGTACAGCCTGGTCCGTTTCAGGCCTACCTCATCTCGCAGACCCTGAGTAACGGATGGCGACAAACCCTGCCCGCTGCGCTGGCGCCGCTGATTAGCGATGGCCCGATCATCCTCCTTACCCTGCTCGTGCTGAGCCATGTACCGCTATGGTTTCAACGGTTTCTGTACCTTGCCGGCGGCCTTTTCATTCTCTACTTGGCGTACAGCGCATTTATGGCCTGGCGGAACTTTGACGAAGCGGGTGTCGTGACACCGTCGGCGAGTCGGCAGAGCGCGGTCCGGGCCGCGATGATGAACGCACTCAGCCCCGGTCCGTACCTCTATTGGAGTCTCGTGACCGGGCCGATCCTCTTAGCCGGGTGGCGACAGGCTCCGGTCAAGGGCGTCGGGTTTCTGGTAAGCTTTTACGCCACCATCGTTCTCACCCTGATCGCGATCATCGTCGTGTTCGGAACGGCACGACGGCTTGGACCAAAGTTCAATCGGGTGTTGGTTGGCCTGTCCGCCATGGCGCTCGCCGGCTTTGGGATGTATCAATTATGGCTGGGCCTGGGGAGTGGTCGCCCGGGTTGAAAATCAGCTTCTCGATCGTTTTCGTCCTGCGACACCTAAAACGGGGAATACAGATGAAATGTCCGAAGTGTGATTTTGACCAGTCAGATCAAAACACCGAATGTTTGAAGTGCGGAATCATCTTTAAGAAATATTACGAACAGCCCACGCCTATTTTAGAAAAGCGAACAGGCACACCAAAAGGAAAAGAGAGTGCTATGGAAGATGAAACTTTTCCCAAAAAGTTTATTTTTTATGTCGAGCCGGACGTGAATCCCTTTTATTTTGGCGGGAGGGTAATCCTGTTTTTGGTAATTTTTATTTGGGGATGGAAATTTATCCTTACCCCGATGACCTCGAATGCTGCGGGGAATAGCTTCCTTCACCTCGTCAACCTTCCTTTCCACGAAGCGGGCCATATTTTCTTCAGACTTTTTGGGCGATGGATGACCTCTCTCGGAGGAACACTTGGCCAGTTGCTGATCCCGCTCGTATGCCTTCTCGCCCTTCTTATAAAGTACAGAAACTCATTTGGAGCTTCGGTCGCCCTATGGTGGTTGGCAGAAAGTTTCATGGATATTGCCCCGTATATTAACGATGCCAGAAATGGGCGGTTGATGCTTTTAGGGGGCATCACAGGAAGAGAAGCAGATTATGGTTACCACGACTGGGAATTTATCCTCAACGAAATAGGGTTGCTTCGTTACGACCACGTTCTGGCTCATATCGGACAGGGCTTCGGAATTCTTCTGATGCTCGTCTCCTTCGCGTGGGCCGGATATCTACTTTTCAAACAGTATAAAAATCTTGATTTGACCTAAGGATTGCAACAGGACGAGTCGACGTATCGCCGGTTCCTTGACGGGCATCCGAATCCATCCGTTTCACATCTTCGAATAAACCTAAAAATGTTCCTCCCTCTGGAAGGGAAGGCCGAGACCGGCAGGCGCGCCTGCCCGCTTACGAATGGTCTTCCACCGGGTGATGATCACCAGAATGGCGATGGTGAAAAGATAAGGAAGCATCCTCAAGATGTAAGAAGGAATGAGTGTAAACTGCCGGGCCTCGAAGTAAAACTGGAGGGCATTGATTCCGCCGAAGAGCAACGCCCCAAGGACTGCCCGCCACGGATTCCACAAGGCAAAGATGACCATCGCAATCGCAATCCACCCCTGACCCGACGTCATATTCTCCTTCCATCCAGGGGTATAGGAAAGGGAGAGATAGGCGCCGCCCAGACCTGCCAGCATGCCACCGAAGATGGTGAAGCGGTAACGGATTCGGATAACAGAGATGCCCGCAGTATCGGCAGCCGCCGGATTCTCTCCCACCGACCTGAGGTTCAAGCCGGGACGGCTGTGATACAGGAAGAACCACGCCGCCGGGACAAGAAGATAGCTGAGGTAGATCAGCGGGTTTTGGTTGAAAAGGACCGGCCCGACGATAGGAATATCCTGAAGAAAAGGAATGGGCCACTGAACAAATCTTTCTCCCACCCTGCCGATGATCGGCCTCCCGAGAAAACTGGAGAGACCGATGCCGAAGATAGCCAGCGCGAGGCCGCAGACCACCTGGTTTGCCCGGAGGGTGATCGCAAAGAAGCCATGGATCAGCGCCAACGTTCCTCCTACTCCCAGAGAAGTCAGAACTCCGAGGAGAAGGTTATGGGAATAAAACGTCGCAGCAAAACCGCTCAGAGCGCCCATCAACATCATCCCTTCCACCCCGAGGTTGAGCACGCCGCTCCGTTCTGTAAAGATCTCGCCGAGCGTGGCAAAAAGAACCGCCGTGCTCGACTGGATCGTAATCGAAAGAATGAAGATCAACGTTGCGGAGTCCATATTTGTTTTTAGATCTCAAATCTAAATGCCCATGCGGAGATGCCTTATTAAAGAGTCCGTAATAAAGAAGACATATGTTTCAGAAAATCTCCCCCTGCCTTCGCGCAGGCAGGTCACCCCTCTTGCCTGCCTGTACGGCAGGGAAAAGATAGCCAAAGAGGGGTAATTCCTCACCTTTGTAAAGGGAGGGGAAGAGGGATTTAGTCTTCAGTGTCCATATAATCATGGACACCTGAGTAACTCTCTGCTCTATGCCCTATGCTCCCTGCTCCTTGCTTGGCGGCTCTCTTGATTGGGTGGTCAACTTAATACGGTACCGGGCTAAGAAATCGCTTCCCAGTACGAAGAAAAGGAGCGTCCCTTCAAGAACCAGACCTACCGCTGAGGGAAGGTGCATCACGGACTGAAGCTGATCTCCTCCCACAAGCAAGCTGGCCAGAAAGAGGCCCACGACGATGATCGCCATGGGGTTGAGTCTTGACAGCCAGGCCACGATGATCCCCACATACCCGTATCCCACGGTCAGGCCTTGCTGCAAGCGGTAGTGGATCCCGGAGACCTCGGCCATTCCCGCCAGTCCGGCCAGCCCGCCGCTCAAAAACATCACCCAGAGGATATGACGGGTAATGTTCATCCCGGCATACCTGGCCGCCTTCGGGTTTTCTCCGATCACCCGCATCTCGTAGCCCCATCGGGTTCGGAAGAATGCCCATTGAAGGATCAGGGCTGCCAGGACCCCAAAGACCAGGCCGAGATGGACCCTTGTCTGAGGAAACCGCGGGAGCCAGGCCGCCTCCGGAAAGATAGCCGTTCCCGGAAAACCCGTGCCCGTGGGGTCCCGCCATGGGCCGAAATAGAGATTCTCCATCCAGTAAATCGCAACATAATTCAACATCAACGTGGTGAGGATTTCATTGACTCCCATTCTTGCCTTCAGGAATCCTGCCGCAGAGGCCCAGAAACCTCCGGCCAGGAAACCGGCAAGGATCATGGACGGGAGGACAAGGGGTGAGGGAAGAAAGGGGCTTAAGAAGAGGGCGACTGCGGCAGAACCGATTCCTCCCACTGCCAATTGGCCTTCTCCGCCAATGTTCCAGATCAGGATTTTTGCCGGGATGGCGATGGCTAAACCGCAGAGGATAAGAGGAATGGCCTTCACCAACACTTCCGAGATATTATAGAAGTCTCCAAACGCTCCAAGAAACATCACGCCATAGGCTTTGAATGGATTTGCGCCTGCGGATAAGAAGACGACTCCGCCCATGATCAGAGCGAGAAGGATGGAAAGCCCAAGGCCTCCCCAGGACGCAGATTTTGAGGGGACGAGCCTTCGTTCGAGGGTCAGCTTCATCGTTTCCGTTCCTGCCTGACTCCGGCCATCAACGGCCCGATCTCTTCGATCCAATCCTCATCTTCCGTTGAAAAGATATCCATCAACCGGCCGCGGAAGATCACCCCGATGCGATCGCTCAGGGAGAGGACTTCTTTCAGGTCACCGGAGACGAGGAGGATGCCGGCGGTCTCTCTTTGTTTGACGAGCTCGACCCAGACCTCTTCGGTTGCCCCGATGTCGAGTCCATGGGTGGGCTGCTCTGCGATGAGAAGCCTAGGCCCTTTGGAGAGCTCCCGGGCCAGGATCAGCTTCTGGAGATTCCCGCCCGAAAGTTGGCGCGCGAAGGCATGGATGTTCGGGGCCATAATATGGAATTTTGGAAGGAGCCCTTCCACTCCCTTTCTGGCCACATCCTTCCGGAAAAAGCCTCTTCTGCAAAACTGCGAATAGGAAGTGAGGATGAGGTTGTCCACCAGGTCGAGATTGGGGAGAGAGCCTGTTCCGATTCGGTCTTCGGGAACATAACCGACTGATTCTCTGGGCAGAGAGGCCCCTTTCCGAACCGGTCTTCCAAGGACAAGGAGTTCGCCGCTGCTCATGGGTCTCAAACCCATGATGGCTGCTACCAGCTCGGACTGGCCATTTCCGGCCACCCCAACGATGGAAAAGATCTCTCCCCTCCTCACCGCAAAGGTGATGCGATGAAAGGCCTGATGGCCTCGGTCATCGAAACCCGAACAGTCCCGCAATTCAAGCACCACTTCTCCCAGGGACACCGGCTCCTTCTCCACCTTCAAGACCACCTCCCGTCCCACCATCAGCCGGGCCAACTCCCTCCGGCTCTCGACTTCCTCAGGGGTGAGATGGGCGACCACACGCCCCCTTTGAAGGATGGTAATCCGATCGGCAATCTCCATCACCTCTTCCAGTTTATGGGTGATAAAGATCACGGATTTCCCTTCTTTCGCAATATTTCGGAGGGTGGTAAAAAGCTCTTCGATTTCAGAGGGAGTGAGCACTGCAGTGGGCTCGTCCAGGATGAGAATCTCCGCGTTTCGGTAAAGGAGTTTCAGGATCTCCACCCTTTGCTGCTGTCCAAGAGCGAGTTCATCGATGGTCGCTTGGGGATTCACCGAAAGGCCATAAGTTCTCGAAAGTTTCTCGACCTCTTTCTCAACCTTGGCCCGGTGGAGAAAAAAACGAGGGGTGGGAAGTCCCAGGATGATATTCTCTGCAACCGTCTGATTGGAAACGAGCATGAAGTGCTGATGGACCATTCCGATCCCGGATTTGAGGGCATCTCTTGGAGAGTTAAATTTGACCGGTTTTGGCCCGGCGAGGATTTCCCCTTCATCCGGCCTGTAGCGGCCGGAGAGGATGTTCATCAGAGTAGTCTTTCCAGCGCCGTTCTCCCCCAGGAGGGCATGGATCTTCCCAGGCTCGATCTCCAGATCAATACGGTCGTTGGCGAGGACACCTGGAAACCTCTTGGTGATCCCCTCCATACGGATTACCGTTTGGGCCATAAACTTTCCTGAAGGGATCTTCCTTTTAATGTCCCCGGCTTCCGCGGGACGGGGTCAGGAAGGCGTGCGAGGGAATAGACAGGAGCTGGGAGAATTCGGCTTCTTTTTCCTTCCTCAGCGACACAGAAGATGCCATGGATGGGGATGGGATGTTGCAACCCCTTCAGTCGCGCCACCTGATCGAGGAGATCGACCAGTCCCGAGATCGTCCCACCGGTGGTGACGACATCATCCAGGATGATCACCCCCCGGGTGGCATGAGTTACCAGAAGATTGATATCCCTCTCATAAAAAGCTAAAAATTTTATCCCGCTGGTCACCGAATCGGTACCCACCTGGATGACCGGTCTTCTTGAGGTCTCCATGTGGGGCTTGACCCGGTTATAGGCAATGGCCATATCTCTCACGCCCAATTCCGAGGCGATCACCTGGGCCAGCTGGAGGGCCTTCTCCACGGCCGTGATGAAGCAGATTCCCTCCAGATCGGGGAGGGTCTCCTGAATCCGCCGGGCGATCAGTTTCCCCAGGTCCTGGTTCCACTCGATCTTTCCGACCAGGTTGAGGGAGGCGATCCGGGTATCCTGCTCTTCACCCGGCAGCCAAACCCAGGGAATGGTTAAAGGGTAGGCCAGCCCGGGAATTTCAAGCTGGCAACTCTCTCCGGTCTCAAGGAAGTCGAGAATCTCTGCCATGGCTCATCCGCTCCAAAGGGTTCAGTGAGTTTGGCATTCAAAGGGGAAAGCAGTCCTGCCCGCCGGTAGGCCGGGGCGGGCAGGCTTGAATATTTAAACTTACCCTTTCTATTGGGGAATCTTTCCTACGACTCCTTCGGCAAACCACTTCATAGTCAGGAGTTCCTTGTCAGTCGCCCTTTTGCCTGCGGGAATCACTACCTTGCCCTCCTGGTCTTTGATGGGTCCCAGGAAAGAGTCGTCCTTGCCCTGCTTCATCTTCTTCAGTTCAACCATAACCTTCTCCTGAACGGCCTTCGGAACAGAGGGGAGGAGGGAGGTGATCCCGATCAGATTTTCTTTAAAGCCCCAGTAGATCTCCTGGGGCTTCCAGGTTTTGTTCATCGCCCTCTTTACAGCGTCAACATAATAAGGCCCCCAGTTCCAGGTGGTTGAGACAAGGGCGCAGTTTGCCCCGTAGAGCCTGACATCCATTCCATATCCGATGGCAGGGACCTTCTTATTGCAGGCAGCCCGGGCCGAATCCGGGGTATCGGCCATCTGCCGGATCAGGTCATGTTTCTGGTTGATCAGTGTCTCGGCTAAAACCACCTCGTTAATGGGGTCGAGCCATTTCTTGAGCCAAACCACCGTATTGACCTTCTTTGGATCGTGGGAATGCTTTCCTTCCTTCAACCCCCGGAGCAGTCCCAGGGTGAAGGCATTGACCCCACGGATAGGCTCGGGAATCGGTTGAGTAGCCACGGTTCCCACGTTCTTATATCCCATCAGTCCTGCCATATAGCCAGCCAGGTACTCCGACTGCTCCATGCGGGCAAAGTAATTGCCCATGTTTTTTGCCGTCTTATAACCAGAGCAGTGTTCGAAGATGACGTTAGGAAAGTCCTTGGCCACCATAAGCATGGGATCCATATGTTCAAAGGTTGTCCCAAAGATGATCTCATATCCGTTCTTGGCATAATTCCGGACCACCCTTTCTGTATCCGCAGCCAGGACATTCTCCGTGTAGTCGACGACGATCCGATCTCCCATCTCTTTCTTCAAGTACTCAATACCGTTGTAATGGGCGGTTGTCCAACCCATATCATGGGTCGTCGACAGCAGGGCAAAGGCCACCTTCATTTTCTTCTCCTGGGCCAATCCGGGTGAGGCCAGTACAGATAAGAAAAACAGGAAAACAATGACCACCGACAAAATTCGCTTCAACATAAGAATTCCCTCCTCCTTCGGTATTTTATTCGGGGAGCCCCCCTTCAATCATTTTCACTCCTTGACCCGCCACCCCTTCGTCTTCCCATCTTTAACCAATTCAATCTCAATGATCAAGCCCCTACCCCGGATAGATCGAAACAGTGACGAAGCACCTTTGGTTTCCGAGCAAGCCGTTCCCCTGGGGGGAAGCATCTACTGACGGGTATCTTCTCGGACGGCATTATATTACAGAAACAGGTTCCTTTACAATCTTGATTTATTGCTGTGGTTGGCTTAACCTCCAATCTCAATCAGGGAATCCCCCCTCCCTTCGGTGGGAGAGTTGAACGTGTCCCATGAGTTGGGGGTGCGGAACACAAGGGTTCCTTGGTCGTCTGTGTCTCAAGGGGATGGAAATTCGAATATCGAAGCACGAATTTCGAAACAAATCCCAATTTCAAATGTTCAAAACTGGAGATATACAACACGAAAGAACACGTTTGGGTCATTTGAGATTCAAATTTTGATCATTGTTTCGGATTTCGACATTCGGACTTCGGATTTTTGCTGCCGTTTGCCCCGTTGCATTTCTATTAGAATCTGAGATAATTAAAATAAGATATGAATTCTTTAGAACAAAAACTTGATCATCTACCTGCCCATCCCGGGGTCTACCTCTTCAAGGACAAGAAAGAGACAATCCTTTACATCGGCAAGGCCGGCAACATCAAACATCGGGTAAGTTCCTACTTCCAGAGGACTGAGGATAAGGATGCGAAGACTCTCGCCATGCTGGAGAATGTGGCCGACATCGACACCATTGTCACCGACACGGAGAAGGAGGCCCTCATCCTTGAAAACAACCTGATCAAAGCGCATCGTCCCCGTTATAACGTGAAGCTGAGAGACGACAAAAATTATCCCTGTCTCAAGCTTTCCATGGAAGAGGATTTCCCCACGCTCAGTATCGTGAGGCGAATCAAGAAAGATGATTCGACCTACTTCGGCCCTTATCCGTCTGCAACTTCGCTGAAGGAGACCCTCCGGCTGATTCGACGAATCTTCCCGATTCGGACCTGCCTCGACTCCAAGTTTTCCAACCGCTTGAGGCCCTGCATCAATTATCAGATGGGCCGATGCTTTGGCCCATGCTGTGGGAAGACGGATCCGGCACAGTATCAAGAAATCGTCCATCAGGTGAGAATGTTCCTTGAAGGGAAGAATCGAGAACTGGTCGAGAGACTGAAGAAGAAGATGGAAGAGGAGTCGGAGAAACTTCACTTTGAAGTGGCTGCAAGAATCCGGGATCAGATCGAACATATTGAAAAGGTCATCGAGAAGCAGAAGATGGTATCTACCGATTTCCTCGACCGGGACGTGATCGGCTTCCACCGCCGGGACCGTACGTTTGTTGTTCATCCTCTCTTTATCAGGGGAGGGAAACTCCTGGGGGGCAGAGGCTTTATCTTTCCCTCCACGGGTCTCCCCGACGAAGAAGTCCTATCCTCTTTTCTCCATCAATATTACCGTGAAGGTAAGTTCATCCCCGAAGAGATCTTGACCCCGACGACGATCCCCGACCAAAACCTCGTTGAACAATGGTTGACCGAACTAAAGGGGAAAAGGGTAAAGATTCTTGCCCCCGTGAAAGGAGATAAGAGACACCTTCTTCAAATGGCCTGCGAAAATGCCGAGCAGTTTCTTCTTGCCAAGGATGAAGAGGATAGGGAAGGAGAGCAACTTTTGGAAGAGCTGAAAAAAAAGCTTCATCTCAAAAGGGTCCCTTTCAGGATTGAGGCTTTTGATATCTCGAACCTCCAAGGCGGAAATGCCGTGGGATCGATGGTCTTTTTTCAAGACGGAAAACCCGACAAACTGGGATACCGACATTTTAAGATTCAATCTGTAGAAGGAGCGGATGACACCGGCATGATGTACGAAGTCCTCCTCCGCCGCTATCGAAAGGCCGTCGAGAAAAAAGATCTTCCGGACCTGGTTCTATTAGATGGAGGAAGAGGCCAATTAAACGTGGCCAAGGAGGCCTTCAGAGAACTGAAGATCGAGGAGGTCGATCTCATCAGCCTGGCCAAGGAAAGGACGGTCGGAGGGTCTCGTCTCTCGGAGTTGAGAAAAACCGAAGAAAAAGTCTTCCACCCTCAATATAAGGAACCCTTCGTTTTGGGTAGAAACTCGCCCATCCTTCACCTTCTTGACCGGATCCGTGATGAAGCCCATCGTTTCGCGATCACTTACCACAAGAAGGTGAGAAGCAGGGAAACCATCAAATCGGAGTTAGAGGAAATTCCAGGGATCGGCCGGGTCAGGCAAAAGGAGTTATTGAAATATTTTGAAACGGTTGAGAAAATTAGAAAAGCCACAGAGGAAGAATTGACCAAAACCCCAAAGATGAATCGAAAATCGGCCCGGGCGGTCTATCGTTTTTTTCACCCCTTCGACCGCGCGAAACCTCACCTTTTAAGGTGACGAAGAGCGCCAGCTCAGGGTGAACCTCGAGCGGGGTGCCGACCATTAGGTGGGGAAGTCGAGAGGTTCACTCTTCGATGCTTTAATCCGTTGCCTGCAGAAGGAGTTAAGTTCCTCAGGCCTTTCCTGTTTCACAACGGAACCAAGCCGAATAGGTGACATTGAAACCGGCCTTCTTAAAGTCTCGGACGATCGGATCAGGGTCGGTTGTTTTGAGTCGAAGAACGATCATCCAATCCTTTTTCTCCGGCCGCTGGAGGGAAATCATACTTAAAATGATCGTTTGGCGTTGATTGGCGATCGCAATAATTTTCTCGAGATCGCCGAACTTCCCGCCCAGTCCCTCGATCGTCACTCTCGACCCTTCTTCCCTTATCCCTAACGCGTGGGTCAGGAACCTGACAATATCCGATTCGGTCGCAATGCCAACCAATTTCCCGTTCTCCACAACCGGAAAGGAACCGATTTTATTATCTTGCCCCATCTTTAGAGCTTCCTCGAAGGGGGTATCCGGAGTGAGAGTCATGGGATTCTTCTTCATAATCTCCTTCACCTTCATTCTTGCGAGGAGATAATTCAATTCGTGAATGCTCAATGAAGTAGCCGGCGAGGGTGAAGCTTGGAGGAGATCGTGCTGAGTCACAATTCCAACCAGGTTTCCTTTGTCCACAACGGGTAGCCTTCGGATATTATTCTCCTTCATTATCTTTTGAGCGTCCAAAACCAGCGTCTCACTATCCACGGTGATTGGATTTTTGGTCATTACGTCTCTAATTCTCATTTTTCACCCTCCTCCAGAATGATCTTTTACATTAAATATAATGATCGGTATCTCCTTTGCGCAAGAATAATGCGAAAACTTGAATATTTCCATCATCTTACTAATTCCCATCAAGAAGGTCAAGGCCAATATTTCGACGCCGAAGGA